>Ga0315282_10010809_pt1 | contig 14247 bp, 9 predicted proteins | sample YL17G07_20_MG_FD_203693 | JGI IMG/M metagenome (GOLD analysis project Ga0315282, IMG submission 203693) | Sediment microbial communities from Yellowstone Lake, YNP, Wyoming, USA - YL17G07_20 | ecosystem: Environmental > Aquatic > Freshwater > Lake > Sediment | place: USA: Wyoming | collected...
ACGGATACCATTTCAAAGTCGTTCACTCTGAGTGACCAAATTTCACCTGTCATCTCAAACGTCCAAGATTATCCTGACCCGCAGCAGGATGGAGGGTGGGTGAACATTAGTTGTACGGTTACTGATAATGTCGCAGTCTCCCTGGTTAAGGTACATATCACTTATCCAGATGCTTCAACGGTAAACCAGACGATGACGTATAACTCCGCAACCCATCTCGCAGTGTACAATACCACATATTCCCTTTTTGGAACCTATGACTATTTCATCTGGGCAAAAGATTCCAGCGGAAATACGAAGGTTTCCGCTGTCTATTCATTTCACATCGTCAATACTCCACCCAATGTTCCTGGTAGCCCAAATCCAGCAAACGGGGAGACTGATATCGATATTAACGTGAACATAAGCTGGGCTGGCGGCGATCCTGACTCTGGCGATACGGTGACGTATGATGTGTTCTTTGGGACGGCAGGCTCTCCACCGAAGGTTGTCGGGAATCAATCTGGCCTTTCCTACGACCCTGGGCCATTAGGGTACTCCATGACGTATTATTGGAAGATTGTCGCCTGGGATAATCATGATGCATCTGCCATCGGCCCTGTTTGGCATTTCACGACCACATCGGAGCCAAATGATCCTCCGTATATTCCCAGTAATCCCAACCCACCAAATGGGACTGTTAATGTAACTATTACTTCAGATATACATTGGACCGGTGGCGACCCCGACACGGGAGATACCGTGACCTATGATGTGTACTGTGGGACAACAAGCCCGCCACCACTGATCATCCACAACCAATCTGCGACCTCCTATGATCCCGGGATTCTCCTGTATCAAAAAACGTATTACTGGAAGATTGTCGCGTACGACAACCACGACGCATCGGCTACAGGGCCGCTTTGGACGTTCACCACCGAACATAAACCAGATGTAACACCGCCGACAGTCAAGATAACCTCGCCATCACAAAAATTTTTATACATCAATATTGCGGACATCGTTATCATGAAAATACCATTCATTACCACCTTGGTGATCGGAAAAATCGGGGTCTCTGCCGATGCATCGGATAACGAGTCTGGCGTCAATAGAGTCGAGTTTTACGTCGACAACGACCTCAAAGCGACACGTACAACTGCCCCGTATAACTGGACTTGGACGGACCGAGGACTCTTTTTCCCCTACACACTTAAGGTAGTCGCGTACGATAACGCTGGGAATCAGAATTTCACCGATTTGAAGGTATGGAAGATATTCTAACCCTTGGGGTCTCGATTTAAAGGGAATAGAACGGGTCAAGCAATAAAATTCAGGTGCGTTATCAGACATAGTGAAATATGAATACTGTCTCTTTGATACCGATACGACATGCCCCTTAAAAAAGAACTCACCTCTTTTGATCTCACCAGCATCGTCGTCGGCTCCATCGTCGGTGCAGACATCTATATCGCATCTGCCCTCACAGCAGGTCTGCTTGGCCCGGCAGCGATTCTTGTGTGGATCGTCGCAGGCATCAGCGCGACCATTATCGCCTTGGTGTTTGCCTACTGCAGCTATTATGTCCCCCGGGTCGGTGGCCCGTTTGCGTTCGTTTCCGAGGCGTTCGATGATTTCTACGGGTTTCTCACCGGCTGGAGCATCTGGATTGCAGAGATCCTCTCCCTTCCCGTGTTCGCGATCGCGTTCGTCCAATACCTTCAATACTTTATTATCCTGGATTTCTATCAGCAGATCCTCGTCAAAGGATTGTTCTTATTTGTCTTAACGTACATCAATATCAGAGGGGTCAAAGCAGCAGGTCGCGTCAATGATGTGCTGACGATTATCAAGCTTTTCCCTCTTCTCTTCCTCATCGTCGTTGGCCTTGGTTTCTTTGCATTTCACCCGGAAACACTTCCTTCAAATTACCTTCCTTTTGCTCCCCTTGGATTTGGGAACTTCGGTGCCGCACTTGTGCTCATTTTCTGGGCGTATGTTGGATTTGAAATGGGGACTCTCCCTGCAAGTGAAGTGAAAAATCCGCGAAAGACAATCCCGAAAGCCATTATCACCGGAATGGTTATCGTTACTATCTTCTACCTCCTGACGAACTTTGTCGTCTACGGTCTTCAGAATTGGACGATCCTTCAGACAACCAAGGTTCCGTTGGTTCTTGCAGGAACAGCGCTCCTGGGCGCCGCTGGGGCGGTCATCATGGCGATAGGTGCCTTGGTTTCTGTTTCTGGCTCTGATGAATCAGGGATCCTTGGCACCGCCCGGCTTTCGTACGCGATGTCAATCGACGGTCTCTTCCCTCGGCTGTTTTCAAAAGAGCACCGAAAATATAGAACGCCGTACATGGCATTACTCCTGCAGGGTATCATCGCGTTCGCTCTCTGTATTTTCTCCGGGCTTTCAGACCTGATTTCATTTTCAGTGTTTAACCTCGCGTTTGCGTTTCTCTTAACCTGCCTTGCGTTACTTGTCCTTGGAAAAAGAAAACACACGAAGAAACTACATGGTCAGCGACTGCTGCCAAGCATTGGAATTATTATTTGTCTTTATCTGATTACGATGTATCTGCTCGGGTCCACCCCGGTGTCTATTAAAATTATCGGGATTATCCTAATCGTGTGTGGAATCCCCCTGTATGTGTTCTTCTCACCGAAAACAGACATCCATCATCTCAAGGAATTGTTCCTTTCCGAAGAATCAATTTTCATGAGGCAATTTCAACGCACAGATCGGTTTTTGGCGCATTTCATTTTGCACCTCCATAACGGGTACAAAAAAATAACATCCCGGAAGGAAAAACAGTGATTTCATGATCCCCTTCTTCCTACGTGAGGGAATGAAGCGGTTAGATTCCAGGTTTTTTGATGAATAAATATTTGATCGTGAGAAACCCAATGGTTGTTCCGATGATTATCCCTATCAATGCAGAGATTTTTTCAGTGAAATCACTGGACACCATATTTTGAATGGCGAGACCACAAATCACGATGGTCACCGCCCCGATAATGTATTGCATTTGCTTATCCGTGATCCCATTTGTCCTATCTCGATGAAGTCGTATTACCTTTTGAGGGATTACGGCTTTTCTGCAATAATCACAGTACCATTCATTATTTTCAGGAACGAGTCGTAAGGCGAAATTGCAGTCTGGGCAGTGAGGATGATTGAAGAACATCGGTTTTGTTTTTGTTTTTCCAATTTTCTTCAACAGGGGAGATCCGACACTCCGTTTGAGAAACACTGGAGAAAGAAAACAGCTGGTAAAGATAAGAAACAGGGTTGCTGTTTTCATTTGATTCGCAAGCAGACCGCCTGGGTCCCCAAAAATACCTCTATCAATCCCGGTTGATACGATGATCAGCGCAACTCCCATCACCGGCATCATGCCGATGCCGATGCTTATTGCCTCTCTTCGTTTCATCCCAGTGATTCGTGCCCCGAATGAACTACCAAGGAAATTCCCAAGCATTGCAAAGATGATAAACGCGGCACAGAAGACAAGGATTGACGCCAGTTGATTTGATTTAAAGACCGTTAAAAAGTTGAAGCTGGCTCCTACCCAGACGAAAAATAAGGGGACGAAAAACGCATACCCAATGGTTTTGATATATTCAGCGATAATACCTGCCTGTGGTGTTTTTTTGATAAAAATACCGGCGATGAACGCACCGATAATCGCGGTAAGCCCCATATTCTCGGCAAACGCTGCAAATAAAAAACAAATACCAAGACCACTCGTGAGAAGAATCACAGGCGCGTGGCGTTTCGTGTTCCTTTTTAATGTAAACCGTACGACAAGAAAACCAATAAGGATGGTGAGGATGAAAAAGACGGATATCTGTAAAAGGAGGACCAATGAGTTTCCCATTCCAAACACTAACGCAAAAAACACCATCGCAAGGACATCATTTACCACCAGTGCAGTACGTAACGTCAACCCAACTCGAGACCCTAATAAATCCATATCTGAAAGAATTCGAATGGCAATGGTTGTCGAGGTCGCTAAAAAAATCGTGCCGATCGCCATGGATTGAATAAGAGATAAGTGGAACACGAATCCAACAATGCATCCAAACAGAAACGGGGTGATGATACCAAAAATTCCAACGCCTAGTCCTGCTTTCTTCGTCTGTTTCAAATCACTCAGATTGGTCTCAAGCCCGACAATAAACAAGAGAAACACAGCACCGATAAAGGCGATCTCTTTGAACTCCGGTGATGTCAAATCAAGCTTGAATTCGAAAAAGGAGGTGTTCAAAATAGTCAGCGATGATCCAGATAACAGCCCTATGCAGCACGGGCCAAGGATGACTCCCGCAAGGATTTCTCCGATAACTCCGGGTTGTTTTATTTTATCAAATACCGTGCTCAAAATCTTAGCAAATACAATAGCAACAGTGATTTCGAGCAGCATAGAGTACGCATCCCAATGGTAAGTACATCGAATGAAAAACAGGTATTTAAAAGCATATGATTTTGTGCTCAGAGATTTTAAATATTTTAACAGTAATTCATTCGTGTATGATGAGCGGGACAAAAAAATCGCTGCATGAATTCTATGAAACCAAGGTAAAGGATATTATGCGGACCATAAAATCCGTATTACCTTGTATCGTAGAGAACGCTGATGTCGAAACCGTATTTTCCATTTTGATGAACAATGAGTATGTATGGGTGACTGATGGTAAAGATCCTAAGCATGTCCTTGGGGTGATTACGAAATCCGATACGATTGCCCTGTTTTCCCCGCCGGTACCCTCTCTTGAGACCTTTGACAAACCAGATTCTCGTTCGTTACAATTTGGCGTTCCTCTCACTGCTCAAGAAATCATGTCGAAAAATCCGGTCTCGACATCTCCTGAAGAGACCATCCGGGAGGTCATCGAAAAAATGAAACAGTATAAGGTGAAGCAACTTCCTGTCGTTGATCATCACGGGACGCTCCTTGGCGATATCACCCTGCATCAATTCATCGATAAATATTGCAGAGAGCAAACCTAAGGGTGTCATGATTCGTTTTGAAATGTGGTAAGTACCAGGCGAGAAAACAAAAAAGATTGTCAGTGAAATGAGATCAATTTTTCATAAAATGCCGTAAAATAATTGGGACAAATATTGTGGTGAGCAGGCTCATCAGAATCAAGGACACATAAATATCTTGTCCGATGAATCCTAGGTTCAGTCCGATGAGTGCGACGATCATCGCGACTTCTCCCCGTGGGGCCATCCCCATTCCTACTGCCAGGGAAGTTCTATGGGACATCCGCCCGATTCGTGCGCCGATGTAACACCCGATGATTTTTGTGAGAAACGCGACAACAGTCAACGCAATAAGGAACCAGAGGATCTGCAGCGTGAGTGCATGAAAATTCGCAAGGATGCCAAGGGAGACAAAAAATATCGCAGCAAAGATAATCTGCAGGTATTCCGCTCCTTCTTTGAAGTTTTTCCCGCGTTTTATGATGACGCCGGTGAGCGCTACCCCCGCTAAAAATGAGCCGACGATAGCTGAAAGGCCGATACCCTCCGCGATCATTGCGTATAAAAAAGCGATCATCATCGCAAGGATGAACACTGTTTCGGGATATCGCCCTGCGAGCTTGGTGGTATCAAATTTTTCAAGGAGCTTTGAAAGGTATTTATGGCCGATGTACGCACCAAGGATCATGAACACCGCTGCTTCGACGATGATGACGAGGAGCGGTTCGAATGATATATTTTTCCTTGCGACCTCCATGGAAAACGAAAGCACCAACAACCCAAGGACATCGTCGATTACGGCAGCGCCGATGATTGCTTTTGCAGCCTCTGTTTGAAGTTTTCCCATTTCACGTAGCACATTCGCAGTGATCGCCACACTTGTTGCGGTGAGTCCAGTCCCAACGAAGACTGCGCTGATGAAATCATAGCCAAAAATATTCGCAAGCAGGTACCCACCGATCCAGGGGATAATGACGCCGATGAGTGCGATCACCCCGTATTTAACATTAAAAACATCTTTTATGTTGAATTCAAGACCGACAACAAACAAGAGAACGACTGCGCCTAATTGTGCAAAACTTTGCACTGATTCTGTATAGGTTATTATTCCTAACAAACTTGGGCCTATCGCGATTCCCACCAGTATCTCCCAGACAATAGCAGATTGATTGATTTTCGAAGCGATAAGGTATCCTGCTAACGCCACAAAAAGAAGCAGGCTTAATTGAAATTCTATGGTTGTGACGATACCGTCGAACATGCCAGAAGTTTATTCTTTTTCAGTATAAAATAGTATGTGAAATAATTCAATGCCTACATTATCACTCATGAGGATTTATTATGATGTTGTGTTGATATAATTTAGGTATAAATCTCCTACATTTAATTTTTTTTAGCGTGAGATCAAAAAAGAAGGTAAGCCGCCGAAGGGCCGTAGACAAAAAGTAAAGGTTACTACCCCTAAATAATCACTCAAAATAATGTATTTTAGATGGATGGCAAAGTAATTACCTTACCGGTTTTGTTAAAAAAAAATTGTCAATAAATTACTAGAAATTTTGGGAGCTGCCTCGAAAAATACATTGATATTTTATTAAAATTATCGAAAAAAGAATTATTTTTAAATTCAACACTTTTTTTACCTTTTTAAAGGAAACTACTATAAAGTATGGCTTTATATATATTATAAATCATATTATTTCATGTACAAGGTGAAATCATATGGGTGTTCAACTCCAAAATAAATATATAATATTTTGGATAATTATCTTATTATTGAGCTCATCTCTAACATCTTCGATTATCAGTAAACCTGAGGAACAATATCATTTTATCACCAATTATTCTGATGGGTATATCCTCTTCAGTCCGATGAGCTCCACAACAACCTATCAAATAGATTACAATGGGGAAATCATACATACCTGGCCTAACAATAACCTACCCGGGTATTCAGTATACCCGCTAGAGAATGGTAACATCTTGCGAGCAGCAAGACATAATTTTAAAGCAGGTGGTATGATTCAAGAAATAGCATGGAACGGTGATATCATATGGGAATACATCTACGATTCCGATGGAAAACTCAGCCATCATGATATCGAACCACTTCCCAACGGTAATGTCCTTATGATCGCCTGGGAGTCCAAAACAGAAGCTGAAACAATTGCTGCAGGACGTAATCCGAATCTTCAACCAGGTGGACCATTAACACCAGATCATATCATAGAGGTAAAGCCGACAGGTCCGACGAGTGGAGACATTGTCTGGGAATGGCATGTCTGGGATCATCTTATACAGGATTATGACCCTTCGAAAGAAAACTACGGTGTGGTAGCAGATCACCCAGAATTAATCGACATCAATTTTGCCAGTCAACATTCAATTTTGATATCAGATTGGACACATCTCAACGCCGTTGACTATAATGAAAACCTAGATCAAATCCTTGTGAGTAGCTGGTATTTTAATGAAATCTGGGTAATTGACCATAGCACGACAACAGAGGAAGCAGCAGGTCATACTGGCGGAAACAGTGGGAAAGGTGGCGATCTCCTTTACCGCTGGGGCAATCCACAAACCTACCGTATTGGGACTGCTACGGATCAAAAATTCTTTGGACAACACGATGCACAGTGGATTGAAGCGGGATGTCCAGGATTCGGCAATATCCTCGTTTTCAACAACGGATTAGATCGGCCTGAAGGTGAATATTCCTCAGTAGAAGAAATCATTCCACCCATAACCCAAAATGGTACCTATATCTATACCCCTGGTTTACCTTATCAACCAGAAAACCCGCTATGGATATATACTGCTACCATCCCAACCGACTTTTATTCACAACTTATCTCAGGGTGCCAACGACTCCCTAATGGTAACACTCTCATATGCAACGGTTTAAAAGGAATCTTTTTTGAAGTAACTCCTGAAAAAGAAATCATCTGGGAATATACAAACCCCTATCCTAGTTATCTTTCAAATAAGGTATTCAAGATTCATTATATCCCCCCAGAACCACCCGGCCCAGATCTAGAAGGTGATGGTAACCTTCATTGGAGGCTAGTCCCTTCAGGTTCTCTTCAAACTGGTTCATTTACCCTAGCTAACATTGGAGATGCTTATTCAAAACTTAATTGGGGAATCATAAGTTATCCCAACTGGGGGACCTGGAGCTTTACCCCCGATAGTGGTCAAAATCTTACCCCTGAAGAAGGCCCGGTGACAGTTCAGATTGAGGTGATTGCACCAAACCAACAATATAGACAGTTCAAAGGCGAAATTAAAATAGTCAATCTGCAGGATATTAATGATTATGATATCATACCCGTATCTATGTCAACCCCAGTTGTGCATCCACATTCGATTCAACAACTTCATAATATCAAAAAATTGTTCCATTCTCTTATTTCTATTATAGAGTCAAGTAGCACCGTCGTTTTACGGTGAAAATACAAAAATCACAATATTGGGATCCAATTCCCTCCATCGTTATTTGTAACAAAATCATCATTTACTCGAAGAAAAATGATTTAATAAGCCGCCGAAGGGCTTACCCCAAAAGATACAAAGCCCTCACGAAAAACAGCTGAAATTACACTTTCGCATAGGATAATCTTGTTCATGCAAATAAAAGTATTTATTTTTTTTATCTTATGTTTTTTTGCAAATCATATGAGAAAAAAAGAGGGGAGTAATTATTTTACCCCGAGTACGAAGAACAGGAAGATTGTCCCTGTTCCTGTTTGTGTCGCGGATTGTCCTTCTGCACACGTGACTTCCAGTTTTATCGTGGTTTTTCCGAACCCTATGATCGGTGAATCCTTAGCTGTCGCCGATGCCCCTGCTGCGAGGGACGGGATCGTACCGCTCTTTGTTTTTCCGACCAGGATGAGACCACCGGTTAAGGTGAACTTCCATTGGATAGTTGTCGCATTCAAGGTGCCGTTGTTCGTAATGACTGCTTTGATTCCAAATCCTCCGGTGATGTCTATGTTAAAAGTGACTGCCCCGCTTAGATTGACTTTTTTCGTTATGATAGCGGTTGCTCCATCATCATCGGTGACTTTCAAGGTGACAGGATAGGTGCCTGTTTGAGACCATGAATATGTTGCGGTGGGTGTGGTATCGTTTTCTTCATAGATGCCATCATTGTTCCAGTCCCACGCGTATGAGATGATAGTTCCATCGGGATCGTGGCTTGTGCGGAAGCATCAAAGGTGATTTGTTGATTCGGAATGGGGTTCTGTGGCGTCCAGGAGAAATCAGCAATCGGTGGTTGATTTTCTCTTATAAATACGTATGCCGACCCAGAATATTCTCCGTTGACATCATCTCCATATGCCCCAATGAGGACGGTGTCATCTGAAAAACACACAGAAACGCCAAACGCGTCCCATTCTGCTCCGTCTAAGGCGAGCAGCTTTGCTTGTTGTGTCCAGGTGGTGCCGATGCGGGTATAGACGTACGCCGATCCCTTAATATTGTCATCCCTGGGTACGCCGATGAGAGCGGTGTCACCTGAAAGAGAAACAGAAACGCCAAACGCGTCCAGTTCTGCTCCGTCTGAGGCGAGCAGCTTTGCTTGTTGTGTCCAGGTAGTGCCGGTGCGGGTGAACACGTATGTTGACCCGGAATGTAATCCGTTGTCAGCATCCCAAGGTGTTCCGATGAGGGCAGTGTCACCAGAAAGGGAAACAGAATAGCCGAACCATTCATTTGCTACGCCGTCTGAGGCGAGGAGCTTTGTCTGTTGCGTCCAAGTGTTACCGGTGCGGGTGAACACGTATGCTGAACCCTTAGCATCATCATCATAATATGCTCCGATAAAGGCGGTGTCACCAGAAAGGGAAACAGAAAAGCCAAAAACGTCATTTCCTGCGCCGTCTGAGGCGTTCAGCTCCGCCTGCTGCGTCCAGGTGGTACCGGTGCGGGTGTACACGTACGCCGAACCCTTCATATAGTCAGTCCCATCTGCGCCGATGAGGGCTGTGTCACCATAAAGGGAAACAGTATAGCCAAAAGTATCATATGATGCGCCGTCTGAGGCGAGGAGCTTCGCCTGCTGCGTCCAAGTTGTGCCGGTGCAAGTGAACACGTACGCCGACCCGGAGTTTGCTCCATTGTCATCATCCTCCTGTGCTCCGATGAGGGCAGTGTCACCAGAAAGGGAAACAGAAAAGCCAAAATAGTCATCTGCTGCGCCGTCTGAGGCGTTCAGCTCCGCCTGCTGCGTCCAAGTGTTACCGGTGCGGGTGAAGACATACGCCGACCCCTTATAATCGTCTCTCCCATATGCCCCGATGAGAGCGGTGTCACCATTGAGAGAAACAGAATAGCCAAAATCGTTAAAGCTTGCACTGTCTGAGGCGAGGAGCTTCTGTATTTGGGTCCAGTTTGCTCGTGTACAAGCACTACTGTCTGGTACTATCGGATTTATTGCATTATTATTTAGAGAATTGACTGAGGGAATTGTAATAACTATCAACAGCGTACAAATAATCATACTAATTATTTTCGTTTTCATACTTTTCCGCCCCTTGTCTACGATTTTATAACACTGTTCTCCTTTAAAAACATATCTGTAGAAACAGAAGCATTAACACGGTTTTCAGACATAAGTTTTTGTGCGAATCAAAAGATAAAAAAAAAAGAAAAAGATGGGAGTGTTCTTAGTACCCAAGTAGATGTCGTAGTATTGGGAACGCATGTGGGAATCGCTGGAAGAATCTCACAAAGATTTGTAGGAGTTGTTAATCTAGGTTCTTTGATGTTTCGATAGAAATGTTTATCTCAAAATAAAAACTAAAAAAATCTTTGTTTTTTGAAAATATTTGTAAAATTACCTTTTAATTTAAGTTTTTTAATAAAAATTTAAATCCGATAAAAATCCATCTGGGATCCATTTTTTTTAAAGATCGATTTAAGAATCTTAACCATAACAAAGGATTATAGTAAAATCTATTATATCCTTTTATCGTAAAATCTCTTATTTCTTTTGTCGTAAAATTTCCTAGGTTTTTTGACGAATCTGTATAGATGAAATATCCATCTTTTTTATAGTTAATTTTCCCGTCTTTTTCTGCTTCATACCATATGTCTGAACCAATGACATAGCGTAGTGCAAAAAAAGAAACTAAGTCTAACGGTAGTGATACAGCAAATTTTATTGTTTTTTGTATATGTTTTTCTGTTTCTATTGGAGCACCTAAAATAAAACATCCTATTGTTAAAAAACCCATTTTGTGGCTTAGTTCAACAGTTTTTATTACTTCTGGAAGTGTGAGTTTTTTATTGTAATAATCTAGAACGTCTTGGTTTCCTGATTCTATCCCAAATAAGATAATTTCAACGCCTGCTTTTTTCATTTTTTCATATAATTTTTTATCACCGGAATCAGCTCTTGCTTCTATCCATAATTCTAGCTTATAATTTTTTTCTATTATATGATCCATAATTTTTTCAATTCTTTTTTTATCTGCTAGAAAATTATCATCTGAAAATGCTAGTGTTGTGTAGCCTTGTGATACAATTTCATCTATTTCTTTTATTATATTTTTTACAGATCTTTGTTGATAATATGGAGTGTGTGCTTTCAGACCGCAAAAACGACATCTGTGGGGGCAACCTCTTGAGGTTAACATCGAGGTTACTTTTCCTTTTCCAAATTTTGTATTCATAATATGGCCATATGTGTATTTATCTGTTAAATGACGAGCTGGAAAAGGTAATTTATCTAAGTTTTCAATTTTATTTTCTTTTAAATTATGGATGATTTTGTTGTCTTGTTTGTAGCATACTCCTGGTAGGTTTTTTATTGGTTGTTTTAATTTAATTGATTCTAATATAGATGTGATTACAGGTTCTCCAGGTCCTCGAACTGCGATATCTGCATTAAATTCTTTTAACGATTCTTCTGTCAAAAGTGTTACATGTGGACCTCCGATTATTAATTTGATCGTTGGATTTATTTTCTGTAAATTTCGTGCAATGTCTAATGCAAATTTTTTATCTTGAGGTTGACTATAAATTGTAAGACCGACAACATCGCTTTTTTCAGTTATCTTTTTGATTTTATCTTCATTTATTTGTTCAGCATTTCCATCAATGATTTCAACATTATAATTGTTCATTTCTAGAATTTTTCCGAGATATAATAGTCCTAATGGGGGAAAAGTTGCTCGTAATTGTATTTTTTTATTGATAGCAATTTCATAGTTGCCTGTAGAGCAGTTAATTAAGGTAATATTCATTTTTTTTGTTTCCCCTTGTTAAAATACTCGTTCTAACATACAATAGCATGACCTGAAAAATAAGACTCTGTTTTACTAAACTTTTTTTCATGAGTATATTCCTCCACTGGTAGAAAAAGATTAAGGTTAATTATCCAGTGGATTCATTTAAATGTTTGGAAAAGATAAAAATATAAAACAGAAATATTAACACGACTTTTAAGTTCATGTTTTTTTACAAATGATTGACGACCTTGTTGAAGAAGTCTAAGGGAGGTCCAAAGCCCTTTTTTCTATTTCTCAGGAGAAAAACATTTTTGTACATTTTTTTATAGGAGAAAAAAGGTTGGTCAAGCCGCCGAAGGGATTTGGACCCCTGACCTGCTGATTACGAATCAGCCGCTCCACCAGCTAAGCTACGGCGGCAGCATTGGCCCTGAATAGGGTCTGGTATTAAAAAAATTGCCTATGGCCTTTTCCGTAACATCTTTTTACTTCTATCTGTTACACGCCGTCAATGATCTGCGGTGCGGACGAAGCGGGAAGAGGGCCTGTAGTTGGTCCCCTCGTGGTCGCGGGAGTCATTGTGGAAAATGATACAGAGTTAATACGAATCGGAGCCTGCGACTCAAAGCAACTCACGCCACACCAGCGAGAAACCCTTGAAAAACAAATCAAAGCCGTGGTGGAAAAATACGAAATCATTGTTCTTCCCGCATCTGACATTGATGATCTGCGCAAGGTCATGACGCTAAACGAACTAGAGGTGTCTGTGTTTAGCAAAATCATCGAGAAACTCAGGCCAGATGTCTGCTATGTGGACGCGGCTGACGTCAATGAGGTTCGATTTGGGAGAGACATCCTCGCACGACTTTCATGGAAACCGACTATGATTTCGAGACATAAAGCCGATGAAACATACCCCATCGTCGGCGCAGCATCGATTCTAGCAAAAACAACCCGCGATGCGCACATTCGACAGATAGCCCGGGAGCTTGAGCAAAAAATTAATCTCCCCCTTGGCAGCGGGTACCCGGCTGACCCTATAACAAAACGATTCCTGAAAACCTGGGTACATACCTTCGGGGATTTACCACCGCATGTGCGACGATCCTGGGAAACAGCACAAAACCTTTTGAAAGAACATAAGACAAAATCGTTGGATAAATTCTAAGAAAAGTGGCAGAAATGCCAGCGACGCTTGGCTGGCATGTCCTCCGCAGCTTATGTCAATTAATACCATAAGGTGCTTTTTAGTTTATATACCTACGAAGGGGGTCGCCGAAAGTAGTCATTTCCGTAACAATAAAAAAAAAGAAAAAAATAAGGGAAAAATCCAGTACGTTACTGGTTCTGCTCCTGGAATTCCTTGAGGAAGTCACACAACACCTGTGTTCCTTCCAGCGACATCGCATTATACAGGGATGCACGCATCCCGCCGACGTCTCGGTGACCTTTCAGGCCAATGAGTCCTTTTTTCTTCGCCTCATCAACGCATTTCGCTTCAAGCTCCGGTGTCGAAAGGTTAAACGTCACGTTCATGAGGGACCGCGACTCTGGTTTTGCCACCGGGCGGTAGAACCCGTTCGATTTGTCGATGATATCGTAGACCAGTTTCGCTTTCTTCCGGTTCTGCTTTTCCATGGCGGGCACCCCACCAAGGGATTTCAGATGTTCCAAGACAAGCTCGCAGAGGTAAATCGCGAAACACGGACAGGTGTTGTACAGGGAATCTTTTTCCGCATGTGTCTTCCATTTCAGCATCGTTGGCGCGTTCTCAGGGACACGGTTTAAGAGATCATCCCTGACGATAACCACGGTGACCCCGGCAGGCCCAAGGTTCTTTTGCGCGCCCGCGTAGATCACGCCGAATTTTTTGACATCGATAACCTTATCCATGAAATTCGAGGACATGTCGCAGGCAAGCGGCACGGTACTAGGGACCGTCGGCCACTCGTGCCACTCGATTCCCCCGATCGTTTCGTTGCCCGTAATATGGGCAAACGCTGAATTCTCACTAAAAGTAACATTCTTTGGG
>Ga0315282_10010810_pt1 | contig 14247 bp, 13 predicted proteins | sample YL17G07_20_MG_FD_203693 | JGI IMG/M metagenome (GOLD analysis project Ga0315282, IMG submission 203693) | Sediment microbial communities from Yellowstone Lake, YNP, Wyoming, USA - YL17G07_20 | ecosystem: Environmental > Aquatic > Freshwater > Lake > Sediment | place: USA: Wyoming | collected...
AACTTGGTCTTCGTTGACCAGCCGTAAGAAATGCTTTTTACAATTTCATCCCCAGTGTATGTCTCATTTTTACCCAATATCCCTTCTACCATCTTTCTATGAGGTTCGGTAAGTTCACCTATTCTGTCGCTCAAGGCACGCCATGCCTCATAGATTAATGAGCTTTCATCCAGTCGCTCTTTCTCAGAGGGGTCAAGATTTTCTGGTCCAAGTGTTGTCATTCTCGCCCTTTTTTCGGCTTGGTCCTTTTCAATTTTTGCTTGTATCAAATCGACTCTGAAATATGCAAACTCTCTCCCCTTCCTATGGGGCTTTCCATCCCGCATTACCGGCCTTAAATATTTGCCTACCTGCTCCCCTGAGACACCTAAATATTCAGCTGCCTCAGAGCGTGTGACCAGATCCGGTACATATTTTTTCATGTCAACAAATAGAGATTATTCAGAAGTTTTTTATCCGTGCATTGAGCCTAACAAGCATTATTTTAGTTCTCTGCTATTATCATCTTTATGTCGATGTTCGCCTCGTATTGCAGGATTTTCTCGTTCGCAGTCCATCTCGTTGATTTCGCCTGCACCACATCACACCTCGGACCATATATCATCGTCTCTTCATACGAGGTCTTGTTCTCCGGTTCGACTATAATGCAGTAATCGAAGTTGGTTTTTACAATGCTGCCTACAACCTGAGGCACAACCTCTTCTGCAAGGGTTCTGCAATCAGATAAGCCGCATCTTGTGTAAGGTGTCATGTAGGCGCAGGATATCGTCGAGGATATGGTATCGCAGTCTCCGCCCAAGCCAGTGTCCCACCTGAGGACTGACAGCAGAAGGTTATGGGCGTAAAGGTTGTAATAATCGTCGTGGGTTGGTTTGATTGATGATATTAGCAAAAATATGCTAAGCGCTATGAATATCACTATTACCAGTACTATGAGTATCATGCTTGTCTGACCGGAGATTTTCTTTCCCATCATGCGCCTCTCAGCTTTCGTAAAGGCCCACCCTTAACATGCCCATGCCTATCTTCCCCGTTGTTTTCTTGTGTATGTTTATCGGGAGTTCGTAAATCATCGCATTGCCTTCTGTTTTGCAATAGCTCCATTTGCCGCATTCCGGGTATGTGTCCAGCGTGCAGGTGACATCCTTGAATTCCAGATATGTATCCACCGGCTCTATCCACTCCACTTCAGCGTACCATCCGGTTCCGTAAAGCTGCTGCAGTTCATCGCACGTTATGGCCGTCAGTTTCGAATCCTCGAACATTGAACCCTCTTTGTATGTGTTCTTGTTTATGTACGGCGAGTTTGTGAAGGCGCGGAACAGAAACTCGGCTTTTGAATATTTCACCTTTTCCTTTTCAGAACCTATCGTGCTCATCTGCCATCCTGTAAGCAAAAATGTGAACATTACTATTACCAAGAGTACGAAAAAGCTTAACAGCACATATTCCATCAGATGAGCCTGCCCTTTCATCATCCGCACCCCAAACTATCCAGTTCCCTGTATTTTTCTGCTGACTGGTCCATCAGCGAATTGAACTCAACCACGTCTTCGCGTTTCGGGTTCTGGCCTCTTATTTTCGGCGTGTTTTCCTTTATCGAACTCAGTACGGTTATGAATTCGTTAAGCTGGTTCCCGCATCTCTTGTTCATGCTAGGATTAGACATCAGTATTCCTGCTTCGTTTATTGAAAGGCTGATGGCAACGTCCATTTCCCTGAAAAACTTGTCATTCGCGTATTCATACGTGCCCTTTCCTCCAAGAAGCAGAGTGACAACATCAAACCCGTTTTTGTAAACATATTCCTCGTATTCGTCCTTGCTCTTTATGTAAACGTAACCCATACCGTTTTCAACAGGCTTTACAAGAAAGTCGACTTCCTCCATCTTTTCTGATATCGTTATTACGCTGTAGTTCTTTTCCTTGAAATATTCCTCATCGCACAGGGCTGGCTCGTAACCGGATTCCATTTTGGTCATCAACAGGTAAATCTTTTCTTCCAGAAACTTGTACCTTTCCCTCATGTCATAGTGGCCTGTCGCATCGTCATCGCATCCTACGTAAAAATTCGTCTTTGTTGCAGTATTCTCGGTTGAAGGCAGCATAAGCGCTATGCTTCTGATAGCTGGTATGGTCTTGTCCGCATCGCCTTTCGGGACGAATAGAATTTTTGTGTCGGGCAGAGCTTCTATGAAATAGAACTTCCACCAGCCTACATCATACTCGTTCCTGTATACGGAAAGCTTTTTGCCCGGCACGAGCAAAAGCGGTATTGGCTCCATGTCGACTGACGATGAAAAGGTTGTCATCAGGAATGGCGGCGCATAATTCGTTATCACTTCGGTGCCCGCGAACTCGAAATCGTCCGATACTCCTGTCGTGTATACGTTTTCCAGGGTTTTTTTGAAATTGACCATTATTGATACCTGCCTGCTGGATTCGCCTATCTGCATGTAAGAACCCGCAAATCTCAGCAGTATGAAGAGGACGAAGATGGAAATTATTATCCCGAGAATTATCTTGAAAATATCGAATACGTTTAACATACTCGTACCTTTGCAGCTAAGCCGGCGGCGACAGTTCAACCAGGGTTCCGATATTTTTCAGCCTGATGTCCTCGGTCTTTCTGATACAGAAATTAACCATTGGTCTCAGTTTATCCAATTTGTGACCACTGATAGAACCGTCAGGATTATAAATGAGAACATTGTACTTCTCGTTTACCACTAGCATCCTCTCAACGGTTTGCGGGTCCCAGTCGAGTTCCTTGTTCTCCTCCGGAGAATCTGCGTTGACGAAGCACACCTTTTTTGCGCAGCCAGGGACCATGAAAGTAAAGCTCTGCGAAGACCCCATGGAAAGGCTGAGCACGTATTTTGTGCTAGTCGTCAGGCTATCTATCTGCTGTCCCAGTTGCGAGCGGCAGCTCATATCCTGCATCTCTCCGATATATTTAACGCCAAAAAACACCAGAAAACCTATTAAAATGGATGCAAATATTATCCCGAAAATCAAGCCGACATCCATATTAAAATCATGTCATGACTCAAATAAAAAGCAATCAAGCAAAGATTGAAAAAACATCAGTGTAGAAAATACTAAAAATAAAAGGGGTTTCTTGGCGCTTCAGGCATCCTACTTTACGACAACCTGCAGGGTCAGCTGCGTACCGCCGAATTTCTCCTTGCCAGTGCAGCCGTCGGTTATTTCAGTGGTTGCCGTGCAGCCGGAGAACGTGTACGAGTAAGTTCCTACATCTGCCGCTGTATCTGCAACAAAGGAGCACATTATCCTGCCTATCGTATCGCCTTTCTGGACCCATATGCTTTTGGGGCTGCACTTTATCCATTTCTGGTAGTCGCTAAGCTTATTGTCGTCAGGGCCTCCTACGGCTTTGACATCAACCGCGAAATAGGCATAGCCATCTGCATCGAGCTTGCTGGTGTCGAGATTGTTTTTGAAGCCAACACTTATCGGGTAGGCTTTGCCTCTCTGTGCCGGGGGGTTGTTTATAAGGTTCTTCGAAAGGGCGAAAAACGTAAGCTGCCTCTGGAAGACCTCGTCAAGCTCTGCGTTGGCGCTGGATATCTGGGTATCAGTCAGTCCTGTAATGTTTTCCATCATGCCTCTGAGCCATACTATTGCAAGGCTGAGAAGCACGACCGCGAAAACGATCATCACTATGAACCCAAGGCTTAATTCTATTGCACCCTTCTTCCCTGTCTTCGCTTTCTTCGCATTCATAATATATAATTCCGACCCGCCCGTATAAAAACTTGAGCAAATGTTGCGGCATGATAGAAATAAAAGTGTTTTAGCACCATAAGATAATTATGAAAAATTTGTATCTGATCTTACTGATCGTGGTAATAGTGGGTATTGTAGCGATATTCGCCCTGACCTTCCTCACCGCAGGCGACCAGAACCTAACGGGAGCAGCTGCATGGGGAAAGAGTTGCACTTGTGGCAGCAGCGCTGATTGCAAAGAGTGCTGCCAACCAGGTTGCAATACACAAAATAAATGTGAAGCTTGCGGCGGAACATGGGGAGCACAGGCAGCTTAACTGAAAATTGACACAGATCAGTGCATTTAGCCAGCACTATTAGGGATTTCTATGAAAAACACAGTTCTCAATACCCTTAAAAAGATAGAATTAAACAGCCGGATTGATTTGAAGGTTGTACTTGTTTCCCTCGTTTTTGTTAGCTTAATGAGAATGTTGATTGAAACTATGCTCGGTGTTGACGAATTTATTTTGTCACCGACATTATCCAATTTCGTGTTCGTTTTCTCCTTCTATGGGCTCGCCCTAGTCTTATATACATTTTTCCTTTCTATATGCTCAGGTAAAAAACCAATCAACGTCGCAAGGATTCTAACGCCTTTTCTCCTGGTTGCGCTGTTCGTCCCTGCAATAGATTTCTTTGTAAGCGGGTACCCAATAACAGGTTACCATATGTCGAAGATCTCGGATTTTGACATATTCAGGATATCAGCCAACAATCCGCTTGGCGAATCCGTTATATTATGGTCCATACCTGTCATGTCTGCTATCTATGTTTTTTTCCAAAGGAAATCCGTGAAGAGATCGCTTCTGGCTTTTGTTGCCGTGTTTTTAGCTCCGATTTTTCTGACGACAGACATAGCTGATTTCCTAGGTCTGGGGACCAACCTTTATCACCTATACGCAACAGTCGCATCGACTGTTTTGCTCTTGCTTATGTTTTATATGCAAAACGATGAAAAATTCGGTAAATTATTCACTAGGTTTTATGAAAGAATGAACAGGATCATTTTGTACATTATAATCTTTGTTTTCGGGGTAGCGACCGTGGGGAACGTTTTTGCCACTAGTTTCCTTGGGATTTACATTCTTGTACTGCTCATAATTTCCTTCATCGCCATGTGCGTAAACGATTATTTCGATTTCCCTCTTGATAAGGCAAACGGAAAAAACAACCTTCTGGAATCTCTCACCAAGAAGGATTTGAAAAACGTAATTATCGTCTCATTTTTAGTGCTAGTCCCATTTCTTACGTTCATTTTTGAGAGCATAAAAAATGTAATTTTTGTATATTACATGATTTCCATCGTATCCCTACTGTTTTTATACAGTTATAAAAATTTCATCAAGAGCGTCTTGCTTGTTAATTATCTTGTAGATTCACTTTCCTACAGCATCACATTTATGGCAGGCAGGTCGCTAATAGCGGCTCAAGGCCAAATGGAATTAGCTTATTTCATAATGGCCACATTAATTTTCTTCCTGATAATTCCCATAAAAGACCACAGAGATTTGAAGGGAGATACAAAATTAGGAATAAAGAATTTTTATACCGTCCTCGGCCCGAAGAAAGCATTCAGGCTATGCAAAGTTTTACTTTTTATGACCTTTGTAATATTTAGTTTATGCTTCCTTTACGTCATGCCCTTCAAAAATTTGTTAGGCATAACAATTTTTTACGTCATTCCATCTATCGTGATGCTGCCTTTGATGGTATTTAGATTCAAGGAGACTGAGAATTTGGAAATGTCGATATGGCTTATTGATGCCCTGCTTTTGATTTATCTTATTCCCTTTTTGTCCTGATTTTATCCATAACTCAGAGCTATGATCTCCCTGTACAGGCCCGAGTTCTCGAGAACAAATGTTTCTATGGCGCCGGCGAATATAAGGATACCAAACGCTATGAAAATTAGAAGGATGTTGTAATAAAGAAGAGTCTTGAATTTCTTTGATCTCCATCCCTCCTTTCTAAGGCCTTTTGTTATTATGCCTCCGGATATTGCGCCTAATATATAAGAAAGGATCTCCAGAAATGCATGCGGACCGACTATCGCCATTATCATAAAAAACAAAAATATGGGACTAAAACCCATTGCAAAGCCCGCGTTTCTTGCAGTCACTCCAAATATCGTGCCCCAGACGGATAGATTCCAGGTTATCATGAATATACCGCCATCCTCGGTAAGCAGGGATACAAGGAAACAAGCAAGCAGCACGAGGCAGTTGTTCAATAGAATGGGCCAGAAAACCGTCGTTGAGAGCTCCACTGCGCTGCCGTATATGCCCCTCACGCCTAACTGCGTTTCAAACAGTTTGTTTACCTGAAAAGAAGGCAGTACGACTGCAGCAGTCGAATAAACCAAGAATATGCCAAGCGAAAGGAAGATATAGACCTTAATGAAGCCCTTGTTCTGCTTGAATAATCTTTTTATGGAAAATCTTTTTTCTTCGCTGAGTTCCTCCTCTTTGAGTTCAAACAGCTTCCTCAGTTCAGGAAGCAAGAATATGGAAGTGAAAGCTATTGCTGCCAGCGACGGGTCTTTTGGGAAAACAAGCGCGGCTATTATTATGGAAATTATTGAATACAGCCAACCGAGGAAGAACGCATACTCCGCTTTCTTTTCCAGCCATGTTTCTGGCAGAATCCTCGAAAGAACCATATTTAATTTATGCTTTACTTTCTAATATTAATCCGAATGACAGAAGCCAATGTTAAAATAGTGGTCGACCACCGCGAGGCGAAGAACCATGTCTTCATGCATCTCAAGGACACGGCTTCAGAACTCGTGTGCGAGCAGCTGAAGACTGGCGACTACATCTGCTCGGACAGGGTCGCTGTCGAGAGAAAGACTGTCGCCGATTTCGTCCAGTCGCTGCTCGACCGCAGAATTTTCGAGCAGGTTTCCAAGATGCAGGAATGCTTCGAAAGGCCTGTACTGATCATAGAGGGGGACCCTGACCTGCTATTTCTGGAGAGGAACGTCCATCCCAACGCGATACGCGGGGCACTCGCATCGATTGCGATAGATCACCGTATCCCCATAATCTGGACGAGGAGTGCGAAAGAGACGGCGCAACAGCTTTACTGGATCGCTTACAGGGAGCAAATTGGAGGCAAGAGAAGCGTCGCCATCCGCTGCCCCGCCAAAAAGAAAGGCGTCCGCGACCAGCAGGAATTTCTGATAGCGGGATTGCCGGACATAAACACGAAACTCAGCAAAAATCTGCTCAAAAAATTCAGGACACCAAAAAGCGTTTTCTCGGCAAAGCCTGAAAGGTTAATGAAGGTCGACGGCATAGGCAAGATAAAGGCAAAGAGAATATGGGATTTGCTTAACCAAGAGTATGAAAAAGAAGCAAACAAGTAAATCAGCATTTGTGCTCTATCTCGTAGTATCTTTTCTGTTCTAGATTTTTCTGAGTCTTCATCTTGTCGGCGATCTTCTGCGCCATGCAGGTCGGGTATTCGCCCGTGAGGCAGGCCTTGCATATGTTTTCTCCAAGGCCGATTGACTTCACAAGACCGTCGAGTGTCTGGTAACAGAGACTGTCAACATTGGTAATCTTCTGTATTTCCTCCACATTGTGTTTGAAGGCTATCAGCTCGTTGTGGGTCGCTATGTCAATCCCGTAAAAGCATGGAGAAACCACGGGCGGGCATGTTATCCACAGGTCTATCTTCTTCGCCCCGGCTTTCCTTACCATTTCAGCTATTTTTCTCGTGGTCGTGCCTCTCACGATAGAATCGTCAACAAGAAGTACGTGCTTATCCTTCAGGACTGATTTCACCGGGTTGAGTTTCATATCCACCGAAAGCGATCTTGTTCTCTGCTCCGGCATTATGAATGTCCTGTATATGTAACGGTTCTTCATCAAGCCCTCGGCGACATGTATTCCTGTCTCCCTGGATATCCCTTCGGCGGCGGATCTCGACGTGTCCGGTATCGGGACTATAACGTCGGCTTCGGATGAATAGGTTTTTGCGAGGCTTCTGCCGAGTTCTATCCTGACGTCGTAGACCCATTTCCCCTCTATCACGCTGTCAGGCCTCGAAAAGTAAACGTACTCGAACATGCAGTGTTTTCTCTCGCCTTTCATCAGGTGTTTCCTTTCGGTTTTGCCGTCTTCGTTGAACAGTATCATCTCTCCGGGTTTTATGTCATGCGTTTCATCGATTCCGTTGATGTTCAGCGCGACGCTTTCAGAAGCGAATATCGCTAGTTTGTCGTTGATGCCGAAGCTGAACGGCCTTATGCCATTCGGATCGCGGAAGGCGATCAGCTCCCTTTCCCCGGTGAACATGCCGGCCGAATACGAACCCTCTGCTGCTTCCATGTAATTGTAAACCGATTTTTCGATGTCCTTCGTCTTCACAAGCTCGTCTGCAATTTTGTGCGCTATTATTTCCGCGTCGCATGTGGACTCAAAACTCCTGCCGTTGCTCAGAAGTTCGTTTCTCATGTCTACATAGTTCACAAGATTGCCGTTATGCGCCACAACAAGGCCTTTGCGTGGATAATCCCTCTTGAAAGGTTGGGCGTCTGTGATGGTTGAAGAGCCGACCGTCGAGTATCTCACATGGCCTATGCCTATCGGGCCTTTCAGGTTGCTTAATGCCTTTTCCGAATAAGAAGCGTTCACCAAACCAAGCGATTTTTTGAGATGAATCTGGTGTTCGTTCAGGGTAGATATGCCGCTTGCTTCCTGTCCCCTGTGCTGGAGGGTGATGAGGCCATTGAATATCATTTTCGATACGTCCTGACCGTCAAGGGCACGTATACCAAAAACACCGCAAGCTTCCTTCTTGGACCAGTTTTTTTTCAAAATCCCACCAGTGCGAAAGATATAATCACGTTGCATATTTTGCTTTTTAAGCGTTCTTGGATGCTGCCTTGAGGAAGTTTAGGAACAGCGGGTTCGGCTTGAGAACTCGCGTTGTGAATTCCGGATGGAACTGCGACGCCATGAAGAAAGGATGCCCGTTTAGTTCCAGTATCTGCATGATATTGCCGGATTTGTCATGGCCGGAAAAGACAAAACCCTTACATTCAACCTTTTCCCTGTATTTTGGGACGAATTCCCAGCGGTGGCGGAATCTTTCTCTCGTGCTCAGCGAGCCGTAAACCCTGCTGGCCAGCGTGCCCTTCCTGATTATCACATCGTGGCCGCCCAGGCGCATAGTTCCGCCTTTTTTGTAAATTTTTCTCTGCTCTGGCAGCAGATCAATTACCGGATAGGGGCTATTCGGGTCGATTTCCGTCGAGTTCGCGTTTTTGAGGCCGCACACGTTCCTTGAGAACTCGATGGTCGCCAGCTGGAAACCATAACACAAGCCGAGGAAGGGTATTTTCCTCTCTCTGGCATAGCGTATGCATTCTATCTTGCCTTCAGTTCCTCTTGGACCAAAACCGCCAGGCACTATTATGCCGTCTATGGCCTTCAGGGCATCGGCAACCTTTACTTTTTTGTTTTCAATGTCAGTCGTTTCTATCCATTTTATCTTTATTTTCACTCCAAGCTTTCCGCATGAAGCTTTAAGTGACTCCATTATAGAAACGTAAGAATCGTGCAACTCGGTGTATTTGCCAGTGATGGCAATGTTTACGATCTTCTTTGCATTCACCATGTTCCTTACTGTCTGTTCCCAATCTTTCATGTCCTTTTTCTTGGGGACAAGGCCCAGTTTTTCAAGAACCTTTTTTGTCACACCCTGCTCCTCGAGGATTAGCGGCAGCTTGTATATGCTGTCCAGGTCAGGGCCTGATATGACGTTTTCCTCCGGCAGGCCGCAGAAGAGAGAAAGTTTTTCCTTTATTTTTGGTTTTATCTGTTCATGCGCCCTGCAGAAAAGGAAGTGAGGCATTATGCCTATCTCTCTCAGTTTCTGCACGCTCTGCTGCGTGGGTTTCGTTTTCTGCTCGCCCACCACGCTCATCACCGGAACAAGGGTGCAATGGACGAATACCACATCCTCTTTCAAAGATAACTGTCTGCATGCCTCGAGGAAGACGAGGTTCTCTATGTCTCCCACCGTCCCGCCTATTTCTATCATGATTATTTCTGCTTTGTAATCCTCAGCGACTTTCCTGAACCAGTTTTGTACCTCGTCTGTTATGTGCGGTATTATCTGGACAGTCTTGCCGAGGTATTTGCCTTCCCTTTCCTTTTCGATGACTTTCTGGTAGATTTTTCCGGTCGTTATGTTGTTTTCGCTTTTCAGGTTGATGTCGAGAAAGCGTTCATACGTTCCGAGGTCCATGTCCACCTCGCTGCCGTCGTCGAGGACGAAGACCTCCCCGTGTTCTATCGGGTTCATCGTTCCTGCATCGACGTTCATGTAAGGATCGATCTTGATGGGAACGACCTTGAAACCCCTTGACTGGAGCAGTTTTCCTAGAGAAGCAGTGAATATCCCCTTGCCAAGACCGGATATCACTCCGCCGGTTACAACGATGTACTGGGTTTTCTTCGGCATAATAATCTTTCAAGGCAGAGATTTAAAAACTTTACCGAAATTAAAAGTCAAACTTAATCTATCATTCATTTCGATACACGACCCATAAGAATAAGCACTTTATTTGTTCTATTTGAAATTATTATTAGAAGTACTTTTCCTTTACTTTTTGTTTGAATTCAGAAAGGGAGTGAAGCCCTATATCCCAAGCATCCTTTCCTACTCCGAAAATAGTGTATCTTTCATAGCCCGTTGCAGATGTTTCAAGAATATATTCAACTGTGCAATTTCTTTTTATAAATCCTATCCCGCATTCAAAAGTAAAAGTTTTTCTGTAAGGATAAACTGTTGGTGTGGTTTCTGTGAATTTTCTCGTAAGCAGTGCAATAGATGAGGGGTTATGAGCCTGCCCCTGCGGGTTAACAACATACCATCTTCCGTTTATGTACACCTCGGCAAAAGCATGCCCCCTGACTGTGCCATTCCAGACGGGGGTTTTATCAAGCCAGTCCTGGCTTACAGTCTGGACATATCTTGCCTGAAGTCCTTTAGATCTTGCCAATGTAACAAACATCAGGGCGTAGTCGCTGCACTCGTCTTTTTCTTTAACTGTTTTATCCCTGTTTATGCCATCAAAAATTATCTGGTCAGTTGTTCTTCTCATGATCCAGTATTCGCTATAAGCAATGGTTGGCCCTTTTTCGTAGTAGCCATGAAGCCAGTACAGGATATTTATTAATTTATCAAGTTGACTTGTCCCTCCGATTTCCTTATCTGAAATATTCTGAATTCTTGGTGTTATGGCTGATTGCTGAGAACTATAGGTTCTTATCGCTTCGCCAAAAATGTTTTCTCCGCCAATAACGTCGAAACCGATTATAATTATCAATGAAATTAACAGAAGTGCGAAAAGAATGCAGTAATCCTTATTGCTTTTGTAGAAACTTTTACCTTTCGTTTTCTTCTTCATAAATAAATAACGTATCTTCCAAAATTTAAAACAAAATGCTGCATATAACGGCGAAAGAGCTATCTATGGGTTTTATGTTTACCGTTTAGAACGCTTTTATTTACAAAAGGCGTATTTGAAATATGAAAATTTTCGTGGTTGACAACGGCGGCCAGTGGACGCACAGGGAATGGCGCGTGCTTAGGGATATTGGCGTGGAAACGAAGATAATACCTAACGACACGCCCTTCGAAAAAATAAAGGATCTCGATGGTCTCGTTCTTTCAGGAGGCGCGGCGCGAATAGCGTGGGAATCGAGCAAGCTCGGCAACGTGGGTGAGTATCTTGACAAGGCGAAGTTCCCCATACTCGGCATGTGCCTCGCCCACCAGTTCATGGCCATGTATTACGGCGGTTCAGTCGGACCTGCGGAAACGCCTGAATTCGGCAAGATGCAGATTGATATCAGCAGGAATTCACCGCTTTTCAGCGGCCTGCCGAAAAAATTCATAGTGTGGGAATCCCACAACGACGAGATAAAAGACCTTCCTGAGCAGTTCGAGATAGTGGCTTCGTCGCCGAGCTGCAGCACGCAGGCGATACAGCATAAGACGCGGCCGATGTTCGGCCTGCAGTTCCATCCGGAAGTCGAGGACTGCCAGCACGGGGAAGAGATATTCAGAAACTTCATCGAGATATGTAGAAAGCACGCGGAGAAGCGAAAAGCTTGAAAGTGATGCCATGTTCAACGTGGAAAAGTTCGTGAAAGAAGAAACAGACCGCCTTAGGAAATGCTTGCACGGGAAAGCTATAATCGCCTGCTCGGGCGGAGTGGATTCGACGGTCGCGGCCGCACTTGCTAAAGAGGCGATAGGAAAAAACCTTGTTGCAGTCTTCGTCGACACAGGCTTCATGCGCAAGGGCGAGACGGAGAGCGTGAAGCGCATGCTGGAGAAAATCGGCCTGAACTTGCATTTCGTGAAAGCTGAGGATGAGTTCTTTGCCGCGCTAAAAGACGTGACCGAACCTGAAACGAAGCGCAAGATAATCGGCGAGAAGTTCATACGCATCTTCGAACGCATAGCGGAAAGCGAAAAGGCCAAGTATCTCATTCAGGGCACTATAGCGCCGGACTGGATAGAGTCCGGAGGCGGAGCGAGGGACAGGATAAAGTCGCATCACAACGTCGGCGGGCTACCGGAAGAGATGGAGCTTGAAATCGTAGAACCGCTGCGCGATATCTACAAGGACGAGGTCAGGAAGATTGCCAAATACCTAAACATCGAAGTCCATGAACGCCAACCGTTCCCTGGGCCCGGTCTTGCTGTGAGGGTCGTAGGCGAGCTCACTAGGGAGAACGTCGAGATAGCGAGGGAAGCAAACGCGATAATGGAGGAAGAAATGCAGAAGGCGTTCGCGGAGAACAAGGTTTCGAAACCGTGGCAGTATTTCGCAGTCCTGCTGCCGGTGAAAAGCGTAGGCGTCCACGGCGACGTGAGGAATTATGGTTACATGATTGCCCTGCGCTCGGTTGAGAGTGTTGACGGCATGAGTGCGTCCTACTCTAAAATACCGCACGAAGTCCTAGACAAAATTTCGGTAAGAATAACCAATTCCCTGGGAAAGAAAGTGAATCGCGTGGTTTACGATATAACCAACAAACCACCAGGCACAATAGAGTTCGAATGATGGACGGCTTGGCCGGAAAATTATGTGTTTTCCAGATATCTTTTAATCTCCCATTCTGTGACATGTGTCCTGAAATCGTCCCACTCTGAGGTTTTGGCCTCGATATATTTCTCGAAAAGCCTCCTGCCAAGCGCTTCCTGCACTATCCTGCTCTTTTTCATCTCTTTTATGGCTTCCCACAAAGAGTGAGGCAGGACATCAATGTTAAGGCGCTTCAGTTTTGAATCGTCAAAATCGTAAACGTTTTCTTCCACCGGCGGAGGTGCAACAAGCTTCCTTCTTATGCCGTCAAGGCCTGCCTTGAGCATGACTGCAAACGCGAGGTAAGGGTTGCAGCTTGGGTCAGGACAGCGGAGTTCGCATCTCACCGATTTTTCCCTACCTTCTGAGACTCTGGGTATGCGTATTAGGGCTGAACGGTTTATTTGAGCCCAGCATATGTAGACAGGTGCCTCATAGCCAGGCACGAGCCTTTTATAGGAATTGACGAGCGGCGCCAATATCGCCGCCATACCTTTAACATGTTCGAGCTGGCCTGCAACGTAATGATATGCTGTTTTCGACAGTTTGTATTTGTCTGATGGGTCGTAGAAAAGATTCCTCCTGCCTCTCGTATCGAAAAGGCTCTGATGCACATGCATGCCCGAACCGTTTATGCCGAATATGGGCTTTGGCATGAAGGTCGCGTGCAGTTCGTGTTTTTGGGCTATTGCCTTCAGTGTCGCCTTGAATGTTATGGCATTATCTGCGGTAGCCAAGGCATTGTCATAACGGAAATCTATTTCATGTTGCGCGTAAGAACATTCGTGATGCGATGCTTCTGCGTCTATCCCCATTTTTTCAAGGGCAAGCACCATATCCTTCCGTACCTCGAAAGCGAGGTCCATTGACAAATCAAAATACCCTCCCTTGTCATGCGGAAGTGGTTTTATGTCGCCGTTGTCCTTCTTGAAAAGGAAAAATTCCAGTTCCGGCCCGGTATTGAACACAAAACCCATCTTTCTCGCTTCTTCCAGGGTCTTTTTCAAAACGTATCGGGGATCGCTCTCGAACGGCTTTCCGTCAGGGGTATACACATCACATATCAGTCTTGCAGTTTTTTCTTCGCCCCTGTACCATGGTATCACCCTGTATGTTGCAATATCCGGCTTCAGAAACATGTCACTTTCATGTATCCTGGCGAAGCCCTCGACTGATGAGCCGTCAAACCACACGCCTTTATCTAGGGCGTTTGGCAGATGCTTCACAGGTATGGTCACGTTTTTTACGTTGCCTATTATGTCAGTGAACTGCAGATTTATGAATTTCACGCCGTTTTTTCCTGTCGCAGCGATGATTTTTTTGTCCGCAGTCGACATAATATTT
>Ga0315282_10010811_pt1 | contig 14246 bp, 13 predicted proteins | sample YL17G07_20_MG_FD_203693 | JGI IMG/M metagenome (GOLD analysis project Ga0315282, IMG submission 203693) | Sediment microbial communities from Yellowstone Lake, YNP, Wyoming, USA - YL17G07_20 | ecosystem: Environmental > Aquatic > Freshwater > Lake > Sediment | place: USA: Wyoming | collected...
TCGCCGTCATAGCGCCGAGAAACCTTGGGGAAGAACTGAAGAAACTGATGAGCGCTGAAGAGAGAAAAAGGGAGATTCGAACCTGAGATTCAAATCCCGGCGGCCGCACCACTACCTAGGTGAATGGAAACCTTTTTCCGAGGCCCTGAAAATCCAGATCAAGATGACAATAATGACGAAAATTACAAATCCTTATTAAGCTTGTCATCCTTGTCATTCTTGTCAGCATATGTCCTCAATAAACCCGTTCAAACCTGGGCAACCTATAGACCCACAGTTCTTCGGAGGTAGACGTCAGGAACAGCAGCTTTTCAATGAATATTTGAGGTACACCGCCTCAGGCAATCCGCATCACATTGCAATCATGGGTGAACGAGGAATAGGGAAATCGTCGCTTCTGCGCAAATACGGTGAAATGGCGGGAGAATCCGGATGCATTGTTGTTAGGAGAGAACTGGACACTACGGTCAATTCAATACAAGCTTTAGTGGTCTTCATGCTTCAAGCTCTGAGAACTGACGGTTCCTCTAATTTGCCAAAGAAGATGAAGGCGAAACACAAGGTCGAATCGTTCTTCTCCTCATACAAACTCGGTGCCTCGATTTTCGGAACAGGAATGACGATTGAAAGAATCCAATCTTCGGTGATTCCTCAGGACGCCTTCTGTCGAGATTTGATGCAAATATGGAACGGAATTAAGAATGACGTATCTGCAGTAGTATTCCTCCTGGACGAGGCAGAGCATCTTCAAGAGATCAAAGGGGCCTGGGGATTCTTGAGATCAGTCTTCACTAGAGTCTCTGAACAAGGTGGAAGATACATGCTCGTGGTTTCTGGAAAACTTGGTCTGTTCAAGGGCATCAAAGAGATCTTCTCCCCAATGGAGAGATTCTTCACACCACTGGAAGTGAAACCAATGATGCTAGAGGAAATCAAAGAAGTATTAGAGAAGCCCCTGGCTCCGCTCTCACGCAGAATAGATGGGGAGTCGGTCAGAAGGATAGCTCAGCTAAGTGCCGGCAATCCTTATGTGGTTCAGACTTTCGGATTCTATTTATTCGAAGAGGGAACAGCATCCATAGAAAGGAAGACTATTGAGAAAGTGCTGCCTCGAGTCATGACTCGCTTATCAAGTCAACTCTTCAGAGACCGCTTTGAAGAGACAAGTGAGCTGGAAAGGCGAGTTCTGCTGACCATGAGCACGATGCCATCATCTACCAGCCCTAAGGAACTCACTAAAGAGTCACGCATGTCACCCAAGGTTCTGCCTCAACTCCTCAGAAGACTCGTCGACAAAGGCTGCGTGAGGAAGGTTGAAAGAGGAAGATATTCCCTGTTCAACCCGCTCTTTGGCGACTACGTCAAAATACGTATGGAAGAAAGAAGATGACAGAAATGACAAAGCTGTCATCTCCTATAAGCACCTGTTATGATTGTCAGGATTGTCATATTCCGGGATGGAGACGGCCCACTTATCTGAAGTTACAGCCTTGAATTCCATCTAGTGATCTTCTTTGGTGAGTCGAAGCTTCAAGAAAGCTCGCTGGCACCGATCGAGCTTCACCATCAACATTGTAACATAGCACTTCCAAGTGGGAAAGCCGTTGATAGAAACAGCACAAAGCTAGTGCACTTCCAAGTTGATTAGCCAACATTTTCTTTATCATTTCTATAGGAGAAATAGGTGGAGAATGTGTGGTAATCATCTTGGAGGAGCACTAGCCAGAACCTGTAGACGAACCGCGCTTCTCAACTTGCCGAACCCAATGAATTCTCCGCTAGTGGTGAATTCCGTTGGGTCCACGATTCTGCCTTCATGAATGCGACACATCTCCCGAGTCTGCAAAATTCGCCTAGGTAGGTTCAAGTCCCGGCGGCGGCACCATTTCCAAGTGATAATGCAATCTCACCACTGTGAAGTAGCGTAAAATTGTCTGCACTGTCTCAGTCATGACTACTGATCTGTTTGCAAGTGTGTTTGTTAGATTTCTGCAGTATATTTATTGGGCTGTAGCTGAAGTTGAAGGAAGATCAACTTGGTCTCCGCTGGAATCTCGTAGCGCGACGCGCGTCGAGATTTATCGAGGGAAATTTCAACGATGTAGCTTCGCGCGCAGTCCACATCATACGTGTTGACGCTCAAATTCCCCGCTGTACTCAGATAGAATTTAGAAAACAACACTTATGAGCATGGTTTTTTCTCTACTGAAGAGTCTCGTTAAGGCGATGAGGCTCACCTTTAACTGCTTCCATCATTTGGGTGGGGCTGATAGCTTCTACAATACGTCTCAAATGGAAGGAATAGAGTTTGGTTGAAGGTTTGAAGATCTCGAAGAGGACCGCCTATGTCGCGATCTTCACTATGGGCGTCGTGAGCATGTTCGGAGACATAGTCTACGAGTCAGGTAGAGGAATTGCCCCCGACTATCTCAGGTTCCTCGGCGCCTCAGCGTTTCTGGTGGGCGCAGTCAGTGGTGCAGGGGAGTTCATAGGCTATGCGCTGAGGCTTGTGAGCGGAAATCTTGCGGATAGAAGTCAAGCTTACTGGCTCTTCATCTTTCTCGGCTATGGCTTGATCCTGGCGGTGCCCCTCATAGGTTTCACCTTCAGCATCGAGGTTGTAATGGCCCTGTTGCTCCTAGAGAGGCTCGGGAAGGCACTCAGGTCCCCCTCTAGGGACACAGTCGTCTCCATAGTCAGCAAGGGTGTCGGGTCCGGAAAAGCATTCGGGCTCCACGAGGCTATCGATCAGATTGGTGCTGTGCTCGGTCCACTGATCCTAGGTGGTGTAATGTTCTATACCGCCAACAGTTACCCTACCGCGTTTAAGATCCTGCTGATCCCATACGCCCTGATGCTGATTGCACTAGCTTATACTTACAGCAGGATTGGAAAAGGCGTTGATGTTGAAGCTAAGAACATCAGAGACGAAGGGGCCTCTCTAAGCCGGGGGTTCTGGATCTACTGCATAGCGATTCTCCTAAACACTCTTGGGCTTATTCCAGTCGCCCTTATACTCTACATGGGTTCCTCTATTCTTCAACCGCTGGGTCAGCAGTGGATGGTGCCTCTTCTCTATGTCGTTGTTCAGGTCGTTGACGCTCCTATGGCTCTGGTTTCAGGTCATCTCTTTGACAGGGTCGGAGTGAAGCTTCTGGCTCTGCCTTTTATCCTAGCGATATTTCCCGCTTTCCTTGCATTCTATGGAGGTTTTGTTGGCATAGTTGCTGCATCCATAGTATTTGGCCTTGTTTTGGGTATGCAGGAGTCGATTTACCGTGCCGCAATAGCTGACCTTGTTCCCCTAAGTAGGAGAGGCACTGCTTACGGTATTTTCAATACTGCGTTGGGTCTCGGGACACTGGCCAGCGGCGTTATCTTTGGCTTCTTCATAGATCAGAGCTACTCAGTGACAGTACTAATGGGATTCGCCATGGTGCTGCAAGTGGGCGCGATTATAACTCTAAGAAGCGACAGACAGCTGTTCTCAAATACTGCAAAAGAAGGAACAAACTGACAACTAACTAGCGATTCTCTAAGCGCGCGACTGGAATGGACAAACTCGAAGAGCGAGAGAGACCAAGCACACAACGTTATAGGTCAACGCGCGCTGGTATTAACCGTCAGTTTACCAAGAATATTTGAGATTCTGGGAAAAGATCGCTCGCTTTGTCTTCAGGTGTTATCAGTCAAATGGAAGATTCGCAAGACCAGAGACTGGGATTCCAACTTTCACGGCCGGCCGTAGCGGTTTCAAGGATTGTGCGGTGGAAAGTTGTTCTAACCTACGTGCTCATAGCTTGGGCGGGAAGCGTGACCTTCGGGTTACTATGCGGACTGCTCACTGGGAGTCTCTAGGAGACGCAGACCGGGTTCCAAGAAGGCGGTTACAGCAATCTGGGAATCCGATTTGCCTTCAGAGGCTTAGTTCTCCTTAAGCAGAATCTTCCCAGGTCGGGCTTTGGTCAGTTCACCCGAGTCCACCACGACCTGCCCGTTCACGAGCACCTTCTCTATTCCTTCTGGGAACTGTGCCGGCCGATCGAAGGTTGCCTTGTCGATGATCTTCTCGGGGTCGAAGACCACTATGTCGGCAGAGAATCCCTCCTTGAGTATTCCTCGGTCCTTCAATCCGACTCGTTGAGCAGGAAGTGAGGTCATTCGCCTTATGGCGTCTTCTAGTGCAAGGATCTGCTTAGCCCGCACGTATTGGCCTAGGATGCGAGGATAGGTTCCGTAGAATCTTGGATGAGGCTTGCCTTGTGATAGTGGGCCTGTTGTGGAAACGGACCAAGCGTCGGTGCCAACCATGTGGTAGCGGCCTTTCATCGCGTACTCCACATCTCCCTCATCCATTGAGAACATGACCATGGTGGCTCCTCCTTTGTCTTCCAAGAGGATGTCGCGTAGAGCGGTGAACTCGTCAGGTTTTCCAAGGATCTTTGCTGCTTCAGCCAGGTTCTTTCCTTCGAGCTGCTTGAGAGATTCTGATTTCACTGAAGATATCACAATCCTCTCCCAACCCGCCTCTGTCAACATGTCCTCTCGATCAAGAGTTCCAGCCTCCATTTCACGACGAATTTTCATCCATGTCTCGTCATCTCGCAGTCTCCCGAGGAGCTTGTCCATTCCTCCCTCATGAACCCACGGAGGCAGCATGGTGGCGAGTGAAGTCATACCGGCTGTGTATGGATACTGATCATAGGTCACGTCTACGCCTCGGCTTCTCGCGGCCTCCATCAACTGGAGAGTCTCCTTAGTCTTCCCCCACGCCTGTCTTCCCGCGGCTTTGTGGTGACTGATCTGTACTGGCGTTCCGCCTTTCTCACCGATCTCTATGGCTTCGCTGACAGCCTTGATCAATGTGAGCCCTTCGCCCCGAATGTGAGAGAAGTAGACGCCACCGTACTTAGCAACGACTCGTGTCAACTCGATTAGCTCTTCAGTCTTGGAGAAGACTCCTGGTGGGTAGATCAGTCCTGTTGACATTCCAGCGGCGCCGGCTTTCATGGCTTCGGCCACCATTTCCTTCATGCTCTCAAGTTCTCTCTTGGTTGGTTCTCTCTCCTCAAATCCCATCGCAGCTATTCTGACTGTTCCATGACCAACCAGATGAACCGCATTGCTGGTAGACCGAAGGCGTTTCATTTCAGCGAGATACTGCTTGAAGGTGGTCCAAGGAATTCTTATGTTTGGATCAGGGAGGAAGGGTGCCTCATAACGTCTCAACAGGTTCTCAAATCTGCGGTTTATGGGTGCGAGGCTCATGCCACATTGTCCGACGACAAGGGTCGTTATGCCCTGTTTAACGGTGCTCTCAGCTCGAGGGTCGAAGATCAGACTGAAATCCGAATGACTATGCGCGTCTATAAAGCCTGGGCAGACGACTTTCTCAGACGCGTCGATGACTTTCCTGGCGTTCCTCGGGTCTATTCTTCCAATTTTGGCTACCCGGTCGCCTATTACGCCTACGTCTGCTCTAAACCAAGGGTTTCCTGTTCCATCAACTGCCTTTCCGTTCGTAATGGCTACACTGAAAGATCGTGGCATATCCCATCACAGCTCTCGACTTCCAACCATATCATTCAATATCTATTCATGTTTTGTCATCGAGGCTGAAACGCAACAGATATTTCCCCAAGCTCCGAATCATTCCCCTACCGGATACGATCTAGGAGAGCCGAAGGGTGAGAGTAAAGCGAGACGACTGTGTTCTCTTGGTGATCGACGTACAGGAAAGACTCATAGACACAATTGCCGAAAAGACTGAGATTGTGAAGAGCATTAAGGCCCTGATTAAGGCCGCCGATGTTCTGCATCTTCCTGTCTTAGTGACAGAGCAGGAGAAGCTTGGTGAAACCATTCCTGAACTCAAGAATCGACTGTCCAATTCACCGAAGTTTTGTAAGCTGTCTTTCAGTTGCTGTGAGAGACCCGAGTTCATGGTCAAGCTCAAAGAACTGGGAAAGAAAGCGGTCATCGCGTGCGGTATCGAAGCCCACATCTGTGTGATGCAAACGGTTCTCGACTTGCTTCAACGCGGATACTGCGTTCTAGTTCCCAAGGACGCAACATCCTCTCACACTGCGATTGACCAAGAAACGGCTGTCGAGAGGATGAGCGACTCAGGCGCAATGATTACGACTACTGAGGCATTGATCTATGAGTTGACAGAGAGAGCGGGAACAGAAGAGTTCAGGAGAATACTTGAGATTGTGAAGGAGAGGAGGACCGCGATATGAATACAGATGCTGTCAAATGTGTGCCACACAATGCAACTGCAATCATCTCTAGATTGTTGCTGAAAGGGAATTTCGTAACTTGCTGTCACGAGGAATAATATATATCCAACGTAACACAGTCTACCCCCGAGGGAATTGCGAATGCTTCGATCAGGAGCAGGAAGTAGCTTCCTTTTTCTCACAATCTTCTGTGTGATTCTGGTGGCGGTTGTTCTACTAGTGCGACGAGGAGCATTTACACCAAAAATCAGAAGACTCTCACAATTGGACGCGATTGCGGAACTTGTAGGTCGCGCGACAGAGATGGGAAAGCCAATCCACTTCATGCCAGGTTCGGGCGGACTGACCGGAGGAGACGTAGCTCCACAGACGATAGCTGGTTTATCCATACTTGGATACACTTCGGAACTCTGCGCCAAATACGGATCAAAGATGTTCGTCACCATTCGTGTAGCTGAGACTCAGGCATTGGCAAGAGACATTGTTCAACAGGCGTATATGGCCGCCGGAAAACCCGAGGCCTTCGATCCAAACCAGATAATCTATGTTGCACCTACAAGCCAGAGCTACACCGCTGGAGTTCTAGGATTGATGAATCGCGAGAAAATAGCGGCGAACATAATGGTCGGGGCCATATGGGCAGAATCAATAATGTTTTCTGAAGAGGCAGCGACATTAGGTGCAATGCAGCTTGGAGGCACTGCCCACACTCATCAGCTTCCATTCATGTTAGCCTGTTGTGATTACAGTCTTATCGGTGAAGAGCTGTTTGCCGCGGGTGCATACGTTTCAAAGGATCCGCTGCAACTTGCCGCCGTGGTTGGGCAAGACATGTGTAAGCTTGCGGCGATCGCTCTCATCGCCATTGGAGTGCTTGCCACACTGGTGGGTTCTCCGAGTCTGCTGGATCTTCTGAAATGGTGAGTTGAAAGATGTCCATTTTCGCAAAAAGAACTTTGCCGCTTGCCATCACATTTGTTTTCGGCTTCTTCATGGTCGTCGACTTCTTCTTTTCGACACCAGCGAGTGCGATTGCTGCAAATGTGAATAGAGCCTTTGTCGTGGTAGCGAACTTCGCTGTGATAACCGCGATTGGCACGGTGACTCTGATGCATATCCGAAAGATCCAGAAGAAAGAGGAATGGTACAACAGCCTAGCCCTGCTTGCCGTTCTATACCTGACGATTGCGATAGGCTGGTCCAGTGCTTCCGATCCCACTTACCTTTGGTGGTTCAACAACTTGTTTGTGCCTCTTGAGACAACGGTATTTTGTCTACTCGCATTCTACATCTCGTCCGCGTCTTACCGAGTTTTTAAAGCCCGGAGCAAAGAGGCGGCTCTTCTATTGATCTCCGCGGTCCTTGTCATGTGGGGCCGAGCGCCGATAAGTGCGGTGATTTCTGAGGGATTCGCAGCAATCGCGGACTGGATGATGGCTGTTCCTAACACTGCTGGAATGAGGGGCATTGTCATCGGAATTGGCATTGGTGTGATCTCGATTGGAATACGTACATTGCTTGGAATTGAGCGAGGGCATTTGGGAGGAAAGGGAGAATGAGCGAAGAGCGGTCTTTTCTAACTAGGCTCGGCAGGATGGATCGGCGATTCATGTACGTGGTGATCCTCATTGCTGTGTCGATTCCGCTACTGAGGCCACTGGCCCTGCCGCTCAGTGTCAGTCCTGAAACTAAGCTCTTCTATGACTACGTGCAGTCCCTGCCTTCCGGAACGGCGATCGGCCTGACGTTTGACTGTCAGCCAGGTGCACTTCCTGAACTCTACCCGCAGATGCTCGCGATTCTTCAGCACCTGAAAGTGAGGCAGACAAGAATCATCTGTGTAGCATTCATGGCTGAAGGGGCGATGATCGCTCACAACGCCCTCACAGATGTGTTTGGCGCTTCCCAGTCTCATCCGGGCTACGGAAAAACATTCGTGAACTTGGGATTCATTGCGGGCGGTGAAACTGGTATGGCTGCTTTCGCAAAGAGTGTCAAGGGCGCAGCGCCACAAGACTACTACGGTAGCCCGACCGACAAGATGGAAGTGTTGTCTGGCGTAGAAACTGCGAAGGACTTCGCATTGATCGTTGAATTCGCTTACGGCACGCCGGGAATACCGGAGATCATGAGACAGATGCAGTCCCCCTATGGAGTGAAGATCGCTGCAGCAGCAACAGCATTAATCGCGACTCAAGTCATGCCCTATCTCAAGAGCGGCCAGATGGTCGGTATGCTTACAGGCCTTAGAGGCGCGGCTGAGTACGAGAATCTCATTGGTAAGCCTGGTGAGGCGGTTGCTGGAATGGACGCCCAATCCGTTGCGCACGTAGCGATAATTCTGGCGATACTGGTTGGCAACATTGGATACTACTCTGAGAGGAGGAAACAGAAATGATAGATGTAGGCACTATTGGAACACTGCTGTCTGCCGTGTTCACTCTCATAGTATTCAGCTTTCTATATCGTGACAATAGGATCTACAAGCTCATCGAGCACATATACCTCGGATTTGCTATCGGTGTTTCAGCAGTAATGGCCAAGGCAAGCGTCACATCAACCGCTTGGAACCCAGCCATGCGAGGAGCATGGATCTGGCTGCTACCCATAGCGGTTGGGCTACTATTCTGCTTCTACTTCTCAAAGAAACACTTCTGGATATCGCGCATCCCCGTGTCTTTCCTAGTAGGTGGCGCTACTGGTCTCGCAATTAGCGGAGTCGTCAAAGCCCAGATCCTAGACCAAATCAGAGGCACCATAACTCTTCCCCTGATAACAGCACCAAACCCGATCACAGCTATCAACAACCTGCTCATAATCCTTGGAGTTGTATCGACGCTGTTGTTCTTCTTCTTCTCAAAAGAACGAAAGGGCATCATGGGAAAGGCAATGCTTCTCGGCAGAATATTCGTTGTTGTCTCACTAGGAGCGTCTTTCGGATTCATAGTCATGGCGAGAATGTCCCTGCTCATCGGAAGGCTACAGTTCCTATTCAAGACACCTCAACTATACCTCCTCCCGGTCGCACTGATCATGCTACTGATCTGGATCATGTGGGACAAACGAAAGGCCGGCCCCGCACAAGCATAGGGCCAACGATAGGCAAGTGAATCAACGTGACAGCGGGAAAACCGATCCTCTGGGAGGAACTCCGAGCTCCAGAGATTCGCGCGCTACAAGAGAAGGGGAGCATGGTTATCCTTGTCGGCGGAGCGACGGAACAACATGGACCACACCTACCCACCTGCACAGACACATTGATCGGATATGAACTCGCGAAGAGAGTGTCGGCACTCACAGGGGTACCGGTCCTTCCCCCAATCGCATATGGAGATTCACAGACTCACAAACATCTAGGTGCAACTGTCTGGATCAGACCGGAAACGCTACATCGCCTCGTCTATGAGATATGCAGATGCCTCTATGAACAGGGCATCAGACGTTTTCTCTTGATTCCTTCTCATGGAACAAATGTGTGGCCCTTCCACACCGCTTGGTCAAACCTGCGATTCGACTGCCCCGACATTCAAGTCAAGGTAATCGACGAATCAGTATACCAGTTCATGTCCGCGGAGGATCGAAAGGCTATCGAGGAGGCAAACAGACTCGACCCATACGCCTACCATGCAGGTACGACTGAAACCTCGGAGGTTCTTGCGAGTAGGCCTGACTTGGTCAAGATGGAGGAGGCAGTGGATGAACCGATGCTGATGCCTCACGGAGCACTCTTCGACTACCGAGTGGACCAGATCAGCAAATCAGGCGTATGTGGCAGAGCTACTAAGGCAAGTCGGGAATTGGGTGAGAGACTGTTTACAGCAAGGGCAAACGCCATAGCCGAGTGGATCAAGAGAGCGTTGCGCGAAGAAATTCCGTTCAAGTAGCTTCTCACTCCGTCAGTCAAAACCAGTCTTGAGAGGAGCCCAGCTTGGAAACGAAATTCGGTGTCTTCCTCGATCTGAGGAACCGATATGAAGAGATAGAGAAGCTCGCGGTTGAGGCAGAGAGCCTCGGATACAATACGATTTGGGTTCCAGATCATCTTCTGGGCGGAGGAAACTTTCCGAAGACAACTGATGAAGAGCCAAGGCTGGAGGTTTGGACAGTGCTCACATCTCTGGCGCGAAAGACAACTAGAGCACGTCTAGGCCCCCTTGTGCTCTGTTGCCTCTACAGAAACCCCGCCGTGGCAGCAAAGATGGCCTGCACGCTAGACGTCCTCTCCAATGGCAGACTTGAGTATGGCCTGGGAGCTGGATGGAGGGAAAGCGAGTGCACAGCCTACGGCCTCCCATACCCATCCGCTGGAGAGAGAGTTGAGAGGCTTCGCGAAACGGCAACAATCACCAAGCAGATGTGGATCGAGACGCCTGCAAGCTACTCAGGCAAATACTACAAGATCGAGAAGCTCTACTGTGTTCCTAAACCGGTCCAGAGGCCGCATCCCCCCCTTTTGATTGCTGGAACCGGTGACAGGATTCTTGGAGTCGTAGCTGAGCTAGCTGACAAGCACAATATGTTCGCGGGAACGCCGGGGATAAAGGGCAGGCTTGAGGTGCTGAAGCGACATTGCCGACGAACAGGAAGAAGGTTTGAAGATATTGAGTTGACTCTTACGTTCGGAATATCAGCGATCTCCACTGAACACGCGAGTATAAGGAAGCAGCTGGAATCTTACTACGCATCATCAAAGGAAAGCGTCTCATGGGACAAGTGGCTGACCGAGCTGAAGAAAGGCGGTCTGGTGGGGACTCCAGATGAGTGCGCGAAAAGAATCGATGAATTCAAGCAGCTCGGCATCACGCACTTCATCTTGAGGTTCGCAGACTTCCCGTCAGATGAAGGTATGCGAACATTCGCACAGTCTGTCAAAGATCTTGTGAAATAGAGGCGAGTGAACGTTTCATTTCAACGCTGAAGGCCCAGCAGCTTCCTTGGATTATCAACAATCATGGTGCGGACCTGGTCCTTCGTGAAGCCCTTTTCAATAAGCATTTGACCGTAGATTCTCAGGCCTTCCGCAGGCGGAGGATGATGCACTTGGCCAAAGTCCGTTGTCAACACAGTATGTTCCACTCCAGCCTTCCTGATCGATTCTATCACTTCCTCCAGTGTGTTTGAGTGCCAGAGCGGCATCATCGAAAGCAGCGTGTGTTCCAAGTAGGCTCCTTTTCGAGCAAGGGCGACCTGGTCTTCAAGTGACATTCCCGTCAAGGAGTCAGATGGATGTGTGATGAGTATGCTCTTGACTTCCTCTTCTCTCGCGGCATCGACCAATAGGACTACTTCGCGAGGGCTCAAGTGTCCGGTAGCCAGCATGATGTTGTGCTGTGCAATGAGTCTTAGAATTTCTACAACTTCGGGTAGAAGGTTTTCAGTTTGGCCGCTGAAGATCGTGAGTTTTAGCCCCGGGTCAGTTGAGAGGCCCATCGGATGACCTTTTTCACGATAGTGTTCATAGTGATGCAGTGCCGAGACGGTGGGCATCCACACCATTTTGCAGCCAAACCCTAGCGAAGTCTTCAAAGCGTAGGGGTTCAACCCGCCAACCGAGTTGTTGAGCACGATGCTGCCCACGACATCCGCTTGTGGAACGAATCTTTTCGTAAGCATCGCGAGAGGGCCTGTTGGGATATGATGTGACTTCAAGACCAATCCTGATTGGCCACGAGCAACAGCGCTCTCTGCAAGTTGCACGCAGTCCATGAGCCGCGGAGAGCTGTCTGGTCCAGTATGGACATGAAGATCGTAGGAACCAGTGATCAAGGAAAAGCTTGCTTCATACATGATGGATCGTAAGGTGCTAGAAGACTGTCGGATATTTCTAGATTGTGTTTAAGCGCACAGTTGGATACACAAGTCAGCGGTTGGACTTCAGATATTCCTGCATTGAGTAACATTCCTTATGCACTGTTAGCATCTGAGAACCGAACAGCAGATCTGCAAATGCGGCCCTCACGTGCGGATCATTTCGGCCAATATCAGAAAAGCGATATTTATCTGAGAGGCACAACTTCACATTCGAGTGAACTGATATGGGATTTGCAGTCACCGTACGTCATAGAAACACACTCTTGTCTAGCGACTTTCCATGGAAGATCAGCATCGTGAGCTTCATGGCATATCCAGAAATGACTCAAGGCAAACCTGATTCTTCGAGCTATTTGCAGAAGGTTCTTCAAGACTCCTTCTTTGACGCCGTTGAGGTCCCTTCGCTGAGTTCAGCTGATTGGAGCACGGTGAAGGAGCAGCTAGCAGGGAAGAAGGTGGCGCGAGGTCTTCAACCAGATATATTGACAGGCAAACTTGACATGAATGCCCTTGATGACATGCGTCGACAAGAGGCGATCAGTAGAATCAAGAATGAGATCGATCTCGCAAGCAGTCGCGGGATAGGTATGATTGGTATCTGTTCAGGCCCAGATCCTGGTGGCGCGAAGCGTAAAGAGGCTGCAGAAAAGCTGGTTCAAAGCCTCATCGAGATATGTCAATACGCCTCCCAGAAGCAGGTCAAAGTGGCCCTTGAGACGTTCGATAGGGAGTGCGATAAGAAGCTCCTCATCGGACCATTGGACGAGGCGATCCAAGTGGTCCGCAAGGTCAGGGAAAAATGCGACAATATTGGACTGATGTGGGATTTGAGCCACGCACCAATGCTCAAGGAAACCCCTGAAGATGTTCGGCGCGCAGCTGGATTTCTAGCGCACATACATGTAGGATGCAGCAAGAAGACTGACGGAACCTTTCTGGATACACATCCTGGATTCCACACGAAAGGTGCAGTGAATTCTGAGCCCGATCTGGCAAGGCTACTGCAAGTACTGCTTGAGATCGGTTATGAGGGAATGGTTGGCTTCGAGGTGAAGCCGGAACCCAACCAGACAAGCGAAGAGATAGTGGCTACTGCTAAGGGCGTCCTCATAGGCGCATATCAAAGAGTCGTGTCAGATTCGCTGAAGAAATAGGATCAAGGACTGGCCCGCGGTGGCTCTAGACCATCTCTTCAATCCTGATTTTTTCGCCGTTTTTGACTTTCTTGAAGACTGAAGCGTCTCCCACGATCTTCGCGAACACGTTCACAGGGCTGTATGCACGAGCTTCATTACCTCTACTTGCCGGCGTAGGCCCGAAGAAGATACAGAACGCTTTTCCTGGAGGCCAATAAGCCAAATCCCCCACAGACACCACTTCTTGGCCCTCTTCCAATCCAACGTTGACGGGGATGGAGAAGTAGATCTCGTCGCCCCAGCGGTTAGCTTTTCCTTCGATTGGGAGAGCGTTCCAAATCGCTTCTCCAGTCTTGGGATTTTTCTCAATGAGTTCAGCTGCAACCTTGCCAGTGGCTGATGTTATTATCTGAACGCGCTTTACCAATAGGATCACCTTCCCTTCTTGATTTCATCTAGTGCTATCTGGAACATCACTCTTTTGGAAAGCCAAGGGCTAGGAACTAGGACCTACTTGACAGGGGTCGGACTTGAATGACTTCGGGATTGACCAAGTTGGGTGGGGTCTTCCCCCCGAAGAATGCGACCAAATTCTCAGCAACCATCTCAGCCATTCTTGAACGTGTTTCGTAGCTTGCGCTCGATATGTGTGGTGCCACGACCACATTACTCAACCCGAGAAGAGGGTTGCTCAAAGGAGTGGGTTCTTGCTCGAAAACATCGAGTCCAGCGCCGGAGATTCTTCCTTCTTTCAACGCGTCATACAGGGCCTTTTCGTCCACGATTTGCCCTCTTGAAGTGTTGATCAGGTAGGCGGTCTTCTTCATCAGCTTCAGCTTCTCTGCATTCACCAAGTGATGGGTTTGTTTCATTAGAGGAACATGCACACTGACAAAGTCCGCTTCTTTGAAGAGGGTGTCCAAGTCCACGCGCTTGGCGCCTACTTCCTTTTCAAGTTCCGGGCGAGGAGTCACATCATAGTAGAGGATCTTTGTGTTGAATCCTTTCGCGCGTCTTGCAAGAGCTGAGCCGATGCGTCCTGCGCCCACTATGCCTA
>Ga0315282_10010812_pt1 | contig 14246 bp, 11 predicted proteins | sample YL17G07_20_MG_FD_203693 | JGI IMG/M metagenome (GOLD analysis project Ga0315282, IMG submission 203693) | Sediment microbial communities from Yellowstone Lake, YNP, Wyoming, USA - YL17G07_20 | ecosystem: Environmental > Aquatic > Freshwater > Lake > Sediment | place: USA: Wyoming | collected...
GTGTCTCCTTCTTTGCCTTTAACCTGCCTATTATTGATTGTTAAGGTTATCTCGCTCATTGCCTACCCTCCAACCTCAAGGTCGCATCTCAGGCATCTAGAGGCCTCTTCTCTGGCTTGCTCTGGGCTATAAGGCAAAACTATTTCCTTAAAGGAGGTCCTTCTATCGCTCATAGGGATTTCGACAGTCTCAACCCTAGCCCTCTCCCGTGTCTCCTCCTCACTTGGTGGCAGCGAAGAGATAGCAATTGGTCTATAGCCATCACGCTCCACTAAAGGCGAAAGTTCCTTTCCTTGGAGATACCTCCTTATAGAAGAAGCTGCCCTCTGCCCGGCAGCAATAGCTTCGATTGCCGTCTGGGGGCCGGTTACTGCGTCTCCTCCAGCAAAAACCCCCTTCCTCCCGGTGGCCAATGTTCGGCGGTCTACAGTCACTATCCCATCTCTTTCCATTTTGACCCCGTTACCCTTAATAAAAGAGGTATCAGGTCGTTGACCTATAGCCTCGATAACCATGTCAATATCTGCCTTGTACTCGGAATCCTCAATAGGATAGGGGGTTTTTCTACCACTTCGGTCAAACTCCTTCAGCTCCATACGGATACACTCAAGCCCGGCAACCCTTCCATCGTTACCCAAAATCTTGGTAGGGACTGTCAGCAGGTGAAGATGAATTCCCTCTTCTTCGGCAGCCTCCACCTCTTCGACTATAGCTGGCATATCCCTCCTTTCACGCCTATAGAATATATGTACTTCCTCAGCCCCTTTCCTTAAAGCTACCCTAGCTGAGTCGATGGTTGAGTTACCACCGCCAATAACCGCTACCCTCTTACCTACCTGTATTTCTTTCCCTGAATTAGTTTCCTTTAGAAACTCAATAGCATCATAGACTCCTCCCAGGTCTTCACCTGGAATCCCCATCTTGTCTCCTTTATGAGCACCTACGGCGATGAACACTGCTTGATAGCCATCCTTTAGCAAGGATTCAATATCATGAATGGGTGTGTTCAGCCTTATATCCACTCCAAGCTTTTCGATGTCTTGGACTTCTTTTCCGAGGATGTCCTTGGGGAGGCGATACTCAGGAATACCTACGGCAAGCATCCCACCAGCCACAGGGAGGGCATCAAACACAGTAACCTGGTATCCTTCCAGGCCAAGGTCCCAGGCTGCTGACAACCCGGCTGGACCAGCACCGATGATAGCTACCCTTTCCTTTTTCCTTTCCTTAACCTGGGGAACATATTCAATTCCCAGCTCAAAGGCGTAGTCAGCAACAAACCTCTTAAGCTGCCTGATGGCTACTGGCTCATCGAGCTGACCACGACGACACTTAAACTCGCAAGGGTGGTGGCACACTCGACCACAGATAGATGGGAAAGGATTGCGCTGTTTGATTAAGCAGTAAGCTTCAACAAACTTGCCCTCCTTAATCAAACTGACATAGCCGGGGATGTCTAGTTCTACAGGACAGGTATGTTGACAAGGGGCTCTAAATAGAGCCTGGCAAACGGCAGCAAGGCACTTCTTATCTATGATATGAGCCTCATACTCCTCACGGAAGTGTCGCAGTGTGGTTAAGACTGGATTTGGACTTGTTTGCCCTAAACCGCATAGGGATGCCGAGGCAACCATCTCAGCCAATTCTGACAAGACATCCAGGTCTTCTATTGTGCCTTCGCCTTGGCTAATCTTGTTTAGAATCTCCAGCATCTTGGGTATCCCTGCTCGACAGGGGGTGCATTTACCACAGGACTCATCCTTGGTGAAGCCAAGGAAGAATTTAGCCACATCCACCATACAGCTATCCTCATCCATCACCACCAGCCCACCGGAGCCCATAATTGCTCCTAGAGCGGTAACAGCTTCATAATCGACAGGGGTATTGAGATGCTCAATGGGAATAACACCTCCGGAAGGTCCACCTATTTGAACCGCCTTAAATTTCTTCCCCCCCGGTATTCCCCCACCGAGGTCGAACACAATTTTCCCCAGGGGTGTCCCTAGGGGAACTTCCACCAACCCGGTGTTATTCACCTTCCCCACCAAGCACAAGGTCTTTGTACCCTTGCTTCTTTCAGTGCCAACGCTTGAGAACCAATCAGCCCCTCTCAAAATAATCTGGGGGATATTTGACCATGTCTCCACATTATTAATGGTGGTCGGCTTGCCAAAGAGCCCTTTATTGGCTGGGAAGGGAGGTCTTTGGCAGGGATTTCCTCTTTTCCCTTCAATAGAGCCTAGAAGGGCAGTTTCCTCACCACAGACGAAGGCACCGGCACCGGGGAAGATATCTATGTGGAACTCAAAACCGGTTCCCAAGATATTCTTACCCAGAAGCCCATATTCTCGGGCTTGGACAATGGCATGGCTTAAGGTTTCAATAGCAAGGGGGTATTCGGCTCGGACATAGGAATAGCCCTGGCGAACATTCCCTATACCATAGGCTCCGATAGCCATTCCTTCGATGACCGAATGGGGATTGCCTTCCAGGACTGCCCGGTTCATATAAGCACCGGGGTCTCCCTCGTCACCATTACAAACTACGTATTTCTCCCCACTGGGCGCGCTGCGAACGAATCCCCACTTTGTGGCTGTGGGGAAGCCGGCTCCTCCCCGACCCCGCAACCCTGATTTTCTAACCTCATCAACAACCTCATCTGGCTTCATCTGGGCCAAGACCTTGGCTAGGGCTTGATAACCACCTCTAGCAATATATTGCTCGATATCCATTGGGTCGAGGTCTTGGTTATGCATAATCCTTATATCTTGAAGCTTAAACAAGGGTGCATCCAGAGCCAACGTCCATTCCTTAACTGGTCTCCCCTCCACAAGGTGTTCCTCAACAATTCGGGGAACCTTGCCCTCATCAAGGTCGCAGTAAATCACCTTTCCACTTCTGGGGTTGATAACCGTCACCACCGGCTCTCGTCCACATAGTCCAATACACGCCGCCCTCAATACAACCACATCTGATAGCTTGCGGGTCTCTACCTCACGAATAAAGGTCTCCAGAACTCTATTTGCCCCTGAAGAAATACCGCATGTTCCCAGATGAACCTTGACTTGAATCTTCTTTTCCTGCTCTGTCAGTCTTGTTTGAGCTTGCTCCCTTAAATTCTCTAGCTCGTCTACAGACTTGAGTGGCTTCATCCTATTACACCTTCCTAACGATAAGAACTCAAGATATCCTTTAGCTTGTTGGGTTTAACCTTTCTATGAACATCACCACCAATAGCCATTACCGGTGATAACCCGCAGCAACCGAGGCAGCGGACAGTTTCCAAGGAGAATTTGCCATCGGGGGTAATCTCCCCAGGTTCAAGATTCCACTCCTTTTTCATGGTATCGAGAATCCTCTGCCCTCCCTTAACATAGCAAGTGGTGCCCATACAGACTTGGATAACATGCTTACCTTTGGGCACCATAGTGAAGAAGTGATAAAAGCTGACTATCCCGTATACCTCGCTGAGAGGGATTTTTAGGTCCCTGGAGATAGTCTTTAGCACTGGCACAGGGAGATAGCCAATTAATCCCTGTGCTTGTTGCAAAACCCGAATGAGAGCACCAGCTTGCCCCCCGGTATCGTCAATCATCTCCTGAATTTGTTTGAAGACCATGCCTGCGTAGCCAACTCCAACCTCTGCTCGTGGGCGTGCCTCATTCTCCATTGCTTCCATCTGCTGCCTCCTACTGTGGTGATAACTATTAGCTCGTTTAGTCAAGCTGTGGTTTGTCGCCGCATTATAACAAAAAGAGGACATGTATGCAAGCTGGGATATCCTCATTGACCGCCATACATGCCCTCGAAGTGAGTGGTATCACACCACTCAGCGTTATTACCTGACCTTAGCCTTTTCCTTGCCTAGTCATTTCAATACTGCTTTCGCAGCAGCATTGAACCCTTTGCCGAAGAGCTTTATCTCTATCGGCTCGCCGTGGCCATACCTCTTGTAAACCCGGCACACCTGGCAGATATCAGTGCCATCGCCTTTTGTCCCGTAATCGTAAAGCTTGCAGTAGGTCCCCTCAATCTGCCAGCAAGGCAGAGACCGATACTTAAACGCAGGACACTCATTCTTCATCGCCTCCGGGCAACGGAACATCTCCCAACACGGGGTCTTGCCTTCCCAGAAGCCCAAGGTCGGCTCCGGTAGAATCTTGCCTTTTACTTCGCCGATAACCCTCTCAATTTCAGCAATTTCCTCGACAGTGGTAACATCTTTGACAATCTCCTCCACCTGCTTAATCGCTTGCTTCTTCATTGCCTTCTCCCCCCTTTCAATGCTTATGTCTTTTGCCTCATACGCTTTGGGTAGTATCTCTATATCGTCATATTGGAAGCCATAAATCTTGCCAGCACGTTCGCCAGAGGTCACCTTGACCCATAAAGGATACACACGATATTTTTCGAACTCTTGCATTTGCATCTCTACTACCTCAGCCTTTTCGCCCACCAGCCATGGTATTGAACCGCATTCCTTAATTTTGACCGTATCACCTATTTCCATTTTCCCCTCCTCTTTTTCTATTAAGCCGCCTCCCCTTCACCACCATCCCGTTCTCTACCTTATATTTAATAATATTGGGAATCTGATGTCATCCGCCTTAGTGCCTATTTTTGTTTTTGCCCTAACGCAAGCAGCTCAACTGCCTATTAGGCATTTTTGCTTAGGCATTTCCACCTAGGCGTTTCTTGCCCTCACCGTAGGCAATAAATGCTTGAAGGTGTTGGCGACATGGATTATAATGTAATAGAGTAAGCTAGCTATGAATACTATCAGGATTCTGCTTGTTGAAGACCATGTGGTAGTGCGACAAGGCACTCGCCAGCTTCTAGAGCATGAACAAGACCTTGAGGTTATCGGCGAGGCTGGCGATGGCGAGGAGGCAGTCCGACTAGCCAGTCAACTTAAGCCCGATGTGGTCATTATGGATGTGGCTATGCCTAAACTCAGTGGCATCGAAGCTACCAAGCAGATTAAGAAACTCCTGCCATTGACAATAGTGCTCGTGCTCACTGGCTATGATTATGACGAGTATATTTTCAGCCTGCTAGAAGCAGGTGCCGCAGGGTATCTTTTGAAGAGCGTGAGTGGTGATGAACTAGTTGGTGCTGTCCGGGCAGTCTATGCCGGAGAGCCGGTGCTTCACCCTGTAGTCCTTCGCAGGTTAATGGGTCGCTTTAGCCCCCCAGTTGCTGGGTCTACACTGACCAGTTCCGTAGAAGTCCTGAGTGAACGCGAGATGGAAGTGCTCAAGGTAGCAGCTAAAGGCATGAGTAACAAGAATATCGGCAAGACTCTTTTTATCAGCGAGCGCACTGTTCAAGCCCATATGAGGAGCATTTTCAACAAACTGGGAGTGGGCTCCCGCTCTGAGGCAATGTTATATGGCCTGAAAAGGGGTTGGTTTACCCTGGAAGACCTGCCTTGAGAAATCAGCATTTTAGGGCTCCGCCGATGAGAATTATACGCAGCCGCCATTTTTGGCTAATCCTGACCTTGTTTGGGATTTGCAGTATCCTTCACTACGTTGAGCTGATGGGCATCTTAGGCACAGCAGCTCCTAGCTTCCACTTCGGACTAACTCGACACGCCTTGGACCGGATTCTTTTTCTGCTACCCATAATCTATTCCGCCCATGTCTTTGGGCTAACTGGGGGCTTAGCCACTTCCTTTGCTGCCCTGCTTGTTATGCTACCCAGAGCTACTTTAATCTCACCTGCTCCTGAAGATGCCATTCTGGAAACTGTGAGTGTCATCTTAGCAGGCATACTAGCCTCATTGTGGAATTGGACACTAGCCAAGGCAAAAGGAAAAACCGAAGCGGTGTTAGCCCAACTGGAGTCAGCACATGAGATTCTTCAGCATTATGTTCAATCGGCGAGGAGTAATGAAAAACGGCAAAGCATACTTAACGCCATCTCTACCATGCTGGCTGAGTCCCTGGAGCTTGAAAATGTCCTCAACAAAGCCATTCAGATGGTGTCAGAGCTAATGGAGGTAGAGGTCGCACTGATATTTTCCCTGGACACGAGAAGCCAAGAGCTAAAGCTTGCTGCCTACGAGGGTGTATCCGATGAATTCGCCAAGGCTTTAGATGGGATAAAGGTCGGCGAGGGCATTTATGGGGAGGTAGTCAAGACTGGTCAACCTATGGTAGTGGAAAATGTCTCCCGTGACCCCAGACTAACCAGGCCTGAGGTTAGTAAGATGCGAATCCAAATCCAGCTCATTGTACCCATGATTCTCAGGGATAGCACTACCGGTATACTTTGCATAGCTATGCGCCGCCCTAGGCAATTTACCCCCGAGGATATAGAGCTGCTTACCGCTGTTGGCACCCAAATAGCTACTGCCGTTGAAAATGCCCGTCTCTATGAGAAAGAGCATCTTACCGCACAAAGATTGGCTGTGTCAGAGAGGAACTATCGGCGGCTATTTGAAAATGCCAATGATGCTATCTGGGTTCATGATTTAGAGGGCAATATTATAACTGCCAATGAGGCAGCAGAAAAACTTGTCGGATACAGCGTAAAGGAACTGGCAAAAATGAACGTAAGGGATTTTCTATCAGATGAAAGCCTTAATCTAGCTGGTCAGATTCGACGCAGGTTAATGGAGAACGAATCTGTGGAACAACCCTACCAACAGAGCCTAATCAGGAAAGACGGGACAAAGGCAATTCTAAAGCTGGCTACCAGTTTAGTTACCGAGGATGGGAAAGCCACCGGCTTCCAGCATATAGCTAGGGATGTAACTGAAGAGAGTAGGATGCAAGACAACCTGCGCTATTATCTCCAAGAGATTACCAAGGCTCAGGAAGAGGAACGCAAGCGCATTGCCCGAGAGCTTCATGATGATACTGCTCAGGCTCTTTATGCCCTCACCCGCCAAGTGGACAACTTCATTCGAGATAATACTAATTTGCCGGTAGAAAATGCTGTATTCTTAAAAGGTTTAGGCGAACAGATTAGAAAGGTTTTGCAAGACGTGCGCCACTTTGGTCAAGACCTAAGGCCGCCTATGTTGGATGATTTGGGTCTATTAGCAACACTGCGCTGGCTGACCAATAGACAGAAAGAACAATATGGGATAGAGGCGGATTTGAGGGCGCTCGGTAGCGAGCGACGCTTGCTCCCAGAAACAGAGTTGACGCTTTTCCGTATCATTCAGGAGGCGTTAAGGAATATCGAAAGGCATGCTGAGGCTTCAAAAGCGGAGGTCGAGATAGAATTTGGCGAAGGTAAAATAAGGGTATCTATTAGCGATAACGGTAAAGGATTCGAATTATCAGGAGGTTTGGCAGATTTACCTCGTACTGGTAAGCTTGGGCTGGCTGGAATGGAGGAGAGGGCACGCCTGCTGGGTGGTAATATGAGAATTCAATCCAAGCCAGGTAAAGGCACTACAGTGATGGTAGAAGTACCAGTATAGCTGCTAAGCCAAAGAGCTGACACTAGTCCTGTGAAAAATTTTTAACCTGGGAACTTGGGGTTCTGCTGCAATTGGGCAGCAAGTCCTACTGTCTAAGAAAAAAGGAGGTGAAGATGGCTAAACCAAAGGTCGCTTTTTATTGGTGCGCTTCATGCGGTGGATGTGAGGAAACAGTCGTTGACCTCAATGAAGACCTGCTGAAAATAGCTGATGCCGTAGATATCATCCTATGGCCCGTTGCCTTGGATTTTAAGAGGAAGGATGTTGAGGCTTTAAGCGATGGTGAGATAGCGGTAAGCTTTATAAATGGTGCCGTAAGGACAGAAGAGCAAGAGGAGATGGTAAAATTGTTAAGAACAAAATCCGGTCTTGTAGTTGCCTTTGGCTCCTGTGCTTATATGGGAGGAATACCAGGACTGGGGAACTTCTGGACGAGGGATACCATTTTCCAAAGGGTTTATAAAGAAGTCCCAACTGTGGAAAACCCAGAGGGAATTACCCCACAAGAGAAGACAACCGTTGATGTTGGCGAGCTTATCCTGCCTGAATTTTATGATACGGTAAAGACTTTAGCTCAAACCATTCCTGTAGATTATTACCTCCCCGGGTGTCCACCGCCGCCTGATTTAATAATGAAAGCAGTAAATGCTATTCTTAAGGGAGAATTACCGGAGAAAGGGGCGGTGCTTGCCCCCGAAAAAGCTTTGTGTGATACCTGCCCAAGGGCAGAGACAAAACCAGAGAAAATATCAATGAAAGAAATAAAAAGACCCTATGAAATCAAAATTGACCCTGAGAAATGTTTCCTCGTGCAGGGATTAATTTGTCATGGTCCTTTTACTCGCTCGGGATGTGGGGAAACATGCCTTAGAGCTAATATGCCATGCCGGGGGTGCTTCGGTCCTACAAAGGAGGTTGTAGACCAAGGAGCAAAAGGACTGTCAATGATTGCATCTATATTAGGTCTTGAAGAGGAAGAGAAGATGTCGGAGGCAGATGTCAGAAAATTAATCAATGGACTCGTAGACCCGGCAGGAACATTCTACAGATTTAGCTTACCCGCTTCTCTGCTTAGAAGAAGGAGAATGGAATGAGAAAGATAACGATAGACCCCATAACTAGGCTTGAAGGGCATGGAAAGATAGAGATATTCCTCAATGATGAAGGAAATTGTGAGAGGGCTTACCTTCAGATTCCTGAGCTTAGAGGGTTCGAGAAGTTCTGTGAGGGAAGACCCGCCGAGGAGATGCCAAGAATAACCACGATGATCTGTGGAGTGTGCCCTACCGCTCACCACATGGCATCAACTAAAGCCCTTGACGACCTTTTCAAAATTGAGCCCACCCCAGCCGCCAAAAAGATAAGAGAGCTTATGTATTGTGCTTTCCAGGCAGAAGACCATATATTGCATTTCTTCTTCCTTGGTGGTCCTGACTTTGTTGTTGGTCCGCAAGCACCCGCCGGGGAGAGGAATATCCTGGGGGTTATCGCCAAGGCTGGGATGGAAGCCGGGGGCAAAGTTATAGAAGTAAGGAAAAGGCTGAGGGGAATTCTGAGAATAATCGGAGGAAAGCCGGTTATGCCTACCTGTGGCTTGCCCGGTGGGGTGTCAAAAGCGATTACTAAGGAGGAAAGAAAGCAAATTATAGAGACGGCTGAATACGCTGTAGAATTCTCTAAGTTTGCCCTTGGGCTTTTTGATGATATAGTACTTAAGAATAAAGAATATGTTGACCTAGTCACCGGCGATATTTATAAGCACCGAACATACTATATGGGACTGGTGGATGGGAATAACAAGGTAAACTTCTACGATGGTGTTTTAAGGGTGGTTGACCCGAACGGTAAAGAGTATGTAAAATTCAAAGGTCAAGATTATCTCGAGCATATAAGGGAGCATGTTGAGCCCTGGACTTATGTGAAGTTCTCCTATCTTAAGAATATCGGATGGAAGGGATTTGTTGATGGGGAACAGAGCGGTGTTTTCAGGGTGGCACCACTGGCTAGGTTAAATGTAGCCGATGGGATGGCGACACCATTGGCTCAAGAAGCCTATGAAAGAATGTATAAAGTATTAGGTGGGAAGCCAGTTCATAATACCTTAGCTTTCCACTGGGCGCGGCTCATTGAGGCGCTCTACGCATCAGAACGAGTGCTGGAGCTTGCCCGCGACCCTGAACTTACTTCGCCTGATATAGTGAATTTACCTACTGAAATTCCGAAAGAGGGGGTAGGCATAGTAGAAGCGCCAAGAGGTACCCTTATTCATCATTACCAAACTGATGAAAAAGGAATTCTCACCAAAGTCAATTTGATTGTGGCTACACAGAATAACTCTGCTCCCATATGTATGTCTATTGAGAAGGCAGCCAAATCGCTGATAAAGAAAGGTGAAGTTCCCGATGGAATTCTTAATATGATTGAAATGGCATTTAGAGCCTACGACCCTTGTCATGCCTGCGCTACCCATTCCCTTCCGGGAAGAATGCCCCTTGAGGTGAATGTATACAACTCCAAAGGAGATTTAGTAAGGAGATTGAAAAGATGAGTCCTCAAAGAGCCCAGGTTGAGGAAGTGATTAATGAAACCAGCGGGAAAGTATATTTGCCTCCTTGTCAGGTAGCTTGCCCGGTTGGAGAAGATATTCAGCGCACTAATGTTATGATTTCTCTCCTTCCTTTAGATGCCGAGAGGGCTTACAGTCAGATAATAGAGATAGGTAATGAAATTTACGAGAAGAATCCTTTATTTACGGTATGTGGCTATATTTGTGGACTTTGTGAGAAGGAGTGCAATTATAAAGACCAGACCGGGGCAGTGAGAAGAAGGATGCTCAAGAGATTCCTCACCGATTATTATCTTTCGTATCTGGATACCAAACCCTCACTACCATCTCCTACCAAAGAAAAGGTGGCTGTGATTGGAGGGGGACCCGGCGGCTTAATGGGTGCTTACATGCTAGGTAGAAAGAGTTACCAAGTGACCATCATTGAAAGAAGTCCCCAGTTAGGAGGTGCTCTGAGATACATCCCTCAATATCGCCTTCCCAAAAATATATTGGATACTACTTTGAACAATCTGGTAAGAATTGCCCATATAAAAGTCGAACTCGGAGTGAGAATGGGTAGTGGTGGGAAAACGCTAGCTGACCTTAAGAATGAAGGCTATCGAGCTGTATTTATTGCCACTGGCACCGCTGTTCCCAGACCTCTTACCATTGATTTAGAAATGATAGCGGGGGTGCGCTTATTGGGAGTCATGTTTGGGTTAAATTTTCTCTACAATGTAGCTGAGGGGAAGGTTTCTCCTCAGCTCTTTCAGGGCAAGAGGGTGGTAGTAGTAGGGGGTGGCAATGTAGCTTTTGATGTGGCAAGGACTGCCCGACGGCTTGGCGGGGATGTTTCTCTTGTCTGCTTAGAGAGTGAAGATAAATCCTCCAAGGATGGTATACCGGCTGATGTAGAGGAAATTGAAGGTGGTACTGAAGAAGGAATCAAAATAACCTATTCCCGAGGTGTTGAGGAGATAATGGGAGAGGATGGAAGATTCAAAAAAATCAAATGTCCTCGATGCACATCGGTCTTTGATGAAGATAGTATATTTAATCCCAAGTTCGACCGAAATGATGTAATATATCTTGAAGGGGATGTCCTCCTGATTACCATAGGGCAAGGTCCAGAGCGGGCATTTTTCCAGCAGGAGGGATTGCTGGATGCGAGAGGCAGGCTTGACCTCGACCAGCTTACCCTCATGAGCAACCGCAAGGAAGGGGTTTTCATCGGAGGCGATGTAAGACGGATAGGTTTCGCCGCCGAAGCCATGAGAGATGGGATAATAGCAGCCGAGTCCATAGACCGCTATCTCAAGGGTGAGGACTTGAAGGCAGGGAGAGAAAAGGAATATAAAGGTGCACCTATTCCCAAGCGTATGGATTATAAACCCCAGCCTAAACTGGTATGGGCACCTGTGGAAGACAGGTTAAATTTTGAACCCTTTGAAAAAGGATTCACCCTGGAAGAAGCAGTAGAGGAAGCTAGAAGGTGTCTCTGTTGCGGTCCGTGTAAGAGCTGTAAAGCGTGTGTGGAATTTGGGTTGCAGCCTGAGTTACCAGAAGTTGAAGTTAATGAAGATTTGTGCAGCGGGTGTGGAGTTTGCGTCACCGTATGTGGCTATGATGCTCCCAAGCTGGAGAAATCTGATAAAGGGCTGGTAGCAGTTATAGATGACCTTAAGTGCAAGCGATGCGGCTTGTGTGCTAGTGCCTGTCCTGCCGGAGCAATAATTACCACCGATGGGTTGGTAGAAACCACAGCTAATATTTATGCAGCATTATAAATAATAAGGAGGTAAGCCATGAAGGAGAAGATAGAAGAAGCCCTAGCCCAAATAAGACCTGCGTTACAAGCAGATGGGGGTGATGTCGAGCTGATAGATGTGAACCAAGGAGTGGTTAAGCTAAAGCTCAAAGGTGCCTGCGGTGGTTGCCCTATGGCAACGATGACCCTACGGTATGGAATTGAGCGAGTGCTTAAAGAGAAGATACCCCAGGTTAAGGAAGTGATTACCGTTTAATTATGGAGCTTTCGGAGAATCAAAGGGAGAATTGATTAAAAGTACTGCGGTATCCTTGAAAAATGAATCAGAAAGCGACCGATTTGACAATTCTCATTAAAGGTGCCGGTGAGGTAGCTAGCGGCGTGGCTCATATGCTGTTTTGCTCTCATTTCCAAGTCTGTCTGACGGAAATACCTTACCCCCAGGCAATTAGCCGCGGAGTTTCTTTTTGTGAAGCTGTATATGAAGGAGAAAAAGAGGTTGAAGGGGTAGCAGCTAAACTCATTACTTTACCTGAGCAGGTCTTTGAAGTCTGGGCTGAAAGTAAAATACCCCTCATAGTCGACCCTCAAGCCTCGATTAAAGACTTCCTTCATCCCGACGTCTTAATTGATGCCATTATGGCTAAGAGAAACCTGGGGACAAGGATAACTGATGCCCCCTTGGTAATCGGACTGGGACCCGGCTTTCAAGCAGGCAGAGACGTCCATGTGGTGGTAGAGACGAACCATAGTGATAATTTGGGTAAGTTAATCATTCAAGGGGAAGCGGAAAAGGATACCGGTATCCCTATAAACATTGGGGGCTTCACCTTAGAAAGGGCCTTTCACGCTCCAGTAGATGGTCGCTTCTACCCTCTTAAAGACATTGGCGAACCAGTCTGCGCAGGGGAGACGGTAGCAGTGATAGAACACCAACTGATAAAGGCTGAGGTAGACGGAATGCTTCGAGCCATGTTGCGGGAAGGGGTAGAAGTAAAGCGCGGAACAAAGCTGGGGGAGATAGACCCGATAAATAAGGAAAAGGAGAATTGCTTTATAATAAGGAGCAAGATGCGGAAAATCGCCGCTGGAGTCTTGAAAGCAATATTAACAAGAGCTGAAAATGGAAGATATTTTTGAAGAGATTGTAAAGCTGAAACGCGAAGGAAAAAGAGCCGCCCTAGCCACCGTAATCTCAGTAAAGGGCTCCAGTCCTCGTGAAGAAGGAGCAAAGATGTTAATAAAGAGGGATGGCACTATACTTGGCTCGATTGGTGGCGGAAGCATAGAAGCTAAGGTGTGCCAAGAAGCTAAGAGGATAATGGATAGAGGTAAAGCTGAGATTTTACATTTTGATTTGACCGGCAAAGCTGCTGAGGAAAGTATGATTTGTGGTGGAGTTATGGATATATTTGTAGAACCAATTTTATCTCCACCAACCTTATACATCTTTGGAGGAGGACATATTTCGCTCCCCTTGACTAAAATGGGGAAGATAGTTGGGTTTAATATAGTGGTAATCGATGACCGTTCCGACTTTGCCAGCCCTGAAAGGTTCCCCGAGGCTGATGAAGTCTTTGCCCAAGATTTTCCCGAGGTATTTCCTAAGCTTAAAGTGAATAAATCATCCAATATAGTTATTGTTACCCGAGGTCATTTCTCCGATGAAGTGGTGCTGGAGTGGGCAGTAAAGACAGAGGCTAGATATATTGGTGTGATAGGGAGCAAGAAGAAAAATGAAGCCATATTTTCCCATCTAAAGTCTAAGGGTATACCTCAAGATTTACTGCAAAAGGTTCATGCTCCCATCGGGCTTAATATAGGTGCCGAAACCCCAGAAGAGATAGCGGTGAGCATTCTAGCTGAGCTTATAAAAACCGAGAGAGAGTTATGAAGTTATAAGTAGAAAATAAAGGGGGAATGATGCCTATATATGAGTATCTTTGTTCAAATTGTAAACTTAAATTTGAACTGCTCAGGCCAATGAGTCAGTCAAGAGAGATTGCTTTGTGCCCGAGTTGCGGGGGTAATGCCCAGCGGCTGGTTTCCTTATTCTTTAGCAGTTCTGAGGAATCAGCCCCTTTTGCCAGCCGAAGTATATGTAGCACTTGCTCTACCAATACCTGTAGCTCTTGCTCGCTATCGGGATAAGGGAGTTAAAAATGAAAACCCAAAGGTATTCCTAGAATCCTTTAAAGAGAATGAAACCTGAGAGGAGGTAAGCTTGAAAAAGGAAACAGGACAAGTAAACTTGTTAAAGAAATCTGAATATTCAGATAAAGCGGATAGAGTATTTCATAAACAAAGTAAATGTTGGTGAAATAGACAAGCCTAGTGCCTCTTTTGCCTATACCGGCCCCTGTGGCGATACAATGCAAATCCATCTGAAAATTGATGGCGACAAAATAACTGAGGCTAAATTTCAAGCTATAGGATGTGGCGGCTCCTATACCTCCGGTTCTGCTCTCACGAAAATGATAAACGGGAAAACG
>Ga0315282_10010813_pt1 | contig 14243 bp, 15 predicted proteins | sample YL17G07_20_MG_FD_203693 | JGI IMG/M metagenome (GOLD analysis project Ga0315282, IMG submission 203693) | Sediment microbial communities from Yellowstone Lake, YNP, Wyoming, USA - YL17G07_20 | ecosystem: Environmental > Aquatic > Freshwater > Lake > Sediment | place: USA: Wyoming | collected...
GACGTCAGGGGAGAAGGCCACCAGACGTCGAAGCGAAAAATGTCCCCTGAGAACTTGCGACAAATGAATGTTGAGATGGAGCCTCTCTATTCGAAGGAGGTCTCCCGATGGAAAGCCTTCTGGGTTCTTGACGGCAATCCCATAGAGATCTACGATCGCGGGGAAATGGAAGGAGATATCTTGGATGAGGATCTTCTGTCCAACGATGGTTGTACCCTGGTCCGACAGCCTTGTGAGAACGGTCTTCTTGAGGTCGAGAGCGAAGAAAAAACAGGCGAGGGCCACCAGGATCAAAAAGACCAATGGAGCCCAGGACATGAGTCTGCGGGTCTTCATAGCGCCATCATTATCTCAGAGACAGCATCAAAGACGAACATCCCACACAGCACACGTGATGTCATGATCTTCCTGTAAAAACGAAAGAGCATGGGCACAGCCCATTTGAACTCCAAGGCATATTTCTTATAAAATAACACCCATGAGGGAAGGAAAACAATTCAAAATGGTGATCTTCGATCTCGATGGAACATTGACCCGGGAGCGATCGATCTGGGAATATATCCACAAGCAGTTGGGCAAATGGGTCGGTTTCGCAGAAGCGTATCAAAAGAAATTCCTGGCCGGGCTCATCTCTTATGAGGAGTTCTGTGAGCTGGATGCCAAGGTGTGGAAGGGGATGAAAGTGGGGGAACTCACGGAGATCGCCCAAACGGTCCCTTTTTACTCAGGCGCCGACGAGCTGATCGGATATCTGAAGAATAAAGGGCTGAAGCTGGCCCTGGTCTCCTCAGGTCTCTCGGTCCTTTCAGACTGGGTACATGAAAGGTACGGATTCGACTATTCGGTCTCAAACGACCTTCTTCACGAGAATGGAATCCTGACAGGGAAAGTGAGGATCCAGGTCTATAATGACCAGAAAGCCAAATGGGTGGGGGAGATCCTCAAAACGTTTGGCATAGGATCCGAAGAGAGCATGGCCATCGGTGACAGTTCTGGGGATATCGAAATGTTTAAGAGGGTCGGATTCTCTGTTGCCTTTAACAGCGCCTGTTCAGAGCTAGATCAGATTGCCAACGTCTGCATCCGAAGTGAGCATTTGGCAGATATCATTCCTCAGTTGCCAAGATAGGATTGGGTTGATATGGATTGGGAACTGAACTTCATGACGTGGGGACATGGTTGGTGGACGTCACCTTTTCTTGACCGGGTCATTCCCTGGGTGACCCATCTTGGCAGTCACGTGGTCGTCATCTTCTTGATCGTCCTGAGTTCGGTTCTGACAAGACAGAAGAAACTCCTCGGTCGCCTTGTCATCCTTTACGCCCTTCAATCCGCGGTCGTGTATGGACTCAAGTATCTGATTCAAAGGCCAAGGCCGCCGATCCTTTGGACGCTAACTTCAGCACTGTCGAGAGGGCCCGGAGAGATCCTGGATCCCAGTTTCCCGAGTGCACATACCCTGTATGCCTTTATGATGGCGACCTTTCTTGCGGAGGGGTTTCCCCGGTATCGATTCGTTTTCTATGCTGTCGCGGGATTTGTGGGGTGGACGCGAATTTACCTGGGCGTCCACTACCCCACCGATGTGATCGCTGGAGGGATTCTGGGTTACGGATTGACGAAACTGTTCTTGGTTTGCATCCGTTCCCTGTCTGTCAAGAGATCCGTTCGCACTTCTGATCCATCGTCACACTGATGCAGAGGTTTCTACTCTCTTCTTAAACCCTTTCCTACCCTGTTGCTTCAATATTTCCCCAAAAGTGCCCGGGCAATGATGAGTTTTTCGATCTCCTTGGTCCCTTCGTAGATTTCAACGATCTTGGCATCACGATAGAAACGCTCAATCGCGTAGTCCCCAATAAACCCATACCCTCCATGGAGTTGAAGGGCTTCATCAGTGACCCGGACGGCTGTTTCTCCGGTAAACCATTTTGCCATGGAGATGAGAGAAGAGTTTAGCTTTCCTTGGTCGAGGAACCAGGCTGCCTTCTGGTAGAGGGTTCTGCCTGCCTCAATTCGCGTGGCCATTTCCGCAATCTTGAACTGGGTCGCCTGGAAAGAGGCAAGGGGTTTTTTGAACTGTTGCCGTTGTCGAACATGTTTGATCGCCTGTTCCATGGCTCCTTGAGCGACCCCGATGGCTTGACCACAGACGTGGACGCGGGTGTGGTCAAAGAAACTCATGAACTGTTGGAACCCTCGACCGGCGGTGCCGATAAGATTCTCTTTTGGGACTCGAACATCGGTAAGAGTAATCTCCGTAGTGTCTGAGGCTCGAATACCAAGTTTGTGCTTCAATTGGGTGGCTTCGAATCCCTTTCGATCGGTTTCAACTGTGATCACGCTAAACCGATCATGGAGGGACGGGGCATTCGGTTCTGTTACGCAGAGAACCTGAAGAAACTTGGCTCGCGTCCCGTTGCTAATAAACATCTTATTCCCGTTGATCACATACTCGTCACCTACGAGGGTGGCTGTGGTTGTAACGGAAGAGACGTCACTTCCGGCGTCAGGCTCAGTGATGGCTGCGCCTGTGATGGCTTCGCCTCGGACGATGAGAGGAAGCCATTTCTTCTTTTGTTCCTCTGTACCGAAGAGAAGGATCATTTCAGAGCCGAAGCACGTTGATAGGATGGATAACCCGATCCCCGGATCCACCCTCCAGAATTCCTCGTTGATCAGGCAATGTTCGAGGTAACCCAATCCCGGTCCGCCATAGGCCTCTGGGATGAAAACACCTACAAAACCGAGATCGCAGGCTTTTTTCCAGAGATGGTCTGGAGTTTTTTCTTCGCGATCACATTCCTGTGCAATGTCCGGGAACTCTTTTTCAGCAAACTCCCTCGCGGCCTTGATGATGTCTTTCTGTTCGTCGGTCAGCTCGAAATTCATGAGTGTTGTTTCCTTTCTTTCGATTCGCTTAAGTAATTGAGTTTCTCTTTCTGCCTTCAATCCACGTAAAGAAACTGATGATGAGAACGGTTGCTGGAACGACGACCCAGAAGGGATGAACTCTCTTCGCCCATCCTGTGGAAATAAACAAAGCCACGAGGGGCACGCTGATAAGAAGAGACAAAAAACCACCGAACTTGCTTGAATTCTTGATGAGTCCGCCTAGCAAAACAAGGATGACCACAGAACTGAGAAGAACGAAAATCTCCGTTGTGTTTCTCAGCATTTCGACGACAAAGAAACCAATAAGAATTGCGAGGCCGGTGATCGAAAGGGTTGCGATCCTTGAAGCGATCAAAAGGTCTTTGTCCCTTAAATGAGGGAACCCCCTGACCACGTAGCCACGAATAACAATCGTAGTTGCACCCATGAGAAATGGAGATCCAGACGACATGAGGGGAGCCCACATCCCCAACAGAAAAAGGAAGGCCAGGAAAGGAGGAAGGTCGCTCAGAAGAGCAGGCAGAGCTCTGACCGAAGCGACTTCCGGGTATCGAACTCTGGCAATGATTCCGCAGAGGGCTGCCAGCAGAGGAACGGGAATCGCAAGAAGATTCCCAGTGAGAATTCCCAGACGGCCGTGTTGGAGGTCCTTTGCACTTGCTGCAGCGTTGATGACCGGTTGTGCCAAAGCACCCAGGGTAAGAGTGACGAAAAACCAGGAGAGCACCGTGAAGAGTCCGAGATCGCCCAAGGGCTCGAAATAGAAAGCAGGGAGAGCGCTCTGGATCTCGGCAATCCCACCGGCCTTAAAGAGGAGATAAAGTCCTCCAGCCATGATCCCCAGAAAGATCGTCACGAGATGGACAAGATTCGTATAGGCCGTGGCCACTACTCCTCCAAGCATGACATAGAGGCAGAAGACCAGGGCCGTTAAGAACATCCCCTGGGCAAACGTAATCGTGTCTTTCAGGATAAAGGAGAGGATGGCTCCTCCGGCAACGATTTGCATCGTCACCGACCAGACGCAGAAAACGAGCTGGAAGAGACCGGCGAGACTGGCCGTTCGATGGTCGTAATACTGGGTCACTATGTCGAGAATGGAATACGTCTTTCTTGCCACAATGATCTTCGGAAGAAATGCCGCTGTGAAACACATGGCCACCCAAATACCCAGTTGAAAGGAGATGGCCGAGATGCCATGGAGGAAAGCTCCCTGAGCCATTCCGACAACGGAAAGGCCGCCAATCCAAGTGCCAGCCACCAGGGCCGACACAAAGGGTGTGGAAAATCTCCGGTCCGCCACCAAATAACTTTCAGACCCCTTCGAACGTTTAGAGGCGGCCCAGCCGACGCACCAGAGTAGCAGGATGTACAAGAAGATGCCGCCGAGAAAGAGCGATTTCATCGGGAGTCCTTTACTCCTCGACTGATTAGACCTTGATGCGTTTCTTCAGTTTCTCGGTGAGATCGGAGAGGTGCTCATATTCGACCCGTTCAAAGGATCTCAATGCCTCAGGCAGGGGTGTTTCCTTTTTATGGAGGACAAAGATTTCTTTTCCCAAGCCAATGGCTGCACCCAGTTCAAGAAGGACATGAGTCGAATCTGGGCCTGACAGAACGTAGAGGCCGAAGCGTGATCGTTTGATCTGATCAATCCGGGAGGTGAGCCCTCCACCCTTTTTCTGAGTCTCTTCGTTGCGAATGGCTACCAGTCCGCTTCCCTCCAGGGCCGACTCAATGGCTTGGAGCGTATCAAGGGTGAGCGTGGAAGGAGAGACGAAATATTCTCCCTTTAATGACACCTCTACGCTCTTGGGAGTCGTCTGGATTTTCTTAAAGAGTGTGCGATCCAGAGTTAACTCTTTGATGGCACCCTGAAGGATGTTCTTGGCACTGTCAAGATCGCGCCTGTAGCGGCCCGCATTGATCTTGTCAATCTCTGGAGAGGCAAAGGCCTTCACACTCACTTCTCGGAAGCGAAGTGCGATAAAACTCTGACTGTGGATTGACTTGGGACTGAACACCTTTTCGAGGACCGTCTTGGTCTCTCCTTGCCATTGGATGAAGGCCTCATGATCCGCATGAAGGTTTGCCAATCCCTCCGTTTTGCTTAGCTGTTCCCTGATCACGTCGATGGGATCTCTTTCAGCCATCCTCACTCTCCAGCTTCCCTTGGTTGACACGGAGGATAACAATGGAGGGTTGAAAAGTCAAATGTTCTGGGGTTAACCATTTGAGAAGAAACCCATTTTGTGATATATGAATATTCATGCTGAAAGGAAAGCACATTGTCTTGGGGGTGACAGGCGGTATTGCCGTATACAAGGCAGCCGAATTCGTGAGGCTTCTGGTCAAGGCCGAGGCCAATGTCCATGTGGTCATGACTCGACATGCCGAGGAATTCATGATGCCCCTAACGTTTCAAACCCTCTCGGGCAACCCTGTTGTCACGGATACCTTTGCCCTTTTTGAAGAGAGCCAGATCGGTCATGTGGCTCTGGCTGACCTGGCTGAGCTGATTATCATCCTTCCCGCGACCGCCAACATCATCGGGAAAATTGCCAATGGCATTGCCGATGACTTTCTGTCCACCATGGTCATGGCTTCGAGAGCGCCGGTCCTTCTGGCCCCTTCCATGAATGTGAATATGTGGGAGAACCCAGCCTTTCAAAAGAACATGCAGACCCTCATTGAACGGGGAGTTCATTTCGTCGAGCCCGGAACGGGAGAGCTGGCCTGTCACTGGTACGGCAAGGGGAGGCTTGCCGAACTGGAGGACGTGATGGAGAAGACAGAGGATCTCTTCTCTCCCAAAGACCTGAAGGGTGAGCGTATCTTGATCACGGCGGGTCCTACCCAGGAGCCGATCGATCCTGTCCGTTTCATCACCAATCTCTCCTCAGGAAAGATGGGCTATGCACTGGCGAAAATGGCCAGACGGAGAGGGGCAGAGGTTGTTCTTATCACAGGACCGACGTCTGCCTCCCTGCCTCGCAAGGATATCGAGTGGGTCCCCGTCAAGACAGCGGAGGAAATGAGAAAGGCGGTTTTAATCCATCTGAAGCCATGCTCTGTTGTGATTAAAGCGGCAGCAGTGGCCGATTATCGGCCTAAGGAAGTTTACTCCAAGAAAATAAAGAAAAAGGATGCCTCTCTTTCATTGGACATGGAAAGAACGGTGGACATCCTTGCAGAGATAGGAAAGCAGAAAGGGAAGAGGATTCTGATCGGGTTTGCAGCAGAAACAGACGATTTGATCGCCAATGCCCAGAAGAAATTGCAGGCCAAGAATCTCGACCTGGTCATCGCCAACGACGTGGCCGTGGGATTCGCGGGTGACACCAATCAAATCAAGATTCTTTCCCGGACCGGAGAAATAAAAAACCTCCCGCTCATGACAAAAGAGGAGGTCTCACAGGTTATTCTCGACGAATTAGTCTGCTTGATCAAGAAGAGAGGATCGGAAAAGAGAGTGACCCTTTAGTCGGATTTCTTTTCCGTTCTTTTCCCTTCACTCTTTTCAGTTGAACTCTTCTCCGTCCCGTCTTTGTCGCCTTTCGTCCCAGCCTGCCGGCTCTTAGACGGATAATCATTCACATAGAATCCAGAACCCTTCAAAACGAAATTCGTGGCAGAGATCAACTTTCTGGCCGGCCCCAGGCACTTGGGACAAGCGACCTTGCACTCCTCATCTATTTTGTGGAAAATTTCGAAGATCTCTTTGCATTTGTTGCACTCGTATTCATAAATCGGCATGCTCCACACCTCCACCTAGGCCATGAGACTCGCGCTGGTGCTCATCTCTTTTTTCAATTTCTTCAACGCCTCGCCCTCGATCTGTCTCACCCGTTCTCTCGAGAGATTGAGCGTATCCCCAATTTCCTGAAGGGTGAGAGGCGAGTCGGTCATAATCCGATTCTTGACGACGTAGACCTCCTTTTCATTCAGGCGCTTCATGGCCTTCCCCACCTCGTCCTCAAGGATCTTTTTCTCCTGCTTCTCGATCAGTTCCTCCTCCTGACCGGGAGAGGCTTCCTGAATGAGCTCGAGGGGGGTCAACTCGTGGTCTTCGTCAAAAGGGGTATCGAGAGAGAGGTCTCTCGAAGACATGCGTTGTTCCATCTCGATGATGTCTTCCTTGCTCACATCGAGGTCGTGAGCAAGATGTTCATATCGCTTCTCATCCTCTTGATCGGCCTCCAGAGCTTTCCTCACCTTTCCGATCTTGTAGAAGAGTTTTTTCTGGGCCTGAGTGGTTCCGATTTTTACAAGACTCCAGGTCTTGATGATGAAATTCTGGATATAAGCCCGGATCCACCAGATGGCGTAAGAGATGAATCGATACCCCTTGTAGGGGTCAAACTTCTTGACGGCCATCATCAGGCCAATATTCCCTTCCTGGATCAGGTCAAGTAGCTTGGCGTTATAAGATTTGTATTCGAAAGCGACCTTGACAACAAACCGGAGATTTGATGTAATCAGTTTGTGTGCCGCCTCGATGTCGTTGGACTTGCGATATCGCGTTGCGAGCTCGAATTCCTCTTCAGGCGTCAGAAGTGGGAACTGATTGATTCGAGAGAGATAGGACTCTAAAGAATTTTTTAGGACCGGCAGATTGATCATTCTAGATTACCCCAAATAATTAGCACTCCCGTATCAGGAGTGCTAATCTCAATATAAACTGTAAAAACTTAATTGTCAATACTTCGTAATCATTTAATTTTATTGATAAATTTGGCTAGAGGTCTCTGCATCCTTATTTTTCCGTTGAATCCAACGGGGTATATTCATCAAACGCGGAGGCCTGACAGCCCATCGTGGAGGTCGACATGGCGAATGAGAAGAACGGAGACGATCGTGAACAAGGTTTTGTCGTGAAGGACAGGAGGTTCAGCGCTAAGAAGGACGAGGCCGGTTCCGAAGCAAGAGAAGAGATCCCTCGAGAGGAGCCTCAAACGAAAGAGGAGAGGGCAGACCAAGACATTCCTTTACCGGAAATCAACTTCACGAACTTTCTTCTCTCTCTAAGCACTTCGGTCCTTATTCAACTGGGTGAGGTTCAAGACCCGATGACCAACCAGAACGAGAAAAACCTTCCCATCGCGAAGCAGACGATCGATCTCTTGGGGATGTTGCGAGAAAAGACAAAGGGGAATCTGACTCCCGATGAGGAGAAGCTGTTTGAGAATCTCCTTTATGACTTAAGAATCAGGTATGTCAGAGCGACCCGCTGACCGGCAAGTGTCCCGCAGGCCCCGCCCTTGAAGGCGGGGTCAAGGGGCACAATACAAAGAAGATGCCTTACCGGGAAGCCACGCCCTTTAGGGCGTGGAGCTTTGCTCTCCTATTTCTTGAAGGTCAGGTAGAAACTGCTCCCTCGGCGATGAATATGGAAGAGGATGCCTTTCTCGATGTTTGCATCCTTCATGGCCTTGTCAAAATCCTTCATGGACTCAATTTTCTTCCGGTTAATCTCCAGGATGACATCTCCTTCCTGAAAACCGATTTCGTCAGCAAGGCTTCCAGGTTCGGCGCCGAGAATAATCACTCCATGTTTTACTCCAGAGATTCCATACCGGGTGGCGAGTTGGGGGGTCAGCTCTTGAACTCGGGCCCCGAGCTTTTCCTCAGACTCTTTCTCTTTTAACGTCTGCGTCTCTGGCTTATCCGGTTGAGAGGAGGTCACCACGTCAAGACTCGTCTCTTTTCCGTCGCGGATGATTCCAACCTTCACCTTCTGTCCAACTTTCTTCTTGAGGATTTCCCTGACGAGTTCGTTCACGTTCTTCACGGGCATGCCGTCCACGGATTTGATGATATCGCCTGAGATCATTCCTGCCTTTTCAGCGCCCGTGTCTGGATAGACCTGACCGACAAGAACGCCCTCCTTCTCCTTCACCTTGAAATGTTCCATCATTTCTGGAGTGAGGTCCTGAACACTGATCCCTAACCATGGACGGACGACCTTCCCTTGCTGAATGAGATCGGTGAGAATCTGTTTTGCCATGTTGATGGGAATGGCGAATCCGATTCCCGTTCCGGGCTGGATAATCATGGCATTGATTCCGATGACCTCCCCATCGATATTGATGAGCGGTCCTCCGCTATTGCCGGGATTGATGGACGCATCGGTCTGAATGAAATCCTCATAGGTTCCCGTTCCAAGACCTGAACGCCCCTTGGCACTGATGACTCCCACGGTGACCGTGTGTTCCAACCCAAAAGGACTCCCAATGGCGATGGCCCATTCTCCCACCTCCAACTTGTCTGAATCACCGAGAGTGGCAACGGGCAGATCCTTCGAGTTGATATTGAGGACAGCGAGATCTGTCCTGGAATCCTGACCTTTCACCGTTGCTGTGAATTCCCTTCCGTCGTTTAATCGCACTTTGACCCTGTCCGCCCCTTCAATCACATGATTGTTGGTGAGGACATAACCCTCCTTATCAACGACGACGCCCGATCCTCCCCCTCTCTGTTTCTGTTTAAACTCCTTTTCCTTTTCCCGGGGTGAAAAGCCAAAGCCTCGGAAGAAATCCTCAAAGGGGCTCCCTTTGAAAAAGTCTTCTCCGAATCTTTCCCAGGGTTTGAGAGTCACCGTCTTTTCGGTGGTGATGTTGACCACAGCGGGCTGCACCTTCTTTGCCACTTCCACAAAGGCTTGACCGAGGGACCTCGCCGTTGTCAATTGATCCTTTTCAGTCTTAGTCAATTTATTCTTATCACTCTTCGTGAGTGAAACGGCTTTGTTGTTCTCCATGCAATAGAAAAGTCCGAAGAGAAGAGCGATGCCGCCGAGGCCCCAGATCAATCCTTTTAGCCATTTCTTACCCATTCTTGACTCCTTCACGAAGATGGAAAATTAACAATGAGTATAAATTTTAACACCTTGCGTTGTCAAATGACCCGAAAGTCAATGACTTTTGGGAACCCAGAGGGATCCACTCGTGGCAAGCGACACGTGAGATGGTGAGACTTTTGTAGCAGTGATCAGACGGCAAATGGGCGAGAGCAGGTGTTCAACTTTAATTGTCGTTTCACGGGCAAGTCGGCTGGATGCCCCGCCTTCCTGCCTGTAGGCAGGGGCGGGCAGGGCGGCAACGGACTCCCGAAGTGGAGTCAAAGCCGACGCTGTTATGATCTCTACATTTCTCGGAAGCCCAGCCCTGTGGGCGGGAGGCTTCAATTCCAGCCTCTCAGTTGGTAATACTCTTTCAGCATCTGGTCAAGTTCCTCAGGATGGATCGTTTTCTCCGACTTTCCCAGGATTTCTCTGAAGAACCGACGGGGGAGTTTGTCTTCTCTCTTCGTGAGACCTTCCCGTTGATTGAATGTTCTGGCAAGATTGATGACGTTTGAGGCCACGCCTTTCAATTGCTTTTTGTTCAGTGAGATCCCGCATGCAGCGCGGATGATCTTCTGAAGATCGTTCCATGTGATGAGGTCCCGATAGAAACGGCAGAGGATGAGGACATCGAAGAGCGTCATCTTATCTTCATAATCGGCAAAGAGCTTAGCTTTCCCTTTGATCTGGTCAGGATCGCTCTGACCGGAGAGTTCGGATTTGTAAAAGGTGGCCCTCAGGTGACACGCCCCTCGATCTGAGGTGGCGTAAGCCAATCCCATGCCCTTTAGAATCCTTGGATCAAAACCAGCGGGTTCGAGTCCCTTCACGTGGATGGCTTTCTCTTCCATCCCCCAGACCTGAGCGGCATGGCGAACTCCCTCGGACAAGATACGTCCGGTCCCTTTTCGCTGAGCAATATTGATTAGCATTTGCGCGATGCCATCCACATCTCCATACTCGAGCTTCTCCTTGATCTTCCCTTTTTTCGAAGCCTCAATGGCAAAAGCGACCAGGTTGCCTGCAGTGATTGTGTCTATTCCAAGACGGTCACACAGATCATTGAGGTAGATGATTTCCTCAATGGATTTCACCATGCAGAGCCCACCGAAAGCATAAATGGTCTCATATTGAGGTCCCATGATGCGGAGACCTTGATGTCTTCCCTTCTTAACCTTGGAAACTTTTCCACAAGCCATGAAGCAATGGGGGCAGGCAATGGAGGTGACCTCGCACCTTTCGAGAAGGCTTTCAGCGCTGATGCCTTCCCAACCTTCCAGGGTTCCCTTAGACCAGTATTGGGTTGGAAAGGCCCCAATCGTATTCATAATGGAGACAAGCATGGGTGTTCCAAATTTCTTGTAGACGTTGACGGTCGGGTTATCCTTGGCGCGTTCTCTAAACTCTTGAGCCAATTTCTTCAGCAACGGGGCGTCAGCGAGCTCTCTTTTCCTTGTGCCGTGGAAGACAATCCCCTTGAGTCTTTTCGAACCCAAGACAGCCCCAATCCCTGCCCTTCCAAGGGAACGCCAGCGTTCGCTCTCGATGATTGCAAACTTAACCCCATTCTCTCCAGCAGGCCCGATGACCAGGGCTCCGGCATTCCTGACTCCGGTTTTCTTGAGGATTTCTTCTTCCGCTTCGTACGTCTCCTGACCCCAGAGGTGGGCTGCGTCGTGAAAGAGAACCTTCTCGTCGCTCACCTCGAGAAAGATGGGATGATGCGATTTGCCTTCAATGATGATGGCGTCATACCCCGTCCGGCTCATGGCAAGCGTGATTTTTCCTCCGGAGTAAGACTCCGAATAAATCCCAGTCTGTGGGGACTTGGTGAAGACTGCGTAACGACTGGAACCGTAGTAGGGCGTATCGGCCAGAGGGCCCAAGGTGAAGATGAGCCGATTCCGAAGCGAGAAAGGATCGATCCTGGAAGGATTTTCCTTGAGGAGGAGATGGGAGCCCAATCCCTTTCCGCCGAGATACGATCTCAAGATAGAGTCAGGAATGGGTTCAACCCTTGTTGTCTTCTTGGTCAGATCGACCCGAAGCAGTCGATTAAAAAAGCCTTTCATGATCTCATCATAAAGGAAATGATCAAATCAATTCAACCCATTTTGAACCTCACATAGAACTTGACAAAAAAGTCGCTATATGCTTTAATCATATACAAGGTAAAAACATGTGCAACAGGATTAAAGGCTGTCACGAAGCAGATCAGAATGGCAATCCCTGCGGATGTTCGGAACGTCGCGCCCCCCGGTTGCTGCAGCCCTTCATTCTACTTGCGCTAAAAGGAAAAGAATCCTACGGGTATGAGCTTATTGAGAAAATCAACGGTTTCGGTTTTCACTCCAACCCTCCAGATGTGGGAGCCATTTACCGTCAACTTCGAAGTATGGAAACGGAAGGATGGGTAAAATCGAAGTGGGACACAAAGGGGGCTGGCCCTGCGAAGAGGATGTACCGCATCACCCCGCAAGGAGAGGAAATTCTACACGGGTGGGCGATCACCCTCCAGAAACGGAAAGCGTCTCTCGAACAATTCCTAAACCTCTACCAGGGTTATTACAGAAAGGCCCATGAACGCAAAAAGCCTGCTACATCCAAGGGCATTGGGCGGATGGATTCACATCAAAACAAACCTGAAGAAAAGAAGTGAGAAAGGAGGTGAGGAAAATGTGTGACTGCAAATGTCAATACCCGGAGAAACTCAAAGCAAAACCCGAGGAGTGCAGCCCTGAGCAGATCAAGGAATGCCACGGAGATTCGGAAGAGCATCCTTGTGAAGAGAAGAAGGAGTCGACAAAGTGAGCGAGCTGGCGTGACACCCTGGCGGTCGACGGGCTCACCAAGCGGTACGGTGACCAGTCGACCGCGGCGGGGATCTTCTTCATGAAGGCGGACATCCTGAAGTCCGCGATCAACCAGAATGGTCACCTGGGGCTGCCGGTTAATTTTGTGGTCCTTCTCGGCTTCGCCGTGGGCTTGTTCGCTTTAGGCATCCGCAATGTAAAGCGCAAGTAGATATCAAGTAGATATACTGAGAAAAGGAGGCAAAAGGAGGGGTTCTTGGAAACTCAAGATATTGCCATCGAAGTAAAGGACTTAACCAAGCTCTTCGGGCAGCTTGTAGCCGTTGACCACGCTACTTTTCGGGTTAACCAGGGAGAGTTTTTCGGTTTTTTGGGTCCCAATGGTGCTGGGAAAACCACTACCATACGGATGCTGACGGGAATCATCAAAAAAAACAGTGGAGAAGCTTTCGTCATGGGCTATCCATCCGGGAGCATCCGCGCCAAGCAATTATCCGGGGTTATGCCGGAACTCTCCAACGCTTATCTGGACCTCACAGCCTGGGGTAACCTCATGCTTATAGCCGAGCTTTACCGTATATCCGTTAACCAGGCAAAAGAGCGGGCAGCGTCCCTTTTACAGCAGTTAGGACTTTTCGAAAGAAAGGACTCCCTTGCAAGCACCTATTCTATGGGCATGAGAAAACGGCTTATTTTGTGTATGGCGCTCTTGAGCAACCCACAGATACTATTCCTGGATGAACCCACGAGCGGGCTGGATGTGCAGAGCGTTCGTTTCATGCGGGCACTTCTCCGCAGCCTTAAGCAGGAAGGTAAGACCATCTTTCTCACAACACACAATATGGATGAAGCCGCCGAGATGTGTGAACGCGTGGCTATAATCAGTCATGGTAAAATAGTCGCTCTGGACAGCCCGGACAAGCTTAGTATTACTGCCGGGCGTGTCTATCTGATTGATGTAAGCTTTGACAAAACTGTGAGCCCTGAAATGCTTGCTAACCTGCCTGGAGTTAATCGGTTGGAAACAGCGCAGGCCATAGAAGCGGCTGACAAGCTTCGAGCGCAACAGGCAATGGCAGGCGCCGGTAAGCCTGGAGGTATGGGAGGAAACCAAGGCAGAATGCAGACCCAAGTGGCTGGCAGCCCACCTGCTGGTATGGCACAATCGCGAACCGCTGCAGGGCAGCGAACGGGGCCAGGAGCAGGTAAGGTACCCGGAGCTGGAAATGGCGAGGATAAAAAATCTGACAACCGCTACAGGTTCTATACGGATAATACGACTCTTCTCGTCTCCTCACTCGTTGATTTCAGCCGGGCTAACTCCCTTCAAATGAATATCCTTAATGTCCGCCCGCCCTCGCTTGAGGATGCATTTGTCAGGCTAACCGAGGAGAAAAACCATGAAAAATGATTTCGGCATTTTAGACCAGATCATACGTTCCTGGGCTATCGTCAAAAAAGATATGAGAATTTATTATGCCAAGGGACAGGTTATCCTTATGGGTGTGCTCTGGCCCGGCTTTATGTTTCTCTCCTTCGCCGTCGGGAGGCAGATGTCGGTTGATTCCCTGACGCCCGGGCTCATTGGTACAACAGTTTTCTTTACCTGCTCCGCAATGTCGCCGATAATCTTCCCGGTGGAATCTACGTCCAGGACTCTGGAAAGGTTGGCATCCTGCCCGGTATCCGTC
>Ga0315282_10010814_pt1 | contig 14243 bp, 1 predicted proteins | sample YL17G07_20_MG_FD_203693 | JGI IMG/M metagenome (GOLD analysis project Ga0315282, IMG submission 203693) | Sediment microbial communities from Yellowstone Lake, YNP, Wyoming, USA - YL17G07_20 | ecosystem: Environmental > Aquatic > Freshwater > Lake > Sediment | place: USA: Wyoming | collected...
CGATTCTCAGATCTTTCCGTAGCGCCGTCTGCCAGAGTCTCCTGGCACACAGGGAAACGATGTCATTCCGAGCGAGCGAAGCGAGTCGAGGGGTCTCGCCGTGCGCCTGGGCAACGGCAACGACCACAGCGAGATTCCTCGACTCGCTGCGCTCGCTCGGAATGACAACGCTAAGAAGCTGTTTCAGAACCAGCGATAGCGCGGTGGGCAGTCTTGCCCACCGCGCGTACGCGCCCGCGTTCTCGCGGCGGGCAAGACTGCCCGCCGCGCTATGCAGCGATGATGGGCGCTTGTGAAACAGCTTCTAAACGCATAAGGGCGGGCGGGCCGCAGTCTTGAAACAGCTTCTCAGCGGATGACCTCGATGTCCGGCGGCAGACGGCCGGCCAGGGAATGCAGCAGGCCGAGGAAGATCACGCCGGTCTCGCCGCTCTGAAGTGTCTCGGCCACGCGCTGGGCGATGTAGCGGTCGCGGCGCTCCAGGAGGGTCTTGCTGCGCTCGGCCCGGCTCCGGCTCGCCCCGCGCGGCTGGCCGCGGCCCGGCGCCGCCAGCGTCTCTTGCGCCAGGCGGTATTCCTCCACCAGCAGCTCCGGCGACTCCGTACCCATGATCGTGGCGCCCCGCGCCGCGAGGTCGGCGAGGAACTGGTGGTTCGGGCTCCCGGCCCGCGCCAGGTCCTGGACGATCTGGCTCTCGTGGCCCGAGACCGGCAGGCCGTCCTGGTACAGGCGAAGGGTGCTGTAATCGAGATGCATCGCCTCCACCCTGGTGCGGATCTCCTGCCAGAGGCGGTCGATGTCGGCCACGTGTCTCGCCCACTTCGCGCGGCCCATCTTCCGGACGTACAGGTTACGGACCGACTCGGCCATGTTCCCGAGGTCGGCCTCCGCATGGACGATCGGTATCCAGATCAGTCGTCTCCGGACCTCGCGTGGCATGGCGCCTGCCCTCAAGATAGCCTCCGGCAGTAACGGTATCGGTGCGCGCGGCCCTTTTCAATGAGCAATAGGGGCGGCGGAGGCGGGTTTGCATAAGGCGCCAAGTGTTGTATAATCCCGCCTGAGGGGGCGTGCCCTGGGTGGTTGAACTGCCAGGACGGAAGGCGCCGGCAGGCCGCCGGCGTCGGGACCAACCAGGGGATGGTCGAGTTGCGGAAGACCGACGAGACCGGCATACCACCACGGATGGCGGCGCCATGGCAGCGCCGCTCTTGTTCGCTCGAGATCGTCCACGATGATCGGGTCGTCCCTTTGTTCTGGGCATGTCGCCCGGTTGAGGGCGCCTCCAGGACAGCGCCGCCGCGCGACGGGTCCGCCCGGGGTCTTGCCGCCTGCCAGCACCCGAGACAGCAGGGAGAAGACTCATGGCCACGAAGCCTCGCCGCCCGGTTCCGGTCATCCCCAGCTTCGAGCAGTGTGAGCCGCGGCTGCTCCTGAACACCATCACGGCCCATTGGGTCGGGGGCTCGGGCAACTGGTCCGACGGCTTCAACTGGGACGTCGGCCAGGCGCCCGACAATGCCGGAGGCGACAACTACAGCGTCTTCGTCGGCGTGCCCGGCGTCGTGGTTACGGTCGACGGCAACTACGACGTCTCCAGCCTGACGAACGCCGAGACCATCATCGCGGCCGGCAATGCGCTGGCGATCGATGGGGCGGTCAGCAACACGGGCGAACTCCGTGCCCGTGAATGGGGCCAGATCCACTTCGGCCCGGCGCTCGTCAACAACAGCGGCGGCGCCATCGTCGCCGACGGCGGAACCGTCGATTTCTCCGCCAGCCAGGTGACCGGCGGCACAATTACCGCGACCGATTTCCAGGCCAGCCTGGTGCAGTTGTCCGGCGACGTCGCGATGACCGGCGTGACCTGGCAGGATCCCGGCTTGGGCGAATTCCAACTCGTCGACGGCCCGGCGCACCTGGGCGGCGACCTGGCCCGCGGCTTGCCGGCCGGATGGACGCTGGTCGTGACCTATGGCGGCGAACTGGACCTGCCCGCCGACCGCTTCACCAACAACGGCTTCCTCGAGATTCGCCAGGCCAACGGCTTGCGCGCGGAAGGCAACACGACCATTGCCGGGACCGGCACCATCCGGATGGCATCGTGGGGCGCCGCGATCGCCGCCCCCGGCGGCGTGACGCTCACGCTGGGGCCGCAGCAGACGCTGACGGGAGCAGGCGAGGTCCGGGTGCCGCTGGTCAACCAGGGCCTGGTCCTCGCGGAGGCCGGCGGCCGGATCGCGTTCACTGGCGACGTCGTGAACCAGGGCGCGATGCGGGCCCACGACTTCGGCATGCTGGACTTCAACGGCGTTACCGTCGTCGGCGCCGGCCATTCGATCGTCGCCGACGGCGGCTGGGTGTACCTGACCGACACGACCGTCAACGCCGGCACGTTGCTGGCAACCGACAATAGCCTGAGCTGGTTCGTCTTCAAAGGCAGTGTCACGCTGAACGGCGTGGGCTGGCAGAACGTGGGGGCCGGACGTTTCCTCGTCATGGGCGACCCGGCCCGGCTACTGGGAGACCAAACGGTTCCCCAAGGCGCGACGCTGGAGGTCCTTGGCGGCGCAGCGCTGGAGCTGCCCGGCGGCGTCTTCCACAACGACGGCGTCATCAAAGTGTCCGGCAGCGGGAGCCGCCTCGACCTGCTGGCCGACGCCACGCTTCAGGGCGGCGGCCAGGTCCTTCTGAGCGGCGGCACGATCAGCGGCGGCGCGGAGGCCAGGTTGACCGTGGCCGGCGGCATGACGATCCGCGGCAGCGGCCAGATCACCGTGCCCGTGACCAACTACGGGACGGTCCAGGCCGACGACGATACTGAGGCCCTCACGCTCACCCAACCGCTGACGAACGAAGGGCTCCTGAGCGCCGTCGCCGACGCCACGTTCGACCTGAACGCCGACGTGGTCAACCAGGGCAACGGGCGCCTGCAGGGGGATGACGGCTCGCGTTTCGCGATCTCCGGGAACTTCCTGGCCGTCGGTTCGCTCCCCCAGCAGAAGCGCTTGTGGGCCCGGTTGGAGTTGGACGGCGCCGGCACGGCCGGCAGTCCGCAGAAACTGGAGGTGACCGGCAGCGACCTGGGGTCGACGATCGCGGGCCTGGCCGGCGGATTGGGCACGCTGGTCATCGGGCCGAACAACATCGTGCAACTGATCGATGCCTCCGACAATGCCGCGGGGACGGGAGCGGAGGCGCTCTACGCTGCGGCCGTGGAGATTGCGCCGAGCTCGACGCTGGACCTGGCGGGCCTGCACGTCTACTGCCTGTCCACCTCCGCCGCCGGCGCGGTGACCGGCGGCTCGGTTCTGCGGCTCGTCTCGGTGGGGGAGGAGTTGTACCCCGGCGTCAGCTACGATGTCGGCAACCAGCCTCGCCAGGCGGCCATCGGCGACATCAATGGCGACGGCCGGCCGGACATGGTGGCGGCGACGAACCTCGGCGTCAGCGTCCTGCTGGGACAGCCCGACGGCCATTTCGCCGCGGGCAAGGACCTGGCGATTCCGGGGTCCGTCCAGCAGGCGGCGCTGGCGGACGCCACAGGCGACGGACGGCTCGACCTGGTGAGCCTCGAGTGGACGGTCCTGGGCCAGTCGCAGATCGTCGTTCGCCGCGGCTTGGGCAACGGCACGTTTGCCGACCCCGTCGCCACCGCCGTAAACGCCATGGCCGAGATGATGGCCGTTGGCGACATCAACGGCGACGGCCGGCCGGATGTGATTGTCGACGACCAGGCCGGCAAGCGGCTGCTGATCTACCGGAACACGGGCGGTTCCTTCGCACCTGCCGGGCAAGTAACGGTCGGCGCCACGCCCAGCGCGCTCTTGCTGGTCGATGTCAACGGCGACGGCAGGAGCGATCTCGTCGCGGCCAACAACGACGGCGAGCACGTGTCGGTGATGCTGGGCAACGGCAACGCCACCTTTCGCGCGGCGGTGCTCGTCTCCGCCGGCTCCTCGCCGATGGCCGTGGCGGCCGGCGATGTCGACGGCGACGGCAAGGTGGACCTGGCGGTGGGGGCCGTCGGAGAAGGCAAGGACGATTATGTTGTCATCCTCGCCGGCCGCGGCGACGGCACTTTCTCGCTCGCCCGGACGTGCACGGTCGGCTCCTGGCCCGAGACGCTGGCGGTGGCCGACGTCGACGGCGACGGGTATGCGGACGTCCTTGCCGGGAACTCCGCTTCAAACGATGTCTCCATCCTGTATGGCCTGGGCCACGGCGACCTGGCGGACCAGGTGCTCCTGCCGACGGGGCTTTCCGCGAAGATGACCGTCGCCGACTTAAGCGGCGACGGCCGGCCCGACATCGTGACGGCCAATCGCGAGAGCGACACGCTGACGGTGCTCTCCAACCTCGGGCAGAGACGGTTCGCCGCGCCGCAGCGGCTGGGCACCGGCGACGCCGTCCCGCAGGCCATCGTTGCCGCCGATGTGAACCGCGACGGCCGGCCGGACCTGATCGCGATCGACCACTACGCCCATGCGGCCGACCGGCTGCGCGTCCTGCTCGGCAACGGCGACGGCGCCTTCGCCGCGCCGCTGTACTCGGCGATCGGGTCCGGCCTCTATGCCACGGCGCTTGCGGTCGGCGACTTCAATGGAGACGGCCTGGTCGACGTGGTGACGGCCGACAACAACCTGCACCGCGTCACCGTGCTGCTGGGCGACGGGCACGGCGCGTTCACGCGGACCGGCGACTTCCTGGTCGCCGCCGGCGTGTGCAAGGTGGCCGTGGGAGACTTCAACCGCGACGGCATGGCGGACGTGGCCGCCGCCAACCAGGGCGACGGCAGCATCTCCATCCTCCTGGGGTCGGGCGACGGCCGGTTGGCCACGGCGACCAACATCGCTGTGGGCGCCCGGCCGGGCGACTTGGCGGCGGCGGACCTCAACGGCGACGGCGCCGACGACCTCGTCGTTTTCGGCGGCGGCAGCCACACGGCGACCGTCCTGCTGGCGAAGGGCGACGGCACCTTCACCTCGACGGCCTGCGACCTCGGCACAGGCGTCAGCGTCGGCGCCGTGGCCGACATCAACGGCGACGGCCGGGCGGACATCGTGGCCGCCGGGGCCGCATGGATCGCCGTGGCTCTCGGCGACGGCACGGGCCGCTTCGGCCCGGCGATGCAGGCGCCGATGGCCCACGCGGCATCCGACCTCCTGGTCGCCGACGTGAACGGCGACGCCTTGCCCGACGTCGTCGTGGCGGGCGACGATGCGTGCGTGTCGCTGCTGCTGGGCCTGGGCGACGGCAGTTTCGTGCCCAGCGTCAGCTTTGCCGCCGGATCGGGAACCGCCTCGCTGGCGGCGGCCGATCTGAACGGCGACGGCTGGTTGGACCTGGTGACCGCCAACGCCGACCTCAACGATGGCACACTGAGCGTGTTCCTGAACTCCGGCGCCGGGGGGGTGGTGTCGGCGCCTTCCGGCCGGGTGAACGGTCCGATCAGCAGTCTCCGCATGCGCTTCGGCGACCCGATGGACACCCCCAGTTTCAGCTTGGCCGACATTGTCAGCTTCACCGGGCCCGGCGGGGCGATTGCCGTCAGCGGTTTCTCCTGGCTGAGCCCGCGCTGGCTGGAGCTGCAGTTCGCGACTCAGCAGGCGCCCGGCGCCTACCGGTTGGAGTTGGGCCCACAGGTGCTGACAACCAGCGGACGCGCCTTGGACGGCGACCACGATGGCACCGGAGGGGAAGACCCGGCCGACCGATACGTGCTGGGCTTCACCATCACCGCGCCGCGGATCATCCTGCACCAGCCGGCGGGCCTGGCCGCCCCGCCGGTGTCCTCGGTGCGCCTGGAGTTCGACCGGGCGATGAACCAGGGCAGTTTTGCGCTGTCCGACATCGTCAGCCTGACCGGCCCGCACGGGGCGATCAAGCCGCGCAGTTTCGCCTGGCTCAATTCCCGGATGCTGGAGATCCGTTTCGATGCCCAGACCGATCCCGGCCAGTACAGCCTGGTGCTCTCGCCCCAGGTGCTGGACCAGGCCGGCCTGGCGCTCGACTCCGATGGGGACGGAGTGCCGGGAGAAAACGTCCAGGACCGCTACACGGCCACCTGGAGCATCGCCGGCCCCCGGATCATCTCGCAGGCGCCGCCCGCCGACTTGGCCGTGCCCCAGATCAGTTTCCTGATGCTGACCTTCGACCGCGACATGAACGCCGCCACGCTGACCGCTTCCGACGTCAGTATCGTGGGGCCCACGGGGCCGCTGACGGTCACGTCGGTGCTGCTCACGGGCGCGCGGAACGCCCTCGTGATGATGACGGCCAGTTCCGCCCCCGGCGAGTACGCGGTCAGGGTCGGCCCGCAGGTGGCGGACAAGTTCGGCTACCTGATGGACCAGGACAGCGACGGCATCGGGGGCGAGGCCGACGACGCCTACGTCGGCACGATGACCTGTGGCTCGCCCTCTATCATGGCGGATACAACGTGGTCGCCCGACGACGGCCCGATCGTGGTCGGCCCGGTGGTCGTCCAGGCCGGTGTGACCCTGACGATCCAGGCCGGGACGGTAGTCAAGTTCCTGCCGCGCGGCCAACTGACCGTGCTGGGCCAACTCAAGGTCGAGGGCACCCCCCAGGCGCCGGTCATCTTCACTTCGGTCCTTGACGACCTCGGCACGGCTTCGGAGGGGGCCTTCCTGCCCGGCATGGATGACTGGGACGGTCTTCGCCTCGAGGGCGACAACGCGTCTGCCCAGTTGACAGCCCTGGCGATCCGACACGCGTCGACCGGCCTCGCGATCGACGGCCTGGACACGGCCGACCTGAGCCAAGCCACCATCGCGGACTGCGCCACCGGCATCAAAATGGACACGGGGCTGGCGCACCTGACGGCCCGCAACGTGATCCTGACCCGCAACGCCTTGGCGATCGACCTGAGGAACAACGTCGTCGCCGACCTCACGAACGTCACGCTCGCCGACAATGAGTCGGCCGGCAACATCGGCAACCCCCTCCTCACCCTCGACAACTCGATCGTCGCGCGGAACGCCGCCGGCTTCGAGGGCAGTTTCCAGGACGTGGACCTGAACGTGCAGCATACGCTGTTCTTCGGCCCGCTGGGCAGCCTCCAGGTCTGGTCGCAGAAACCGGCGTTTGCCGCCAACGGCAACCTCCTGGCCGACCCGCTGTTCGTCGACGTGGCCGCGGGCGATTTCGGCCTGGGACCGAGATCCCCGGCCGTGGATGCCGCGCGCGGCGACACCGCCCCGGCGACCGACCTGCGCGGCAAGGCGCGACGCGACGACCTGGGCGTGCCGAACACGGGCTCAGCCGCCCCAGACTATGCCGATCTGGGGGCGCTGGAGCGCCAGGACCAGACGGTCGGCGTGAACCTGGCGGTGACCTCGGTGGGCGCCCCCTCGCTTTCCGTCGCCCAGCCCGGAGACACGCTGACGGTCGGGTGGAGCGTGGCCAACCAGGGACTTCAGAACGCCCAGGGGCCCTGGGTCGATGTGGTCTACTTGGCGGCTCATCCCTACCCCGGTCCCGGCGACGTGGAACTTGGGCGCGTAACGCACGCCGCGTCGCTGAAGGTGGGCGAGAGCTACACGCAAAGCCTCACGGCCGCCGTGCCGGCGGCGAGCGGGCCGCTGTACGTGCTGGTGCGGACGAACGCCACGGCGACGGTCAGCGACATGGTCAGCCTGGACGACACCGGCGCGTCGCCCTCGGTGGTGGCGGTGAGCGTGCCGGTGCTGTCGGTGGGAGGGACCGCCGACGGCACGGTCCAGGACGGCCAGTGGGCCTTCTTCCGCCTGCCGGCGGGCACGGATCCGCTGCACGTGGCGCTGACGTCGGATTCCGGCGGGCAGCTCAGCCTGTACGCGCGGTTCGGTCTGCCGCCGACCCTTTCCGATTTCGCCGCCTCCGCCGGCCAGGCCGGCGACGACCAGGACCTGCGCCTGGCCCAGCCGCTGTCGGGCGACTACTATGTCGGCGTGTACCGTCCTGCCGGGGCCGGTCCGGCGGCGTTCACGGTGTCGGCCGAGGTGCCGCCCTTCGCCGTCCGCGCGGTTTCGCCCGGCGTAATCTCGCGGACCGGCCGGTCGACGGTGCGGATTGACGGCGACCGATTCGACCCCTCGGCCCAGGTCACACTGGTCTCGGCGGGCGGGACCGTGCTTGAGGCCCAGGAGACCTGGCAGGATTCCTGCACGCTCTTCGCCACGTTCGACCTGGCGGCCCCGGCCCCTGCGGGCATGTACGACGTGGTCGTCACCAACGCCGGCGGCGCGCAGGTCGGCCGGGCCGGCGCGGTCGAGGTGGTGGACCAGGCGGGGGCGGGGCAACTGACCGTCTCGCTGACGGCGCCCAGCCGGACCCGGCCCGGCCGCGTGGTTGAGCTTCTCGTCGACTTCGCCAACACGGGCACGGCCGACCTGCCGGCCCCTCTTCTTACGCTGGACGCCGGCGTGGAGGACTGCCAGTGGCGGCTGCCCGGCAGCGACGTTTGGGCCGACGGCCACGAGTTCCGCGTGCTGGCCCTCAGCCCCGACGGCCCGGCGACCACCCTTCGCCCGGGGCAGAGCGGCACGCTGACTGTTGAGATGCGTGTGCCGCTGCGCATCGAGCCGCTGGACGTCACGTTGTCCTCCAGCGGCACCGGGGAGGAGGCGGCCCTCCCGATCGACTGGGCGACACTCGAGCAGGCGTTGCGGCCGGACTCCTTCAGCGACGCCGAGTGGCTGCCCGTTCTGGCCCGCCTGCACACGCTGCTGGGAACGACCTGGGGCGACTACGCCTCGGCCCTCAGGACGGAGGCGGATCGCTGGGCGGCCGCCGGGCGGCGGGTCATGGATGCCGGCGAACTCTTCGACCGCCTCATGGACGAGGCGTTGGACCTGCCGACGGGCATCGTCGCGGGCACCGTGCGCTCGTCCGCCCAGGGGACGCCCGTCTCCGGGGCGACCGTCTCGGCGGTCGGCCAGGGCGGGCTCTACGTGGAAACCACCAGCGACGCCCAGGGCCGGTTCCTCCTCTACGGTCTGCCCAGCGGCCCGGCCTCCGTCTCCGTGGCGCGGTATTTCACGAATTCCGGCGCGCAGCCCGTCCTGCCCGCCCAGGGCGACGTGCTCGACTGGCCGGTGCAGGTGACCGAAGCCGGGCACCTGACCGGCCGTGTGGCCGGCGACGCCGGCGAGCCGATCGCCGGCGCCCGCGTCGTGCTGGCGAGTGACGACGGCTCAACCGTGCTCGCGGCCGTCTGCGACGACCAGGGGCAGTTCCGCTTCGACGCCCTGGCGGCCGGAACGTACGCCCTGACGGCCGGCGCCGCAGGGCTGCTACCGCACAGCCAACCCGTGGCGGTGTCGCTCGGCGCGACCACCGCGGCCCAGGTGAACCTTTCCCTGGGCGCGGCGATGGCGGGGAAGGTGACCTCCGCCGTCGACGGGTCCGCCGTGGGCGGAGCGCTGGTCCTGGCCGTCAGCACCACCAGCGGCGACGTCTTCGCGGCGATGACCGACAGCGCCGGCGCCTATCGCCTCGCGGGCCTGCCGGCCGACACGTACACGGTCCAGGTGCGCAAGGAAGGCTTTGCCGAGAGCCTCTCGTCCGCCGCGGCCGTGGCCGCCGGCGAGACGCGGCAGGTGAGTGTCGCCCTCAATCGCGGGGCGAGGGTCACCGGCCACGTCGTCGACGCCGACACCGGCCTGCCGATCGCCGGGGCCGAGGTTAGCCTCTACGCGCCGGCACTGGGCACGCTCGTGTCGCTCACCGACGCCGCCGGCCAGTATGTCCTCCCCGGCGCGGCAGCGGCCGCCTGGTGGCTGGAGGCGAGCATGGCCGGCTACCAGCCGGGCGAGGCCGTGGCGTTGGCTGTTGCCGGGGCAGAGACGATCGTCCGCGACCTGCAACTCAGGGTCGGGGCGGGCCTGACGGGAACGATCACCGACCCGACCGGCCAGCCGGTGGCCGGCGCGTCGGTCCGGGCCACAGGGCCCGACGGCTCGTTCCTCTATGCCGCCAGCGATGCGGCGGGCGGCTACAGCCTGCAAGGTCTGGCCGCCGGAGTGTACAGCGTTCTCGTGCAGAAAGATGGACTCGCCGCCCAGCGCCTGACGACGGCGGCCCTCGTGCCCGGCGCGCCGGCGGCCGTGCTCGACGTGCAACTGGCGGCGGGCGTCGGCGTGGCCGGACACGTGACGGCACTGGATGGCGCGACGCCGATCGGGGGCGCCCTCGTTCGCCTCCAGGCGCCCGACGGGGCGGTCATCCAGGCGACCACCGGCGCGGCCGGCGAGTTCTCGGCGGGCGGCGTGGCGCCCGGCGTCTACTACCTGCGCGTCTCGGCCGACGGTTGGGGCGGCTGGCAGCAGATGATCGACGTTCCGGCGGGAGGCTTCCCGGCCCTGGACGTGCGCCTGGGCCGGGGCGGCACGGTCGCCGGCGACGTCGCCTTCGGCGACGGGCAGATGGTGGCTGGTGCCAAGGTGGATATCTATACAGCTGACCGGAGCATCCTGATGTCGGTCAGGGCCGACGACTCGGGCGGCTTTACGCTGACCCAGGTGCCCGCCGGCAACTACTTCGTCCAGGTCTATGCCTGGGAGACGGCCTTTGCCCCGGTCCCGGCGACCGTGACGGAGGGCGGCAACACCGCCGTCCACGTGGCCGCCGGATCGGGCGAGGTGCATGGCACGGTTCGCGCCGCCGGGGCCGCCGTGCCGTCGCCTCGCGTCCTGGTCCTTCGGCAGGGCGGCGACGAGACGCCGATCACCGTGACCGGCGCGGCCGACGGAACTTACCAGATCGAGAACCTGGCCGACGGGGCCTACGTGCTGATCATTTCCGGCGGCGGGCTGGCCCGCGCTATCCGGAATGCCGTGGTGGCCCAGGGCGGGTCGGTGGCCCTCGATGTGGACCTTTCCCCCGGCCTGAGCCTGTCGGGCGTGGTGACCGACGCCGCCGGCAGCCCCGTCGCCGGCGCCATCGTCCAGGCGTGGTCGCCGGACGGCACCGACCGCGACGACGGCCTGTTGGCCACGACCGACGGCGCCGGCGCGTACACGCTGGCCGGCCTGGCGGCCGGCACGTACACGCTCCGCGTCTATGCCGTGGGGCAACCGGTCTACCAGGCGACGATCGCCGTGCCGGACCAGGTTACCGCGGACGTTCAGTTCGCCGCGGCCGGACGGACGCTCAGCCTCACCATCGTCGACGCCGCCACGGGCCAGCCCGTGCCGAACGCCACGGGCCTGGTCTTCCGCGGCGATTTCGCCGTCGGCATCGTCCAGGGCGGCGAGGACGGCACGGCGGCCGTGGAGCACCTGGCCGACGGCGACTACCGCATTGACATGATAAGCCCGGCCATCTACCGGACGGCCGTGTTCACCGTCTCCGGCGACGCCAGCCGCGAGATCGACCTGGCGCTGGGGGCGATGGGCGGCGAGACGCTGGCGGCCTCGGCGCCGATGCCGGCACCGGCGCTCCAGTCGGCGTTGGCGCCGGCCCTCGCCGGGCCGGTGAAGTCCGGCCCATCCGGCGGAGGCAACAACAACTCCAACACCTGTTCCGGCGGCCTCAGCGAAGAAACGCTCCTGATGATGGCCTCTGCGATGCTCCAGAGCTGGGGCCTGGGGTACCAGGTCTCGAGCATCCACCTGCTGGCCTTCCTGAACAAGCACTACGACGTCATCACGCACAGAGACGACATCGCGGTCGCGAAGATCAAGGCCGAGTCTGTCTGGCAAAACTACGATCTCAGCTTCCGCCACAGTTGGATCCGCGTGGACAACGGCCGCATGTACAACTTCTCGGAGTCCGACGGCAGCGACATCGTCAAGCAGTGGGTGCAGGGCGGCGGTCCCACCAGCTTCTCGGTGCATACCGGCTACGTGCCATTGTTCAAGACGCCCAGCGACACGGACCTGACCTGGGCGTATGGCGGCATCAACGGCATCCAGACCAACCTGAGCGGCATCCAGGTCGACCTGGGGGCCTACGAAGAGGACAACCAGGGCGGGCAACTGCGCTGGAAGTTCAAGATGACCGCCAGCGCCGAGTACATCCTCGAGGACAGCTGGAAGATGCTCGAGGGGATGGAGGAGTCCTGGATCGGCCTGACGAAGCTGCAGAACTGCTACGGCTACGCCATCGACGACACCCGGACGTACCTGAAGTACCCCGACTGGGATAGCTTCGGCTACGTAAATGTCTATAAAGTCTCCATCCGCCAGACGACCGGCGGCAAGGTCGCCATGTCCGGCTACGCCCAAGGCCTGGCCGACCAGGACGGCGACGAGGACCACTGGAAGTTCACCGAGGGAACCGAGGTGACCTTCTCGGCCACGCCGGAGAAGGACTACCGCCTGGTCAAGTGGAACAACGGCCCCAAGCTCACGATCGGCGCCCCGGAGATGGTCAGCGCCAAGTTCGAGAAGAAGAAAAAGAAGCCCGAGCCGCCCCTCAAGCCGCTCGACAAGCGCAAGGTCGACGTCCGCACGTCGCTCGATCCCCAGGACGCGTGGGGGCCCGCCGGCTACGACGCGCCCGGAACGCCCGCCGGCCAGCGGCGCCGCTACGTCCGCCAGGACCAGACCTTCACCTACCGCGTGGAAATGTGGAACAAGCCCGAGGCCCTCGTGCCCACCCAGGACGCGACCGTCTCCGACACGCTCGACCCCGCCCTGTTCGACCTCGCGACCTTCCAGTTCACGCGGGCCGGGTTCCTGAAGTGGGACGCCCAGACGGCCACGCAGGCCCTCGACGTCCGCCTCGACGCCCCGGACCTGGGCGTCGTGGTCGAGATCACCGGCTCGATCAACCTCCAGACCGGGCAGGTCGACTGGCTCTTCCACTCCATGGACCCGCTGACCGGCCAGACCCCCGCCAATCCCGACGTCGGTTTCCTGCCGCCGTACAACCCGGCCACCGGCTACGAGATCGCCTGGGTCGAGTTCACCGTGAAGCCCAAGGCCGGCCTGGCGACGGGCGCGGTCGTGGGCAACCAGGCATTCACACAGTTTGATTTCTTCGGACCGGTCGGCCCGGCGCCGGAAGCCGGCCCCTGGACCAATACCATCGACGCCTCGACGCCCGCGAGCGCGGCGGCCGCGCTCCCGGCGATCACCACGACCGCCGACTTCCCCGTCCAGTGGAGCGGCAGCGACACCGGCTCGGGCGTCGTCGCCTACGACGTCTACGTCGCCTCCGACGGAGGCGCCTACCAGCCCTGGCAGAGCGACGTGACGGCCGCCTCGGCCGTCTTCCACGGCCAGGGCGGCCATAGCTACGCCTTTTATAGTGCGGCACGCGACGGCGTGGGCCACGTCGAGGCCGCCCCCGGCGTGCCGGACGCCGCCACCACCGTGCACGTCGTCTCGGTGGTCGGCACGCTCTCGACCGGGCCCGATCGCCCGGTGTTCGACGGTCCGGTCGCGCTCACCGCCGCCAACCTGACGTCCGGCGATGCCGCCGCCGCCGCCGTGGAGTTCGCCGTCGCCGACGCCGGCGGCGTGCCCGTCAATCTCTCCCTCGGCGCCGATACCGACGGCGCCGACGGCTGGCACTGGAGCGGCGCGGTCCCCGGACTCAGCGCCGGGCCGACCGTCTTCCAGGCCCGCGTGCGCGATGCCGACGGGGTGTGGGGCCCGTGGGCCCAGTTCACCCTGCCGGTGTACCGCACGACGCCCGTGGCCGGCAAAGCCGTTTCCTTCACCGACAGCAGCGGCGACCTGGTTACGATCTCCCTGACCGGCGGCGGAACGGCCACCCTCTATTTCGCCGCCGCGGGCCACGCGGACCTGTCTGCCATCGTTTGCGACCAGACCAAGGTGGCGTCCAAGCTCTCCATTACGTCGAAGGGGCGGACCACCCTCGGGGGTCTCGAAGCCGGCGGGCCGCTGGGCACGATCAGTGCGGCCACCACCAGCCTTTCCGGCAGGGTCGCCATCGGCGCGGCGGCCGATCCGAAAGCCGCCGTTACCATGACCTTCGACCGGATTGCCGACGCCGACTTCGAACTGGGCATGCCGGTGAAGGCCCTGACGGCCACGGACTGGCTGAACACGGACCAGGCGACGGACTGGCTCCGGGCCCCGTGGGTCGGCGCCCTCACGACCACGGGCCGGAAGGCCAGTGCCGCGGCAGGCCCCGCGGTTTCGGGCGACTTCCAGGCCTGCCTGGAGGTGGGAACAGCCGGCCTGCTGACCGACAGCACCGTCCTGGCCTGGACGCCGCTGGGCACGGTCAGCGTGGCCGGCACGATCGACGGCGCCACGTTTACC
>Ga0315282_10010815_pt1 | contig 14241 bp, 4 predicted proteins | sample YL17G07_20_MG_FD_203693 | JGI IMG/M metagenome (GOLD analysis project Ga0315282, IMG submission 203693) | Sediment microbial communities from Yellowstone Lake, YNP, Wyoming, USA - YL17G07_20 | ecosystem: Environmental > Aquatic > Freshwater > Lake > Sediment | place: USA: Wyoming | collected...
GTCCATGCACTCGTCAATCACGACGCGATCAAAACGGACGGGCTTCTCCCACGCCAACTCGATCCAGCACCCGTCCTTGTCGCCGTCGCCGCTGTTCCAGCGGGTGGCCGGATTGCCGTCAATGGCCTTCGCAGCCTCGTGCTCGGGGCTCCAGATCGAGGAGGCCGTAGCCTTGGCCTCCCGCGCCAGGTTGACGGGCTGCGGCGCACGGGCGAGGACCTCCACGCGGGACGGCGGCGCCCCGGCCGTCTCAACGGTCACCCGGGCCGTCAGGGCTTTGCCGAGTTCGACGTCCCTCACGTCGACCGAGACCGCCACCTTGGCCTTCGCGGGCCACGGGCCCACCTCCCCTTCCCGCGGAGCGAAGCGCACGCGCGGGTCGGAGGATTGGAGGCTGAAACGCGCCGGCTTGGGCCCCAGGTTCTGGAGCGCCAGGTCGCCGGTCGCCCCCGGCGCAAGCTCCAGTGCCTGAGGCGTAACGTCGAGCAGGCCCTCGGTGATTGGCACGAAGACAACCTCCCAGTCCGCCGCGCCGCCCGCGTCCGGCACAAGGGTCGCCCGCACCACGCCCCCGCCGCGCGACAGCGCAACCTTTCCGCCCGACGATGTTCCCGCCTCCGCCGCGAGCCTCCCAGCCGCAAAGACGAGTTCGTAAGGGTCGCCCTTGACGAGGTGGGTGGACTTCCCGGAGACCATCCATCGCGACCCGTCCTGTTTCCACGCGACCCGTTCCAGGTCCAGGCCGCCCTGGCTGAGGTGCCGGCTGGTCGAGACGAGCACGGGCCGGTCGTCGAGAGCCGGCGCCACACAGAACAGCCGGCCCTCGAAGGCGGCCATCGCGGCGGGAAGCTTGGCGTCGCGCGGGAAGCGCCCAAGGTACACGTTGCGCCAGTAGTCGAAGACGTGGACCTCCGCGGCGTTGAGCGGAAGACGCCCCAGGTCCAGCGTCTTTTCGGCCGCGCGGCCGTCGTAGTTGAACAGGCCCACGACGTCCCACGTGGCCCAGGGCTTGGCGATCCGCAGGTCGAAGAGGTCGTATCGGCCCAGGTTGCCGACGGGATAGAAGTTGCCCGGGCGGATGTCGAGCGACGGGAACGACTGCTGCCAGACTCTGCAGACAGCGGGCGGTACCTTGGTCCAGACGTCGTCCGTGAGGAACTGCTGCCCGGTGAGGACGCGGGCCTGCGCGTTCAGCCGCACCCGCTCGACCGGGGCCTTGTGGAGGTTGGCGGCGGCATCAGGGTCGCTCCACCAAGCCACGTTGTTCAGGAAATTCCACCTGAGGACTACGTCAATGGCGTGCGGATCGTTGCCGGTGTCGCCGCCCGTTCGCGACCCGTTGACGAAGCCGATCGCTTCGACGGGCGTGCCCCAGCACCCGTTGATGAACTTCTCGGGACCGACGACCGAACGTCCGATCTTGAGGCCCTTCCGGTATCCGTCCACGCCCCGGCCGTCGGCCGCCCGCCGGTAAGCCTCGATGACCTCCGGCTCGCCGTCAATCTTGAAGAAGTCGAAGCTCCACGTCTCGCTGGCCTTCTTCCACCACATGCCGAACCAGGCCTCGACGGCCTCGGGCCGCGTGACGTTGAGCGTCAGGTTCCCTCCCCAGTTGACGCCGCCGAACGTGGGAATGAGTTTGCCGCCCTTGTCGTGCAGGAACCAGTCGGGACGTTTCTCCGCCTCGGCCTTGGGGGCGACCGTGAACGGAGTGAACCAGATGCCCGGCACGAGGCCCTTCGAGCGGATGTAGTCCGACAACTCGCGCATGGCCTTGTCGTCGTTCTGCGGGTAGTTGTCGTCGAGTTGGAAGACGAGGTTCGGACCGGCGTAGGGCAAGAGGTGCTCCGCCACCCAGTCTATTTGCGGGAAGAGCCACTCCTTCGTCTGGGCCGGCCGGTTATTCCACCCCTCGATGCCGTACCACGTCATGGCCACCACGGGGGCCGTCGGCCAGCGCCTCTGCCTGGGCCGCGGCGCGTAGTACTTGATGCCGAGCGTGTCGCGGTAGTAGTGCGGCTGAATGCGAAGCATGAGCAGCGGCTGGCCCGCCGGCGCGGAACAGGCGAGCTGCCAGCCCTTGTCAAAAGGCTTCCACTGCATCGTTCCGCTCGAGCTGGCCGTCAGGGCCACGTCGCGCTCAGGGTAGAACAGGGACCCCGCGCCCGGAACCGTGGCCCGACCGAGCGTCGTCACGAGAACGCCCTTGTCCGCCGGCGTCTCGTCGCGGACGAAGCCGGGGATGGCCTCGCCGCCTAGGCACGCGCGGGCCTCGAGCGACGCCGGCCCCTGCACGTCACCCTCCAGGCGGACCTCGACCCGGCCGTCGCGAACGGCCGTCTTCAGGGCCGCGCCGCCTTGGAGCGTCACGGTCAGTTCGCCGCGCTGGACGTCGGCGGCCGGGCTGGGCTTGAGGTCCGCATCATTCGAAGCGATCTTCCGGCCGCCGGCCTCGGCCCTGACGACAAGGCGGTCCAGAACCGCCCCCGCTTGGGCGTGGGACACCTTGAGCGTCCGAGAGGCGGCATTGAACTCGATCGTGACACCCCCGGCCGAGACGGCCGGCCCGGGCTCCGCGCCCCAGGAAGACCACGGGGCGAGGAGGCAGAGGATCAGCCCCGTAAGGCGGGCTCGCAATGTCACACCAACCTTTGATTTTGCATCGTTACGCATGTGAACCTCCTTGTTTGAATCCAAGTTATTAGCCTACCACTCGGCATTCACCGAGCCACGGCCACAGCCACGGCATTGTCTTCACAATCACTCCCTGCATTCGTTCAACTGCACAATTTTCACGGTTTCGTCACCAGCTCCATCTCGATCAGTTGCAGCATCAGGTCCGAGACCAATTCGCTGGTATACGGACTGCCACGCCACTCAAACCCTTGATTGCGCTCCAGCCACGGATCGGCGATCGCCTCGGTCACAGCGCCCTTGTACGGGCCGTCCGTGACTTGAGTGTAGAAGTTCATTTGCAGCACGCGGTTCTTGAGCTGCTCGAACAGCGGATTGCCGGTCTTTTTGAACAAGCGGTCCAGACACTGGACCTTGCGATTGTGGTAGCAATAGACGGAATACTGGTTGAAATGCTGCTGCTCGCTGTGCGCGCACTGCGTGGGAGCCTTGACCCAACTCAGCTGCTTCGGGCACCAGTACAGCAGAGCGTAGTAGGCATTAGCCGCCGCGCGGTCCAGGCTGTCCTTGTCCCCCGTCCGATCATGCTTGTTCAGCCAGTACTCGACGACACAGTAAATGCTGTCCTGCTCGAAATCACCCGGCGGCAAATCCGGATGCGACCCGGTGTACCAGAACCGCCCTTCGATATTCTCTCGCAGGAACCGCTCCTGGCCCGCGCTTGCCCGAAGGCAGCGGTCATCACCGGTAATCCTGGCGATGATCGGCAACCCCACCAACGCCCGGCCGCACACCACGGACTGGGACTTCACGCCGGACTCTATGTCCACTACCTGCGGGAAGCCGCCATCGGCATTCTGCTGCGCCAGCACCCAGCTCAGCGATGCCATCGCGGCCTTGTACCAGTCCTGCCGGTCCACGCCCTCCTTTTCCTTCACCCGTTGCCAGGTCTGCAGGATGTACCGGACCATCCACGCGTTGATGTCCACCTTGTACCCGTTATGGCCCCAATCCCAGCTGCAATAGCCCTCCGCCGTCGCGCCGCCGGGACGGTTCTCTTTCCGGAAATACCAGCTCGTATGAAACACACCGCTGGGCTGCTGCCCCTTGATCGCAAAGTCAATCTGCTCGAAGGCCCGGTCACGCCACACCTTCTCGCCCGTGATCTCGTGCAGGCGGTACTCGTAGTAAGCAATGTACGGGTTGTTGCCCACGTAAACGAATGGGCTGCCCCGGTGATGCTCGTAACCGATGCCCGGCTTCCAACTCTCCATTTTCCGCCGGCCCTCGACGGCGATGACGAAAGCCTCTTGCGGCGTGCGCACCTTGAGCGAATCGTCCACCCGATAGTTGTTGGCCTTAATCCAGGCCTGCATGATCCCCGTGATGGCGCCGGCGAATTCGCCCGCATCGCTCAAGAACAACTGCAGCGGCATTTCGTACCGTGTCCCCGCCGCCAACTGGCCGCCACCGACGCGGAATTGCGGCGCGGTCCGCCGATTGGCGAAGTGAAAACCGGTCTTCCCCGACCATGTAGTCGGATTGAGGTAGTCGGAGTTGCTGTCAATGGCGAACAGGAGCACCAACGACTGGTCGGGACGGTACACCACCACGCCGGGCACGCCGCAGTAGCGCAGCGGTGCGATGGACGCCTCTTCGCTGTTACCGGCCCACGGATAGATCTGTACACGCCAGTCGCTCGTGAATCCATCGTGATACGCCAGGCACACCTCCCAACCATTGAGGTCCTTGTCCACCGACCATTTCGGAGTGAAGTTTGCCGCGGGCAGGTCGTCGCGCACCGCCACGTCGACCGCCCAGGAAAACTTCACGCCATCAACCTCCTGTTGACCGGACAACCGGGCGGTTCGCGGGTCAACCTTCTCACCCTGCGATGCCGCCAGCCAACGGACTTCTCCGCTCTTCAGGTTGCGCAAGGCCAACAGGCCTTTTGTTGCTGACTGTTCCACAGGCTTGTCATGGAACAAGATCGTTCCCAACGCCCAGCCGTTCGGCGTCCGCTGCAACTCCCACCTCACGCCGGCGCCATTTTCAAGAACCATCATCGCCCCTTTCGCGGACCTGAAGATCATCGCAGTGCCAGCCTGCCGCAGGCACGCGGATGTCATCAAGATCATCAGTAGCCCGATCACCCATCTCTTCGTTTGCATGTTCCCATTAGCCTTTCGCGTTGTCCACGTGCTTCGACACTGTTCTTGGCTTGCTGTATCCACAGCCATTTTGCCGCCGTTGCTTGGCGAGATCATTTGCTTTGCCACACCCTGATGTTCTTGAAGGCGCCCGCGTCATCGGCGCCCATGAAACCTATCCGCCCGTTGCATCTCACGCGCTTGAGGTTCATCAGGTAGTCATTGACGTAGAGTTCCATCATGTCTCCCTTGATGACCAGGCGGAATTTCAGGACGGGGCCGAGATCCATGTCGCGGTTGGAGGTCTGAAGGATTTTCAGATCGCTTCCGTCGGCCTTGATCTCTCCGAACCGGACCGCATCGCGCGCCAAGAGCAGGCACTGGCCCAGACCGTCGCCCTGCTCGAAAAAGATGCCGTGCTTTCCGCCGGCCGGCTGCGGCGGCTGTATCCCGCCCAAGGTGCCTTCGATCACATGGGTGCGGCTCAGGTTCAGTTTCGCGTCCAGCATCCGCATCGAAGAGGCATAGCCCGCCCCGGGTGCGGTCAGTTTGGCCTCGACCGGTTTTGCTTTCAGGCTGTCGTTGTTCTTCCACCACTTGAGGCGCAGGATACCCTCGCGGTCAATCTCGATATCCTTAAGCGGCGCGGCATAGACCGTGCCCCCACTGTAAAAGTGATTGACCAGGGGACCGCCGGGCGCGGTGTGAAAGAAACGGGGGAAGTAGATGTCGCAGCCCGCGCCGAAAGCGTTGGGGTTCCTCTTCTGGGCGAGGAAGGGCCCTTCGGGCTTGTCACCGACCGCCACGCGGCCCTCGCTGATGAGGATGTAGTACTTGTCCCCGATCTTCTGGATTCCCCCGAACTCGCCGCCGATGTCGCCCTCGACGGGCGCGAGCGCCGTCCAAGTGATGCCGTCCTTGCTCTCGGCGAAACCGAACCCGCAGGGGCGGTAGGTGACCTTTCCCTCCTCTGGATCGGCCGTGAAATACCCGTAGAGACCGCCGTCGGGGCGCTGGATGGCGTCAATGCAGTCCCAGCGGCCCTTCTCCTTGTACCACCGGATATCTTGCACGAAACGATGCTTCTCGGCGACCTTCGTCCAGTGGAGCAGGTCGGTGGAGGTCACAAACATGATGTCCTGCTTGTCGCCAAACCATTCGGAGTAGTTCATCACCCATTTGTGGGTTTTGTCGAAATCGGGCGACTTCCAGATGTGTCCCGTGCCCATCCAGGTTACGCCTTCGCGAGGTTTGACCACCACGCCGTATTCTTTCCAATGAACCCCATCTTCGGAGATCGCCAGCTCGTGTCCGTCCCAATGCCCGCCGGGTCCGGCCAGATAGTAGAGGTAGTACTTGCCTTCATGATAATACAACCAGGTGTCCCATATCTGGCCCTTGCGCGCGGGCGTGAAGAAACCCGCCTGGACTGCGGCAACTGGCGGCGACGAGGCGCGCAACTGCACGGGGCCGAACAGTCCGGACTCGAGAGGGCCGCCGATGGGGACTATTTGTGTGAGGCGAGTGATCCGCTTCTCCTTTGGGAGGGCGGCATCGCCGACCAGGCGGTTCGCCCAAAGGTTTGTGATTTCAACTGCCAGCTGATTTTTGCCGCTACGGACGATGCCGGTCACATCATAGGTGAAGGGGGGCTTCCATCGGATGCCCAGGTGCTTTGCGTTCAGCGTCGCGTCAGCCACATTGCGGAGTTGTCCAAGGTCCAATTCCAGCCGGCAGCCATCGGCCAGCATGGACGCGGGCACCTCGAATTCCTTCAGGTAGGTAGCGGTGCCCGAGAAGTACTTGATTCCCTCGTCCGGGTCGCTGGTCCACGAAACGAGCTTCTCGAAGATGCGGGAGGGCGGCGCTCCCAGGTTCGGGGGGAACTTCACCTCCCAGGAACCGGTGAGTTCCAGCGGTGCGGGCATATTCGCCGGTTCCCGCGTCGCCGTCGGTGGAAGAGCCTTCGCTGCTGTTTCGGCGAAGACGACGAACACCGAGCCAGCCGGCGGCAGACGCAGCTTCAGCTTGGCGCCTCCGGCCACACGCTCGCAGGCCGCGCATGACTGGATCTCCCCTGTATCGGGAAACCAAAGTTGCGCTCGTCGCGGTGCGACGCGGAACACGCAATCCGTCTCGACGTCTTCCATTTGCGTGTTGCTAACGAAGAACACGTCGGCCCCCGGGGTGCGACGATGGATGTAGTCGAGGTCGGTGTGCTTGCCCGAGTTGCCAAATGCGAAGTCCGGGCCGATGCCGCGCCGCTGCAGAGTCTCGCGGGCGCGATTACGGTCCCAAACCACCTGTCCTTTGCCATAGGATCGCTCGCGGACACTCTTCCCGTCACAGTTGCCCCATACGCGGTCGGCCAGCGTCCTGACCCGCTCGTCGCAGCGCGGGTAGTCAGTCAGCGAGGGGCTCTTTGAGGGCTTGGGGCCGAGGACAGTGGCCCCCTCGCGGACGAGCCTTTCAATCTTCTCGAGCACAGCTAGCGGCATATCCTGACGCTCGGGCAACACCAACACGGCGTAGCTCAATCCGTCGGGCAGCACGAGTCGTCCGTTCTTGACCTCCATGCGCGTCAAGATCACCTCGGAGTTAACGACGTCATAGTCGTAACCCGTCCCGAGGGCATCGGCGGGAGCGGGATTGGGCCGGCCGCAGTGGGCGCACGTCGCTCCGTCCAGCCTCCGAGGATCCGGACCGATGCGGCGGGTGGCCACCAGGTTCGGCGCGTCGTCGCCGTAGTAGTAGCAGACATCCCCCACTGAGAGTCCCTGCTGCAGGAGGTAGCAGCAGCGAGAGAAGTACGAAAACAGCGGCCCTGCTTTAGACCACCAGGTCGAGTTGACGTTGATGTGTTCGCCGGCGTGATAAATCTGCCCAGGCAAGCCGGCCCGCGGCGGCTCGTGCGCAAAAGTGTGAAACGTCAGGCGATTGAGCCCCGCGCAGAATGCGGTATCGGCCAAGCGCTTGTATTCCAGCGGCCCATCCTGCCAGTGCCGCCAGCCGGTGAAGGACTCGGCATCCACAATCTGCCTTCCGTAGATGTGGGCCGCCGAAGCCACCTCTTTCACGCACCAGAACTGCGATCCGTTCCAGAACTCGCCGCGCGGAATGTCCGTGACCCCGCAGGCGCCCAGCGGCTCGGTGCGGGGATACCCGCCGTGGCCCGCCTCCGCCGCCAGTTGCAGCCCATACCGGTTCAGCACTTCTGTGCTCTTGCGGTAATGCCCGTCAATCCACAAGTCGCTGACCGTCTTCCGGTAGTCGTAAAGGAACCTGGGGGCGATCTGCGGATCGGCAAAGCTCCAACCCGCCAGGGCCGGCAGGCACGGTGTCGGGTCATAGCCGCGCCGCCTCCGGAATTCCGCCACGAACGTTTCCGTCCAATCGGTGCCCGGATCTACCTCCACGCTATCGACCTCCATGTACTTAAGCGCATCGAAGCTCGGCCGCGTCTTCAGGATCTGGTCCATGATGTAGCGAAAATGGCGCTCGGCCGCCTGGGCATCCAGATGGTCGATGATCAACCCGTCCGAGTTGGGGCTGGGGACCACGAGTTTCTGGCCCGTGTTGGTGAGTACGAACCGCACGATGACCCACTGCCCGGGTGGAACGTCCCAGGTCAGCAGTCCGTCGCCGTTCATCTTGTCGGACAGATTGAGCACGGCAGCCGCGTCGCGGATGACGCTGCCCGGCGACTGCGGAAATGCCAGGACGGCGACTTCCTTGTAGTAAAGTGGCAGCCCGTCGGCGCCCTTGGGCGCCTTGTTGGCGGGGAACGGCAGCACCTGCGACAGACTGGACGGGCCGGTGACCGTCGTTTCGCTGTGATACAGGCCTTTCATCGCGTCGCGGGGCGTGACCCAGCTGCCGCCGGCGTTCCAACTGCTCGAAGCGACTAGCCCCAGGCGCAGCCCCAGCCGGTCGGCCTGGTCGATGGCGTGGTTGATTGCGTTGAGCGATTCAGGTCCAAGAAACGGGGGGCCGGCCTGGATCGGCTCAGCAGGATTTGGGTTAATGACGCCAACGTCCCAGATTTCCGCGCCGGACATGCCCTTGGCTTTCATCTCCTCCAGCTCGCGGGTAAGCTCTGCGAGGTCCACGTTGCCATTGAGCCAGTCCCAGAACGCCCCGGGCCGCGCCTCCAGCGGCGGATTCTGGAACAGGGCCGGCGAGGGATCCCGCTCAGCCGCTGGGCTGGCGTGTGCGAGCACGAACTCGACGAGTTCATCGCACTGAAAGAATCCCTCCCAAACGTTGTGGCCCTGGCCGGGCGCGATCCGCAGGCGCATCGTGCCGCCGAGTTCGCGGTAGCGGCGGGCCAGGGCGCCGGAGTTGTCTTCCAGGGGCACAACCGCATCGGAATCGCCGTGGACGTGGAAGATCGGCACGCCAGCCTTCGCCAAGGCAGCCAGGCGGTCCATTGGGTTATGCTCAGCCAGTTGGGCTTCGAGTTGTGCCGCCGTCAGGCCGTAGGCGTCACAGGCATTGTCCAGGCCGGGATAGCTGCGCAGGTTGCACACCGGGTAAATCCCGGCAATGCAGGCCACCGCCTTGGGATTCTCGCAAGCCCAGTTGTAGTGCATCAACCCGCCGCGGCTACGCGCCAGCAAGCACGCCTTGCCGGCGAAACCCCGCTTCTCCACGAGTTCCTTGTAGAATGCCGCAAAGATGGCGCGCCCGGCGGGACTGCCATAGGACTCGCCCACATCCACCCCCGCTATCGCCATGCCTGCATCAAGGAACTTCTCAAACATCCATTTTTCCCGGCCCTCCGGCAGGCCCGGCAACGTCGGAGCATACCATACCCAGGGCGTCGGCCTTTTCCTATCGGCTTGCCGGGGCATGATCACAAACGCGGTATGGCCCTCGACGGCAAATGCCTGCCCGGCTATGGGCAGCGCCTTCTCCGGACCCTTGCCGGCGTCCTGCCGGCGACTCGGGGCCGTCACGGTTCCTCCGGCCCCCCGCAGGGCTCGCGCCTGCTTGAACAGTTCGATACTGGCCGGCGGGAAGCCGCCCTCCTGGTGGATCCGCAGGTTGAAAATGGGAACGGCTTTGCGCTCCTCGAAATTCCGGAGGATTTTTGAAAGCTCCTCCGCCGTCCAGCGCGGTTTTCCGATCGCCTTGTCCTTCTCGCCGTGGATCCAATCGCCGTCAACCGTCAGCGTGTTGCCGCCGTGACTGGTCTGATCGGGGAACTTATACTGCTTGAGCGATTCCAATGTGGGCTTGAACTCTCCCGTGGGTTGGGCGACTACGGCCTGGCGCCCCATGTTTGGATTCTTCGCCTGCGCACTGGCACATGAACCAAGAATCAGCAATACCGTTCCCGTTGCACAGAGGATGGAATTCATATTCGTTTCCTTTCCGGAGATTTACTGCCGATATTACGGTCAGGCAAAGCCACGACACCCTTCTTTTCGGGAAAGGCGTAGTCCTTTTCATTGAACGTCTCGCCGCCAGGACTTGAGAGCCCCCGCCGAGGCCGGACGACGATGATCTGTTCTCGCTGGCCGGGCGTAGAAAGCGAGGCGGGATGATTCCCCCCGGGAATCTCAGTGCGCAAACTCTTACTTCAAGGTCAATTCGAATTGAACCTCCTGGCCCAGAGGCAGTGATAATCCGCGGCCTTTCGGATCATCGGTATTCTGAACCCCCGCCTCGCCCTGCTTGACCGTCAGATTCCCGATCTCGGCCGGCGCGTACAGGGTGATGTCCTGTTTTTTCGAGGACTTCAGTAAGACCTCGATTGTTTTGGCGTCCCAGTGAAGGCGCTTGATCTCGATCTGGCCGCGGCATAACACGCCTTCGATGGTTCCGGAAGGCCAGGCGCCGGGCCGCGCGGGCAGTAGCCGGATCTCGCCGAGCTCCGATGCCACGAGCATCTTGATGAGCACGGCCGGCATGCCGCCGCTGATATCCGTATTGAACAGCTCCCCGGCGTTGTGAGTGGAGGCCAGACTGCTGTACCAGTAGCGGTTGATGAGAGGGACCAGGCAGCGATACGCCATCTCCGCGTCTCCAAGACTGGTGGCGGCTTGTCCTAACTGCACAAGACCGAAGGACATGAACCCGCCCTGCCTTTTCCAATTGGTCCAGTGGCGATCGAGTTTGAGTTCGATGAGGCGTTTGAAGGCGGCCTGAAGCTTGGGGCTTTTTGCGATCTCTTCCGGCATGCCGTAGAAAAGCGCATAAAGCTGCGAGGAGTGGCGGTGGTCGTAATTATCCTCCAATTGGGGCGCCAGCCATTCCTTGATGGCCCCGTCCTCGTTGATCATGTAGTCCGGCATCTTGGCAAGCATCTTCTCCCACACGGGAATCTTGTCCTGGTTGACGTTCAGTTCCCGAGAGGCGGCGATCGTATTCCGCAATAGTTCCTTGGCCGCCGCCACGTCCATGGTGGCGTTCAGTGTGAGCTGGGACTTGGTGTTCTTCGGGTCATTCTCCGGAGACTGCGTCGGGTTGAACACGTATTTCCCGTCCGGGCCTTCGTACAGATAGTCTTCGAAGAACACCGCCGCTTTCTCCATGAACGGCAGTGCATGCTTGGCCAGGAACGTCCGGTCCCCGGTGTACAGGTAATAATCGTAGAAGAAATGGGCCGCCCACGGTGCTCCGGCGACCCAGAACTGGCCCGGGAAATCCAGGCAAAAAGCGTTGTTATAGCCCGTGGTGGTTGACCTGGAAGGAAGCACTATTCCCCTTGCCCCGAAGATTCGCCGTGCGTTGACCTCCAGATACGGGACCAACCATTCCATGTAGGTCGTGTAGGCCAGCATGAGTTCGGGTGTATTCCCCATGAGCATGCTTGCGATTGCCGAGGGCACGTTCCCGTTGTGGGTAAAATCACTGGACCAGGGAGGATCATAGGTCCCGGCCCAGACGCCCTGTAGAGTCGGCGGCAGGTCGTTCGTGCTCGAAATGATGTTATAGCGCCCGGCATCGAAGACCTTTTCGATCAGCGCCCTTGACGGCTGCGCATCGCTCGTTTTGGCCAGCAACTGTTCCGAGGTCAACTTGCGGTCTTCTCCGCCCCCCAGATCCAGCCGCATCCGTCCGAAGAGCTCGCCGTGGATTTTCTCATGCCGCTTGAGCAGGGCCGCATAGTCCATCGGCATGCTGGCCAGGCTGGCTTTCATCTGATCAATCTGGGTCTTCTTGAATTCGTCAAGCATGGCGATACTGACGATGACCAGCACCTCGTCGGCGTTCTTTACCGCCAGCGCCTGCCCATCAACCACCGACGTTCCGTTCCGGGCAATGACCCGGGCCACCCCTTCACAGCCCTGAATACTGCCGGGATACGCGTTGACGAATCCGTTCCGGTAGGTCAGGCTGGACTTATCAGCAGTCATGGCGACGTTGTTGACGTTGGCCTTGAACCTTTTATTGCCGGGCTCCCGGGGCTGGAGCTCGAGCCGGCAGCTCACCGTTGCCCGGCCCGGTCCCGTGATCAACAGAACAGCGACGCCGTCGGCCCTGGAGACGAACAACTTGCGTTCGAATGCGCCCCGGCTGTCGGCCCAATGAACGGTCGTTTCACCGGTTTTGAAATTCGTGGATCGCATGTAATCCACGACTTGGCCTTTCTCTTCCATCTTGATCCGGAGATCGAAGGCCGGCATCAGTGGATCGGGGTAGAGAAAGTCTTTCTGCTCGGAGACGTCCATGGCCAACTGACTCGCCTGATCGTATAGCCCGCGCTCCACCAACCGCCGAATCTCGAACAATCTTGTGGCTGTCGAAGGCGGCAGCAGCGGGGGCCGCTCAGGCACTAACATTCGCTTATGGCTGAACACAATGATCTCGTCAATTGGGCGGCTCAGCACGCTGGCCCCGATGGTGCCGTTTCCGCTGAGCAGACCCTGTTCCCACGTTTTTGCCGGCTCGGAACTGATGAAACCCCTTTCGGGAACAGGCAATTTCCGGAACGCCTCGGCGGCAGGATTGGTCTGGGTTTTCATTTCATTCTCCTTCTTGTTGGGTTGAGTCGCCTCCGGCACGGCGGCGGCTGGAGAAGTCCGGGCAGGCCTGTCCTCCGCGGCGTCCAGCCGGGCCAGCGGGCCTTTCGTGTCGGCGCCGTGACCGGTCTGATCGGGGAACCTATACTGCTTGCGCGGTTCCAATGTGAACTCGAACTTGCTCGTGTGTTGGGCGACTGCGGCCTGGCGCCCCGTGTTTGGATTCTTCGCCTGCGCACTGGCACATGAGCCAAGAATCAGCAATACGGTTCCTGTCGCACAGAGGATGGGATTCATTTTCGTTTCCTTTCCGGAGATTTCGTACCGATGTTATAGTCAGGCGAAGCCATTTGCCGTCGCCTGTATCAGACATGTTCTGCGATGCTCTCCTGAAGGTCAATGCTTATCCTCTAATGACCTTCCTCATTCCTAAAGTAGTGCAGGAACGGCTTGCGGATGGTTGCGCGCCCACCTGATATCTCAATCGCCACTTTATTGCACGAGCGGTCCACAACGCGCGCAGTCAAGCATTCCTGACCGTCCACAAAGGCCTCCATGTTGTTGTCGCAGACGAATATCTGGACGCTAACCCTGTTTGTGCCCAGGAAGGCGTATTCCTTGTCGTTGAGTACCTTCCCGTCGGAACTGTGGTTGAGCCCGCGAATCGCTATTCTCTTTTCGGCCGGACTGAGAACCAGGCGGTAGCCGCGGTCAGCTCGGGGTGCAGAGCCGGGTCGCGCTCAAGGTAGAGCAGGGACCCCGCGCACGGCACCGTGCCCGGGCCCTGCGTCGTCACGAGAACGCCCTTGTAGCCGCAGCCTCGCCGCGGACAAATCCAGAGACGCCCTCGAATACCCCCGAGCGAATCCTCGCCGATAAAATGTCTGCAGACTTTGCGCCCTGCACTTTGCTCTTCCCCCTTTACTCCTTCACCGGCTTGTACCGGATCACCAGGCTCCCTCCTTTCGACGGAATACGCAGGTCTGTTCCCTCAAGAAGTTCCTTGCCGCTGACAGTCCGCACGGTCTTCCGCCGCGCGTCGCCGATGTACTCGACCGAGTAAGTGGTCTTCGCGTTCAGGCCCTGCAGCCCCAGAATCAGGCCAAGGTAGTTGCACTCCGAGTGCCGGAATGCCAGCACAAGCCCCTCATCGAGGTCGGCGCGGTGGAACTGATAAGCCACGAACTCGTCCGGTGCGATCGAGACGTTCGACAGGAGGTAGAAGTCCCCGTACCAGTACTTCTGGTTCTCCTTGGCCTCCGCTACGGACGCCTTCGCCGCATCCATCGGAAAGCCCTGCGCCATATAATCGAACTGTGTGATCGCCCCGATCGTCGCCGCACTGCGGAAGTCGTAGGGATCCGGTATCCAGGCACACGCGGTGTGAAATGGGATATACTGGCTGAGACCGGCTGTCTGGAGCTGGTTCCAGTCCGGGTGGCCCGGCGAACAGCTCGTGTCGCTCCTCCAGAGCGGAACGGAGCGCA
>Ga0315282_10010816_pt1 | contig 14241 bp, 6 predicted proteins | sample YL17G07_20_MG_FD_203693 | JGI IMG/M metagenome (GOLD analysis project Ga0315282, IMG submission 203693) | Sediment microbial communities from Yellowstone Lake, YNP, Wyoming, USA - YL17G07_20 | ecosystem: Environmental > Aquatic > Freshwater > Lake > Sediment | place: USA: Wyoming | collected...
CCTTTCCGTCCCCCAGCCAGCACCTCTCAAATGTCCAGGGGGTCTCATTCACGAGTTGGCCCGCGGGGGGGCTGGAACTCTGAAGTCGAACCCGCAGGGATTGCCGCACGGCGATGCGCCCGGCGTTTTCCACCGTAAAGCCGGAGGTGTAGCTCTTGGCCGCGAAGGGAAAGAGGGTGACCTGCTTGAGGACGGTCTGAGGGCCGAAGGTCAGGGCATGGGTGGCGCTCGCCCGGTAGCTGGGCCGGGGCGGGGCGCTTCTCGGGTTTCGCGTCCTCACGGGCGCGCGGGAGGGATTCCCCTCGGCCGACACGGGCACGGGAAACATCACTCCGCCCGCCTGGACGTCGGCGCGGAACCTGCGGGGCGAGAACACCACGTCAATGGCCGTGGCGCGCGCGGACTGCGCCTCCGCCTCCTTGCGCACCAGGAGCAGCTCGTTGACCTGGAAACTACGGCTCTGGCGCTTGAGGCCGCTATAGTAGCCGAACACCGCGAAACACACCGCCACAAGGAAGAGGATGGTCCAGCTCCACTCGGGCCGCCCGTAGCGCCGGCAGAGCCACCGGTTGACCGGCAGGGCCAGCAGGTTATAGAGAAGCAGATAGGCGAACACCCATCCCAACGGGGCAAGGTGGATGACAAACGTGTTTTGAAGCCCTTTCTCGATGGATTGGACCCCGTTCTCCGCGATCTGGTCCATCGGCCCGGGCACTGTGCTCCGCTCGAGAACCTGCTCCCAGAAATACCATGCGTTCTGCCAGCGGGACATCGCGCGCAGGTTCGTCTCCCCCAGGTCGAAAGCGCAGTACTCGAACCAGCCTTTCCCCACGCGCTTGCCGGCCACCAGAGGGCGCGCGACCTCCCCCAGCCAGATCCTGTCCCAATGCGCCTGGTCCCCTTGCGGCGCGGCGACCAGTACGCTGTTTCGGCTGTTTCCGCCGCTTCCCGGCGCTTTCGGATCAACCTCCCCCTCGAAGGCGGGAATCCTCTCCGGCTGCGGCGGGCCGATCTTGAGCCCGTGAGCATTGGCAAAAACGGACTGCTCGATGAAGGGCTGATGCGCGCCGCCGGCCAGCAGGAGCCGCCCCCCTCCAGCCATCCAGTCCTGCATCGCCTGCCACTGGCCCGGCGTGATCTGGCGCACCACGGACCCGTTGAGGATGATGGCATCCACCGCTTCCAGCCCGATCGGATTATCCGGCAGCAGATCGGGCTTCCCGTATATCACCGACCACTCCCGCGGATGCTGGACGGCGTCTTCGGAATCCTGGCGCGCCCCCCGGTTCAGGAAGTTGAAAGTGCCCGTCTCATCACTCAGGATCAGCACGTGCTGCGCATTTAGGTCCGCCACCCGGTAATTCAGGGGAATGCTCTGGGCCGGGCATCCCTTTACGCGGATTTCCGCGGCGAGTTCCTCCTGGGACGTAGCCCACTGGGCCGGGGGTGAAAGCTTGTAATAGGATTTGTAAAACTTGGCGCTGCCTTTCTCCACGGAGACCGGAATCCGGACCTCGATCGGGTTGTCCGGCTGGGTCACGAGAATCTCCCCCTTTACGGCGCCACCGACCGCCTCGACCTTGGCCCAGACGGGATACCAGCAGCCGGGCTTCATGAAAGGCAGGTAGGTGGCGTATCCCAGCCCCGCGTCCCACTTGAAGTCGGGGAGTTTCTTCTTGTCCTGGAGGATCTGCCCATTCAGGCCAGGTGTGGGCTGAAGCAGAGGGTCCTCGGCGGGAAGGGCCGGGCCGCCGGTGTCCTGGGAATGCCCCACGGCGCCGGGAAGCAGCATCCAGGAGAGGAGGAAGAGAGCGCGGATTCTTGTCATGGTCACGACCGCTTTGCGAACCGTGCGCAGGCCTGGCGGAATACGAATCCCGCGAGCGCCAGCACCAGGAAGGTATGCAAGGCCACCACGGGAAAGCTGTTCCAGTCATGGAAGATGTGGCCGAAGGAATCATCCCCCATGTAGAAGTAGTAGAAGGGGCAGATCAAGGGGCAGATCGCCGCTCCGACCACTCCCAAGCCGGATTGGCTCCAGCCCAGCGCCTCCTCGAGAAATCCCTCCCGGAACACCCAGAGAATCAGAGGAGACAGGAGCATCAGGGCGATGGTGATGTAGGTTAGGATGATGGCCGTGGCGTTCTTCCTGCAGCGCGCCGAGAAGTAAACCCCGACGGCGGCAAACAGCGCGGAGAAAGCCAACAGGAACGGAACGACGTGGAGAAACTGCAGCACAATGCTGAGGCGGTCTTGCCAGAAAATGGCGCGGATGACGAGCGGAAGGACCATGATCCCGAGCGCCATGCTGAGGTATAGCCTCAGGCACGCGCGCATTTTGCCCCACACGATCCGCGAGGGCCGCATGAGAGAGGTGGCCAGCAGGTCCATCGTGTTTTCCTCGCGCTCGCGGCTGATGCAGGAAGCCGTCAGAGCGGGTCCGAAGAACAGCATGAACCCCATGGCGCCCTGCGCGAGGATCCGCACGGTATCTTCGGTGTTCTCGAAGGCCGCCCCCACAAAGAACAGCGAGAAAAGAGACCCATAGCACGCCATCCTCGTCACCGTCTCGGCCTTGGCCATCCCGCTCACGCGCTTCTCCTTGACCCACACGGGGTTCTGGCCATCGCGGATCTCCTGTGGTTTCCGCAAGGGATCAATGAGGTAGAACGGCCAGCGCAGCCGCCGTCTCCAGCGCTCTTTTGACGTGCTGACGGGTTGTCCGATGTTCGAACTCGCTTCCACCTCGCGCACGGCCAGGCCGCACCAAGCCATGGAAGCGGACAAGACAAAGAGAACCGCCTGAAAACAGAAGTGCAGCGCAACGAGGGATGCTCCGGTCCATGGCGCCGGCCCACGAATGCCCCCGCCCTCCAGATACATGACCCAGGTGATAAGAGGGGAGAAACAGAAGGTGCCCATCTCGATCGCCCGGACCGGCGACGCGCGCAATCTGTAGAATGCGAGGTCCAGGACCGTGAGCAGCGCGGGCATGGCAAGGTTGAACCACAAGAGCAGCGTAATCCCCGTGGAAAGGGCCTTGGAGGATTTGCGGACGTTGGCCGACACCGCAAGCCCAAGCATCCCGTATGTGAGAACGGTCACCACCAGGAACGCCGCCGCCATGAGGTACTGCCCGAGACCCACACCGCCCAGCTGGAAGACCAGGCCCATGATCGGGAGCAGGCAGAGCGCAAGGACCACCTGGAACCCCAGGCAGGACGCCCACTTGCCCAGCAGGACGTTCCAGGCGCTCAGGCCCGTGCAGCGCAGCAGATCCATCGTGCGGTTTTCGCGCTCGATGGTCAGGCTCGTAGTGGTCATGATCATGGCGATCAGGCCAAAGACGCAGAGTTGAACCGTGGACATGACTTGGAATGCCGCCACGCCCAACTGGCTGCGATCGGAAAGGGTGCTGCCCCCCGCCGCCGCCTGCCACATCAGATAAAAGGCGCCGCCAGCCAGTGTCAGCAGGGCCATCAGGATCCAATAGGCCCTGCCGCTCCGGAGCAGAATCCGGAACTCCTTGAGGAGAATGGCCGTGAAACGCATCATAGGTCGAGGTCTTTTCGTTTTCCCTCGAAGTCACCACCACCCACGAACGCTTCCCCAAAGGGCTGAGCCATGGCTCGAGGAACCGCAACGCGGTTCCATATCACAGCCCAGGGTTGCGAAGCTACCCTGGGTAAACAGCGCGCCTCTTCCTCGTGAGAACCCTGAAAGGGTTCCATGTATTGTGCAACCCTACAGGGTTGGTCTTCGTGGCGGCGCGTTTCTTTCCCAGGGTAGCTTCGCAACCCTGGGCTTCGCTATGGAACGCCTTTGGCGTTCTTCGGCGGTCTTGTACGCGACCGGATTGCCAAACAGCACAGAACGCCTTTGCCGTTCTACATCCATAGTCAAGGCCGGGGATGCGTAAGTCCTTGGATTGCTCCAGTGCCGCGCGGCTGTTCGCCGCGCTGTCGCTGGTGATTTCGTCCTTTCCTATGACGGGTGATTTCATAATCGCAAATCCTATCCGGGGCAAAATGCCTCGAGGCTTATCCTTTGCGGCGCGCCCGCTCCAGTTTCCAAGCCGTCAGCCGCAAGAACCCCCAAGCCGTTAGCAATATCAAAGGGACAAACACCAGGGCGTTCAGGATGGGGCTCGGCTCAAGCACAGGTTTGAAGCCGTTGTTGAGCATGTTGTAGGAAACAGAATCCCTGGGAAAGAAATAGAAGCAGGGAGAGAATATCTGCGACAGGAAGGCCAAAATGGGGCTGATTGTCCAAAAACCTTCCCGCTGCGTATGGAAGTAAATGCGGGACAGCTCGCTGAGTATCTCCAGGGAAATGCTAGTCAACTGGGGCATGAAAAAGACCGCCGTGATCGCCAGGTAGGCGGTGACGAGCGCGAAGGCAGTTCGCCGGAAGAAACTCGAGCAAAAGATGGATATGGCGATGTACAGAATCAGATAGGCGGCGACGGGAGGTAAAACCTGCAAAACGTCCCCGATCATTCTCAGACCGCGCACGCCGAAGTGGTAGGATAAGGGCAGCATCTCGGTACCGTCGTAGAATATAACGGCCACCCAGAACACAAGCGGCAGGATCAGCAGGGCTATCCACAACGCGCCCAGGAAACGCACGGCGGCGCGGAATTTCCCCCAGACTATCCTTGTGGCGGGCAGCGGGCTGGCTTTCAGCAACTCCATCGTTCCGCTTTGCCATTCCCTGGGCAAGGAGGTGGAGGTCATGACGGGAACAAGCGGGAGCAGGACAAACAGCGAGAAGAGTCCGGCCGCCGAGGGAATCGAGTTAGAGAACAGCATGAAATAGAAGGCAAGGATGGAAAGGAGGAGCAGCGCGTATGAAAGCCGGATGAGGACGGTGCTTCGCAAGAGCGCGTTGGTCCGGACCTCCAGGACATACATGGGATTCTGATTGTCCCGGATGACCTGGGGCCTCCGGAGGGGGTCTATGAGGTAATAGGGGAACTTTTTGCGCCGCCGTTCCAGAAGCTGGGGATCGTCCACCACCTTCCGAGCGACCTGGGTTTTCTGGGATTCGGCCCGCGCCAACCCGCGCCATCCCACACACGCGGCAAGCAGAAAAATGATGGACTGGTAAACGAAGTGCCACAGGAAAATGGAGCTGAAGAAAAGCGTTTTCGAGGAGGATTGCGAGGATGGGGCGTCAAGTGCCGTTACCCAAGTGGCGATTGTGGCGATGACGGGGGAAACGCAGATAAACACGGAGTCGAGAAACCCTTGCGGGCTCGGCCCACGGGGGCCGTTGTAATGGAAAACTCTGAGTTCGCCCAGGATGAGCAACCCAAGGCCCAGCCCCCCGCCAAGGAACAGAATGATAAGAAGCGCCACAAAGATCGAAGTGGCGGTCTTGCGGAACCACGCCGAGCACGCCAGCCCGATCATCGAATAGGTCAGGACGGTCATGAGGGTCATCACCGCCATGAAAACGTACTCCTCCAAACCCACGCCCCCCAATTGGAAGCACAGCGCCACCAGCGGCAACATGCAGAGAACCAGCAACACCTCGAAGGAAATCGCCGCAAACCACTTCCCCACCAGGATATGAAACCGGGTGATGCGCGTGCAGTACAGAAGGTCCAGGGTTTTCTCTTCGCGTTCCGTGGTGACGGCAGCCGCGGTCAGGATCGGAGCGAACAGCCCCAGGACGCCCAGTTGAACTCCGCTGAGAAGAGCGAAGAGGACCCGAGAGAACTCGACCATGGTTGAGAATTGCCTCGTTTCCCCGGATTCCATCGTGGCCAGCCAGAAAACCCAGACGCTACCACCCACGGCGAACAGGATCGCCATCAGCGCCGCAAACGCCTTCCGCGTCCGCAGGAGGGTCCTCAGTTCCTTGGAGAGTATCGCCGTGATCCGTTGCATGGAAACCGATCTCTGTCTATCCCCGTGTGTCCATCCGTGTCCTATTGCCGTCTAATGGCTTCCGCCCGCTTCAGCGGGCATCTTCTTGCCCCCGGCTTCAGCCGGCGGGAACATGGTTGTCCACTCCCCAGGGCATAGCGCGCTTCAGCGTGGCTTCTCGACATGCTTCAGCCTTGTTTTTGCCCCCTCCTCTGCTGAAGCGAGTCGAGAAGCCCGGCTAAAGCCGGCTTTTTTCTCAAGAGGGTGTTCCCCTTCTCCCGCCGGCTGAAGCCGGGGGCAAGGGGGAGCCGTCTGAAGACGGCTGAGAATACGCATGAGCGTTGCATAGTATTCATATTCCAGTGGTTAGAGCGCGAAAACCCTTAGACGGCAGTGCTTCGCGACCCTGGGCTTTGGTATGGAATCCCTTCGGGATTCATTTCTGTCCTCGTGCTCCTTTCTTTATTCCAGCGGACCAACTGGCGAACTCCTGAACCGGCGAACTTTGACGGGCCAAGGCCCATCCTGCAAACTGGCCGACAGGCGAACCGGCCAACTGGCGAACTGGCCAACCGGTGAACTCCCGAACCGGCGAACTGGCCGACTGGCGAACTCTGATGGGCCAAGGCCCATCCTACGAACTGCCCAACCGGCGAACTGGCGAGCTGGCCGACTGGCTGACCGGCAGACTTCACTGAACCGCCCCCGTCGTGATCTTCATGAACATCTCCTCCAGGTCCGTCTCGAGCTCGCGCATCGTGAGCAGCGGCACTCCGGCCTGGACCATTTGGCGGTTCAACTCGATCACGGCGTCATTGTCCCCGGTGTAGTTGAGCGTGTAGTGTCCGCCGAACTCCTCGAAGCTCACGGCGTGGGGATCGCTGGAGAGCAGATCGTTGAGCGCCGGGGAGGTCGCGGGAAGGGCGATCTCGAACACGCGGTGTTCGCGGAGCTTCTTGGCGATCTCCTTGATGTTGCCGAAGGCCAGCAGCTTGCCGCGCTCGATGATGGCGACGCTGTCGCACAGGTCGGCCAGCTCGCTCAGGATGTGCGAGGAGATCAGGATGGTCTTTCCCATCCGGCGCAGTTCCTTGAGGAGCGCCTTCATCTCGATGCGGGCGCGCGGGTCCAGCCCCGAAGCCGGCTCGTCCAGAATCAGAACCTGCGGATCATGAACCAGCGACTTGGCCAGGCACAGGCGCTGCTTCATCCCGCGCGAGAGGCTCTGGACCAGGTCGTCGCGCTTGTGCGTGAGGTCCACGAGTTCCAGGACGTCGCCCACCACTTTCTTGCGCTGCGCCGCCTTGACCCCGTATGCCGCGCCGAAGAAATCCACGTATTCCCACACCCGCATCCCGTCATAGACGCCGAACTCCTCCGGCATGTAGCCGATGACCGCGCGGACCTTGCGCGGCTCACGGGTCACGCTGTGGCCGAGGATCCAGGCGTCTCCGGCGGTCGCCTTGCTGAGCGTCGCCAGGAAGCGGATGGTGGTGGATTTCCCCGCCCCGTTGGGTCCGATGAAGCCGCAGATTTGCTTCTGCTCGATGTGCATCGTGAGATTGTCAACCGCGGTGAGCTTCCCGAATCTCTTGGTGAAGTGTTCGATCTTGATCATGGTGGTTCTCCCAAGTGTGATAGGACTAAGGCTTCCGGATGATCTTCACTTCCGTTTTCTTGATCCAGATGCAGGGCCACTGCTCCTGGTAACTCCTGCGCTCGGGCCGACTGGTATTGCCACCGGTCCTCCCGTCAGAGAGCAACTCCTTGCCGGTCTTGAGCTCCGGGGTTTCGCCAGGCTTTGCTTCCCTGGGGCCAAAGAGCAGGTTATCGAGATCCGCATTGAGCCGGAGAGCAATAGCGGAGGTGGCGGGATCGAGGTGGCGGGACAATTCGGAAAGCGTGTAGGCCTTGTCCGCCCACACGCCCGCGTCTTCCCACTTCCGGGAGGTGAAATTGAAAACGGACACGGGAACGCCCTTCAGATTGTACTGTTTTCCGGACTTGTCCTGAATGGCTTGGTAGCGGCTGCCTTCCAGCGTCAGAAGGATCTCGGCCTTATCATCTCCAAGTGGGGCAAACGAGCGAATGGGTTGCAGCAGAACCACCGTTCCTTCAGCAGTAGGGACCGGGAATCCAGACTCCTGATTCTGATTCACCCTCCAGTCACTGATGAGTCTGGTCTGCGCGGCCTCATCCGCCGCTCTCGCCAGCCATTTCGCGGGCGGCTCGGAGGTGGGTTGAAGGCTGCCAGGGTTCTCCTCCAGCCGTTGCTCATAGAAGAGATACTTGCGTGTCTTGGCGATATTCAGGGTCTCCATCATCGGTGAGATGGCGGTGTCGGTTATCCCCACAAACCGGAAGCCCTGGGCCGCCAGTCCCAGGGATACTTCGGAGTTCCAGGAACCCCAGAAAGACGCGGGGGGGCCGCTGTTCCTCGGTCCCACATGGGCGGTGGGCATTCGGGGGTCCCTTTCCTGAAGAGCCTGCTCGATGAGCCCGTAGATGAGCTGTACCCATGCTGTCGCGGCGTTCCGGAACCGCTTGCCTCCCAGGTCGAAACTGGCCCCTGCCTCAAGGGGCGTGTCGCACGTCCAGACCGCGTCGACGCCATCGCTGACGCACCACCCGGAGAACTTCCAGGGAGTGCGATTCACCAGGCGGCCCTTCATCTTTCCTTCCGCTTTCGTGACAAAGCCGAGGGGCTCCGTAACCTCGATTCCGCCCTGGACCGCCGCCGTAAAGTCTTCACGCAGGTTCCGCGCCGACCAGGGATAGACCGAGAAGCCCTGAACGCTCACCGGATTGCCGAACATCATCGTGAGAGGCCGGTCGTTGTACAGATCCCTGCTTCCCCCTCTCCTGTAACGGTAATCATCGGACTCGGGGGAAGAACCCGCGGCGAAAATATGGGAATCCACAAGAAAGTCCGCCCGCAACCGCCTCGGCGAGTAGAGCGAGCTGAGGGTCGTGGCCCGCGCCGCCTCGTTGGGCCCGGACCGGCTGAGGAAGGTGAGAGCGTGCAGCACGGGTTCTTTCTCGCGGCTCAGGGAGCCGGAGAAGTAACTGTAGGACGAGAACACAACGGCCAGGAGAACCGCCACAGTCCAGAACCACCCCCGGTGCTTGCGCCGGCTGAGGAGAATCCACGCCAGCGGCAAAGCGAGGAAAATGTAGATCGCCAGGTACCAGAACACCCACGCGGCGCCCACGAGCCGAACTCCAAACGCCGCCTGAAGCATCCCGCCAATTGATCCTTCATGCCCATCCACAACTCGCTGCAGGATTCCCGCGACGTGCCGCCTTTCCAGGATGCGCGGCCAGAGACCGGCCGCCCCGTCCGACTCGTTGAGGGCCGTGAGCGTTTCGGGATCGAGCGCCGCGGCGCAGACGGAAACAAGTCCTTCGCCCACCTGCCGGCTTGTGAGGAAGGGATGCCTCTCGTCACCAAGCCAGATCCTGCCCCACTGGCCACCGGGCAGGGACGGCCACGACACAAGCAGCTGCCCCTTCTCCGGCGCCTTGCCCAAAGCCTGCAGGGTCTCAGTGGTAAGCGGAGTGAAGTCGCCCCGAAGAATGCTCCCAAGGCGCGCGGGCTGGGGTTCCGCAAGCTGAACGCCAAACGGATTGGCCGCGCAGGACTGCTGGATGAACGGCTGGTGCCGCCCCGCGCCGATCAAGAGGTTGCCGCCCCACCCCACCCATTTGACGATGGCGTCCCACTGTTCGGGGCGCAGCGCGCGGACCTGCGGGCCGGTCAGGACAATCGCATCCAGCGGCTGAAGGGCGATGGGATCATCGGGAAGAAGGTCCGGCAGTCCATAAAGGACCGACACGTCCGGCAGAGGAAGCGTGCCGGTTTCCGCGGGATTCTCCGCGCCGCGGCGGCTTAGGAACATGAAGGTTCCCGTTTGCTCCGCCAGAACCAGGATGTGCCGCTCGTTCTCCGACGCCTCACGGTACGGCACAGGGAACAACTCTGTCCCGGCGGCCTTGGTATAGATGACCCCATTCAGTTCCGAACGCAGTCCGAGGGGCTTGAAAAAGGCGCGGAAGAGTTTCTTGCTGCCTTTGGCCACATAAACCGGAACCTCGACGATGAGCGGGTTCTCGTCCTGGGAGAACACGAGCCGCCCGGTGATGTCCTGCCCTTTCGCGTCCACGATGGCCCACACGGGGTACCACATCCCAGGCTTGACGGGTCCCTGGTACTGGACAAAGCCGATCCCGGCGTCCACCGTGAACGCGGCCGGCTTGGGGCTGGAGGTCTTGTCCTGCCCTTTGGGGGCCGGGGCATCTGCCGGGGTGGGGGCCACGGTCTCTGCGGGTGTGGGAGCCGGGACCGCGACGTTTTCCGGCGTTGGCGCGGGGGTTGCGGGGTTCACGGCGGATGCGGGCCGAGGCGTTGCCGCGCAGGCGCACAAGCACAGGGCGGCGAAAAGCCCGCGAAGGGATAGGGCGGAATGCCGTGAATCGCCGATCATGTCGCGCTCCTTCATTCCTCGTTAGACGCCTGCCCGGTCCGGTTTCTTGGTTTCACTCGGTTTCACTTAGTGGTCCAATTCAGAAGCTCGGTGACGTATCTTTTATGGACAAGATTAACAAGATGCACAGGATGAATGGATGAGATCCCTAATCATGTTGATCTTGTTAATCCTGTCCAATATCTCCCAGGCGCCTGCTGTACCTCACAGCACTTACGAACATCTCTACTTAGGCTTTCGGCCGAGCCCGGGCACATTGCGCAAGAGCGTCCTCACAAAAGCCGTCGGGGCCGCTGTGTTCAAGCTCCCGATCGGACCATCATGCCGCACCCTGCCGTCCTCCAGGATCAGCGCGCGATCCTCCACCCGCATCGGAGGCGCGAAATGGTGTGTCACGCACAACGTGGTCAAGCCGAGTTCACCGTGCAGACGGATCAGCAGCCCCATCATCTCCTCGCCCCGGAGCAGGTCCAGATGCACGGTCGGCTCATCCAGCAGGAGAATGCGGGGGCGCGAGGCCGCCGCGCGCGCCAGGGCCACCGTCCGCGACTCGCCACCCGACAACTCCGAAGGGAACCGTCGCGCCAAGTGCCCGGCTCCGAGCCGCTCCAGCCATTCCCGGGCGCGGTCCCGTCTCTCGCGCCGCGTCAGCCCATCCTCACGCACCCCGAGCGACACGTTCGCGAGGGCGTCCAGATGCGGCCAAAGGCTCGGCTCCTGGAACAGGAACCCGATCCCGCGCCGGTGGGGTGCAACACAAACACGGTGGTTGCTCGCTATCTCGCCCGCAAGGCGGATTTCACCACTATCAGGTCCCTGCAACCCCGCGATGGCGCGAAGAAGCGTCGTCTTGCCGCTCGCCGTTGGGCCCAGGATATAGACCCATGCGCCCGCTTCCACGGCAAACGAGACGCCGTCGAGCGCACTCACGGCCCCGAAACGGCAGACCAGGTTCTGACACTCAATCAAAGGCACAGAAAGGCAGCCCCCTTCTCGCAAGGAGTCTTAAGCCACCACACGCAAGCCCGATGCCAAGCAGCCCCGCGGCCAGTGCGCCTAGGGATGTCAGGCAGAAAGCCGCCACCACGCGGTCCGGGGCGTAGTGCAGGAGCGTGAAAGCGCGGATCGAGAGCGTTTCCTGTCCGGGCGCGGCAAGCAGCAATGCGGAATGGAGTTCCTGGATGGCCAGAACAAACACCAGCATAGCGGCCATGCGGGACGGCCGCACCAGGCGCGGAACCGTCAGCAGCCACCGCCGCCGGAGGGATGGGTCCCCGTCCAGACGTTCCAACTCCAGGAGAACCGGCGGGGTCTGGCGGAGCCGCACCCAGAAGATGATGTATGCAACCGGAACCAGCAAGGTGACCGCTCCCAAGGGCAGCATGAAGCCGCTGTCATATACGGCCTGCTTGATCCCGAACCACGAAGAGCCGTTCCAGAAAGCGATATGGGCCATGGCGGCTGCGGAACCCGGCAGCGCGAAAAGCGCAAGCATGGCTGGAAAAACCCAACCGCGACTCAGCCATCCGCCGGCTCCTCCTCCGCGCGCGGCTCGCGCTCCGGCGCAGGAAACGCTCCCCCGCCCGCTTTCCCACACAGCCAGACCGACACCCAGGAGGGTCGCGGCGGCCGCCGCGACGATGCTCCACATCACGCTCGCGCGGGCCGGGGAAGCCGAACTCTTCAGGATAACGCCATAAGTCTCCCACCCCCCGGCCAGCCCGAAAAAAGTGCCGAGCGGCCCTCCCACCGCCAACAGAGCGGCGGAGGTTGCGCCCGCAAGGAGAATCATCGCGGGAACACGGGGAAGGGCGGGCCAGTCCGGGTTCTGACGGGTAAAGGCGGGCCATTCCACCCGGCGCAGCAATCGTCCGAGCAGCGCCGCGGCCAACAGACTCGCGGCGATCAGCGGGATGCTGAGCCCCATCGCGCGGGGCGGATCGAAGTACACGCTGTAGGCCGTCATGATCTCCACCGGAAACACGTGGTGGCGCAGCAGGGCGGGGATGGAGTATTCGAGCAGGCAAAGGATGAGCGTGACGAGCCACCCAATGGCCAGCCAGGGCTTCATCCATCCAAACACGAGATGCCTCCAAAGGCGCGCGGGAGGCATGAGCAAGGCGCCCGATTCGACCGCGGCGGCCCCGGGCGTGCGATGGCCGATCCACAGCATCGCCAGGCAAATGGGATAGTAGTGCAATGCCATGACGGCGGCGCACCCGAATGACGAATACAGGATGGCTGGAGGCAAGCCGCCCAAGGAACCGGCGGGCTTGAGCAGCGCCGTGAACCAGCCCGCCCTGCCCACCATCTGTATCCACCCGATGGCAATGAAATGCGGCGGGATCATCAACGGCAGCGCCGCAAGCCCCCACAGCCACGCCCGCGCGCGCCTGGGCGCGGGCAAAAAGCCCGCGAACACGAGCGTCCCGAGGCCCAGAGCCAGTGTGGCCGCCGCCGCGGCCACCGCCGCCGAATGCCCGAACACCCGCGCCAGCCGGAGGGTCTCTTCCGCGGTCGTGAAAGTCTTCAGAAACGGCTCAATGGGATGTCGCAGGAACTCCAGGGAGTAACTGGCCAAGGGGATCAGAATGAGCGCGGCGAACGCAAGGGGCACGGCCCAAGACGCGAAATGACGAATGACGAATGATGAATGACGAATGATAAATGATGAATAACGAATTATGAATGGCGAATGATGAATGATGAATGACGAACGAGGAGTTTTCAGCATTGCCCGGAGCTCCATGATCCTGGAAAGAAAGACATACCAAGACACCACTCTTTATCCATCATGTATCTTTCATCATTCGTCATTCGCTATTCGCCATTCATCATTCGCCATTCATCATTCGTCATTCATAATTCGTCATTCGTCATTCATCATTCGCCATTCGTCATTCGTCATTCGTTATTCATCATTTATCATTCGTCATTCATCATTCTCTCTGTGGTTCACGGTTGGGCGAACAGTGTTTTCAAGACCTCCGCGCTGGGTTCGATCTGCCCCGCGGCCTTCTGGAAATCTACACCCAGGAACGGCCCTCGCGCCATCTCCTTCACCTTGGGTGGGGCCTGGACGCCGGGGTGCAGGGGAATCTGGGCGGATTGGCTGGAGGCAAGCGCCGCTTCCACCTCGGGCGACAGGAGGTACTCGATTAACATCCGCCCTTCCTTCGAATGCGGGGCGTTGCGGATCAGGGCCACCGAGTTCGGGATCAGCAGCGCTCCCTGCCCGTCATGGTCCAGCAGGACCCAATCAATGGACTTGCCCTCACCGCGCAGCATGTGGGCATCGTCGGTGTCGGTCAGGCAGAAGTCTATCTCGCCGTCCGCCACGGCGCGCGCGGCGGTCATGTTGCCATCGAAGATCACCACGCCGTTGGCCTTGAGGCCCTGGAAGAAAGCGCGCGCCCGCTCCTGACCCCAATGCGACCACAGGACGGCCGCGTGCGTGGACGTGGAACCAAACAGCGGGTAGGCCATCCCGATCCGGCTCTTCCAGTGCTGGTCTGTGAGTTCGGTGATGGATTTGGGGAGACGCGCGGGATCGCAGTTCCTGGTGTTGTAAGCCAGGACTCGGGCGCGGGCGGCAAAACCGGTCCAGTATCCCTCCGGGTCCTTGAATGAAGCGGGGATTTCCTGGGCGCTGGCGGGCTGGTACTTTTCGAGGAGTTGCATTTCCTTCAGCCGGATGGTTCGGATGATCTCATTGTTCCAGAAGACGTCGCACCGCGGGCGCTCCTTCTCCGCGATGAGACGGTTCACCAGCCCGGTGGTTTTCGCCGCCTCGCTGTCATAGACCGCTTCCACCGTGATGCCGGTCTTCTCCTGGAACCGCTTCAGGATCACCTCGGAATAGATCTGGTCCAGGGCGGTGTAGA
>Ga0315282_10010817_pt1 | contig 14239 bp, 19 predicted proteins | sample YL17G07_20_MG_FD_203693 | JGI IMG/M metagenome (GOLD analysis project Ga0315282, IMG submission 203693) | Sediment microbial communities from Yellowstone Lake, YNP, Wyoming, USA - YL17G07_20 | ecosystem: Environmental > Aquatic > Freshwater > Lake > Sediment | place: USA: Wyoming | collected...
CAAGTCTCCATGCAAAGTTAGTGCATCAAAGCCATATTTCCTTAAATTATTTCCTGTAAAATCTGCAGTTCTCTTTGTATTGCAAAAAACCATCACAAGTTTTGAACTTTCTTCTTTAAGAAGATGCACTAAAAGGGAAAACTTCTCGTTCGTTTGAACATCATAAAAAACTTGTTTCAATTTAGAGGGGTCAACATAGGACTCTGCAGAAACATTTGCAGGATTAATCATATATCTCTCTGCTATTCTCGCTATCTCTGGCGAGATAGTTGCAGAAAATAACAAACTTTGCCTGTTTTTTGGGCAGTGATGAATTATGTCTGTTACGTCATGGATAAATCCCATATCTAACATTCTGTCAGCCTCATCTAAAACCAAGATTTTGATTTTTGAAAGATTAATCGTTTTCCTTGAAATATGATCGAGAATTCTTCCGGGAGTGCCTACGGCTACATCTGCTTTTTCTAAATCTTCTATTTGTGGGCCAAGAGAAACTCCGCCATAAACTGTAACGATTTTTATATTGATATATTTTGAGAAAAGTTTAAGGGACTTCGAATCCTGCTCTGCCAGTTCCCTTGTCGGGGTTATTATTAATGCCTGCAATCCTTCTCCCCTACGAACTTTTTCAATAATTAACGCTGCAAATGCAAGAGTTTTTCCAGAGCCGGTTGCACTCTCCCCTATTATGTCTTTTCCAGCCAAAGCTAAAGGAATCACTTTTTCCTGAATTTCAGTTGGTTCATCAAAACCCATTTCCCCGATAATTTTCAGCAAATTATTGTTTAATCCCATTTCTTTAAAATTTTTCATATTCATAAATTGAAAATAATATTACTCTTTTAAGCTTATGTTAAGAAAGCGAAATGTAGCTAAGTTTAACTTTAGGGTTATTTTTATTAAACCCTAATCTTCCCATCTTGAAAATCTCTTAATATTCTTCTCGCGGTCCTATCGCTGTCCACAACATTTCCTTTCCTCAGAATATGTTTCTTCCTTCCAACTTTCTCAATTAAAACTTCAGAATCCCCATTGGCTTGAATATTATAAAATTTTTCAAACATTCCCGGATATTGCTTAATCAAATTGTATAATATCATCTCTGGCTCTTTTACTTTATCCCAGGTTCTTACATTAATCTGCGCATGCTTTACCAAATCTTTACTGCTTAAATTTGAATTTTCAGATGAAGGAATAACTCCCGGAGTATCAATTAAATAAATATTCTTGCTTAACTTTACTTTTTGCATTCCTTTTGTAAACCCCGACTCAGAGGCAACTCTTGATACTTTTTTCCCAATCAAAATATTTATTATTGAAGATTTACCGGTATTAGGATAGCCAATTATACCAATGTAAGTTTTTTCTTTTCCTGTTTGTTTAGCCGCTATTTTTATTATTTCTCTCAGCTCAGAAGAACCTCTTCTTTCTTTGCATGAAACAAGAACACGAGGATATAGACCACCCAATTCCACTGCTAATTTTTTTCTGTCAACCAAATCCGACTTATTTAGAATGAAAATTATTTTCTTACCAAGTTTTTTAATTTCCTCTTCAAACTCGTAGTTTCTTGTTTCCTTCCAGAATCTTGAATCCAAAATCTCAAGAATTATGTCTGATTGCAATACTACTTGCCTGGCTATCTTAGGAAACTCTACTCTATGTTTGTTGCCAGAGTCAATAGTTCCTGTTCTTCTGCTTGAAAAAGAATATCTTACCCTCATGATAATTTTAAGCTTTTCAGGTTTAAAAATCCAAGTTTTTTACTAAAAAGAAAAAGACTGCTTTTATTTCTCAGTTTTTTTCTTAAGCAATAGAATATACCCTGCTACTAAAACAAATGCCGCAATTAATAGATAAACAATCAGGGAGTTGCCAAACAAGAATCCAATTATCCTAGAATTAAGTTCTGGATTTATTGCATTTAAAATTCCCAGGAGCATCCATGCAACTATTACAACTGCTGCAGCATTAAATATTGGCGCAGGAATATTATTCGGATAATTCATTGAGCTAAAAAAACTAGTAAAAAACAAGGCAACAAACATAAAAAGTACAATAATAATACTGTTGTTTAAAAAACTAAGAGTAACTGAAAATCCAAAATTAGATGTAAAAAGAGCAACTATATTCAAGATTCCAATGACAATAATATATATAACAAACCCAAGAAGCTTATATAAGGCATTCTCAACAATCTCTTTTTTGTCCATAAAGTATTTATGAAAAAAGAGTATAAAAACCTTGTCTTTTTTCTAGAAATATCAGCATAATTAGTAAAAATTCAACTTATTCTTCTTCAATCTGCCCGTCTCTAATCCCCTCTTTTGTCAAGAAAAAAATAGTCTCATTATCAGGCAGATTTGGACTATCTATTAACTTAGCAACTCTTGAATCTTTCTTGCCCCTTCTTAAATACATCCTATAAGTTGAGCCATGAGCAACTATATTCCCTCCTACTGCAACAGTAGGATCTCCAAACATCATAGCAGGATTAGTCATTACCTGGTTTGTAACATAAATTGCAAGATTATAAGTTTCAGCTAATCTCATTAGATTATGCAAATACTTGTTTAATTTCTGCTGCCTGTCAGCTAACATGCCTCTTCCTGCATATTCTGCTCTGAAATGAGCTGTCAGAGAATCAATTATAACAATTTTAATTGGCTCTTCATTTTTAATCATCTCTCCTATTTTATCTATTAACAGAATCTGATGGTCTGCATTAAAAGCTCTTGCCACAAAAATATTTTTCAAAACTTTGTCAGGAGTAGCCCCTATTGCCTCTGCTATCTGCTTTATTCTTTCAGGCCGGAAAGTTCCTTCTGTATCTATGAATACGGCTTTTCCATTTGCCCCTCCTTTTTCAATAGGCAACTGCACATTTACAGCCAATTGCAAGCCAAGCTGTGTCTTGCCAGAGCCATATGCTCCATAAGCTTCTGTTATCGCTTTTGTCTCCACCCCTTTTCCACCCAGAAGATTATCCAAATTCTTGCTTCCAGTACTAATATTCCTTACCTCTCCTCTTTTTTTCTCAAATTCCAATCCATCTTGAAATTCAAGCTTCATCATTTTTCTTGCTGCCTGAATTGCCTTTCTTGCAACAGCCTCTCCTAAGCCTGCTACTTCAGCCAACTCACTAGGACTCATTACAGCTAATCCCATTAAATCATAAACTCCAGCAGCATCAAGCTTAGAAGCAGCAGCAGGCCCTATCCCAGGCAAGTCAGTAATTTTCGCCTCTTTTTCCTCCCCACTTTCTTTTGTCATTTTAAGTTAAGTAGTTTTGCTTCTTTATACTTCGGTTTTGCTTCTTTTTCTAAAAGAAGGCAGTATATAAATATTATTTCAATTTGTTATATACATTAAACTATCTCTAATTTTTATTACTCCATCTAAATACATTCATATAGAAAAGTATATATATATAACTCTTCTAAAAACAAGAAGAGATTTGAAAGGAGGTGAAAATGAAAAAAGAATCAGTTATCATAATTGCAGTAATTGCAGTGCTAGCTATAATTTTAGTTATAAAGTTATTTACAGGCACAGCTATTCTAGCAAGCCCAAGTGGATGCAGCGATAGTGATAATGGAAAAAACTATACTGTTTATGGAGAAGTCGACTACAAAGGCAATTTAGTAAAAGATATGTGTTTGTCAGATGGCTATCTCTATGAGGCATATTGTGTATACAGTTCAACTGTTCCAGCATATATTCCTTATTATACATTGTATAAATGTCCCACAGGAACAATATGTATAAGTGGAGTATGTGCACAAAGCAATCAAACAATAAAATGTTACAAAGATGCTGATTGTATAATTAGTCCTTACTACTGGTGTAATGGCACAAAGCCATGCAAATTAGCTCCATTATGTATAAATCCAGGAACAATTAATGCAGTATGCAGTTCAAAAACTGTTTGCAGTTATTGCCCAACAGGAACAGTCTGTAAAGATGGTTCTTGTGTTACTTGTAGTGATTCTGACGGCGGTAAAAATTATTATGTAAAAGGAAAGCTAAGATTATTGCATGGATAACATTACAGTTAGAGAATATTTTTGTGATAATTTGAGTGCTGGAGGATACAATTCAGAATTCTATAAATGTCCAAATGGATGCAAGGAAGGAGCTTGCATAGGGCAAATATGTAAGGATACATGTTCAAGTTTAGGAAAACAATGTGGAACCTGGACTATTTGCAATGTAAGCACAAATTGCGGAACATGTATTGCACCACAAATATGTAGTAATGGACAGTGTGTTGGCTCAAATACAACCCTGTGTGGAGATGGGATATGTGGTTCAGGAGAAACCTGTACAAACTGCCCTAAAGATTGTGGGGCTTGTGTAAATCAAACATACACATGCACAGATTCTGATGGTGGCATAAACTATAATGTGAAAGGAATAACAACAGAGTACTTGGGAAGCAACATAACAGCAACAGGAACAGATTTCTGCAGTAATTCAACTTTAACAGAATACTACTGCTCAAGCAGCAGATTAGCAAAAACAACATACACTTGTTCAGGAAATGCTACTTGTATTGGTGGAGCTTGCATCTAAAATTTAATTTTTCTTTTTTTTCTTTTATACCTTAATTTAAAGTATAGTAACTCCTCTGAATAACAATAATTTATTAGGAAACATCATTAAGATGAACTCTTATTAAAAAATATTAGATTTATTACCAAATTAAAAATCTTTTTTTATAGCATGCTTCTAACCATAAGTACAAGAACTAACAAGTCTGCAATTAAGAAAGAAAGAAACAAAGTTGTCTCTATCGTGCTTCCTGTCCTGAGCCTCCAGCTAGAGGATTTACTCCAAGGCCAAAAAGGCTTTATTCCTTCTGGAGTAAAAGAGTCTACAAATAGGTGCAAGCTATAGCCGAGGAAAAAAGGCAAGGCCAAAATAGGGATAAAAGCAGCCAATATCACCGATACAATAATGCAAAAAGTAAAGCTGTGGAATACTCCCCTATGCCTTACAAAAAACTGTATCATTCTTCCTGCTTTCATTTTCCCCATTGTAGAAAATCCAGTATCAATATCAGGCAATAAAGTAGCTATCAAAGCAAATGGTATAAAAATGTAGTAGCTTGAAACAAAAGGTAGGAATAATAGTATGAATAATATATTCACAGCCAGATGTGTTTTTAGCATCATGTTCTTTTCCTCTTTTTATACTATTTATTTTTAAGCAGCACAGCAAACCGCAACCAATCCATTATCATATTCTGGACCAATAATAAGTTCGTCTTTTCTCGCGTCGGTTCTTACCTCTCTAATTACTCTTAAAATTTCAGCCAACTCTGCTTCTGTAAGCATTAAAGAATTTAACCATTTTCTTAACTTTTCCGGTGAGCTCATTAATTCCTCTGGGGTATATTTGGGTTGCCTTCCAATATCATAACTCATAATAAATAAATAACTACAAACTTTTTAAACCTATTTCTCCAATATTTCAATCAATTTTTCTATATCTACATCTGTTATGTCAGAAACAAAAAACTCTATGTTGTTGAACAGCTTGTTCTGCCTTACATTCCCAGAAAAATAAGATTCTCTTCCAAGCAACTCCTGCCGACTAATAATAAAACTCTCAGCTTCTAAATTCTCCTCTTTTAATCCCAATTTTGCAATCTGCTCAGAAAATAATACTCCTCTTATACTGCTAGAGCCATCATCTAAAACAATTGATAACAAGACTCTTCTTACAGGAATAACTTTTCCATGCTTAACGCACCTTACACCATCTATCTCATTTGCAACTCTTCCTCCGCATTCAGGGCAAACCTCAAAAAATTTAGGTTCAAAAGCCTGGACTACAACTGCCCGAACCTTGAAACTTCCACCAACATTCAACTCAGAAATCCTTACCTCAGAATAATCTTTTTCTGTCTTTACATTCTCTATTATTATATTGCTCTTCTTTATATCAGAAAACCCTCCCAAATGCAGCTCGCTATTCCTCAAAGAGGCATTTGTAATTTCTACAACATCCCCCTCTTTCAATGCCTTGCTCTCAATTAAAGCAATATGATTTGTATCCCATAACACAACCCTGATGTTCCCAGTCTCATCAGCAAGGATAAAATTAGACACTTTCCCCTCTCTTGCCTCTTTTTTAAACTCTCTTACTGGAAATAGTTGGATAATTTTTCCGACAATATTTACTTTTTTTATTCCCTGCATCAGCTCATTTACCTTGACTTTTTCTTTATCAAAATTAATTCCAAGTTCAGCTGCAATAATCTGGGCTGCCCCCTCCCTGCTTATTAAACCAGACAGTTTTGCTCTTTTTGCTTCAACTAATCTATTAATCTCACTTTCCTCTTTTCCAGTCAGCCTTGCTACCTTCTCTACCAATCTCGCATAATTTTGAATCATTTTTACTTCTTTTTTACATTTAGGTTTGTATTTTTTATTCTTCAGTTTTGCTTCTTTTTATACAGATGGTTCTGTTTCTCTTTAATAGTTGAGTTTTGCTTCTTTTACCAAAAGAAGGAAGTTTAAAAGTATTATTATACTAATTTATACACAAAAGTTTAAAAATATGCAAAATAAAGAGGATTATGGCAGTTACAGCTTTGAAAATGAAAATTCTTCCAGAAAGCGTAGATACCGACTTAGAAGAACTAAGAAAACAAATAGAAGAATCCTTGAAAAAATCAGGAGCAGTAAGAATAGAAAGTATAGAAGAAGAAGAAATAGCTTTTGGTTTAAAAGCTTTAATAGTAACTATTGCCTGGCCAGAATCCTTAGAAACAGAACAAGCAGAACAAGCTTGTCAAATCCAAGGAGTTTCTTCTGTAGAAATAATTGATTATCGGCGAGCATTTGGATAATAGTCTATTTAATATGTAATTAGATTATCCAAATGGGAGTAGGGCTTTCGGTTAATTATATTTCAGAAGATTTTTTAAACATCTTTTTCTTTACTAAAACATGATTAATGAAGAACAAGCTAAAAAAATAAAGGAGCAGATAATCCAGCAGATTGATTCCTGGCATGCATCAGAAGAGCAGAAAAATCAAGCTAAAGAACAGATAAAAAATCTACCTGCAAATGAGCTGGAAGACTTTCTTGTCAAAAATAAATTGATAAAATCACAGCCTGGAGAGGAAAAGCAGGAAGTTAGAGAAACAACACCAGAACAATGCCCTTTCTGCTTAATACTAGAAGGAAAATTGCCAGCTCATAAAATAGAAGAAAACAAAGATTCAATTGCAGTCCTGGAAATAAACCCTTTAAGCCTAGGACATAGTATTGTAATCCCAAGAAAACATATAGCAATAGAAAAAATGCCCTCGCAGGCATTAACCCTATCAAGAAAAATCGCTTCAAAAATAAAAACAAGATTAAAAGCAAAAGATATAAGCATACAATCAGCAACTGCTTTTGGGCATGGCATCATAAATGTCATTCCTCTATATGGAGATGAGAAGCTGGAAAGAAAAAAGGCAGAAGAAGCAGATCTAAAACAACTGCAAGAAAAATTAACAGCCAAGAAGAAAGCAAAAACCACCATTATAAAAGAAAAAAAATCAAGGCATCTTGAACAAGCTCCAGTTAGAATACCTTAAAATAAGTTTAATACATCAAAAATAATTAAACTAAAGCCCAAAACACCAAAATTTCAAATTAAAAAATAATTCTTTAACAATAATAATATAATTCTCTTTTCAAACTCCATCTATTATTAATGAAACAACCAAAGCAGTTTCTTATTTATCAAAATCTTTTTATTATTAATTTCTGACATAATTAACTTAAAAGATTAAGAATGCTGTTTTTTAAAATTATTAAAATTACAAAAGCAATTAAAAAAACAGGAACAAAAGGCACTCCTTGTTTTATTTTTACCTTTTTCACATTCCTCAATAACCTAACTTCTTCTTCACTTAATCCCTCCCAATTCGGCTTTACTATTTTCCCTCTAACTTTTACTTTTTCATAAAGCCAATCTCCAACAGTAGCCTTATTTCCAGGAACTCCTACAATCATGCAGCTATTTTCTACACTTCTGGCATAAACAAAGAGAAAAGGAAAAATAATTAATAATAAAGGCAATAACAGCAAAATTATTTCTTGCATATAAATATAAAAGCCAAAACTTAAAACAGCTAATACCAAGCAGATATAAACTAGCCCTTTCCTAGATTTAAACTCTTTTTTAAATTCCCCAGCAAACTTTTTTTTATTCTTAACAACTAAAATACTAGAATATAACAAGCCATAAAAACTTCCAGCCAGCAAAAAAAGAAAAATAAATGCCCACAAATTTAGCAAATTTCCAGGAATAGAACTATAAAACGGCAAAATTGCTCCTAAACCCATGAGCAATTTTGCATCTCCTCCTGCAAATATTCTTGCATAATAAAAAGCATAAGCTAATCCAAAGAAAACAAGGAATCCTGCTAAACCATAAACAAAAAGCATCAAATCATCATTTATAGAAGCATAAAAAGCCCGATAAGCTAGGGCAAAAATTATTAATGAGAAATTCAGCCAGTTCGGCACCTCTCTTTTCTTCAAGTCGCAATAACTTGCAATTACAAGCCATACTAAAGCCAATATTATCAAAAATAAATCCATTTCCTTATCCTCTTTTCTGATATTTAATAATAACTAACTATAAAAACATTATTAAAACAAAAAAACCCCATAATCCCTTAAGTTAATTTTATTTGCTATTAGATTTCTTTATAGGTTAATAAAAAATCATAAAATTTTAATTTAAATTATTATTTACCAGAAATCTCAATTGTCCTATTCTTTCCCCCGCGCCTGTAAGGAAAAAGCTTTCTTCTCTTTTTCTTATCCTTCCTCTTGTTCCTAATCTCTCCTCTGTCCATGAGAGCATTAAAGAAAGAAGATTATTTAAAGATTTTGAAATAAAGAATCATTATTTATTAATTGACAAATGAAACGATACCCTATTATTTATAATTCGTATTATCCTCAAGTTTAAAGAAAAAATTTTACCAGGTGCAACCCTTTGCCTTACATGTAGTCTCATCATCATTGAAAGCACCACATGATACTGTTCCTGTACATTTGGTTCCATCCGCAGAAACCGTACAACCATTTGCAACACAACCATCAGGAGGAAGAGTACCACAATAATTAGCAGCAACTTTAGTTGCAGTTCCTTTGCAATAATGTTGTGAAGTGCATGCAGTAGAGCAAGGATCTATAAAATCCCTTATTTTGGCAATATTTGCTAAATCATTGCTATTAACATCTTTATTCGACAAAAGAGAAGCGCATGTAACTTTTACTAATTGCATCTTATTATTGCTATCCAAGTATTTCAAGTCTCTTATCTGGTTGCAAAATGCATTTGGGTCTGAACCGCATGCTAAATTACATCCATTCCTGACATCATTAATTGTCTCTGAACCCCTAAGGTTTATAATATTTCCAAATGCTCCTGAAAGAACAAGATATGCAATAATTGCAAGTATCACTAAAAGCCCCAAATATAGAGCCCATGGCGGAATAACTTCTGAACCTCCCTGCCCTTTTTTATTTGTTATCATTTTCCTCTTTTATTATTTTTAGTAAAAGGAATGAAGTTTTTAAATCTTTCTAAGTTTCAGGTTTAAATCTATATACAACAGTCATAATCTTGTTCTTATTATCTGTATATGCCTTCTCTATAACAATCTCCTGTCCTTCAACTTTTATAACCATATTCTCCTCATTTAGCTTGCTGATATCATTCAAGCTTCCTCCATGGCTTAAAAAGAAGTTTATCTGGGCTTCTTTTGCATACACATCCTCAAAATCCTGGTAAATAAGTGTATTAGAAGCATTTTTATTGGTAAGAAATGTATATAATGCAAATAAAACTAAAGCAATTGTCAGCATTACAATCAAGCCTATTGTAAGTGAAGTAGCAGCCGAGCGATTTGATTTTAGTCTCTTTGCTCTATATATAAGGAAATCAAATCGCGAGGTATTTTTATTTAACATTCTCCCTCTACATGGAATTTAATTACCCCAGAATTATAAGGAACATCAACAAGAGCATTTATTTCAGAATAATCCTGCTTTACAAGTACGCCTTTAGAATCAAATTTAGCTATTAAACCAATTCCGAAATATACCTCTCCAATAATCCCTCTGTCGCTTATTACATTTGCCCTTGTAATAATACAATTTGAATTAAAAACTTTAATAAAAGCGCCAACTTCCTCTTCCAGCTGCTTCGCATACTTATCCTCACCCGCCTTTATTGCTAAATCTTTTATCTGCCCCTGTTTTCCATCAATAAGAACAGGAGTATTTAACAGAGCAATCAAATTATTAGTATCAATTGTATTTTGCCCTTGTTTTAGCTCAACATTGGCTTCAGGCTTTCCAATTTTTTTAGATATAAATAAAGTAGCAGGTATATAGAAAACAAACAGCATGAATACAATTACAGCTAATGCTATTATCCATGTTAAAGCAGACATCCCCTTCTTTTTCATGTTGAACCTCCCCTGTTGTTTGAAGCAGCCAGAATACTTATTATCATTTCCTTGTTTTCAATGTATTTTGTAAAGCCGAGAGCATTAAGCAAAGTTTCAGGAGAAGCCTCTGCAACTAAAACCGAATTTGAAAAAACTTTTACAACCTTTGCATCATTTGATACAGAAGAAACAATATACTGCCCTTGCTTATTTACAAGGATATCTTTTTCCTTTACCTCGCTTATCTTGACACTGCCTGTATTCTTCTCCTGCCCAAAAACATAAATTCTTTTTTCTTGGCATTTAGGATAATCTTCGTTATTAAGCTTGCAATAAACAGAAAAGCTTGGATCCCCCAATTCTATACTCTTTCTTATCTCATTATTTGTATTAAAATCTTTGAAAGAAATCCCGATGTAGTATTGATTTGCTTCTAAAATTCCAGCATTTAAGCTGCATTTGTCTATTATTTGTGATTTGTCCAAGCTTTGAACATCAAACTTCAAATATCCATTATCAAACAGGCAATCTGCAACTTTCGCATCAATAATGCCTGAACTCTTGCTACGAACATCAAAAAGAGAAGAGCCAAAAATAACAACTCCTACCAAAATAAAAACAACTATAAAAGCAATTATAATAAAATCCCACCATGAAAGGATAAATTCCTCTTCTGCTTTCTTATTAAAAATTTTCATGTTTTAATGTCTAAAATCAGCAAGCCATTCTCTCTATTTTCAATTTTCCCTATATTGGCATTAGAGAGATAACTAAATCCATATCCTCCTTTTTCACTAACTTTAACAAGAACACTATTTTTATCAATACTGACAATATCTCCAGTATATTTGTTTTTATCTGCTCTATTAAGCAGCTCATTTATGTTCAGCTCAATATGGGTATTTGGTCTAGCTTCTTCTATAATTAAGGAAATTTTCTTTGCATACATCTGCTCATAATCAGAATCGCTGCTTCCAGCTATCCCAACCTTATAAAACAATGGCAAGAAAATTATTATAAGTAAGATAATATATGCTATTTCTGCCATAATTAAGCTTATCCCCTTTTTATTCAACATTTTCATAAAACTAAATCGAAGTTTCAAAACTTGTGCATTTAAGGCTGTTTAAAACATCTGCATCAGATCTTAAGATTGTTGGAGGGATATAATTATACTTTCCACTTGGGTCTCCATAAATAAACATAAAGCCGCTGGCTGTAAGAGAAACAGTAGCCATAACCTTTGATTCTAATGCAACAAGGGCAACTCCAACTGGGCCTGCAGGGGTAGGCAACAAAGCAATTGTAACTACTCCAATAACTAATGTGGCGCCTATTCCAACCCATTTTTTCAATGTTCCTACAGGAACCATTTGAGCAACAATTGAATATCCATTTTTATCCTTAGGATTTATTCCCCATCCTTCAAACTGCCAATCCTCAAAAGTAAAGTCCTTAAAATCAGTATCTGTAGCCTCCAAATCCACAGCGCTTTTTTTAATCATATTGAATATCTCAATTGTTTTCCCAGCTTCCAATCCAGGATAAATATAATCCAAGTAATTCCTCCCATCAGCTGTCTTTTTCTCCTGCATATGCTGGTATATATCAAAATAAGGTATTGGGCTTATCTTGTCTTTTGTCTTATCTCCAAAATCAAATTGCGAGCAAACCAGGCAATAATTGCTGGTGTACTTGGAGTGAGGCATAAAATCTAATTGTCCTGCTCCTAACATCTGATGGCATTTAAACAGCTCATCTGCTAATATATCCTCAATCTCAATTTTTGCATTATTCTCACTTATACTTTTCATCACAACCGGGCTGGCTTTTGTATCCACCATATTGCTGCATTTGTCGTTTCCTATAACAATACAGATTTTTTTTGTCTTGCATTTTAGAGGAATTGATTTTCCAGGCTCAAACGGCCCTAAATTAAAAGTGCTTCTTGCTTCTACAGATGCCTGGCAGGTTGCCTTATCTATACTACCAACATAATTTACCATCTTAATAGCTAATAATACAAGCACCCCAGTAATAACAACAAGTAGAAGCCCGAATAAGACATTAGTTAAATATGAACCTTTTTTATTTCTCATCATTTCAGCAGATTATAAGCTATAACCCCTCCTATTGCTACTAATGTGAGTATAAAAAATATCCATGCTATAGTCTTCATAGTAGTCTCGTCCAAAACTGCTTTTTTATCCATTTTTTGCTCCAAACACTAAATAAACAGCTTTAGTTTTATCTTCTGTATCTCTGCTGAAAACAAAATTATCGCCTTTCTCCACCGCTATATTCGTTGCTCTTTCTAAACTAGGCAGGAATTTTCGTGTACCTGCAGTTTTATCTTCAATTATGACAATAATAGGCATATTCCTCTCCTTTTCAGCTTTGCTTCTAATAGCCTCAACTCTTACATTAGTTTCTTCGTAAGATAGTTTCTGGCTTACCACATTTATTACATCAGTCATCAGCTGCTCATAGTCTGATTTATCAAAAAGCCTAAAAACAATATTCCCATTCTCCTTGCTTATATAAAAATCCCACGCCTTTGATATTCTAAGCCCCCATATTCTATCAATTTCAGGTTTACCTCCATTAAAAGCTAAAAATCGTATATCAAAATCAATCTTATACGGCTGGCAAACTCCAATACTATCACAAGTTTCTTTCCAGAAGTCTTCTGTCTCCTTTGTCCATATCCATTTCTCAGCAATTCTCCATCCAAGCAAAGTATCCTGGGCAGAATAACAAAAGCACAAAGAATTGCTACCTGAGAAATAAAGTAAAGTCCAGTCAGTAGGATTAAATATCATGTGCCCTCTAACTTCATTTTCTTTTAACTCTGAAATAATTGCTGTTATTGCATCAAACTGCGCTTTAGCCTGCTCTTTTTTAGGTACATCTTTTAATATGCTAAAAAATCTTCCAGCAGCATATATTAATATCAAGCTTATTATTACAGCAAAAATAACTTTAAATAAAAATTCAACTGACCATAATGCTTTTTTTCTCATCCTGCTCTCTGCATATACAATATGCCGTCTTTGGTTTTAATAATATTATAAGCTTCTTTTTGCTGGATTTCATATCTTCCCATCCTCATAGGCACCGAACTCTCTTCCATAGCCCGGACAGCCCAATCTACTGTAATCTTATCTCCTTCCTTATAATCTTCATTGCAAAGGCATGTATCCCCACACTCTTCCGTTTTTCCTGATATGCATATCTTGTCATCTTTAACCCCGCACATTCCTGAGTTCCCAAAAAAGCTGCATGAATACTCTCCTGATTTGCAATAGCCTGGATTTATCCATGATGCTAGATACTGCTCTCTAGGACTTCCAGAAGCATGCGGTGTTAATAATTCTGTTTTAATTTCAGCTTCTGTTGCTGGAGCTTTTTCTTTCCCATTAATCGTCATCTTTACATCACTATGCATGGATAAGACAGCTAATAAGCTTACAAACTCATCAAAATTCTTTGATGATAAAATATCCATTATTGCTTTATTTTCCCACTCATCATCTATTCCAACAAAACCAGGAGCTTTCTCAAAATCTGTTTTATCTAATGCAGAATCAGTTATTTGATAAAATGTTTTTGCTTTTGTAGCGTCAGCTGCTACCGCCTTATTACTTCTCCCATCCCACGTAAAGTAAACTCTACCGCTTTTTCCGAACCAACCTCCTGTAAATCTAACATATAACGGGTCTGAGAAATAAGTTACATCCTTACATAGATAATCAACAATTTTC
>Ga0315282_10010818_pt1 | contig 14238 bp, 22 predicted proteins | sample YL17G07_20_MG_FD_203693 | JGI IMG/M metagenome (GOLD analysis project Ga0315282, IMG submission 203693) | Sediment microbial communities from Yellowstone Lake, YNP, Wyoming, USA - YL17G07_20 | ecosystem: Environmental > Aquatic > Freshwater > Lake > Sediment | place: USA: Wyoming | collected...
GCCGGCGGCTCCCCGTAAGCTCCCAATACTCCAATCACGACCAGAATTCCTGTAGCAATGGCGCTAAAAAGACCCTGCAACCATCCCGCCCAATTCAGATTCATAGATCATTGCCTCCTTTCTTCTGATTTCTACTTCTTTCCGTGCCTTTGATAATAAGTAGCCCATGCCTTTTTAGGATTTATCCCATGAGCAATGGCCTTATCCCTTACTGCTGCCTGTTCTACCTCTATCTGTTTAATCTTACCGTTTCGCATGGAGATGATTCCCTCCAGAGTATCCCACCACTGAGGTTGAGGAGGTTGAGCCGCCGCTCGTACAAGATTATAAAATCGGGTCACTACCCTTATTTAACTCCATGATAGGCTTTCCACTTGGCAATAATATAATTGTAATTGTTCTCGATGTTCCATAGTTTTGCTTTGATATTTTCCTGATAATTGGTTTCTACGGCTTGAGGATTTGCTCCCCGGGCCAGTTGGAGGTTTTTGATGTAAAGAGCTTCAGCATAAGCCTTTTCGATATTCTTTTGTTTCTGCTCAAGATAATATTCAAGCGGATAGTCGTACCATGCTTTCTCGACAGGTTTTAACTTTTGTTGTAGATAGTAAATAAGTTGAGCAATATAATTTCGATAAGCAACCCACCAATAAAAAGACTTACTCTCCCTGGGTTCTTTTAGTACCTGTTCTGCAACCCATTTGCCAGAAGTCTGCAACTCTTGCAAAGACATGTTAGCAAAAACCTTACCAGTTCGGAGGTCTATTGCCGGGAGGGTAAAAGTAACCGAACGATATTGATAAGTTTTGCTCTTTGCCCCTGGAGGCGTAATATCAAACTTCATGGTACTTCTAAATTGGACAGTTGGAATATCAGTTCCCCACGTAGGAATATCTTGAAACATGATCCTATCCTCCTTTAATTGAACTTTTGATCGCTTTAACTACCTTGTTGCGGTAACTCCAAGATTACTTATACTATTGGTCCATCTCTTCAGTTTAAGTTCCCCATCATATTCTATACATTCCCTGCCGTCTCCTATTCCAGAGCCGCAATTCCAGTAAAAGCCAACGTGCTCCATTAAATGAATGTGACCGAAGATCGATACAACTTCCCTTTCGTTAGCCCAATCGATTAAGTCAATTCTCTGGTCTGCATGGTGCTGGTCCGATCCCGGAAACTTAGAAGTATCAATGCCTAACTCTTCCATCGCATTGAGAGGGTAACGCACCAGAGCTCTTCCAAGCTCCCATCCTTCATCGTTAATCCAGTCCCCCTGATGACCATGAGCACAAAAAAACTGATCTTCTCCTACAGTAATAAGAACCGCTTCTGGAAATCCTAATATCCGGTCATGATTTCCTCCAATTCTAAGGAGGGATTGATAAAGGTCTTCAAAATCACAGAGATATAATAATTCATTTTTAATTTCTGTAAGATTATCCTTCCTCCATAAATCATAGTGATCTCCTAAAAATATAACCATATAACCGGCCTCAAAGTAATGCTTTAATGCCTCTAGGTGAACTCTATAATTTCCCATAAACTTATCAAATCCCAAGTGGGAATCAGACATGAAAACGAGCTTTTTCCCCGCCGGATAAGTAACTTGAAGGGGAGGTTTTTCGTAAAGCAAATTTAAGCGTTCCCTGATAGTCATCTTTTTTTCCTATAAACTTTTACTCACATAATTTTAAGTTATCCTTTGGCCAGAACCGATCACACTCCTCACTATATCCTGGCTCCCTCCACCAACAGGGATTTCCCATATGATCGAGGAACCAGTGCACCATTTCATGACCCAATGCTGTAAAATACCAAGCATTTTCACCTCCTTCTGATTTATTCCGTTATACTCCCTCCACTTCCCAGAGTCAGGGAACCTCCCGAGCCTATACTAATTTGCCCACCTATCGGAACAGTTTCCTGATTCGAAGCACTTCCGAAATAAGGCTCCGAATAGATATATTTTCTAACTATAAAATTATCCGTGTTAATTGTTGGAAATTGCACATCTGTAAAAGGTTCTGTAAAAATCAAGCACTTTCCCGAGCTGAAACTCTGGACACTGGCTACTGGAACCACTGCCGTATTCGTAATAACTGTATTTCCTGTACTTGCATTCAAAACATCTATATAAAACCAAGTATTATCCGAATAGAGCCTTTCAATAATATTTATCGCTCCAATGTCAAAAGATATAAGAGTTGTCTGCCAGGCACTTCCATTCCAATAATAAAGCGTGCTTGATGTATCTAAATAAACCAGAGTTAGTTTGTTGGCATTTGTCCCATAATTTACATATCGATTAGCCGTAATTCTCCTGTAACCGCCTACCGTCCCGGAAGCTCCAATCGTTCCCGATACCGTTGAGCTATCTAATAATCTGAAATAAATTTGGGAATTTGCATCCGTCGAACTTCCTGGTTCTGCATAAATCTCGGCCATGAAATAAAAGTCGGACAAAATAGTGCCGGCAGCAAAGGCATCATCTACCGAATCTTCCGTCATTTTATATTGTCCAGAGGCATGGCTGATGGTAGCAGACCCCGAAGTCGCCTCTGTAAAATTTCCGGTACTTCCGTCATCCCCTTTAATCATCGTTCCGGTAATCGAAGAAAGGGATGAAGCCCCGGAATTGCCATAGTAAACATAAAGGCTCGATGATGGCGAAGAAACCGAATTGAATTTGACCCAAATTTTAGCCAACCCATTAGGTGTCGTACCGCTAATGGATTCGATCCAGTAATTCAATAGTGTAGTTCCATCCGACTGAGTGAAACGAATATCGCTAAAATCGGACTTGACGTTCCCGGAACAATGAAAGTCATACCCGCTTGCGCCGGAACTTTCCCCTACAAGCAAGGGCACTTGATAATCAGAAGCACTACTCACCGAATAGCCCTTGGAAGGAGGCGTGAAATTACTTATCCAGCGAGCAATGCCTTTGGAAACCCTAAATTCGTCAATCCAACCATTTAATGCTTTGTTATAACTAGTACCTGTTCCTCCAGTATTATCACAGCCGACATAAGCCAACGTAGAATAATCCGGGAGGCTGCCAGTATAAGAGCCCGAAGTTGCTCCTGCCACTCCATTAACATATATTTTTTGGGTATTTCCGTATCTTACAAATGCAAAATGATACCAGGTTCCTGTGCTAATACTGCTAAAAATATACCTTGCGAAAAATTGTAACGAGCCCCCACTATAGAATAGAGCATCAGCTTTATAGGCAGTTGCATCATCCGTCCATAATCGGATAGCAAAATAATTACTCGTGTCAGGGCCAAGCCAAAAAATAATTTGTCCTGTTGAAGCAGAAGTTGGCAAGGCGTTAAACCTAACCCAAGTGTCTATCGTAAAGTCTCCCGAACCAAAATTAAAGTCGTCATGGTCGGGCGTATCGACCCAGTCTCCGGTTCCATCCAGTTTGATAGAGGTCAAACCGAATTTCTTTTGAGTACGGTCTAACTGAGCATTCCCACGAGCTGTCCATGTCTTAGTGCTTGAGTATCCGGTGTCGATAATGCTCGATGATCCGCTAACTCCCTCACCTGTCAATAAAACTTTCGTATAACTATCATTCCCGCCTTCTAAGTTTATAGAAATAGAACGACGATAACTCCAGCCTCCGAGCCAGGCCCCTTCACAGTCCAAGGCGCTCCAGCATGTAAAGAGAACTAAAAATATAGTAGTAAATAGGATTCTTGACTTGGCCATATCTCTATTTCCATACTGGTATATAAACCGTACTTCCATCACTTGACTTAACAGTTAACCATGTATAAGGAGCAGTAAGTGTTATAGCGGGAGAATTTGCTCCTAATGATGCTGATCCCGCTCCTGTCGTATTTGCGGAAAATTGGACATCTGGGGGAACAATTAAAGTTGTAATGCTCACCGTTCCAGTAAAATCAGGATTGGCTCCAGTTCCTTTAGTTTCCAATAAATATCCAGAAGTAGATGCATGGAGAACCACCCAATTAGTTCCATTAAAATAAATAAGATCCCCCTGAGCTTGACCTGCTAATGATAAATCGGTAGCAGTCCCTCCACTCCCCCCCCCTCCATTTATCCCTGAAGAAAAGGCAGGGGAAGCATAAAATAGACAGAAGATTAAAATAAGACTTAATATAGATTTTTTCATTTTTATTCCTCCAAGTACCCAGCTGTTGTTGATGTAGAAGCCACTATTCCATAAATAGCAGCAGTATTCCTATCTAAAGTTATACTTTCACCTGCTTTAATCAGAAGTCCACTTGTAGAAGTTACTCCACTTGGCCCTATATACATATCTACCGTTCCTTGATTCCTTATAATAATGGACCTTCTTGAAGCATTTGACGCTTTAATAACTATCCCTCCAACCGTGGTATCAACTGTAACCTGGCCTGTTGTAATTGTAGAAGAAGTAGCCGTAGTTACTCCAGCCGTCCCTGTTGGCGAGACAGCCGATTTGACATTTACCCACATCCCACTCGTTGTATCTCCCCTTAATCTATCCCAGGTGGTTCCGTTAAAGACACCGTTTAAAGAATAGGAATTGATTGCATCGGTCGGGTTCGTATAAGTATCGGCGGGGGTCTTTGTACCCGTAAACGAACCGGCGGTAATGGTGCCTGCTTTGACATTCACCCACATCCCATTTGTTGTATCTCCACGGAGCCTATCCCATCTTGTATTTCCTGCATCGTAAACATAAGGCCCTACGGCGGCAATTCCAGAAGTCTGAGCATCACCATAGAGGACATCTTTCAGGTTATTCCATTTTGTAACGGATTCAGCTACCGCAAGACCGGCTACCTCCATAATTTGAGATCGGGAAAAGGTTCCCGTTAAGAGTCCTATGCTAAGCCCCATCAAAATAAGAGATAAGCCTATAATCACTCTCTTGATCCATTTCATTAGCTTCTTCCCTTTAGTCATTGGCTTTTTTCCTTCAGTCATTAGCTTTTCCCCTTTAGTCATTGACTTCTCCCCTCTATCAACATTTACAGAACTACTCCATGACTGTGCTTAAACTTCCCCTTAATATATTAAATGACCTGTTTACCCTTAAATTTTTTGATAAGTTAACTCCAATCAAAAACAGTATCAAAAACAGTACAAATACCAGTAACGAGATAAGCGTTGATTTAACAGTCATTGATATATCCGTTTACCCCTCTCTAAACCTCAAATACCCTGATATCCACTGTAGTGCCGGCCACTCCCCAAATCTCAACGTTTTCTCCTACAACTAACATCTTTTCTCCTCCTTCGAGAATAGGATAAGCCGAAACAGTGGAGATTGAATCATTCGGCCCGATATAAATGGTTCTATCCACTCCAGAGGAAGCCCCGGAAACGATATTATCCTTTAATTGGGCAGAAAGAGAAAAGGTGATCGATCCTGCCGCAACCTCATCCCATCTTACCGCTATCTGGTCAACAATTCCAAATGTCCCTACATTGGCATAATAGGTTCCTGTACCGGTAATAGCGGAGAAAATCCTTTGAGAGTCCGCCCAGTTATTGCTTACAAGATCAAGTGTTTGGGCGTAAAAATCCCAGGTTCCAGTAACCGCCGTAACGTCTAAATGGAAATGGACATTTCGGTAATTCCTGACCACAATTGGAGTCGATTGGGTATTCCCGCTTGCCGTCTCCGTACCGGAAGCCTTTATCGTCTGTGATAGAAGGGAATCCCCGGAAGAGAGAGGGTTAAAGGGATTAAGGATAATATAGGGCCAGGCATATTCTGACCGAACGATAAGGACAGGAGTTGTTAAAATGGTGACGACCCTCCCCAGTAAACCTTTTCCTACAAAAATTGACGGTCCAAGATATTCGGGAGGAGTCGAACGATCCATAACTCCTTCTTCTGCCCGATATCGAACCCTTCGGGGCCACAAATCCGGCGAGAGGTCCCGATACCCCTGAAACGGATCGACACCCGGTTGCTGGCCAAATCTTCGTCTGGACATTGGTCTGGACATCGGCATAAGCTTATTCATAGAGTTTTACTCCTACAAGATCAATTTCAATATCGTTAGAACTCCCGGTAAGGTCCTGAACCTGGACTACAACGACGGATGCCCTCATAATGAAGCGGTTCGCATACATGACGTTAGGATACTGTCCAGTTCCAAGAATATTTTGAACCTGGATAGCCGTATTCATCCAGTCCCTATCCCTTGAACCCTCCTTGATGGTTAGAAGAGAACTCCCCTGCCACCAACCTGTTATTTTCTGGACTAAGAAATGGGAATCTCGATCAATCTCAATCCTTATCGAAGACGTTCCATTCCCGGAAACGGTTTGTTTCCCCGTTCCGTATACGAATGGGACTAATGCCCTATAATGACGCCTGAAAGGGTCCTCTCCAGGTCTTATTTTCGCTCCATGCATTGCAAGCCGAACAGTATTGGATACTCCTGAGTTATCGGCTAATTCCCAGGTAAGCGTCGTTCCTGCCGAAATGACGTAAGGTCTGGGCCAAATAAAGGGAGTCTGAATGGAGTTTCCGGCTATAGCTCGAAGGTCGGCATTTGTCTTAAAGAGATAACGTCCAATGGCATCATCCTGGACCTTAGCCCGGACATTACCGTTTGTAGATTGATAACAGAGTTTGTGCCATTCAAAATCAGCATCTGAGTCAATCCTTACAGCTTGAGATTCGTAAAGAGTTCCGCTACCCGCAGATAATGTCTTATTAAATCCATATATAAAATACTCTTTCCACATTTTTATCCTCCTATAGTCCTTTAGTTAGAATCTCTTTAATTAGAAAAGAAAAGGTGGGGTTAGTTTTAGCTTGCCAAAGGCCACCGGACTAACCCCCTATCCGAACCGGGGAACTGAGGGCGCAAGGTAAAGGCATCATTGATTACGTAGGTCTCCTCAGACTACGTAGGTCTCCTCATGAACCCCTGAAGAATAAGCTGTACGTCAACGGACTTCGTGAGCGCTACCGTGCCGTCAAAAAGCATTTCTACCAGGAAGTTCTGATACGGCTCCAGCGTGATCGGAACCGGAAGACGATACATCGGGACATTCTGGCCTCCTCCTCCAGCACAGGCAATAATCGTTGTGGCAGTTACCGTTGTAGCCGCAGCAACAACTGGATTGACTTCCGGCAGGCAGGTAAGGGGCAGATACAGAATATCCTTGTCAACGATCCTGAAATGGAGATAACCTCCCGACCTTATTTTGTCCCGATCGACAGGATTCGCCGGTTCTCCTTCATCTTCATGCACGAATCCAATCGAAATTCCTACAAACTTAAAAAGCTTCGTAGGAATGACATTCGGCTGATCAATGTTGGTGTCCCGATAAGTTTTAGAAAACGAACCGGTTGCACCGGCACGGATCAGGGTTGCGGTCTGCCCTTTAGAGACAGAGAAAAAGGAAAGCGTTGAAGCTCCTGCGGCGGCATAATTCACCCTATCATATAGGGGTTGCCAAAGATCCTCTGGGAGCTCAGACCTCTGTGTCCTATATGCCGCACTATTCAATGGGTCCTTATAGGTAGTGACATTTTGTCCAAACCCTCTCATGGTAATACCTCCTTTTTGTTTTTTTTGGATCACCAGGGATGCATTTTTGTCAGGACACAAAGGTCAAGGATTAAGAATTGAAATGACTCAGGAGGTCAAAATGTAAAAAAAAGCAGGACACAAAGGTCAACTTATTAATTGATTCTAGTACTCGATGGTTCCGGCAAAGGGATAACCCCCTGCCGCCATTTCATCGGGAAAGGCCTGATACCCTTCATAACCTATTCCACGGGGTTCGCCGTAATCATAGGCATAAGGAAAGGCTCCATATCCCGCAACGGGAGCACTCACTTTGGGAAGAAGAAATTGCTTGACCAGGTCGGTTGCGATGTTAATTCCAGAACCTAATAGCCAAACGATTCCCTGGGTCCTTCCCAGGAACTTCCCTACCAACATACTCCCACCAACACCGACGGCAGCCTTGGCACCATACTTCTGCCAGGTTGCGGTAACTCCGACCATAGCCGGAACCCGATCTGTCAGGACAAAAGCCGCTGTTCCGACTGCAATTGGAACAATCAAACTCATCGGTCTCCTGAAGGAAAGCGCCGGAACTCCCGCACTACGCCGTCTTGGATTGTCTCTGAATCGACGCCGTCTCAATACCCGGGACCTAACCCTGGATCGCACTCGTCTCCGTCTGGGATTATCGAAGTTATCGAAGAATCTCCTTATCCTTCTCCTTCTCCTTCTCCGTCGTGGATTTGCTCCCACAATCATCACCTCCTCTCCGTAAGGATTTCTCCTTGCATGACTGCCAAACCGGCCAGTTCTTTTTACCCTCCAAAGAACGCTACTCCTTGCAGGATAAGAAATTGTTTCCCATGGATTTCGCCGTCTCCGTCTTCGGCTGGAAGTGGTTCTCCTTCGTTTCCAACCCTTTAGCGCAGCAAGACGATGCCCACTGGTATCATCTGCCCAAACGTTTCGGCGATACCCTTGCCTGTACGATTTCCATGCCTCTTTCATTCCTCTTTTTGTTCCATAAGTTCTCATCATCCTCCGAAGCAGGGCTGACGGAAGTCCACGGGTTCGCCGTCTCCGGCTTACCCGGCCCGAAACCCTTCTTCTCCGACGACGAGAACGGTAGGGATTGATCAGAAAAGGTTCAAATGCCATATTTTTTCACCTCCTTTCTAACTGGATTTTAGAGCACCCTAACTCTATTATTCTGAAACCAACCTGATCCCCTGGGCCATGGCCTGAAGATAGGTCAGTGCTTCAGCTTTTGTAAGACCCGAAATAAGAGTATCCTCTATTCCCCCCCCCTCTCCCTACAAGATCAATTGCAATATAACCGTAACGATGACCAATTTCAATACGCCAGGGTGTTCCCGAAAGAAGAGAATTTACTGTACGCTCTCCTGCATAAAGGTCTTTTTCTGTAATGCGTGCCATTTCATTAATCCTCCTTATAATTAAATTTTTTCCACAACCTCTTACCCACCCTGCTTCGTATTGTCAATGATCCATCTGGATTTCCAATGACTTCTGCCCCGGAACCTATCTTAAATTCATGCCTGAAATTTTCACCGGGCCATAAACTTTCCTCTCCCTTGCGGGCCTCAATTGCAAGGACAGTATCATATATCTTTTCTCCCCGGTGGCCAGCAGGATTCTCCATTCGTTTACGCTTTTTTTCCTGTAGCTCTTCCCATTTAAGATACTCCTCAATAATCATCCAGACCTCTTCGGGTTCCGGTTCCCAGTCCATCTTGATAGAAGGAATATCCGAGAGGTCTCCATAAAATTTCACGTACTTTCGCTTATGATTATAAGTCACCCAAAAAGAAAAGGGATAATGACCTGGAGAAATGTAACCATCAAAATCAACAATAATCGTTTCGGCCATTCCGGGCTTCTCCTCCATCCCCACAATATTTATTCCCTAAATGTTCAGGTTACGGTTACGGTAAACTTCCGCTTCGTGTCTGGACTTAAATGGACCTACTACACTATGAAACTTACGACCATGACTTATCACCGTTGGCTTTTTGGAAGAGGGAAAGACAACTGGCTTGCGGGTTCGTTTATTGAAACCGACATAATATTGAAGTCGAAGCCCAGGATTTTTCCGATGTCCTCGGCTCATTCTTCGATGGCGATAAAGAGCCTCCCGAGTAGGCATAAGAGTATAGCCATTCTTTAATGCCCACAATTCAGCCTCAGAATGAGTAGGAAAATATTTATGATAGCTGCCCTCTTCAGTATAGATAATAATTTCATATCGGCCATTAATGAAATCTAAATATGCCTTCTCTTTTGTCCGTGGGTTCCTAGTCACTCCGGCTCTTTTTGCCTTTGCCATTAATGTTGTATAGTAAGCTCTCCCCGCCACGGCATAGGGATCATCGTATCCGGCCTTTTTTGCTTTCTGAACTATTTTCTTGAAGGTAGAAGGCCTCATGATTGCGCCCCTGGGTAGAGTTTCTCTCCATTTAAGAACTTTTGCAGGAATTGCCATCATACACCTCCTTAAAATAAATCACTCAATACCGCTTTCTTCTTCCCGTCTTAACTCCCCTTCCGGCCTACCCTTGTAGTCGAAATAAATTTTCTCTTCATCTCCATCGATCTCTATTAAATTCGACCGAACCCCTTTCTTGAAAAAGTTTTGCTTCCGAAGTTCTCTGATCAACTCTGGATCGCTCCAATCTGGATCAACCATATATACCTCTGGAGTGCGAAAAACATCATTCACTTGATACCCATCCCTTCGATTGCCCCAAACATCATATTCATACCATCGATAGGTATAGAGGGACATAATCGCCTCCTTTTCTAAATAGTTTTTTCCGTTTTCTCATTCCTTATCGTTCCTTATCATTCCTTATCATTCACTCTTCTTAATCATAATCGGAAGTTCTATATTCAACATCAAAGGTTTCCGGGAAGTAAGCCTCTAGAGTATCGAAATAATCCCAATTAAGGTCCCTCTCCCACATCCTTCTGAAGTATTCCGTTCCAGGACTCATCGCTTTTCCAGTAGGAGTAAAAAGTGTATCCACTCCATCTCCCATCCAGGCTTCTTCTCCGGTTTTCGTATCCACAACAGCATAATCACTCGAATATTCAACTACCTTAAAACGATGATGTCTCTTTTTCATTTTGATAAGCCTCCAATCTCCCAGCTAATCTGTCCTTCCTTAGTTTCCCAAAAGACACCCCTCCACGCCGGAGGAGCTTCATCGAATTCTTTATGATATTTCGTTATTGCAGAATAAAGCCGATCTGCAATTTCAGGAATCTTCTCGTAAAGCTCATCCCATGTTCGAGAGGACAAGATGATTCGTGCATCTTTCAGCGTTATTTTTCTCCTCATCATAAAAGTATCAAGAGCCAAATATCCATTTCTCTTCAGATAATCTGCCCTTTTACGATGTTCACTCTTGCTAAGATCATTCAGAGTAATATCAACTTCATAATTCTCAACTTTCAAAAATTTACCTACAACCCTTTTACCTGTCTCTCTGATGTAAACAACAAATGCTCCATTGGGCATATCCTCATAATAAGCTCCCACCAGTTCCGGCCAAACAGAGGATTTTAAGGGTTTTCCTTCTCCATCATCAACAAAAAATACCGTATAGGTTTTAACCATCCTGATTGGATCATTTTCCTGATAAACCGCAGCTAACTTACCATCAAAATCTTCAAGTCTACTTTTCATTCCCTATGCTCTTTCCCTGTTCAAAATCTTCTGATCCTATCTCCTTCGAGTATCCAATATGTTTAATGATCAGATCGGTATCGACCTTAATCCTCATTCCCTTATCCCGTGCCTTAACACACAGATCAATATCTTCTCCATAAGCTCCAGGGTAAAACCAGGGTTCCGAAATCTCTTCAAATACTCTCATGTCATATAGTGTAAAGGCCGCTCCCACTCCATCAACTTCTTGAACGCCCGTATTGGGAAAGAAACAGGTCTCCAGAAGTTTGTTTCCCTTTGAATCGAAGAGCGGCTTCCCATCCTTTTGAGCAAACCTCATCGCACAGGGAAAATGAGGCTTCTCACGTGAGAAAAAGTATCCCGCCGCAATGGGAACTTGAATATCCATCAATCGAAAAAGAGCATCCGTTGGGAAAATCATATCCGCATCGATCATCAGTAACTTTTTAACCTTAATCTCTTTTGCTCTTTTTACAATATCGTTTCGAGCTTCATAAACAAGCGCAGGGCGGACAACGTTACATAATTCCACTCCAGGAGGTTTTCTCAGGGCTTTTTCACTCAACCAAAACCTCCAGTGAAGATATTCCGGGTGTACGATTCCAATCAGTATTTCTGGAAAATGATAGGCTAACCACTTATCAATCTCCTCCTTACCCCATTTTTCATAAAGGACTTGATCCATCTTGAAGCAGTAATCGTTATAACTTTCATCTGTTCCGTTCGTACAAACTTCTTTTAGAGTTTTACTGCCAAAATGATGGATATAGACATCCCTGGCAATCACACACCTTAAGCCAAGGAGCTTTTTCATCCTGAGAAGATAATCATACTCCTCTCCTCCTCCCAGACCAAAACGTTCATCAATGTCCCCAACTAAATCAATGACTTCCCGACGGAACATAAGAAAAAAGCCAATTAAGACGGGAGCCTCCTCTTCATAGTGATTGTGATTATAGATGACGCATTGTCTGCCGGAAACATAATTTGAAGTAGGTCCTACTGCTCCGATTCCGGCTCTGAAATGCTTTAACATTTTAGGAAGCCAATCCTGTTCAAAAAGAATATCATTGTTCGCCCACAAAACGTATTCGGATTTCGGATGGAGTTGACGAAAACCAACATTAAGACCCTTGCACCAACCCAGATTTTCATCGCTGATAATAAGCTCCATGTTACCATGAGAGACCTTGAAATTCTTTAGAAAATCTGTCGTTTCGTCCTGCGAACCATTATCAACCACAATCACCCTGAAAAGTTCCGTCTCCGTATAACGATAAAGGCTATTTAAGGCGGCCTGCGTAAATTTCAGGTTATTATAGACAGGCATGATAATATCCACAATGGGCCTTAGCTCTGCCTTCATAGTAAAATCTTTCGCTCCCATCTTCTTCTATCTCTCCAGAAAAAAATTAAGGTCACTCCATAGAAGGACACAAAAAATAATGAACCCGGCAACCTGCTTACTTGACGATGGAATGGAATCTCATCACCAGAAGGTCAACCGCCGCATTCGCAACGGTAGACTGTAAAACTACGATCTGGGTGTTGGAGGAGCTAACATAAACCACTCCCGTAGAGGTCTTCATGGTAATAATAACCGCTCCATTCTCATCTGCCGGAGCAACCCCTAACCCGTGCGTAAAGGTCAGTGGTGCTGCCGTAATTTGAACGTTATCTGTCTTGTACATATAAGTCCCCATCTTTTATCCACCTCCTTTCTCTACGTTTAATCTGACCATTACGCTCAATCAATCGGCTTGCTGATAAGCGTTGAAGCCCTATTAATTACTATTCATTTAATGTTTAACCAATAAAATAACTCCAGCACCGATTAAGCCCAGAAGAAGCCAGTTCGGCATTTCACTCTTCAGGGTTGGAGCTGTCTTTTCATACTCTATTTCAAGAGCCTGCACGTCTGAAATCTGCTTCTCCATGCGATAATAAAAGTCAGCAACGGTAATAATATCGGAAAAGGAATAGGCTCCAGAGGACATCTGATCAAGGATTTTCTGAACTTCAAACAATTCCCCTTCAAGAGCGGTCTGATTAGCATATAGTATCTTTGCTTTATCCCGGACAGTCAAATTGGAAGATTGCAAAAAGTCCAATAATCTATCTTTTAAGGAGAGGAATATTCCAACACGGGCCTGAAGCTTTGCCTGAATCGTATCAATAAAGGAAAGGTCTTCCTGCGAGTACATAAATCATCCTCCTTCTATACTCTCCTATGCTTCGTTTTCTATAGCTTACTTTCACATTTTTCATTTCTGTATCTTATTTCATTTCTTCGTAGACTTGTAAACAGCTATACCCGCAATGGCAAGAACCGCTAATAATCCAATATTACCTGCCTGCTTAACAAGTTTAGTAATGGAAGTTCCGGCCTCTTCCGGCTCCGGCCCGATGATTTGCGCTGCCTGTTCTGCCGTCAGAACTCCCCGCTCAATATCTGCTATAAGCGTCTTTTCAAGGGAAAGTCTCTTTAAAAGTTTCATCCCTTCCGTAACAACAAATACAATAGCTGCCAGACCTCCGGCGATCAACATCGCAATGGCCCAGGCAGGAAGAATAAAGCCGAACCCGGAAAAGGCCCTGAGAGGCTTTTCAGAAGTTACTCCACTTGCGGGAGCTTCCGCCATCCGGCTTTCAGAAGAAGTTTCAGATGAAGCAATTCCGCCGATTCGCATCCAGTTCGGAAGCCACTGATCAATCTTTGCCTTAATCTCTTCCCAGACTGAATAATCGTTTGTAACTTGAAGCAGACGGCCTTCAATCTGTTCCGAAAGGTCTTCCCTTTCAAGGGCCTGCGCTCTTGATAAAAGGTCCTCATACTTATTCTGCAAGCCGATCAATTCAGCCCCGGCATTAATCAAATCGTTAAGACCCGTTTTCAATCTTTCCCAGTAATCCCAAAAGCTATTTACGTCTAAGGAGGTCTGCGAAAATGACATAAGCTCTTATCCTTTCAATTCCTACTTTTTCCTTAGCTAAGATTCCTCTTCCTCTCCCTCACCCAACCAT
>Ga0315282_10010820_pt1 | contig 14237 bp, 11 predicted proteins | sample YL17G07_20_MG_FD_203693 | JGI IMG/M metagenome (GOLD analysis project Ga0315282, IMG submission 203693) | Sediment microbial communities from Yellowstone Lake, YNP, Wyoming, USA - YL17G07_20 | ecosystem: Environmental > Aquatic > Freshwater > Lake > Sediment | place: USA: Wyoming | collected...
GTAGAAGAAGACCCTGAAGGCGGCTACACTGCCAAAGCGTTGGGGTACTCCATCTTGACTGAAGGCAGGGACCTGGATGAACTGAAGTCCATGGTCCAGGACGCAGTGAGTTGCCATTTCGGGAACGCCAGGAAACCGCCCATTATCCGCCTTCACATCGTGAAGGATGAGGTCATTCCGGCTTGAAGTTGCCCAGAGACGTGGGCGGCGGGGAACTTGCTATACAGTTGGGACGGTACGGTTACAGGCCCGTCCGTCATTCTGGAAGCCACATCAGGTTGACCTCAACGGTCATGGGTAAACAGCACCACATCACCATTCCTGCACATAAACCCCTTAAGGTGGGGACGCTGTCCGGCATTATTGATGACGTGGCAGCATACCTGCAGGTAGACCGCAAGAGCCTAATTGACGAGCTATTTGGGTAGTCGCCTGAAATCCCCCTCTCGCTCCCCATTTCGTAAAGAGCCTGTCCCGTGCTGAGACACGGGAGGGAAAGCAGAGGGATTTCAACGCACACTTGTCTCCTCCGTCTCTTGCCCTCTCTCCCTTCTATCCCTTAAACTAAATCTATCACCCGTTTTGAGTTTTGAATTCTTAGTTTTGAGGTGTGTTGTGGCTGATGTCCTGCCGTTCCGCGGCCTGCGCTACAACAAGTCGGTGGTGAAAGACCTATCAAAGGTCGTTTGCCCGCCGTATGACATCATCTCCCCGGCCTTGCATGAGGAGCTGGTCCGCCGCAGTGAGTTTAACTTCGTCCGGCTGGAGGATGCCGATGCCAATCGGCAGGACACGCCGCGGGACAGCAAGTACACGCGCAGTGCCGCCACCCTCCAGCACTGGCTCGCCGGGCGAGTCCTTATCCCGGAGCGCAAGCCTGCCCTTTATATACACGACCACCATTTCACGCACGCGAGAAAGGGGATGGTGCGGCGGGGCATCATCGCGCGAGTCCGCCTCGAGGAATGGGAGAAGGGCGTCATCAAGCCGCATGAAGGCATCCTGGGCGCGGCGCGTGACGATAGGCTCAACCTGCTCTGGGCGCTGCGGGTCAACACCAGCCCCGTGCTCGCCATGTATGAAGACAAAAGAAAGCGGCTGGCACATTTCCTCGATGAACAGGAATCGCTCAAGCCAGTAATCGATGTCACCCTGGCTGAAGGCGACAGACACGTCCTGCGGGCGATTTCGGATGTGCAGACAGTCGACCGCATTTCGCGACACTTCGACGGTCTGCCGCTCTATATCGCCGATGGCCATCACCGCTACACGAGCGCCCTGACCTACCGCCGCGAGAAAATGGCGACCACGCCCGGCGCCACGGCTGACGACGCGTTCAACTTCGTGATGATGACGCTCGTGAGCTTCACCGACCCTGGACTGGTCATTCTGGCGCCGCATCGCCTCATCAGGGGCTTGCAAAAGTCAGTCATCGATGGGCTGGAGTCGCGGCTGGCGGAATTCTTCGATGTGGCGAGACTGCCGCTCGGCGGGACCGGTGTGTGGCGGAAGGTTGACAGGCTCATGGCTCAATCCGGACCCGTCCGTTTTTCCTGCCTGGCTGCAGGCTCAGACCACCTGCTCGTGCTCACGCTGAAAGAACCCAACGGCATCGCCCGCACCATGCCGCTCTTCCACAGCGATTTGTACCGCAGGCTCGATGTCAGCGTCATCGACCATGTTGTCCTGGAGAAGATACTTGGGCTGGGCATCGGCGGCACCGACGAGTCGAAAATCAGCTATAGCTATGACCGGCAGGAAGGGGTGGATTGCGTATTGAGGCAGGAATGCCAGCTCGCCTTTTTCCTGAAGCCGGTAAAGCCGTCACTCATCAAGGCTGTGGCGGACGCCGGCGATAAGATGCCGCGCAAATCCACCTATTTCTACCCGAAAGCCCCCGCCGGGCTGGTGGTCAATACGCTGTATTAAAGCCCATTTGTCATTCTGAGAGTAGCGAAGAATCTCGGGATGGGGCGATTTGTGACTTACTTCCCCTTAAAAGTTGGTGGCGGCTCTTTCATCAGGAAGGCGCGCACGCTTGCCTGGTGGTCTTGCGTCCCGAAGCAGATGTTCTGCGCCCATGTCTCCAGGTCGAGCTGTCTCGTCAGCTCCCCGAGCATACCCCGCCACACCATCTTCTTGGTCAGTTCCAGTGAATAAGACGGTTGCTGGGCGATTTTCCCGGCCAGCTCCATCACGGTCTGCATGAGCCTATCCGGGGGCACAACCATGCTCACCAGGCCCATTTCCTTGCCTTCCGCCGCGCCGACAATATCGGCGGTGTACATCAGGCGGAACGCGTTGGAGACGCCGGCTACGAGCGGTAAAAGCATTGTCATGCCGTAGTCCGGCACCAGCCCGCGGGATACCTGAGCCGCCCCGAACCGCGCCGTGTCCGCGGCAATTCTGATATCACAGCTCAACGCCAGCGAAAGACCGCCGCCCACGCAGGGGCCATTTATGGCGGCAATGACCGGCTTGTTCAACTTCGGGAACGCGTCCGCGTGGGGATAGCCGATGACCTGTATCTGGTCAAAGCGGGACGGCCCCGCGGTTACGGTCCCTCCGCCGGCCGGGCGCCCGGCCATCATGGAAACATCCGCACCACTGCAAAACCCACGGCCAGCGCCGGTAATCACCACCACCCGCGTATCATCATCACGGGCGAGGTCTTCCGCCACCCTGGCGATGCTCATCGTCATTGCCCGGGTCAGCGCATTCAGCTTCTGGGGGACATTAAGTGTTATGAGAGCAATGTGGTCTTTCTTTTCAAGCAACAGGTCTTCGTACGCCATTGGCTTTTACCTCCAGTTTTTCCGCATGTCATTCTGAACGGAGTGAAGAATCTCTAGCGGCAAGCCTAAAGCGTTGCCCGTGTTGAGCGCATTTTAGCACATTCCGTTTTGTCATTCTCCGCTCTTCGACCTTGCTCAGGGCAGGCTTTCAAGCGGAGAATCCCCAACGTTGTCATTCTCCGCTTCAGGCGGGGAATCCAATAAATATATCTACTTGGATTCCCGGTCAAGCCGGGAATGACAGATGAAGAAGCCTCGTTCTCCTACAGTTTAACCAGTTTTGCCGTGTAAATGTCCGGGATGGCGAGAACCTGCTGGCGCACGTTCTCCGGCAGGGGCTCATCCAGCGCCAGAATCATCAGCGCCTGCCCCCGCGGCTTCAACCTGCCAAGCAGCATCGATTGGATGTTGATATTGGCGTTCCCGGTGATATTGCCCACGGCGCCAATGATGCCCGGTCTATCACGGTGGTCGCTGAAGAGGAAGTACCCGCCCGTGGGGACCACATCAATCCAGTAATCGTTGACGCGGACCACGTGCGGTTCACCACGCATAACCGTCACCGCGACGGTTGTGGTGCCGCCGCTGGTCATTGCTATCAGCGTCAGCAGGCTGGTGTAGTTTTCGCAGGTCGGGCTTTTTTCTTCGACCACGCTCATGCCGCGGCGGGCGGCGATAACATTAGCGTTCACCAGGTTGACACGTTCTTCACTGATAGTCTCCAGCATCCCGCCGAGTACCGATGCCTTGAGGATGGAGGTATCGTAGTTGGCAATCTCGCCGTCATAGCGGATGTGGATGGACCTTACCTGCCCTTCGGCGAGCTGGCTTACCAGCCGGCCGGCGGCCTGCGCCGCTTTCATAAATGGACCGAGAATTGCGTAGGTTTCCGCCGCCACGAAGGCGATGTTTACCGCGTAGCGCGCCGGGCGGCCATTGAGCACATCGACAATCTGCTCGGCGACATCGCGCGCCGCCGTGACCTGCGCCTCCTCCGTGGATGCGCCGAGGTGCGGTGTCACGATAATGCTATCCACCTTGAAGAGAGGGCTATCCGTCATGGGTTCTTTCGTGAAGACATCGATGGCGGCGCCGGCAATCTTCTTTTCCGCCACGGATTTTGCGAGCACTTCCTCGTCGAAAATGCCGCCGCGGGCGCAGTTAATGAGGCGCGCCGTCGGTTTCATTATGGCTATTTCTTTGGCGCCAATCAGTCCTTTGGTCTGCGCATTGAGGGGGATGTGTACCGTGATAAAGTCGGATTCCCTGACAAGTTGTTCAAAAGGGACCACGGTAACCTGTAGTTGTGCCGCCCGTTCCGCTGAGACGAACGGGTCGAAGCCTAATACCCGCATCTCCATGCCGCGTGCCCGGCGGGCAACTTCGGAGCCGATGTTCCCCAGCCCGATAACGCCGAGTGTCTTGCCGCGCACTTCGATGCCCATGAATCTGTTGCGGTCCCACTTGCCGCTCTTCAGTGAGGCATTCGCCTGGGGGATGTGACGGGCAAGCGCCATTATCATGCCAATGGTGTGCTCGGCGGCTGAGATGGTATTGCCCGTCGGGGCGTTCACCACCACGATGCCACGCTGGGTGGCGGCTTCGACGTTGATGTTATCGATGCCGACCCCCGCCCGTCCGATAACCATAAGCTTCTTGCCGGCTTCGATGACCTTGTCCGTTACCTGCGTCTGACTGCGCACGATGAGCGCTTCGTAACCCCCGATGATTTTTATCAGTTCTTCGGGCTTGGGCGTGGGCACGACATCCACCTGGGCGCAGGCGCGCAGGCACTCAATGCCTTCTTCCGATACCTGGTCCAGCGCAAGCACTTTCATTGCCATGTGCGTATCCTTTTATTCTTTAGTTTGCGGGCGCATTCTACTTCGGGTTATAACCGTGCTCGGGGAGCGATTTGCGTAGCGCATCGAGGGCGCCCTGGATATCATGTTCGTCGCACATTCCCAGGTGCCCGAAGCGGAAAATCTTGCCTTCCAACACACCCTGCCCGCCGGTGAGGACCACCTGGTACTTGTCCCGCATGGTCTTGCGGAGATTATCGGGATTGACGCCTTCCGGCGGCCAGACGGCGGTGACGGTATTCGATGCGTATTTTTCATCATGAACGACGAGTTTTAAGCCCATCGTCTTAACACCTTTGCGGGTCATATCAGCCAGGCGGGCGTGCCGCGCGAAGATGTTTTGCATGCCTTCCTTCTGCATCATCTTCAGGGAGACGTTGAGCGCGTAGGCCACGGGTATCGCCGGTGTCCACGGTGTCTGTCCCTTTTCCAGGTTCTTCTTGGCGCGGGTGAAGTCCCAATAAATCTTCGGCATTTTGGCGGCGGCGTGCGCCTTCCATGCGGCCTCACTGACGCTGACCATCGCCAGTCCGGGAGGAGCCATCCAGCCTTTCTGCGAGCCTGTGATGGCAACGTCCAAGCCCCATTTATCCACGGGACAATCGATAGAACCGAGGCTGCTGACGCAGTCTACGATGAGCAACTTGCCGGCGTCCTTGACAATCTTTGCCAGTGTGCCTAAGTCATTGGTGACGCCGGTGGAAGTTTCGTTGTGCGTAAGAAGGACGGCTTTGATTTTGGCGTCCTTCTGCAGTGCCTGTTTGACCGCGGCGGGGTCGCAGACAATGCCCTGGTCGAATTTCACGGATGTAACATCCGCGCCAAACATTCTGGCGATATCCGCAAAACGGTCTCCGAAGACACCGCAGGAAACGGAAAGGACTTTATCTCCAGGGGATAGCATGTTCACTATAGCGGCTTCCATGCCGCCCGTACCTGACCCGGTGAGACAGAGAACATCATTCTTCGTCTGGAAGAATGTCTTGAGTTCTGCGGTGACACTGTTCAGCATCGCAGAAAATTCGGCGCCCCTGTGATTAATCATCTGCTTGGTCATTGCCTGCAGGACTTCAGGTGGGCAGGGGGTCGGGCCGGGGATACGTAGGTTTTCCATGCTTTCTCCTTTTATTCGTTCGCGCTTATTTCACTAACCACTTCTGCAAAGCAGTACTTAGCTTAATCATTGTGGCACACTGCTGGGGCAATTTACATTTTACACTATCGTTGTTCACTGCGCCCGTTCATTGTCGTTGGCTGCAAGGATTTCTCTTCCTCTTTTCACGTCTTCTGTAATCTGGCTTTTAAGTGCCTCGATGTCGTCGAATTTCCGCTCGCCGCGCAGTCGCTCAATGAGCTCAATTTTCAGGTCCTTACCGTAGATGTCACTACTGTAATCCAGGATATAGACCTCGACGGTGCGTTCGTTGTCGTTACCGAACGTGGGCCTGCGTCCGATGTTAGTCATGGACGGGCAGGTCTGTGTTTCGATGTATGCGCGGGTGGCGTAGACGCCGTCTGGCGGGAGTGCCTGGCGCGTATCGACGGCGATGTTTGCCGTGGGGAAACCCATGCCGACGCCGCGGTGTTCACCGGTGGTGACCTTACCGTGCAGACTGAAAGGATGACCGAGCAGGCGCGTAACCCTGTGCATATCGCCTTCTGCCAGGGCGTTTCTGATGGCGGTACTGCTGACGACCTCGCCATCGATTTTTTTCGGTGAGGCAACCTCCACCGTGAAGCCCATCTCTTTGCCGAGGGCGGCGAGAAAGTCAGTCGTGCCCTGCCGGTCTTTGCCCAGGGCGAAGTCCGGACCTACCACCAGTCCTTTCATACGGAGGTGTTTTTGCAGCAGGCTGACGAAATCACGGGCTGTCACACTTGCAACCTCCCTGGTAAAGGAGAGAGCGACGACAGCATCGACGCCTTCCTGCTTCAGGAGGTGTTCACGTTCCTGGAGGGTGGTGAGGTAAGGGAGGTGAGGACGGGATGACAGCAGGTCGCGGGGATGGTGTTTGAAGGTGATCACACCGCTAAGCATGCCTTTTTGTTTTGCCTCCGAGACAAGCCTGGAGATGAGGTGGCGGTGCCCGAGATGTACACCGTCAAAGACTCCAATTGTCAGGAGCATGTCCTTTTGGGGCGAAAAACGGCCGAGTTCTTCCTCGACGTGCATGTCAGTTCCCCGGCATTCGGGATGGGGACCGGGATAGCCCTTCTATTTATGAAACAGGAGTCCTTTGCGGACTCCTCAGGCGGTACAGTTGCCTGATTGAATTTATCGTAACACAAGGGAGTAGGGCAATCAAATTAGCAGTTTGGCGTAATTGGTGGCGCGTTTTGAATCTGAAACCTGTGCGGCTCGTGGATTTCTTGTGTTATACTATTTCTGTGCCAGCGTAGCTCAGTGGCAGAGCAGCGGTTTCGTAAACCGCGGGTCAAGAGTTCGACTCTCTTCGCTGGCTTTTTCAGTTTTGCTGGTTTGACCTCGCTTGAGGCGGGCGGTTATAATGCAAACGTGGGGCGGTCATCAGTGGCTTAAATGCCTCGCGCACTCTCCAGGGTTTGTGGGCCGTTAGCTCAGTTGGTAGAGCATCTGACTTTTAATCAGGTGGTCGCTGGTTCGATTCCAGCACGGCTCACCAAGTCTAAAATCGCTCCGTTTTCAACGGGTTTTTCTGGGAATCAGGGTGTCACTACACTAGGTCTACCGACACTCTGATTTTACTCCCCGAAAAACCAGCGAGTGTAAATAATATCGCTCTAAGGGTTCCGTATGCCCGCATACGCTTGTCGTGCTATAATCCCCGTACCACGCGGGGAAACACCGGTTGGTTCGATGTATTTATCTTTCCTCTTCACTCGAAATACAGCCTTTTCGGTATGGGAAGTCGGGGCGGAATAAGCCGAGCAGTACCAGTGGGTGCAGAATATGCTCCTAGTCCCTGGTCAGGACTCCCGGTTACCTGATTCGTAACCTTCTACCTCCCGCACTTGGCTGAACCATCGGCCCCGCTCGCGAAGTGAGAAACCATGGTACCTTCCCGCCGAGATACAGAGTTGCATATCATCATAGGAAGCCATTATCGAAGGGAGAGAAGCAATGGTATTGCAGGACAGCGTGAACGAACTTAAGCACCGGCGCCAGTTGGCGCTGCAGATGGGCGGACCGGAGGGTGTTGCCAGGCAGCGTCAACGGGGAAAACTGCTTGTCAGAGAGCGCATCGAGGCGCTGGCCGATGCCAGGTCTTTCCGGGAAATAGGTGTGCTTGCCGGCTCTGAGACTTACGAGGACGACAAACTCGTATCCTTCACGCCAGCCGCGTGGATTATCGGTACGTGCATGCTCGACGGCCGGAAGGTGGTCATCAGTTGCGGGGACTTCACCGTACGGGGCGGAGCGCTGTCCGGCGGTGGCGGTAGTTCGAAGAGTGTCTATGCCCAGAAGGTGGCGCGTTCGATTGGAGTTAGAACAATCTCAGCACGATCCGGGCATTTAAGCTAACTGTGCACCGCCTGGAGTTAAGGACTCCCCGTCTGCTTCGTAAATGGCGGTGGCCATTCGTTTTAGGTCATGCCGCCCTTCTTCAGCCGGAAACAACGCCGATGGTAGCCCTCGGCTAGTGTCTGGGGCTTCGTAAGACCCCAATACTTGACCCAAGGTCATTCTTCATTAATATTCTATGCAGAAGGAGCTATTACTAGATTGTTGCCTTCCTTGACAAGTCGTCCAGGCAATAATAGTATAGCCTGAATAGTTCCCGACTAGTGATGAGAGAGTTATGAGCAAACAGAAGACACTGATTTTTGTTGGAGCGCATCCAGATGACGAGACTTTTGGTATTGGCTCAACTCTGGCACAATACGCTACGGCGGGGGTCAAGGTGTACTATGCCTGTGCTACGCGCGGTGAGGTGGGTCAGGCTGACCCAGAATATAGGAAAGGGTACGCCACGGTTGGAGACATGCGATGGGCTGAATTGAGGTGCGCCGCACAGGTCCTGGGTTTGACTGATGTCATTTGCCTTGGTTACCGCGATTCAGGCATGCCAGGTTCGGAGGACAATAGGCACCCGGATGCATTGGCAATGGCTCCCCTTGAGGAGGTTACTGGACGAATAGTCAAAATCCTCCGTGAGCTTAAACCGGATGTAGTGATTACTCACGACTCCGGTGGAGGCTACGGGCATCCCGACCACATTGCCACCCACAATGCCGCGGTCGCAGCGTTTTATGCCGCCAATGACCCTAAACAATATCCAGAAGCAGGTTCAGCATTTCAGCCCTCGAAACTATACTTTGGGGTCCGTCCTCGTGGATTAATGAAGATGATGGTCAGGTTAATGCCGCTCTTCGGTCAAGACCCGCGCCATGCCGGACGTAACAGAGATATCGACTTCACCAAGACCATTGGTGTGGAATATCCCGTCCATGCTGAAATACGTCTCAAGAAACAATCCATCATGATTCGGAACAAGGCGGCTGCCTGTCACGCCAGCCAGGGAGGCGGTCAACCACGCCGGGGACCGTTCAGAATTCTTAGAATTGCTGAAAGACTCCAAGGGCAGCGTGACTATTTCATGCGGGAGTACCCACCCCCATTACGCCGAAAGGAGAAAGACTTATTTGAGGGAGTGAGCTGAAACACTTCTACCAAATGTTCTTTGCGAAAAGGAACAGGTGTAAAGAAGTGAGTATGTACCAGTAAGAGAAAAACCTGGATTATGAGCAGCTCTTAATAAGATAGTCGCGCCCATCTGAATTCCTTTCGGCACATCAGTGTGGCTGAATAAATCCAGGCTGTGCAGGTTTTACTCCCGGGGGCTGTCCTTGCGTGGTCAGTTCGGGCAGAAGTTTCCACACCGCCACACCCGCCAACACAAATATGCCGGCTGCCACAGGGAACACTACTTTTAATCCCAGGGCAGACGCCAACGTCCCGCCCAGTATCGGGCCCAGTCCGCTTCCCAAAGAGTTGGCGCTTTGCTGTAAACCGTATGCCATGCCCTGCTGTGTTTCCGATACGGAAAGCGCGATGAGCGAGTTGGAAGGTACCATAATCCCACCGTTAAAGAGCCCGCGTAAAGACATTAACGCGATGAACTGCCCGATGTTGGACGCCAGCAATGGTGGCAGGTACAGCAACCCCGTGCCAACGCAGGCAAAGACCATCATCTTCTTCAGGCTGATACGTCCTCCCATGCGCCCGGCGACTATCGCGGATAGAGACGCTACAACGCCCATGAGACTAAACGCCAGCCCTGAGGAAGTAGCGGCATCTTTGGTCGTCAGCTGCTGGATGAAAAGGGGGATAACTGGCTGCATCATTGACGGCCCTATCGTCAGGACACATAGCACAATAAGCAAAGGTAGAAGGCTTTTGGACTTTGCCAGATTCCACATTCCTCCGAGAGTTGGCATTTGTTCCCTGGGTGCCCGGCTGAAATTCTCTTTGACAAAAAAGAGCACCGCCAGCGCCCCGACGAAATAGACGACGCTTACAATGTAAAAGACAGCCTTGAACCCCACCGCGTCCGCCAGGGCACCACCCACAAGCGGCCCCAGCGCATTACCTGGGTATCGCGTGTTGTCATTTTAGTTCCCTTTCATACATTGATTGCTTGTTTTGGCTATTGGAGGATAACATCAGGGGAGAATTCCTCCCCTGATGTTTACGCGACGATATTTGTTTTTCAGATAGTATGCTTATTTATTCTTGATGTCGTTATCGACCCATAAGTAGATAGGATAGTTATCATGTTCACCATCGCCCACCGAGTACTCTCCGTGATAACCCCCAACCCACGGTTGCCATTCGCAGTAGAGATACGACTGAGGTAACGGGATTAACCATACGAGGTCCGCTAGATACGGGGCAAGCGCCTTATATTTTGCACGGAGTTTCGCGTCATCCAATGGCCCTTGTAAAGGCATCATTTCGTTTCTGTAGTAGTTTTCTACATAATCATCCTTGCCCCAGCTGCGGTTGTACTGCGACTGATCGTAAAGATAGGCGAGCGGAGCATAATAATATATATTGGTGATCGAAGCAAAAACCATGTCTGTCTCTGCTCGCGACCGTTGTATAGAGGTATAGGTGGCATTTTCTTTCACATCAAGTGTAAGCTCTACGTTTATTTTTGCCCAATACGATTTAACAAGTGTAAGAATTTCAGTATGGGGAGTAGTATTACTGCAAATTATCGTGGCTTTAAAACCGTTGGGATAGCCGGCTTCGTTGAGCAGTTGTTTAGCCTTCGCCACGTTATATGTATAGTTCTCTTGAACTGTGGCTGGCATCTCGGTCAACGGGATGAACATGTCCGATAGAGCACCCACAGGCAGTGTCGGGTGAGTGAAACTAACGGCATTGCCCTGATAGTAACCGGAAATTATTCCTTCCCTATCAATCGCCATAAATAAAGCCCGTCTTACTCGAATGTCTTTGTACGGTAGATCCTGTTTATCAATCCGCATAAAGATATTATTTGAAGTTTGTGCCAGGTACCGCATGTATTGAAGATCGGAATTTTGGGCAATAGCATCTTTGCCGCTATCCCATGCGACTCCACGTATCACATCAATCTTTCCCGTAACTAGGGCGGCTAGTCGTGTTGAATCATCGGCAATCACCAAAGCGCGTACATAGTCCGTATATGGTAAACGGTTCTCAGGATGAACCGGGTCATTCCGCCAGTAATCCGGGTTTTTTCTCATCGTGACCGAACTGTTAGGCACATAATCGGATAAAATAAACGGTCCTGTACCTATTTCATCTTTATAGGAGGTTACCGTTCCGGTTAAGCCCAATTCCTTCGGAAATATGAAAATGCCGGTTAACAAAGCTCTTACTGCGCCTTGAGAGTTGACGGGATATTTGACCTCCACTGTCCAACTATCAGTTGCCTTAACGTAAATCAATCGGTCGTCGGCGTTTTTAGGGTAACCTATTGAATCCGTATGCATAGCATGGCGCTCGATTGAATAAACGACATCAGCAGCATCCATCTGGCGTGCGTTGGCCGGGGATTTATTTTGCCAATATACCCCTTTTTTTACCTTGAGGATAATTGTGTCTAGAGCAGGAAGTTCCCAACTTTCGATTAACAGATTTACCTGATTTGGTATTTTCCATACTGCCGGTAGTAACCAGTCTTCTTCTCCAGAACCGGCGGGACCTTTAGCCCAATCGCCCGTGGTCAGTCTCTCGTTAGTTAGGTGTACTGTCCAGGTAGAAGCCTGTAAAATAAACTTTGGGTCAAAACCAACCACGTCGACTGTTGCCCCGAGAGTTAAAGTTCCTCCGTATTTTGGCACCGTTGCTATTGATTTAATATTCGACTCAACTGCACCGTGGCCTGATACTTGTGTCGTTTCAGCAATTGTCTGAGCGGTGGTTGTAGCTTGAGTAGATGCGGGAATAGATGTAGATTCCGTGGTGGATGTAGTAGTGGTAGGAGCTGTAGTAGTTTTTTGACAGGATGCCCCTAAGAGCGTCAGCACCACTAGCATGCTTAGAAGTAGAACACTAAACCTTTTCATTGTATGCTCTCCTTTATTTATTTTTTTGTTGCCATGATAACGTTATGATACTTGAATTTGGGCCTTTTTTAAAGCGATGTAATATTTTTCTTTTCCAATGCTTTTTTCGCTCTTATTACGCCATATTCTCCCAATCCGCCAACACCGCCACGGAGCCGCGGGTCGAGTAAATCTCTGATACCATCACCCAGCATGTTAACCCCAAATACCAAGATTGATAGAAATAACCCAGGCCAGATAGCCATCCATGGGGCGCTGATCATATACTTTCGACCAGAACCGCTGAGCATTCCACCCCAACTCGGAGCGGGAGGTGGAACTCCAAATCCAAGAAAACTTAGAGAGGCTTCACCGATAATCATGGCGCCTATGGCCACGGAAAATATGATTATTATGGGCGCCATAACATTCGGCAATATATGTTTGATAAGCACGCGAGAATTGGGGACACCAATAGCTTGAGCAGAATCAATATACATATTCAGTTTGGTTTGCATCACGGCGCTACGGATAATTCTTGAAGAACCTATGCCGCCGAGAAATCCCAGAACGAATATCACTTGCATCAAACCCGGACCGACTACTGCAATCACTGCCAGACAAAAAAATAGGTTAGGAAAGATGATAATGGCATCGACAAACCTTTGTAATATGAGATCAACTTTACCCCCAAAGTAACCGGAAATAAAACCGATTAAGATGCCGACCAACACCTCAAGGACAGAACCACACAAACCAACAATTATGGAGATACGTGACCCTAAAATAATACGGCTCAACATATCACGACCGAGATTATCCGTGCCCAGTGGAAATTCAACCGAAGGCGGTTTCATGACCGCTTTCATATTAGTATCATTGATTTCGTATGGAGCCAGAAAATCGGCAAAGATACCAACGAATAAAACAATCAGTACAATTATTGCGCCCGCTACTCCAAGCGGTTTTTCCTTAAATAGCCTTTTCATAAAAGTAACAAACTTAGAATAAGGTTTATAAGTCGTTGAATCCTTCTGTGCTGTGCCCGCGGATTTATTAGTCATTCTACTGTTCGTTTTTTTCATCTATATTTCATTCTTGGGTCGAGATACGCGTAACTGATATCTGTGATCAAAATTATTACCAGAGTGAAAGCTGCCATGATTAAATTCACTCCGGAAATGACAGGATAATCTCTCCCGTTGATAGCATTAAGCATCAACCGTCCGACACCGGGTAACCCAAAAATTTGCTCCATAATAACTGCCCCGCCCAGCAAACCAGGTATGCGGGCACCGAGCATAGTGATTAGGGGCAAAGAAACGTTCCGCAGTGCATGCCGCAAGACAACTGTTTTTTCAGTGAGCCCTTTTGACCAGGCTGTCCTGATGTAGTCATTTCGTAGAACTTCAAGCATCAAGGTGCGTGTCATCCTCATCAAACCCGCCGATGAAGATATACCCATAATAGTTGCCGGTAATATAAATTGCCCCAAGTTACCCAAGGGGTTTTTTACCAGAGGAATGTATTCAATTGGTGGTGACCATTTCCACCAAATGGCGGGGAAAACGACAATCATCGTCGCAATCCAAAAGTTTGGAATTGATAGACCGGCGATAGCAAAGCTACGCCCTAAATAATCACTTATCGTATCCTGCCTAATAGCAGAATAAACCCCGATAGGAATTGCAACAATGAGACTAATTAGCAATGCCATGAGACTGAGCTCAAAAGTGACGGGATAACTGGTGGCAAAATCATCCTTTAACGGTCTTCGGGTCCACAGTGAATTCCCGAAATCCCCGCGAGTTATGATACCGCCTGCCCAACGTAAGTATTGAACGTGAACAGGTACATCTAATCCCATTTGACTCCGAAGATAATCAACATCAACCGTAACCCCTCCGGACACCATGCCGCCCATCTCCATTTGGCTCGCCATCAATTCAATGACACTGCCCGGGATCGAGCGGGCAATTAAAAATACGATTAATGTAGATAAAAAGAGGGTCGGGATTATTAAAATTAATCTCCTGACCAGATAACCGCGCATATTATTAAC
>Ga0315282_10010821_pt1 | contig 14236 bp, 14 predicted proteins | sample YL17G07_20_MG_FD_203693 | JGI IMG/M metagenome (GOLD analysis project Ga0315282, IMG submission 203693) | Sediment microbial communities from Yellowstone Lake, YNP, Wyoming, USA - YL17G07_20 | ecosystem: Environmental > Aquatic > Freshwater > Lake > Sediment | place: USA: Wyoming | collected...
CCTTTCTCAACAGCAGCGTCTTGACTGGCATGGTGGCAGTGGCCAAAATCACTGGGAGTTCGTAGAAATGGCTTTCCTTTTTTGAATTGGGTGCCGGGTTGAGGTTATCTGCTGAGGCCTCGATCGTGCATGCGTTCGTGTTCCCATGTCGCGAAGTCTCGTGGGGGATTGACGATTTCACTTTCGGGTTTTCGTTTGAGTTTTGCCGCTCCATTTGGGCATCCCGAGGCGCACAATCCGCAGCCGATGCACTTTTCTGTGTCCACTACTGATATTCCGTCTTGTTCGGAGATAGCGTGCACTTGACATCTTTTCCTGCACGTTCCGCATCCTACACATTCATCGGGTTCGATGGCGGCGTAGTAGTTTGCGTGGGCTACAGAGTTTTCTATGCCCCACTCGTTGATTCCTCTGAGCATGCCGCAGCAGCAGCCGCAGCAGTTACAGACGTAGCCTATTCCTTTCATCACGTTGCTTACCGTGTGAACAAGGCCCATTTCCTCAGCCTCGTCGAGAAAGGCCACTGCTTCTTCTTTTGAAATCGTGTGTTGGCTCGAAGGGCTTTCATGTGAGGAGAATGAGAGACAGGTTCTCAGCGGAAAAGTGCATTCGTGGCCGAGTAGATACTGTTGTTTTCGGCAGACGCAGTCACGTAAGCGGAATGTTCTAGACTTGAGGAATATGGCTTTGACGTCGTCGTAGGGCAGTATCCATTCTGACTTCACGGCCTTTTGTGCAGGGATGACTCTGTGTATGGCCGGCTGCGGCTTCATGATTCCGACTGCTCCACCGTTTGCCAGGTACTCCTCGACTAGATGCGCCAGTTCGTGATCCATGCTTTCTAACTGTGACTCGTAAATTCCCACAACGAAAGGTGCCAGTCTAAACCGCAGCTTTCCGTCTTTCTCATCGCTCCACAGAAGTCCGCGTCTGGCCATTCCCGTCAGCTTTTGCCGGGTTTCTTCAGCAGTGAGTCCGATGCGTTTTGCTAACGCGTCAACCGGTTCCATAGACCCGCTCAGCTGGTCTGCAAGCTTTGCTTCCTCAAGCGAGAAAATCTTCTTCAGAACCCGTATCTCAACGTTCGAAGGTGTCCTTGGAAACCTATTGGGCAGTCCATCCAAGGCTTTCGCGAGTTGCTCGTAGACGGGCGTGGTCAACATCTACATCCTCCTTGCATGAGAACTTTGCCCTGATGCCTATTTAACGATGCTGCGGTATCGCGCAAGAGAAACTAAATGAGAACTGCCAAGCAGGGCACAGAGCTTCCGCTCGTGCAAATCTAGCTCTTCAGACTCTGACATCTTGGACAGATGAAGCTGCTCGTGGAACCCGTCTTGATTTTCTCTATTACTGTCTGGCAAACTGGGCAGGGCTGGCCTGGCTTGTAGGCTATCCTGAACTGATTCTTGCCATAGTTTCCAGATTTGCCATAGAAGTCCTTTTCATAAGCTAGGCCTCCGAGTTCGATGCTCTTTCTTAGCACTGATTGCAGAGATGCGTAGAGAGCTTCAATCTCCTTTTCAGACAATGACTGAATTTTCCGTTTCGGATGTATTCGTGCCTCAAAAAGAGGGTCTTGGACGTACACGTTGCCAATACCTGCTATATTCTTCTGATCCAAGAGAAAGCTTTTGATATTTCCCCGATTCTTGCCGAGCAACTGTTTGAAATAACCAAGTGTAAATTCTTCATCCAGCGGTGATAAACCAAGCTTTCCAGTAAGCTTGTGTTCTCCAAGTTTGGCCTGCTGGACAAGATGAAGATAGCAGAACCACCAGGCACGAATCGTGAAGCCTGTTCGATCGTCCAAAGTCATTTTCACTTGATATTTCTCAGGGAGTGTATCCTTCGGTTTGAAGTAGATTACATCAGCGCCCATTCCAGGATTGAACAGAAGATACTCTGAGTCAAGCCTGATGAAAAGCCATTTACCTCTATTCACAACTGACTCAACGGTTCTTCCTAAGATGGCTCTTCGAAACTGTTCAAGAGGCATGTTCAAGCATTTCGGGTTACTCACTTCGACTCTAGAAATCTGTTTTCCTTTAATCTCCTTCTCCATTTGCCGAGACAGGACGGTTAACTCAGGAAGCTCCAAGATTCATTCCCCATCGATATTTGACCACATGCTTGGCATGCGTGAATTTAACCGTTATCTTGCTCCTAGCGCGAATCCAAGTGTAAATCAAAGATGCCTGTGTCTTGGGAAGAACATACAGCTGGCCGAGAACCCCAATATATCTTGCTTGTCAACCTGACCTCGAACTCTTTTTGAGAGGAAAAGAAAATAACTTGCTCCGACATGATCTGGCAATGTGTGAAGCATGATAAGCGTGTGTCTAAAAGAAATAGACGGTTCATGGTTTGGGTTGGCCTACACTGGACAAGAAATCATAGCTACCTCCCTCAGCTCAGCCAAAGAAAAAGCACTAAGAAGCCTCGTGAAAAACATGCAGTTTAACGTGGAATATCAAATCGTCGACGAGGGCTCGGAGTTTGCCGAAAGGACGATGCTCATGCTGAAGGAACTCGAGTCTGGCAATGAAGAATCCAAACGCTTCTCTCTTGCCACTGAATACGTTCCAGAACCTATTGCGAAAGTGCTGAGGGCCGCTGCCGCTATCCCAATTGGATACGTAGCTTCATATGGTGATATAGCCAAAGCGTCTGACACAGAACCTAGAACAGTTGGGAGAATCATGGCATCAAACCCTCTCTACCCTATAGTGCCATGCCACCGCGTTGTAGGCTCAGATTTCTCACTAGTTGGCTATGGAGGGAGAAAGAACGCGCCAGCACTAGAAGCCAAGCTCGCACGCCTGAACAAGGAAACCAAAGGATTCACGGCAAAAAAGGAAGTTGCGGTCAACGAGAAGAAACTTGTTGTATACCCCGCAGAATATGTCATTAGGAAAGCCAAGAAGAGCGGGCTAGAGGGCCCCAGCCAACAAAAACTATTCGACAACAGAAAACCAAATAACACCGTGTGAGCTCCACAAATCAGAGTGCAGATTCCCATTTGCACATGCAAGTGGAGATATCTCCCGCGCAATCCCTTCTTTTCCCATATTTCGAAGAGGAATTAGCTCCCACTATTTCAGTCCTAGTTTGCGCGCGCTTTCAAACGTCTTCTTGAAGTCTGTTCCAATGTCTCTGTGATATAACAAAGTGAGCAGAGGGAGACACCGAGAGTATCAACACCTTCTGCGTTGCGAATTGTGACTGTGCCTGTAGCCATTACGGTGTCACTGTTCCGAATTCCTTTCTCACAAGTGGAAACTCGTCACGTTCTCTTTTCACGAAAAAGCCTTTCTTGAGATAGAATTCCAAGGGCCCAGTGGGGTTGCTCTCCGAACCCCTACGAGCGAAAGTCTCTATCGCACTGTATCCTCTTTTCCCCAGGTTGGATAGAACAAAATCAAACAGTGACCTGCCGATACCCATCCCTCTCAGCTCTCTCTTCGGAATATAAAGGCATGCGAGAAATACAGAATCATTGCTGGGCAGACCAGACGCATACTGCTGAACCCTCGGAAAAAACTTGGGCAACGCATATTGTGCATATCCAACAGATTCATTGTCCAGATATGCAATGACTCCGCAATCCCCAAACTCCTCCGAGACATTCCTGAACCATTCACTTTTCAACTGTTGCGCCTTTTCCTTGCTTACCTTCTCGTCAAAATCGCCTGTTGATTCCCAGTACAAGCAATATTGACAACTGTATGGAAACAAACGGAATGTCGGAAGGTCTTTCAGGTTCTGGCAAGATACAACCTCGTATCTAACATTCTTACGGGCTTCCATAATGGAAAATGTGTATGTTGAGCTATAACTTTTCCGCACAAATTCTAGTACATCAGAAATGCTCCAAACAGGCTTATCTTGGCAAGTAGGGCAGAATTGGGTTTTGTGGAGTCGCTTAGGTCAATGCTCGCGTTTGAGCTCAAGACAAATGGAGATATAACTTGCAAACTCTGCTCGTTCTTGATGCGCGTGATGGAATATCGAGGGCATTTTAGCCTGCACACAGTTGATCAGCTTTGAAAGTGGCGAATACCACCTAGCGGGTGCCATTACAATTGACGAGGCAAAGGAGCTACTGGAAGAAGGCTTCGACTACGTGTGCCAAAAAGATGAGCTTATGCTGTTCCGAAAGCGAAAATAGGATGTAAATTCTGAAAATCATATTGTAAATTCCCACCTACACCATAGAATGGAGACGTCTCCCGAACAACGAAATTGGATTGCCGATTTCTGCTTAGCCTTGTCCAACAAAATAGTGGTCAAACGAGCCTAAAAAGATTGATGTTACTCAGCGCGCTAAAACGATTGTAACATTTGATGGTTCTTCAAACGTCGCTCAGAAAATCCTAAGAATCCAAATTGTAACAAAAAGGCGCGCTGTTAACAGTTCTTGCTTTACTTCAGAACAATGAAGCCTTGAAGCGCGTGCTTTGTGCGCGAAGTTTTATATCTTGGTTCACTTGAGACCACACATTTATGAGTCAAGAACAACATTCAAGAGATGCCATTCTGAAAGCTTCCCGCGCTTATTATGCTCATCGCGCATACTACGCGGACCTTCTAGACCAAGGCGCAAGAACACGCGCCAGAATGAAGCGTGAACTCGACTTTCTCGAATCCATCTTCCGTGCCCACGCAACCTTTCAAGTCAATGACATCCTCGACGTTGCCTGCGGAAACGGCCGACACATAATCGGTCTAGCACGCCGAGGCTACCGATGCGTCGGGTCAGACTACACTCCTGAACGCGTTGATGTAGCAAAATCCAGAGCCCGCAGCGAACACGTTTCGCTGAAACTGTCACAGGGAGACGCCACGAAACTGGCTTATGAAAACGAGTTTGACGCGACACTCGCACTCTATATACTCTTCCTTCTGCCAGACGATGACGACGTGCAAAAATGCCTCAGACAGATCTACCGTAGCCTAAAACCAGGTGGAATAATGGTTTGCAACATATTCAACCCCCTGTCAGAACAGAACCAAACCCTCATGCAAAAGTATAACATACAAAAAACCAGCGCCCGAGGAATACGCTGCATGGACATTGACCGCGTCGAAGACTACGACCGAGTCCACGGCGTAACCTGGTGGGACGAAACAAGCGTCATAGAAGCCCCCGATGGCACGCATGTGTTCCGAGACCACGAACGCATGCGCCTCTTCACCTACTGGGAAATCCTCCACTACCTTCAAACAGCAGGATTCAAAGAAATCAAATGCTACCTCGACTGGAAAACCAAACCATCCAAAAAACTCAAGGCCGATCAGCTGGTCTTCGTTGCCCAAAAACCTGATACACCTATTCCCCCCCGAAAGAAATAGCAGCGCGCGCCGAAACTGACTGCCAAAAATAAGCATGGATGAAAAGTGTAACTGCCCCCTCTCCACGCGCTGCTTAATAAGGGCGCGCATGCTTGTTCCGAAATTGGTCAAAAATGGTTTTTATTCCTCTTTTAGCCGTTCGGGTACAATATGGGCTTGTTTGAAATACGAATCTTTATACTGTCGAGGCATGGCAAAAAGCATGGGCTTCCCCCAAATCGTGCCACAAAACAGATGTGCACCATAAAACTGCCCCCAAACCCAAAAAGAGGAATTAAGACCATTTTTAACCATTTTAGGAACATGCATGCGCGCGAGAAAGACAGCGTTACGCTGTTCAGAAAGAGGAAGTAAGCGCATGCCATCAAAACATTATGTAAACTCCGCAAATCACAGTGTAAATTCCCATTTGCACCATGAATCTTGGGGGTGTTTGTCAGGTGGGCAAAACAGGCATTTCACTTTGACTTTCGGGTTCAGTGTCTTCGCGAAATTCTTCAAGTAGCCAAACCGCACTTTTTTACATGGGAACTCGCCTAGTCCCTTGCTTGAGCGAGTCTCTTGAGTTCTGCATCTGTCTACGCTAAGAACTGCACGTTTATTGCCTATTTCGGCGGTCTTGAAGGGTTGATCTAGAGCCCAGCTTGACTTCTGCAGGAGTTCCATAATCTTGGCCACGTCAGGGTTTTCTTCGACTTTGAACATTTTCTGCAGGCTCTTTGCTTCGATTCCAGCCATGATTTCCCATACACCAGCGTCAATCTCCGCTGCAGCCTCTGTACCAAACTTCTTCTCGATGCCTAAAAAGTATAACCCATCAACCCTCCACAGGTTTCGGACCTGAAGGAACAGGTAATTCAGCAGTATTTCAATAGGCATTGAAGCAAGCATTTTTCGGTCTTCAACACTTCCAGAAGGGTACTCACTCATTGACGACACCACCACGTGTATAAACAAGTTACCTGCACTAGTCTTTTAAAACTAATCTGAAACGGTCATCTCGGGGAAAACGCTTGGAACACACACCGCAGAAGAGCATTCCACATGCGCGCAGGGCTCCGAATTTCAAACAAATCAAGCTGGCAAATCACAAGGCTGTACGCCTGACGCTCCTGTTGTCGGTCTGCGCACTCATTTTCTGTTTGATCCTATTCGCCGGAAACCACAACACAACTCTCGCAAGCGCCCCCGCTTCAAGCGGAAACTCGGCCAATACGTTTTTTCTAATGGCAAACGATGTTTCTCTGGACGTCTCAGTTTTGTCGCCCGAAAACACGACGTATACAGTGTCGAAACTACCTTTGACGTTCACTGTTAAGGCGTCTATCTCGTGGGCCGGTTACAGTTTTGACGGGCAGTCAAACATCACGACGGTAGAGAATACGACTTTGACGAACCTCGCCGAGGGATCGCATTCCATTGTCGTTTACGCTAATGACACTGCTGGTGCGATGAGTTCTTCTCAGACGGTCTATTTCACAATAGGACACGTTAGCATTCTGGAAATGGTTCCCCTCGGCATAATTCAAGGTCTGACAGAGTGGCTACCCGTCTCAAGCACAGCCCACCTGAAAATAGCTCAACACTTGATGAACTTGGAAGTTACGCCGCTCTTGGATGTGACGCTGCACCTCGGAACGCTGTTCGTGGTCGTGTTCTACTTCAGAAAAGACGTCAAAAACATACTCACGGCCTTGGTACATTTGGATTTCAAGTCAGAATATGGCCAGCTTATACCGCTCATAATCGTGGCAACTATTCCCACAGGGATAATCGGAATATTCTACGCAGAATTCCTTGAAAACACTTTTCAAACGCTACTCATAATCGGCATAACCTTCCTGACAGGTGCTACATATCTTTACACTTCTAGAATTGGAAAAGAAAACATTGGCACCGTAACAGCTTCAATAGCGCTTATCATGGGCATTGCTCAGGGGCTTGCGAGCTTTCCAGGCCTGTCAAGAAGCGGTGTAACCATTTCAACCGCGCTGCTTCTGGGGTTGAAAAGAGAAAAAGCATTCAGATTCTCGTTCCTGCTCTCAATCCCCGCGATAATAGGGGACGTAGCATTCGAAGCCTACCATAGTCGCGGTCAATTCTCCGTCCAAAACATAGGTCCAGTGGAACTGCTGGTCGGCATAGTTCTAGCCGCGGTTGCAGGCTACATTGCTATAAGACTGGTCTCGAACTTGGTGAGGAGCAAAAGGTTCCATTACTTCGCATTCTACACTTGGATACTCGGAATAACACTAATCGTTCTCACACTAACTGGGATTCTAACCATTTAGGCTTGCCCTGCAAGAACTCCGTCAAGAACACGGCGAATTCGCCGTTGCTCCGGTAGACCTCGGCGATTTCTTCGTTGACTAGAACTTTGAAACCTTTCTTGAGAACCTGCGAGACTCCCTCAGCCACACCCGCGCTTCTTCCCCCGTCCTTCAATTTTTCTCTCAGAAGCTCGCATGCATCAGTGAATTTTCTCCGAACCAGAACAACCCATCTATCATCCTCCACGTAAGGCCCGCAAACCGCGTCCTTGTTGTCCAAGTATTTCGTAACGAATCTTTCGCATTCCCTCTCTTTGTCCAACGGCGGTCCCAAATGCTTCACAACAGGCCCAAGACAGCAGTGTTCAAGCTCAAACACAAACATGTTCAAATCTTTCTCGTCACTCCACGCAAGGTCTCGAAGAATCCTGAAGTCGTTCAGTTGCACAAGCCTGCGAAGAGACCGTTGACTCTTGTAGAGTTGACCCCACAACACGTCAGGAACGGCCTTGACGCCGTCAAAAACTACAAAAACCATTTTCGAGTCGCGATCCTTCAACCTCTTCCGCATTTCTTTTCCGCTCAACGCCGTCGTCTTTGGAGGATAGAAGAACTCAGTGTTTGGCTTTTTCAGGAAAGCTTGCACGGCAGCTATGAAACTGTAGAGCTTCTGAGTCTGCACTGCGGAAGCTACGTTTCTTCCCTTATCCACTGGATCAACAATGACCAGCGGTTCTTCGAAAAGAAGAAGGAGTTCATTCTTTCTGTTTTCATAGTGGTTCTCGATGTCCACGATGATTCTCTGTTTGTGCTTGGCGAAGGCCTCCAGCGTCTTCGTGAAGGTTTCGTAATGCAAGATTAGGAGTTCGCAGAGGTAACCGCTGAAACCGCCAACCTTAATCTCTGCACCATATACGCCTGTGCCCTTCATGAACTTCTTCAGCATCCGCACTTCACTTCGCATATGCGCGTCAAAATGCTTGTTAATGTAGTCCGTGTGAAACGGTGTCCTGTCGGTGGCGCTCCGCCATTCCCCGCGCTTCGCAGCGTAGCACGGCACGATATTCACTCTGACACCTTCAACTATGGCCTCAAGGTAGGGATGTTCGGCAAACCTCTCAATCTGCTCGGAACCCCGCGTCGCCTCTCTAGCAACCCTAAGACAAACGTCGCCCAACGACTCGCGCGGAACAGAAGGAGGAACCTGCATGGAAATATCAATGTCCAGCCCCTCGCTCAGCCACGTGTCCTTGGCAACTGACCCCTCCACACGCACTATGGCTTTCACGCCCAGATGCTTCGACGCAGAAGCAACCCTTCTCTCCAGCTTTTTGGCCAAAGCGCTTATCTTGGCGCGTTCATCCTCTTTAGGCGTGACTCGTTTCAGAACGGTTGCAAGGACTCTCTCCATTCTCTCTTGCATTGACACGTCCTTCTTCTCATCCCTGCGGACAGACTTCCTTAAGCGTCGAGTAAATGGGCCCCTTCGGCGTCAAATCGCTTCTCTTAAGCCGCAAACATGCAGCCTTAACAGTTCCAAACTCGTAGTTCACGTTTTCACTGATGAATTTGGCAAGCTCAGCTTTGTTCCTCCCAGACCTAACCCGGGCAATCGTCAGGTGCGGACTGAATCCCTTCGGATCAGGCGCAAACCCCAGACTGCACAGATGAGGCTCCAGCTGGCTAAAGATTCCTCGCAGTTTATCAGCGCCCTCAGTTATGCCCGCCCACACAACCCGTGGATAACGAATGTCTGGAAAAGCACCCACACCGCAAACCTTAACGTCGAAAGGAATGAACTGCACCCTCTTCATGCCTCCAAAAATCTCCTCGACCGTACTTGGCGTGACGTTTCCAAGAAACCTGACGGTTATGTGAATGTTCTTAGGCTCAACAACCTTCAAATCCGCGCCGGTCCCCGCCAACAGCGCCTGCACTTCCGTTAGCCTCTTCAAAACAGACTCGCTGTCCATGTCGAACGCTACAAAACTCCTAATCGACTCTGACACGCACACTCCTCCGCATCTACACTATTTTGTGTCATAAACGCTTTTAATGTAAAAAAGACTATCTGTCAAGCGACCAGAATATTTTCAAGGGCAGGTAAGATGGCTGAACAGAAACTCGTACTAGGCGTAGCGGGAATGCCAGGATCGGGAAAATCTCTCGTTGTCAGAGTCGCAAAGGAAAACGGCTACGATGCGGTGGTGATGGGCGACGTCGTGAGACAGGAAGCAAGAAGGAAAAACTTGGAGCCAAACCCCGAGAACATCGGAAAAATAATGCTGGAACTGCGAGAAAAGGATGGAAAAGGCGTCATAGCAAGAAGATGCATCCCGAAAGTAGAAGAAACGAAAAGACACAAAGTCGTCGTAGACGGCATAAGAAGCCTGGAGGAAGTTGAAGAATTCAGGAAGCGTTTCCCCATGTTCAGCCTTATAGCCATCTGCTCCTCTCCAGAAACTAGGTTCCGGAGGCTTTACCGCCGGCAAAGAAGTGATGACGCTGACGGCTGGGACGTTTTTCACGAAAGAGACATGCGCGAACTCGGCGTCGGACTGGGCAACGCCATTGCCATGGCGGAGTACACTGTGGTCAACGAGGAAGCCTTGGACGTTGTGAGAAGCAGGGTCAAGCATGTCTTGAGGAAGGTGGAGGAGGAATGGAAGAAGTAGATCTTCACGTGGAAGCCGAAATCAACCCCACAGAATCCCAAGAGAAAGTGGAACAGGCCGTCAGGAACATCTTCGGGGACGTAAACCTGCATGTAAAGCCTCTCCATAAAGCAAGCCTCCTTGTAGGCGAAGGCAAAGGAAAGGAATCACTCACTAGACTGTGTGATCTTCTTCGCCGAGAACACATCCGCAGCGCTGCCCGAGCCGTCTTTCTCGAAGGCGTGGACAAAAAGGCCATCAGGTTCTGCTTGAACAAGCAGGTGGCATACGTCGGGCACGTTTCCTTCTCCAAAGAAACCGCAGAATCTCCACTTGGACCGATAAGGGTCAAGATAGAGTGTAGAGACCCCCGAGAACTCGTCGAATGGCTGGCCCCAAGAATAACGTAGAAACATGGATGGTAAGGGCTTTGTCTACAAGAGCTACCGTAACAGATCGCGGTGCCGTCCTTCTCGGCAAGAGTGTCGCGTGTGACGCTTTTGAAGAGACCAAGCCCTTGCGAGTTGTCACTCACGCTCACGCCGACCACATGGTGGGATTGAGGCAGAGCCTGAGAACATGCAGAAAAGTCTTGATGACGAAAGCCACGAAAGACATGATAGACGTCATGCGAACCCCGCTTTTTCTGTTGGGTGGCTTAGTGGAAACGCTTGACTACGGCCAAACCATACAGTATGATGAAGAGCGGATAACGTTTTTCAGGGCCGACCACATTCTAGGAGCGGCTCAGGTGCTGGTTGAAGATTTTGAAGGAAAACGAATCGTCTTCACAGGAGACTTCAGAATCGACGAAACTCCGGTCCTCGAATCAGACGTTCTTGTCATCGAAGCCACGTATGGAAGCCCAACCTGCAAACGCTCCTTCGGAACAGACGTCAAAGCCTCGCTAGTTTCCCTAGTAGAAAGAGGGTTGAAACAGGGCACAGTCTGCGTTTTCGGCTATCACGGGAAGCTTCAAGAAGTCATGCAGATCCTACACAAGGCCGACTTGAACGTTCCTTTCGTCGCGCCCGAGAAGGTTTTTCAGGTCTCAAAGGTCTGCGAAAAACACGGCATGCGCATAGGGCCGCTGATGCTGTCAACAGAGGCAGAAACAGAAAAACTGCTGGACAGCAACGCACGGTGCGTTGCCTTCTATCACATGGAATCCAGAGGCAACGTCGGTCTGAATAGCTTCCGCGTTGTCGTGAGCGGATGGGAATTCGGTTCAGCGATCCGACAGACGGACAGCAAAGAATACGTGGTAGCCCTCAGCGACCACTCAGACTTCAACGGGCTGCTTGAATACGTGAGACGTTCAAAACCTGAACTCGTCATAACCGACAACTTCCGCGTCAGCAACGGCGAAACCCTCGCAAAAGAAATCCGCAAGTGTCTAGGAATATCCGCCGTAGCCCTACCAAGAAGAGACGTCTCCTGAGACGAAAAAAATCGATTCGTAGGATCAACCAGAAATTAATTAGAATGGAGCAGTAGCTTAGCCTTGGTGGATTTTGGTGGCTAAGCTCAAGTGCCCTAACTGTAGAAACTCGTTTGATAGGAAGGCTATAGTCGAATACGGTTCTGCAGGTGCAACAGCCATACGCGTTGGTACAGGGGTTAGCCTGCATGTGTGGTCCTTCACTCTCCGCGTCCATGCGCAGTGCCCCGCTTGCAAGAAAACAGATTGGCTCAAAGTCCTTCCACCATGGAACAGACGCTGAAGCCTTGGACGCGCCAATTCTGCCAAAACTTAAAAAGCTCAGAGTAAACCATGTTTTGAATTGTCAGTAAAGGAGAAAAAGTGAGCATGCACAAGTCCTCGATGATTTCAGGCTTTTACAAGTTAAGCCCCAAACAACGTTTAGCTGTGGTTAAGGAATTTGCCGATCTGACAGACGAAGAGACCGCACTGTTACAGAACACTGGTTCTTTGCCCATGGATTTGGCCGACCGCATGATAGAAAACGTGGTAGGAGCCTTCCCCGTGCCGTTGGGCATAGGCACAAACTTTCTCATAAACAAGCACGACTACCTGATACCCATGGCCATCGAAGAACCCTCAGTAGTGGCCGGGGCCAGTAAAGCTGCCAAGATGGCAAGAGACGGCGGCGGGTTTAACACGAGCAGCACGCCGCCGATCATGATTGGACAGATCCAAGTTGTAAACGTCAAGGATCCCTACGCGGCTAGGATGCGAGTAATACAGTCAAAAGAGGAAATCCTGAAGAAAGCTAACGAGCAGGACCCAGTGCTTGTTTCAGCTGGCGGTGGGGCAATAGACCTTGACGCAAAGATAATCACGACGACGCAGGGGCCGATGCTGATTGTGGAGATGCAGGTGGACTGTCGCGACGCCATGGGTCCCAACGCCGTGAACACGATGGCCGAGGCAGTGGCACCAGTGATACAGCATGTGGCAAACGGTCACGTCTACCTACGCATAGTATCCAACCTGGCCACGAAACGCTTGGTAAGAGCCTCATGCCTCGTGCCCAAGGCCTCAGTCGGCGGAGAAGACGTCGTAGACGGCATCGTGAACGCCTATGCTTTCGCAGCAGCAGACCCGTACAGGGCGGCAACACACAACAAGGGAATACTGAATGGCATAATCGCGGTAATACTTGCAACGTGCAACGATCACCGGGCAATCGAAGCCGGAGCCCACGCCTACGCAGCAAGGACAGGCCAATACTCTTCTCTTTCAACATGGGAAAAGAACGATAACGGCGACCTCGTCGGCTCCATTGAACTGCCAATGGCAGTCGGCTTAATAGGCGGCGCAGTGAAGACACACCCCATAGCCAAAATAGCCTTGAAAATCCTCGGTGTAAAAACCGCCAACGAGTTCGGCGAAGTCCTCGCAGCCGTGGGCTTGGCTCAAAACCTCGCCGCATTGCGCGCGTTAGCGCATGAAGGTATACAGCGCGGCCACATGTCACTTCACGCTAGAAACATAGCCGTCATGGCAGGAGCAACCGGAGACCTCATCGACAAGGTAGCGGCGAAAATGGTTGAGGAACGCAAAGTCCGCGTGGACAGAGCCAAAGAACTAATCGAGCAACACAAGGAAGCCGGGAAAACCTAAAAGACAAACCTGTGGCATTGTAAACACGGCGAGAAAAATGAAGATAATCCTTGGGCCCGCTTCTACACAACTGGGAAAACAGATCGCCCAGACTCTCAAAGCTGAAACCGTGCCCGTGGCCTTCAAGACTTTTCCAGACGGTGAAAACTACGTGCGCATGGAAGGCCAAGTGCAAAACGAAGACGTAGCCATAGTTCAGACGACAAGTCCTCCTCAAGACACCAGGGTCATACAACTAGCGCTCATCGCAGACTCCGCAAAGAGAAACGGCGCTAAAAAAATAACGGCCATCGTCCCTTACTTGGCCTACGCACGCCAGGATAGAATCTTCGTCCAAGGCGAGTCCATAAGCGCCGAAACAATCGCGCGTATGCTCAAGGCAGCTGGCGTTGAGCGGCTGATAACAGTGAATGTTCATCAAGACAGAGTGCTATCTCACTTTCCTTTTCCAGCAAGAAGCGTCTCTGCGATTCCACTGTTGGCTGAATACTTTGTGAAAAAAGGCCACGCGAAAGCTTTCGCGCTTTCACCAGATGAAGGTGCAGTGCACATCGCTGAAGAAGCGAGAAAGGTCTTGGGCGGAGAATGCGGTTATCTGGAGAAAAGCAGGGATCGCTATACTGGACAAGTCAGCATGGAAAAGAAAACCCTTGACATAAAGGGAAAGACCGTCATAATTTTCGATGACATAATCAGCTCTGGAGGAACAATTGTCGCAGCGGCCAAGATTCTGAAGGAGCTCAATCCCCACAGAATCTATGTTGGGTGCGTTCATCCGTTACTAATCGGTGAAGCAGAACGATTAATCCTCCAAACTGGGGTGGAAGAAATCGTGGGCACCGACAGCGTTCCAAGCGACGTGAGCAAGG
>Ga0315282_10010822_pt1 | contig 14235 bp, 13 predicted proteins | sample YL17G07_20_MG_FD_203693 | JGI IMG/M metagenome (GOLD analysis project Ga0315282, IMG submission 203693) | Sediment microbial communities from Yellowstone Lake, YNP, Wyoming, USA - YL17G07_20 | ecosystem: Environmental > Aquatic > Freshwater > Lake > Sediment | place: USA: Wyoming | collected...
GCTCCCTCCTACGTGCATACTTGCGCTTAAGCCAATGAGGGTTAGACCACGCTATGTAATCTTCGTACACACCCTCCTCCTTGAGACGATCCGTGATAGAACGCCCGTCGTCAACGATCCTCCCATCAATAACCACAGTTGAGCCAGGGAATAAAGCCAAGACTTCGGATATTGCCTGATCTAACGAAAGATCACTATCTGATTTCATAATCCCTCAATCCCGTGCTAATCCCGTGCTAAAGTTGAAATAAGAAAGCGTAAACAGACGCCCCGACACGTCCATTTACGCTTTCTTATCTTCTTGATTATTCTTACTTTCTTTGTCTACATCGCCATTTTCAGAATTGCCCTTTTCCTCCTCATATCCGCAGTGTCCGGGGTGAAGCTCTTGATCGAGCTTCCGGAGAGGAAGCTTCTTTTATATTGTGCCCCTTTCAGGGGGCACAGGCCGGCCAAATCCCTGCACCGCCACCAAATTTCTATTTTCCCGGATTGTATGTACCCCTCCCGCTAATTTCCCTATTTCGTGCACCCCCCTATCCTTCCCATGCCCATTCCATCACTCCTTAAGACAAATCTCATCCCCGGAATACTCCACAAAAACGCTATTCCCTCCCCAATTCTTCCCCTTTACCGTGACTTTCATAATCTAACTTCACACGAATTATATTTTTATTTTTTTCTGGTAGCTTCTTCCTCAAAATAGTGGAGCCTACTGGGTAAGTCAGCGAAATGGGACAATTGTGGAAAGATCTTACATTTTTGTATACTTTCGGGTTCCATTAGAATTATATGAAGTTGTGAAAGCATTCGGGCTTTCACGAACTTACAGCAAAACACTATCTGGCACAGAAGTTGCGTAAACGACTATATGGTGGCTTACGAACTGTACTTATATGATGAAATAAAGGGACACAAGTTAATTGGTATCCTACCAGAAAGAAGAAAGGACCCGAGGAGAATAACAAAGGAATCGGTTCTAAAGTGGGGGAGAATGCTTCTTCATGATAGTACCGATGACAAGAATATTTTTTTCAAACAGGTAGAAATAGATCATAATACTGGTCGTGTTTTCGAGGATAATATGGTTTTCAATAATTATTAGATAATAAATCCGTATTCTGTTGTCAGATACCAGAGGCAGGGTCAGAAATGGTCCTGTGTTTAAGGTTCTTCTCTCTCAATTCTCATTGACAGTCTTATCGCACGAATCAAGACAATATTTAACAAAAAGTCCTATGGCCGCGACAAAATGTCACCTCACATTAGGGCCTATCCTTAAACATATATTTAAGATTAAGCTTTCGGTTCAAATAGTTATGTAACTCCCGTATTTAAGCTTCTTGTGGGCATACTTATTGCTTTGCAATCCTAGTAATCGCAATTTAGGAAGGGAGCAATTGGCGGCTGTGGAAGTAAAGGCAAGAAGGGCTGAAAATTCTTTTTTGGAAAATAATTATTATCAGAGGACGGTGAAGGTTGCCTCCTTTTTAATTTTTATTATAACCTTTTATCTCATAGTCTTCCTCTCCCGTCTCATTTCTTCTCTATTCGTTGTACTTGAATATGCCTTCCAGTCGTTTAAAAAAGTGAAACTCTTGGAAACAGAAGAAAAGAAGACTAAACCCCTTTCTGAGACCGGCAGTGAACGAAGAAAATATCCCAGGTTTAATGTGTATTGGCCGATCCAATACAATCAAATCGGCTCACCCATCAGCCATGATGGTCGAGTGACGAATCTTAGCGAAGGCGGGATGTTATTCCTGTCTCCTGGGCAGATGGAGATTGGTCAACAGCTAAAGTCAAAACTTTCTTTCATTTCAGGTTCTCAAATTAATACGATCCAAATGCAAGCTGTGGTGGTGTGGAGGGACATTTATCCGAACGAAGGGTGGGGAGATTATCGGTGCGGAGCGAAATTTCTCGATATCTCCACAAGAGATAGAACTGAGCTGAACAATCTGTTGACAAGCCATCCCCAATAATCACGGTATTCTCCCTAACGTTGTTGATTAAGTTGAATAACCGCTTTACCCTCTTCCCTTTCCTCCGACTAGCTCCGTTTCCCCTCATTATCGAGTTGTTTTAAGACCGATGCCCCTTAATCTCCCCATTTCGTGCGCCTCCGATCTGCAAGGGTGCCATAAAGCTATTTAAGCGACAAGGTCACTCCCTAAAGGCGGTAACCCCTGCCCCAGAGCAAATGTCCACAATAAAACGCAAAAATAACCACTTGATTTCTTCAGATGCTATGACTAACTTTAACCTATGGAGTGGGGCCTAATAAAATGAAGGTGTTTAGAAAGTAAGAAGGATCAAAGAAAAAAAGAGGAGATGAGAAGAGATGGAAAGAAAGAGGATCATCTGGCTGTTTCTTTTTGCTGTTTTTATTCTCGCTTTTTCTTCATGCCACCCTCGCCATGTTTCAGATATTAAGCTGAACATGACGAAAGAAGAAGTGGTCTCCTTGTGGGGGAAAACAGACCTTATCACGCATAGGACCGTTAACGGGAAGCCTGCTGAAACCTGGGAGTATCATTTTTCAAACACCGATTCTATTTGTTGGGTCACTTTTATTCAAGAGAGAGTAGTTAGCACCCAGTGCCGCCGACAACCCTATCCTCGACCATATTACTACACATATCCACACTACCCACACTATTATCCATATCCACACCGATATGACTACCCTTACTACTATCCCTATGGCCCTTAGTGGAGGTAACGACTTGCTTCAATCCAAGCGGCGGACGGAGTAGATCGGCCTTGATCACCCTGGGATCCGTCACAATGAAGGCCTTTTTCACACTCAGCTGTCGGGCTTTGCTTCCCAAATCTCGATGGTATTTGGGGCAAATATAACCTTGTTAGGTGAATAGAAAAAATGGGGTTTGTCAAATATCACTCCTGTCAAGGTGACCTCCTTTCAAAAAACTCCTTTAGAAAATATTTCCTGTGAACACACAATTTAAAATAAGGGTTTTATATGAAAAATTCAGTAAGCGCTCCTCATTTTGGTTAGGACAACATCTTTGATAGAAGGGAATTACCACTATTTTTTAGATGAAGATATTGGCCAATCCTTTCTCCGGCTTCTCAGTCCTCATAGCAAATCATTTAAGAGGGGTAAAGGAATAGGAAACTTGAACTGAGATTTTTCGGTTTTCCTGAAGTGGAGGGCTGAAAATCGATCGTTCAGACCAATATGACGGTGTTTTCCAGCACCCCGATGCCATTGACCTCTATCCGAACCCTGTCCTCCGCCCGAAGGGTGAAATCTTCTCCTGGCACGATACCTGTGCCGGTCAGCAAGACCGCTCCGTACGGAAAGGTTTGGCTGCGACAAAGGTAGCTAACCAGCTCTTCAAAGTGACGTTTGATCTGATCCACAGTGGTTTGCCCCTCGAAGATGATCCGACCTTCACGATAGATTTGAAGCGTAATGGTCCAGGTCCGCGCTACCGTCTCGGTGGAGCCAACCACAATGCACGGCCCGACCGCACAGGAGCGGTGATAGATTTTGGCCTGAGGCAGGTAGAGCAGGTTTTCCCCTTCGATATCACGTGAGCTCATGTCGTTGGCAATCGTGTAGCCAACAATGGTCCCCTGGGAGTTGATGACCAGAGCCAACTCCGGTTCGGGGACATTCCACTTTGCGTCCGCGCGGATGCCCACCGGTTCGCCAGGACCGACGACCTTTTCCGGAAGCGATTTGAAAAAGATCTCCGGCCGGGGGGCGCTGTAGACTCGGTCGTACGCGTTGGCGCTAAAGTTAGATTCCTCCATTCGCGCCGCTTTGCTTCGTAGGTATGTGACCCCCGCCGCCCACACTTCCTGGCGTTCGACGGGGCTGAGCAGTTGGATTTGGTCAAGGGGAAATCGAGTCAGTCTCTGTTGGGAAAGGGTCTTCAGCTGTTCGAGGGCATTCTTGGTTTCGAGAAGGAAGCTGAGATTGCTCACCCCTGCATCGGATAAATCCAGGATGTGTTTCTCCGCAGTGAGCAACCCTACACGTGTTTCTCGTTGTGAGGTGAGGAATCTGCAGAGTTTCATTTTGTGTCCCTTATTTATCTTTAGATCGAAACGAAGACAGGCAGGAAGCAAGATAACTCATCGATGAAGAGCCTGTCAAGGCGGATGGAGATAGCTTGTGAAAGGTTTTGACAAACCCTTATTTTTGTAGTATTTTAAAAAAGAGTTGAGGAGAGAGATGAAGATTAAGCTTAAATTTTTCGGTTTTCCCGAGGTGGAGAAAAAAGTAGGTGGTAAGGAGATCAACCTCGAGCTGGACGGTAGTACCTACGGTGACCTCCTCAACTATCTGCAGAAAACTTACGGTGAATCTATCAAGAATACCTTACGGCAACAGACCCTCAGAAACGGGAAGGAATGGATCCGCAGGGATGATCTGGCATACTCCTTGCGAGATGGCGATCAGCTTAGCTTTCTACGAATGGTGCCCGGCGGGTAGGTAATTACCGCATTCCATTCCCTGTTCTTTCGGGTCAGAGATTGACGATCTTCTCAATCGTTCCCTCATAGGCTCCCTCAATAATGGTACGGAGGATCTCATTGCTTTTCTCTGGCGGAACGGGCCTGGGCGAAGCCTCGAGCTTCATCCTGTTCTGGGAAGCATCCGTGATGGCCTTTTCGATTAAATCTTTCGAAAAGTTTTTAAACTCCTTCAAGGCAAGAGGGAAATTAATTTTTCTATAGAAATCAAACAATCCATCAATCAAACCTTTCGTCATGTCTCCAGACTCTTTTATGCCCATTATTGCGGCAACATTTCTTATCTTTTCCGAGATATTCGGAGCATAATAAGCCGTGTAATAGGGCAGCATGACGGCTACGGCTTCTCCATGGTCCATCACATTGGACCAGCTGAATGAATTAAGGTGGGGCAGGCCTGCTTGCTTATAGAAAAGAACCGATCCCCCGAGAGTGCTCGCGAGAGCCATCATTCGTCTGGCTTCTCTGTCCTGGCCATCCTTCAGGACTCTGGGCAGACCTTCGAGAAGAAGCTTCAATCCAATGAGGGCTCGTTGATTGGCCTCCGGATCAATGCCATCTTCCACATTGTTAAAATAGCCTTCTATCAGATGGGTCAGTGTGTCCAAGCCAGTCACCATAGAGACGTGATTCCCGCAGGAATAGGTCAGTTCAGGATCAACGACAGCCTCTGTAGGAACGATCGCCATGTCAGATATCATTTTTTTTAAATGCAACGAGATGTCTGTGATCACTGAAAATTTTGTGAGCTCACTTCCTGTTCCGCTTGTGGTAGGAACGGCAATCAGGTTCATAATCTTTTTCACCTTTTTGGAGACCATGCCCACCCCAAAATAGTCATCAAGTTCACCTTCCTTAAGCGTTCCCAAAATACCCGCCGCCTTGGCAGCGTCGATCACCGACCCTCCGCCGATGGCTAATAAGCAGTTATAGTCTCCTGCGAGTAAATGATAAACGATCCGATAGACCGTCTCTTTGCTTGGGTTTGGTTCTACCCCTTCGACGATTTCATAATGGATAGAGTTCTTCTCTAAGACCTGAGAGATAGAGTCTAAAACCCCCGACTTTTTAATCGAGCCCTTTCCAATGGTCAGAAGCGTTTTCTTCGCATATTTCTTTACTACCCCACCAACCTGTTGGATAGACCCTTCACCGAAATGGATCGTGGTTGGTTTCCATGCTTCCAATATTCTTTCTGCATCCCCCATGGTCTTTTCTATCTTTTTCATCTCGAAATCCCTTTTGACTATGATAAAAAGAGAAGTGCCTTCCTAGCTAGACCCATTTTCTTGTTATTTGATCTCCTTCTAATTGAGAGACGACTTACGTATTTTCTTCGTACTCTTCCATACCGAGCCGTTCGAGCAAGCCCGGGGTCGGCTTGCCGTTGGCATCCCACTCCCGAACTTTGTAGTATTCAAGAATTGCTTGATCCAACCCGATCGGGACCTTTCCTGCGGCTGGGCCTTCGTTAACGGGCTCCATGAACCGCTTGGGATATTTAAAGTCGTCCTCCTTCTTCCAGCCATAGCGGATGTTCAGGAGCTTCTGAAGGGTGGTAATTCGTTCTCCGCATTTTCGTAAATCATCGGTGTTCCATCCCAGCCCACAGACCGCATTCAGGGTGTTCGTCAAGTCTGTGAGGGTGTAACCGCTGAATTCCTGAAATTTGCAGTGACCGGCAGAGTTAATCACATTGCAGTAGTCATGAAATTTGGCGTTGTAATCGGGTAAATTTTCCCACTCCCAGCGTTCATCATTCGTAACGTCACCAATTCCCCATTCAGGGAGCCGGACATTGCAGACCCAGATGTGCTGAGAATTGCTTCGCTCGTGATTCGGTCCGGATGCTACGCCTGTACAGTAATTTAAGGCTGAGATGTATTGAGCCCGCCAGTTGTGGGCCGCGATCTCCTGTCCTTTCATGGCGACGGCCCATGCTTCCGATCCCTTTCCTATTCGCTGAGCGGCATATTGGCATCCCTCGCCGAGGAGATAGGCGAGGCCGCCTTCGCGGAGGCCGATTTTCTTAGTTAACTCGATCACAGCATCATGATTCCCCCACTTGAGATCAAGGCCGTAAGTGTCCTTCTTTGTAATCACTCCTTTCTCATAGCACTCCATAGCCCATGCAATCACCACGCCTAAGGAAATTGTATCCATAGAATATTTGTCTGCCAATTCGCAAGCATATGCAATTGCCTTTATATCTGCGCACATTGTGTCATAACCCATCATAGCCAAGGATTCATACTCTGGCCCTTTGCCCTTAAACTTATATGGCCCTTCCTTCACTTCACACCGATTATGGCACTGGACCACGCAGTATTTGCACGGCCAAGGCTTTGCATTTAATTCTCTTGCATAGTTGGAGGCATGCCAGGCCTTTATTCCTTCAGGCCAATCACCCAAACTATAATTTTTGATGGGTAAATTTCCTTGCGGAGCAAACAACTCCGTTGCCGATGCGGTTCCGACCCGCTTCGTTTGAAGCCACTCAGGTTTCTGGGAGTCTATTGTCGCGAGTCGATGATTAATCTCCTTGTTCAGCTTGTTCAGTTCCGCCGTGTCATGATATTTCAACTTCTGGCTACCCCGGATCGCAATGGCCTTCAGGAACTTTGACCCCATGACCGTGCCCATTCCGCTTCGACCACAGTATGACTTCTTACGGGTCTGAATATTTGCAAACCGAACCCCACGCTCCCCGGCCTGTCCGATGCTGGCCACTTCAAAGTTGTCACCCTCAACGGCATGAATTGCATCCTCGACTTCATAGGCATCTTTACCCCAAAGATGGCTCGCATCTTTGAGCCCCGCCTTGTCATCATCGACAACGAGATAGACAGGTTTTTCCGCTCGGCCGGTTATCACAATGGCATCGTACCCCGTGGCCTTGATCTCAATGCCCAAACTTGCCGTCGCGGCTGAGCCCGCGTTCATGTAAATTGACGGGGAAATAGCCGTTGTCGCCCATTTGGCTGCTCCACTCTGCTGGATGCCATTGAGCGTCCCTGCAGCGAAAGTCAAGCAGTTGGCTGGGTCGGACGGTAGCGTCCCGCGAGGGCATTCTCGCCACATGAAGTACGCGCCCAACCCTTCTCCGCCAAGGAAATATTCGTAGAGTTCATCGGGAACCGTTTCGGCTTTACAGGTCCCCCTGCTCAAATCGACTCTTAAAACCTTGTTCCATATGCCTTTCATAAGTTCTCCCCCTTTCACCTTTAGAAATTGATGAACCCCAATGACCGAACCTCGGTTCAACTTTTACACGGCGTTGCCTCTTTTTTGACGGATGGAAGTTCACCTTCCCAGTCTAAATGTCTAAATATCAATAGGTCTGAAAATCAGCACAACGGCCATTACAATAAATACCATTGTTTCAGCACCCTGAGACCAGTACCGGGCCGTTACAGCCATCACTATTCCGAGGGCGAAAGCGGACAAAAAGGTTCCCTTCAGATTCCCCATCCCCCCGACGATGACCACGGCGAAGCCAAGCAAAAGAATAGAGAGCCCCATATAAGGGTGGACAGAACTGATGGGTGCGTAGAGAACCCCTCCTAAGGCTGCAAGGGCGCTCCCTAACACAAAAACGATAGAAAAGTATTTGTCGACATTGATTCCAAGACATCTTACTCCATCTTTGTCCTCCAGGGCTGCCACAACGATCTTCCCCACAATGGTCCTCTTAAAAAATATGTTTAATGCAAGAAAAAGAAGGATAGCAATCATCACGATCAGGATCCGGTAAATTGGGAGCGAAAGGCCCCAGAACATCAGATATTTTCCAATCGGATCGCTCGTCGGATAGGGATTGACCCCCCAAATCCACTTGATCACATCGACACCGATCAAAGTAACAGCAAAGGTAGCAATGAAGGTGTAATCAAGAGATTCACCATAAAGCCTCCTGATGATAAACCGCTCAATCACATAGCTGATTGGAATGACAACAATGACCGCAAGGGTTGCAGCAAATACAAAATAACCGTTAAGAAAAGCGACCAAACTAACCAGCGCATAGACGCCTATTGTGTAAGTTAATGTATGAGCAAAATTGATCACCCTCATCGTCCCAAAAGTCAACGAAAGGCCGATCGAAATGAAGTAGAGAATTGCACCAATACTAAACCCATAGACAATGGTATAGATCATTTCCTGAGAACCTCTCCTTACGCAGGCCTAAAAAAGCTCTTCCTCTTTATGAAATATTCAAGACTACTTTGAATATATCCCCAAACACCCTTGCGGAACCGAAAGGTGATAATCAGGAGAGAGATTCCTAAAAACATCTCCCATCGATGAATGTAAAGCGGTAAAAAATTACTAATAATCATGTAGGTTACGCCGCCTATTAGCGCTCCATAGAGATTACCTGCTCCTCCAATCAGACAGGCGAAGACAACCCCCACGTTACTATTCACATCCATCGCATTGGGATTGACGTAATGATAGTTAAGAGCGGTTAGCGCTCCCGCAAGACCGGCAATGGACCCAGCGAGTACAAAAGTCAGCCATTTGTAAAGATAGGTGTTGTACCCGAGAAAACGGACTCTCGTTTCATCTTCCTTGATCGATCGGATCATAATCCCGTAGGGTGAGGAGGTCAATCTTTTCAGAAGATAAAAAACCACCAGCAAACAGACAAGAACGAATCCAAACATGATGGGGCGGCTGCCAAAATTGAGAAAGCCTAATTTTGAGACGCTCACTCCAAATCCGTCTTCTCCCCTTGTAATTTTTCTAAGGGGCGAGAGAACAAGAAAAAATCCGATATGGTTGAAAGCCAGGTTGATCAGGGCAAAACAGGCGCCCGTCGTCCTGACCACAATAAGGCCCAGAAGCATCCCTAATAGTCCTGCAACAGCAATTCCAACTAATATGGCAAGAAGAGGATTCCCATTGATATATTTGATAAAAAGGCCAGAACCGTACGCACCAGTCCCTAAAAAGAGCAAATGGCCAAAGGAAAGCCGGCCCATGTAACCATAGAGCAGGTCAAAGGACATCGCAAAGATGCAAAAGATCATAAAGTCCGTCACTCTGTGGGTCGACAGGATAGGTGTAAGCAGCAGATAACCTCCGGCGATCAGTAAAGAACTGATCACTCCATAATCCTTCACCGGAGCGTTTCTTATCGGCATAGAAAGTTCCTTTCTTTTACCCGAATTGAATGGATACGCTTTTACCTTATCCAAAGTCAGCTGCTCCTTAGAGCTATCCTGTTGTTCAGAGATATTCTTCCAATCCTCGAGTATCCAAAATTTCTGACTTATCCATGATTTCCCTGGCAACCTTGCCCTCCTTAAGGATATGGATTCGGTCGGCCAAGCGGTTTACCATGGAAAGGTTTTGTTCGACAATCACCGCAGAAACCGTACCTTTCAAACCGGTCAGAATTTTGACGATATCCTCAATCACAACGGCCGCTAACCCTTGAGTGGGTTCATCGATCAAAAGGAGTTTAGGTTCTCCGACCAAGGCCCGGCCGACCAGCAGGATCTGTCTCTGCCCACCACTCAATTGTCCTGCCTTCGTTTCCAAGAAGTCTTTCAGTTTTGGATAAATACTCATCACCTTATCTACGGCACGCTCCACAGGCTCCTGGCTGGCATAAGCAGCAATCTCGATATTCTCTCGAACCGTCAAGTTCCCGAAGACCTTCTTTTCCTGAGCCACATACCGAAGTCCCCGCAAGTAATGATCTTCCGGGGAAAGACCTGATATTTCATGCCCCTGGTAAGTGATGGAGCCCTTTCGCGGTTTCAAGAGGCCGATGATGGTCTTTAACAAGGTTGTTTTCCCGGCCCCGTTTCTACCGATCAAAAAAGCCATCTGCCCCGTTTCGATTTCGAGAGAAATGTCGTGAAGCACCTTGGCATAGCCATAGGTAACATCTAAATGATTAATTTCAAGCATCGATCTTCTTTCTTTATCCTAAGATGAAGTTCTCTCCTGAATAGATCGTTATAGGATCTGTTGGCCCGTCTCTCCTTTTCCCCAATAGCATTCCCTCACGGATGGGTCGCAAAGGACATGTTCAGGATCTCCTTCACAGATAACCCTTCCCTCATTCATGACGCAGAGACGTTTCACCAAGTTGACGATCTTCGATAATTTATGCTCAATAATGACTAAAGTAAGGTTTTTCCTGATCCGGTTGAGGAGGTCAAGGACCTCTGAAATTTCAACGTCGCCAAGCCCGGAAAGGGGTTCGTCCAAGAGAAGAAGTTTTGGGTTGAGGGAGAGGGCAATTCCAATCTCCAACATTCTTTTCGAGCCATAAGAAAGCTCTGATGTCTTCGTGAAGGCGTGGTTTTCAAGACCGACGAGTCTCAGGGTCTCCAAACAGCTTTCTTGAATCTCCTCGTTCTTTGTCGATGAGAAAAAGAACCTACGAGCGGAGGTGTGCTTCTCTTTGAATCGAATACTCGAGAGGACCAGATTCTCCCACACGGTCATCGAATTAAATACTGAAACGAGCTGGAATGTCCTCACCATACCCTTGGTCACCCTCTGGTATGGGGGGACGTGCGTGATGTCCTCGCCAAAAAAGAAGATGCGTCCTTCGGTGGGAAAGAAGAAACCGGAAAGCAGGTTAAAGAGTGTTGTCTTCCCTGACCCATTTGGACCAATGATGCCAGCGGCCTCTCCTTTCTCGATGGAAAATTTCACCTTATTGACAGCAATGAGTCCACCGAAATGTTTACTCAATCCTTCCGCTGCCAGAATTTCGGACATGTCCACCCTTTCTTCTCAACAATATGTACGGTTTGCACCCCAATATAAAATAGAACTATGCTGGCAAAAAAAGGGGGAGACTTGCATCGCCTCCCCCGATGCTTCTTATACTACCAACCCATTTCTTTCAAAGGCAAGCACAATTCCTCACCCGTGTAGACATCGACCACTTTGCCAAAATCCCATTTATCCTTTTTCTCCTTAGGAGATTTGCCGTCCAAGATGAAAAAAGCATATTTATAGGAGGGCCGCCCATCAATACGCCATGTGGCTGGACCCTTCACACTCATAAATTGTGGATGGTCCATTAGAGCCTTATAGACCTTACCCGGTTCCGTAGAGTTTGAGAGTTCAATCCCCCTAAGGACCCCTTGCATCCCGAGGTAGGCGAAAACGGCAAATGGATCGGGTGGTTCGCCATACTGCTGTTTCCAAGCTTTTGACAGGTTTGCAACTGCCTTTACTGTCTCAGGATCCTTGAAACCCGCAAGATCATGATACCACCACCATCCCATGGTTACCCCTTCGAGAGCCTCAGATGGAACACCAATAGCCTGAGCGTTAATAATGCAGTTGAAGAAAACCTTTGTATCTTTCTTCAATGCCAACTCATAGACCTGTTTTAAGGCATTGATGGCGTCGTTCCCCCAATGTCCCATCATGACCACGTCGGGCTTCATTTCCTTTATTTTAATAATATAGGAGGTAAAGTCCGGAGTTCCCACTGGAGACCAGACTTCAGTGATCTTGATGTCCGGGTATTTGTTGTCAAAGACCTTATGAGCCCCTTTTGCTGCGCCACGTCCATAAGCATAATCCGGAAGAAAAAGGACAACACTCTTTGGTTTATAGGTTCTGCTTACGTAATCGGCACACATTCTTCCTATTCCATCAACAGCACCAAGTGTGGAGATGTAATAGGGGGCCTTCGTGTCCTTTTGGAAGATCTTTTCCTCAACACCATTGGTCGCCATAAATAATGCTTGACCTCCTTTTATTTGCTCGTTGATGGCTGTACTCACATGCGCGAAGGTACCTCCCACGACAAGCAACACCTTATCCTCATTCAGTTCGCGGAATCTCCGGACACCCACATCCGGTTTGGTCTCATCGTCTCGAGTCACCGCTTCAACCTTAATCTTCTTTCCTCCTAGCATGACACCACCTTTATCGTTCGCCTGTTTGATGGCTAATTTGGCGCCATCCAGTTGAATCTTTCCAACGGCAGAGCCCGCGCCTGTCATGCTGAACATCACTCCGATCTTGACCTGTGCATAAGAGGGGCTGTTCGAAATACAGAATACAAGGCCAACTACACCAACGATACAAAAGAACTTAACAACCTTTTTCATTGTACTCCTCCTTTCTTCATTTCGTCATCACACAGCCATCCTTCCTATCTCAATCACCCATGGTCCTTCGTAACAATATTAAGTTTTCATCACCCCCTTCTATGGATTTACTTTTTTTATCTTTCTTTGTAAGGCACAAGGGCTTGATTCATTCTATCACCCTTGTGCCTTACTCTGCTTCAGATTTCCTCCCATTTACCGAGTAGGTGTTTGTGTAAAGTCGATCAATTTCCATCCGGTAAGTTCAATACCAGTGGTTACATCTGGAGCCATGCCAAACCATGCCTTGAGGTAATTCGCCGTCATGTGTTCGTACTTCCAGACTTTGTAATCGTACCAATTTTCGTAAAACATGATTTCTCTCTGATTTCTGCCCATCGTATTCATATCAAGATTGACATGCATTTCATAATTGATGCAACCCCGCTCTAAATGTGTGAGAGGTACCAGGCTCAGCATCTCCTTCCAGGATCGATCTACACAATCGGGTATTTTGTATTTAACACAATCACCTTTAGGCTTGATATGAACCCGGGCCATGAGCGTATACTGCTCCTTTGGATCCGGATTTACCCCTCGGAAGACAGGATTGCTTGGTAGCTTGAGCATTTCCCAAAGGGTAATGTCAACCCCTTCACATACAGTCTTAGTCATCTCAAACCATCTCTTCAGGAAGGGCATATTCAGATGCAAGTCCCAATCCTCTCTGCTACGCCAAACTTCGTAAAACATGTACAGTCTTGGATTCTCTTTCATATAATCATTCGGCTCCGTACCCACATTCACGTGCATATCATATTGGATGCAACCCGGCTCTCTCCGGGTAAGAGGAATCAGTTTCAACATTTCTTCCTTGGCCAACTTCTCATTTCCAGGTTTCACCTTGAGAATGGCCAAACAAACAAAATTCTTGTTGTCTCCTGCAAAGACAGGAGTGCTACCGACAAAGAGGAACACGATCGCCAATAGAAGAAATAAAACCTTTTTGCTCAACATGTGAGTACCCCCCTTTCGTTATATGAAGTGACTTATGTTAATCTTCAAACCTGTACCAGGTTTACACCAGGGAAACTGCAAGTCTGAAGGCCCCAGCCTAAATTATTTCACCACCTCCTTTCTTTCAGCCCTTGACCTTTGTCCTTCCGCCTCTCCATGAGGAATGAGATTGTGAATGTGTTTAACGCTGTCTGATGCGGAAGTGACCCTGCTCGTCAGTATACCGTTCAGTCTTAACCCCTTCCAGAACGGTTAGGCTGATCTCCGCCCGATAAGCGACAACGCTGCCAGGTTCCAAATGCCCGATGTAGATAGCTTTGCTGTCCCAGTCATATACGCTGATGTGGGCGTGGGCATCACCACCAATGACAGAGCCTTGAACGCTTCCCAGTTCGATAGGGCCAGTAAAGTTCCAGAACTTTTCCACCACCGGAACAGAGGTATTGGTAATGGTATGAAGATGCACTCGCTGCAAAGAACCGATCCCACCTGTGATAGCAGCGGTGTCAATCTGTTCCTTTTTTACTACCTCCTGTAATCCTTCAAGAAGCAAGTCATCTCTGTCAAACATTATCAGGACAGTCCGCGGTGTTGTTTTAGACACGAAATATTGCATTTGATTTCCTCCTCT
>Ga0315282_10010823_pt1 | contig 14235 bp, 10 predicted proteins | sample YL17G07_20_MG_FD_203693 | JGI IMG/M metagenome (GOLD analysis project Ga0315282, IMG submission 203693) | Sediment microbial communities from Yellowstone Lake, YNP, Wyoming, USA - YL17G07_20 | ecosystem: Environmental > Aquatic > Freshwater > Lake > Sediment | place: USA: Wyoming | collected...
GGATCTCAAGTGTGATTTGCGCCTTTTGGCTGGAGGAAAAATGTTTTCTTTTGGGCATGGTGATCTCAGTTTACACCTTATTTTTGCCCTTTTTCGTGTCCAATTTTTGTTAGCCACTTAAAGCTTTCGATAGCACAGTAGTCTAAAATCAGCCTATCTAACATCGGCTGCTAAGAGTCTGCACACTTCTGGTTCTTTTGGATCGAAAAATCGTCCAGCCATTCGGGTAGATTCCAGCGTACAGCGGCTGCACAGCTGCTGTTGAATGTTTTGAACGATACCCCACGTTCACTTTTGGGGTCTCTCAACCCTATACATAATCAGAAGCCTTGAAAAGGGAAAAAGTATCAGAACGATTATTCTGTCAGCGACCGTTTTTATAGTTGTGAAATGCCAAAATAAATGACAACGGTTTGCGTCAATGGCAGAGGGGCGAAACTACGACTCGCTTTCGAAACGGGGCACTGCCTGGGCGTAGTATAAACTCAGTTTAGCGGGGCGAATCCCCGCCGTCCAATGCACGCTTTGTTGAGCGTTTTTCTAGGCTGTTCTAACAACTTTCATGATTTCATCACAAGCGTCATTATTATTTCTATCTACAAAAAGGGGTTTTGCTATTCTTAAAGTAGAGTTTCTAACTACCTTTTGTAAAACCTCAAAATAATTTTTATCGCCTGTCAAAAACAAATGATTACCCACAAGATTTAATGAATGATTACTATCTATCATATTACCATGAGTAATTCTAAATTTTAGTTGAAAATATTCAGTCAAGCCTCTGACATATGTTCTTGGTACATTTCTTGAATTAAGGTCTCTGAGCCAAAAGGACTCCCATTCCATCTTACCTACGGATGTTTTTCTTAAGTGAGGTAATAACCAATCTTTGTAATCTCTCATTGAAGGGTCACCCTTTAGTGCTAGTCTCCAAATAGTGGATGATTTACTTCGCCAGAATCGTTCGCTATCTGGTAGCGGGGTAAAAAGGTTCTGAATTTCTGGGTCTTCTGACCCAACCTCAAGATTCTCGTATTTTAGTAAAGCTTGTCTTACGCTTTTGTCCATTGGATTTCCCTTACTGATAGCTCTTTCAGTAAGAGATATGTACTCATCAAAACTTTCGTTTGTCTCAAGAAAACCGTTTCGTTTAAAAAAATTTATAATGGAACGATAATTGTGGACATACCCCCATATCTCTTTTTCATTATGTGGCATAGAATATATCCAATCAGGGCGACACCGTTTGAATTCATTGATTACTTCCTGCGTTTCTAAGTAACTTTCAGGGAATTTTGGATATATGGTTCCCAATTTCCATACAACTTGAAAGCATTTGTTTCTGAGTTCCTCATCTGAAATTCTAGCAATTTCAAAAACTATTCCTAGGGACACAATAATATCACAAAGGTTTTCTTGGAAAAAATCTTTTAGTTTTTTATAAAAACCATTCTTGGCAATGTAGTCATAAACGTTTGTGTCCAGAAATATTTTCATTTTGCATTACCAATTTCATTATGAAACTAAAACACCCAACAATTGACCATACAGGCTCTTCCTACATAGCATATTCGTCTCATTACTGCTCTATCCTGATTGGATATTACTTTATAAGCCATGATATTCGCTGTTGACAAGAATCTTATTTTCCCTTCCCTCTATTTATTATAGCCAACATTTCTAAAAAGATGACATCAATGATAAACAGTAAAGATTCATCTTAAACGCTGAATTTTGACCAAATAATTCCGATATGAAATTATTCTGATGAATAGGGCCTAAATACTTCAACGCTGGAGACAGTTAGATTATTCCTACATGGAAAATGCCGTGATAAAATAGAACGTATGAACGAGATAACCAGATCATCTCGTGTAACCACGGCTTTGCAGGTCATCCAGCGAATGAACGAAGGTTTGAGTGTGAAGGAGGCTTGCAGTGAAGTGGGCATGCCACGGAGCACTTATTATTACGTTATTGCCCGTGACACTGAAGCTATCGCCATGTTCCAGGATATGGTGACTGCCAATCATCGTGAACGTCTCTGGATGATCCTTGTTAACCATGTCAACGGCAACCGGGCTTCTCATCGAAACCCGGTTCTTTTCACCAGTCGGGGCGGGGGAGTTGTTGAGCACAGCGAAATCCCTGTAAGGGAAACCCCGGACCTATGATAAAACGAAACCGGGCTTCTTCTCGAAACCCGGTTTTTTTCACCAGTCGGGGCGCGGGGAGTTGTTGAGCACAGCGAAATCCCTGTAAGGGAAACCCCGGACCTATGACAAAACGAAACCGGGCTTCTTCTCGAAACCCGGTTTTCTTCACCAGTCGGGGCGCGGGGAATTGAACCCCGGACCTCTTGCACCCCATGCAAGCGCGCTAGCCGGACTGCGCTACGCCCCGAACAACGCTGGTAATTATAGCCTTATTCACGGCTTTGCGCAATGGTTGTAAAGGGCGGTCAAACTTTCCCCCACCCGTAAAAAGTTGGCACGTACAAAATCCGCTCGCCTTTTTGCCAGGCGGCCGCGTCCAGGTTGAGCAGTTTCGCCATCTCAACGGGCGAGGTCGTTTCGCTCAAATCAGCCTGGATCATCTCATATTCGGATTCACGCTCTTCCTCAGATGGGGGCGCGCCCCACTGCCCGCCGAGCAGGCCGACCTGGGTTTCCTTCAGACCGGCCTGGAACAGCCAGCCTGCCAGCTTGCGCCCGGCGTAAGTGTCAGCTCCCTGGGTGTGTAAAGCAGCCGCCTGTTTCCAACCCAACGTCGAAAGCGGATCGGGATAATCGATGCGGCCGCCATAATCCGGCTCAGCCAGGGCCACCACCCAGCCGCCGGGCTGTACCACACGGCGCATTTCGGTTAAGGCAGCCACCGGCTCGCTGGCCCACAGCAAAAAATAGTGGCACACGGCGCAGTCAAAGCTGGCCGGGGCAAAAGGTAATGCCAGGGCGTCTCCATGGATAAAAATTCCCGCCGGGTTGGTAAACCCGGCAAAGGCGAGGAAATCCTGGCGGATATCCAGGCCATACACCTCTGCGCCGGTCATGCGCTGCAGACTGGCGCTAATTACACCCGTGCCACAGCCGGCTTCGAGGATGCGCCGGCAGCCTTCCAGGTTCAACTGCTTCACGCAGTACTGCCGGATTTGCTCTGTCCAGCCTGCCTGCAAGCTAAAACGCCGGTGCCAGTCTCCGGCATCCCACCTCACCGGTTCTTCCAGATCTTTTCCCACGGATCCGTCAGCAGGTTACCCAACACCGTGGTGACCCCTTGGGTGGGAAGCACGTCTCCATCCGGCTCAACGTACAGCCAGGCGCGCCCGGCTCCGCTGGGTGGTTTCTCGTGTTCTGCAATCTCGAGGGCTACCGGGTGCACGTGGGAGTAAGGCACCGGCAGGTCCCACACCAGGCTCATCAGCCGGTCGGCGGCGGCGGCGCTCAAAACGTGCAGAGTTTCCGCGAAAGCAGCATCGTTGGCCGAAAGCGAAACCTCCTTCACGCCCATATCGCTTAAGCGGTCGAGCAGGGTGATGAAAGGGGTCGCGTCCGCCTGGTCGATGGTCAGATGGACGGTCACGTGGATATCTTCGACCACTGCATCTCGCACGGCCTCCCAGGATTGGTCTTCGCCAGGTTGTAAGAGGATCATCAAATGATCGAGACCGCTCTGCAGCAGTTGGTGTAAATAATGAGTGTCGGTCAGCCGAAAACCATCCGTCAGCAGGCCCGTCACCTGGCCTAATTTCTGGCCGTGTGCGATCAAATCTGGCAGGTCGGGGCGCAAGGTTGGCTCGCCGCCGGTAAAAATGACGTGCGGGATACCGGCGTTCCAGGCTTTTTCCATGATCGTCTTCCATTCCTCGGTGAGCAGCTCGCGTCCGACGCGTTCGACCGGGGCCACTTCTTTGGCGACCTGTTCGGAAACCTGGTAAGTCAGGGCGCAGTCCAGGCGCAGCGGGGCGGACAGGTCTTTGAAATGCGGGTCGACCCTCTGGAAATCGAGGAAGGTTTCCGGATCGAGGCCAGGGGTAGAAATCAGCTCCTGGATGCGTTGGATCAGCTCGCGGTAATCCTGGCGGGCCTGGTCTTTCTTGACGTGGTAACGACGGGCGATTTGCTCGACGGCTGAGTCTTCAGGTGTTTTTTGCACCAGGTGGTAGATGAGTTCGGTAGCAGTCTGGTTCAGGTGCAGGACGGTCTTCGCATTCACCACCAGGATGCCTTCTCCATCCGGTTCGACCCGCAAATGCAGGCGGTACTGCATGGGAGCATCCGGTGGCGTTTGGTAAGGAAAAACCCCCGGCGGAAGCGGTTTAAATGGAACGAAAACACGTTCGATCATGCGGTTGAAGAAGCTCATTTAACCCTCCGTTTCTTAAAATCCAGCAGGCAAAGTAGACATTGAAACCAATTCGGGTTGGTTCAGGCGCGCCAGCGGGCAGCCCCCGCCGCATTCTGAAAGCAGCGCGCAGGCAGTACAGGCAGATGGCAGGCCCTTACGTTCGCGCAGGCCAACCGCCAGTGGGTGGTTCCAGATCATCTCCCAGGAAGTGGTCAGCATATTTCCCAGGGGTTGGTAATACGATTGGCAGGGGATGACCGCCCCATCCGGTTCGATACACATGTTATAGAGCGCCGCCGAGCAGCCTTTGACGCCCAGCTCCATCTGAACCGGGTCGAAGTGGCAGTATTGGGTGGGCGTATACCAGATCAGGCGCTGCCCGTATTTTTCGGTCGACCGGCGCGCCAGCTCGAGTAAGGGCGGCAGATCGCCCTCGGCCAGACCGGTGCCGACCGTCTGCCCGCGCCCGGAATAGATCAGGGCGTTCAGGCCGATAGTAGGCACGCCCAGCTCCCCCAGGAATTCGAGTGTCTCAGCCAGGTAGGGGGCATTGGTGCGCAGCAAGGTGGTATTGGTCATCACATACAGGTTCTTGACCGCCAGGGCGTTCTTCAGACCCGCCACCGTGTCGCCCCAGGCGCCGTGTGCGCCTACCATCTTATCGTGGATGGTCGGGTTGTGCGATTCCAAGGTAATCTGGGCGTGATCCAACCCGGCTGAAACCAGCTCGTTGAGGTAAGCGGCGTCTTTCAAGCGCCGCCCGTTAGTATTGATCCCGGCAATCTGGCCTTTTCCCTCGGCGTAAGCAATCAGTTGGGCCAGGTCGGGGCGTTGAGTCGGTTCACCGCCGGTGAAAACCACGTGGGGAATACCCACTTCCCACAACTTATCCAACACCTGTTTCCAACGCCCGGTATCCAGCTCGGGATACTGGCGCGGGCGGGCATTGTAGCAGTGGGAGCAGTTATTGTTGCAGCGGTAGGTGATCGCCAGGTCCATGCGGTAGGGCGCCGACGGCCTGACCGAGAAAGGCGTGATGGTATCCAGTTCAAGCTCACAGATCGGGCAGGCGCCGTTTGGAGAAATCAGCTCGTGCACCTGTTTGTCCATCTGGTGGTAATCGAGCAGCGCCTGTTCTATAGAGACGTTGTAACGGCGGGTGATCAAGTTGGCAACCTGGGCGACCGGGATTTTTTGCAGCACCAGCCAGGTCATGAAGACCGCCGTCGGGTTGAAATGGAATACGCGCGCCGCATTGACGATCAACAGCCCGCTGCCATCCGCGTCCACACGCAGGTGGACGCGGCTTTTTTCTCCGTCCGAAACCTGCTCGTAATGGTGGATACCTACCGCAATTACAGGCGGTAAAGGTTGCCGCTTAAATCGTTCCAGGAAAAAGGTCTTGAATTCAGCCAGGGAAGTCATAAAAGCATCCTATCGCCCACCTCCTGCACAGGCACAGGCGCAGCCCGCGCAGGCGCATGCGCAGGAGTGATGGCCACCACCACCCCCAACACTGTGATAGCTCGAACTGGTAGTGATCGGGACCGGGTTGGTTTTGGCAGCGACGCTCCCGGTAAAGCTGATAATATTGCCAATGATACCGGCCGAGAAGCTCTGCACGCTGTTGATTACTGAAGCGGCAAATGCGGCGCCTGGCAGTGTTGGCAGGGAAGTACCGGCAGATGATCTGTCTTCTCCCGTTGAAATTGGGGTTGCCGCTGGGACGCCGGTGCCGCTGGTCAGGCTGGCCAAGTGGTAGCCAGGGTCATAATTTCCCCACCACACCGGCAAAAGGGCCGGTCCGGCGTCAAAGACCCGGTGAGTGTGTTCACCGTAATTTTGGTCGAGCATAGTCCACTCTATGTTCTCACCGAATATCTGGCTTTTCACATCCGGCGTGCCAGCGGTTTCAACCTGTTCCCAGGCGCGCTTGATGATATCCTGATAATAAGCCACGGTTTCCTTACTGCTGAAACCCTTCATAGTTTCGGTAACGCTTTGTATCAGGGCAACCATCATGTCTTGTAGAGCATTTTTTTGGCTGTCAGGCAAGGCCGATTGGAAGGCTTGCAGGTAATTGATCTCGTAGGTATGCAAACCTTCTGGTTGAGGTGTGACCGCTTCGATCTTCAAAGGATCCCGCGTGACGACTCTGGCAGCGTTCTTCTTAAGCAGGGAGAACAGGATCATGGTAAGGATTTTATCCATGGGCTGTTCCATCAGGATGGCTGCTTCCACGGCAGTCAGACCGCGCTTGATGCCATTTCCTTCGATGGAGATCTTGGGCGGTAAGTAGTCCATCTTTCGTTGACGGTTGATCCATATGACCAAATACAGAATAGCTCCGAGGATTACAAAGGTTGCCAGAAAGGGGCAAAAGACAGATATAGCCGTGAAAAATAAGGTGCCAAGGGTCAAAAGCAAACCTGAATTGTCATTTAGCCAGGCGCCGAAATCGAAGCTTGGCGGCTGTACAATGGCGCCGGCTGGAACCAGGCGGGTCGGAAAAGCAGCACCGAAGATATATTGGGTTGAACCGTTAGCATTGGCGGTTTGCCAGCGATAAAAGACGTGGTTGGATTGGTCAAAGCCGGTTTGAGGGCTGGCGCTGCCCGGCCAGTTTTTTGGTGGGTAGAAGCGTGGGTCCTGCCCGTTCGTCACCGGCAGAACCAGGGTGACGGTGAAATCGGTGCTGCCAGACACATATTTTGAATCGAACCAGGTCGGCGAAAACTGAAGGCTGGCGTAAGGCTCACTCTCTTTCTGCGTTCCTGGGTAAAGCATGTTTCTGACTGTGCCTATGTGGCAGTGAACCGTTCCGGATCCTCCAGCCGAGATAGAATTAGTTCCCAGACCAAGCGCTACACCGGGTTTGACGTATTGTGAGGGCTGGACATCGGAAATGCTAACTCCGTTCACATCTGCTGTTATGCTGTGGATATCATAGTTAGAGTTCGGTATACCCACGTCTACGTAATCGATGGGGTGCGCCCCGGCGTTATTGGCGAAATCGAAGGTGTAGTCGATTGTGGCTATCCCACCGGATGTAATCGTGATGGTAACCACTTCACGGGTGAGCGTAAAACTGTAATTTTGCGCGAAGACAGGGCTGACTGTCAGTGCCAGAACAAATAAGACGAGCAGCAAGCCGAATAACTTTTTCGTCTAACTTTCTCCTTGAAGGTCAGATTACCATTTTGGTTCTGCAGTGAGCAGGCAGATTGTACGGAAGTAAGGGCAGACAACCACCTGAACTATAGTGATCATAATGTACCTTATCGACCGCCTCCTGCGCAGGCACAGGCGCAGCCCGCACAGGCGCACGCGCAGGCGCAATGTCCACCGCCCCCGCCGCCGTGATAGCTCGAGCTGGTAGTGACCGGTACCGGGTTAGTCTTAGAGGTGATGCCTCCGGTGAAGCCGGTTACGTCACCAATTACCCCGGCGGAGAAGCCTTGTACGCCGTTGACAATCGAGGCGGCGAAAGAACCGCCTGGCAATGTCGGCAGGGAGGACCTTCCCCCTCCGATCGAGCCGGTCGAAACCGCCGGAGCAGCGCCCCCGCCGGTGAGGCTGGCAGGATGGTATCCTGGGTCATAATTTCCCCACCACAGGGGCAAGAAGACCGGTCCGGAACCGAAGACGCGCCGGGTGTGGTCGTCGTAATCGTGATCGAGCATGGTCCAGCCCATGTATTCGTCGTATTTCTGGCTCTTGACGTCAGGAGTACCGGCAGCTTCCACCTCGTCCCAGGCGCGCTTGATAATGTCCTGGTAATAGGCCACGGTTTCCTTGAGGCTGAAACCTTTCATCTTCTCTGCCACGCTTTGCACCACGGCAATCATCATGTTCTGCAGCGCCTGGCGCTGGCCAACCGGCAGAGGGGATTGAAAGGCCTTGATGAAGTCTGTCTCGTAAGCCTGTAATCCTTCAGGCTGCGGGGTGACGGCTTCTATCTTGAGCGGGTCGCGCGTAATTACTTTCGCAGCATTCTTTTTAACCACCGAGAAAAGGATCATGGTGAGGATTTTGTCCATCGGCTGCTCCATCAGGATGGCAGCCTCGATGGCGGTCAGGCCGCGTTTGATGCCGTGTCCTTCGATGGAAATCTTGGGCGGTAAGTACTGCATCTTGCGCTTGCGATTGCCCCACAAGGAGGCGTACAGCGAAGGGACCAGAAATAGGAGCACGAAAAAGCCAATACAAAGGCAGGTCGAATTCTGGGAAATCCAGGCGCCAAAGTCAAAGGAGGGTGGCTGGACAATCGTTCCGGCCGGCACCAGGCGGGCCGGGAAGGAGGCGCCGAAGGTGTATTTGGTGTAGGCATTGGCGTTGGTGGCTTGCCAGCGATAGAAGACGAGGTTTTTCTGGGTGAAGCCGGCTTGGGGTCCGGCGGCGCCTGGCCAGTTATTGGGCGGGTAGAAACGCGTCTCATTCCCGTTCTGATCTGGCAGGATGATCGTGACAGTGACATTGGTAGCGCCCGAAGCGTACTTTGCATCGAACCAGTTCGGCGAAAACTGAAAACTGGCGTAAGGTTCGCTTTCTTTGGCCGTTCCAGGATAGAGGATGTTGGTAACCTCGGTAACCTGACAGTGCACAGTTCCGGAACCCGCGGCTGGGATAGCATTACCTCCCAATCCTAAGGCCACACCACTGACGTACTGCGAATTCTGGATATCTGTGATAGCCTTTCCATCGACATCGGCAGTGATATTGCTGAGGCTGTAGGCGCTATTAGCAGGCATTCCAACATCGACATAATCGATCGGGTGCGCCCCGGCGTTGTTGTTGAAACTGTAGGCGTAGTCGATGGTGGCTGTCCCATCCGTGGTGATTGTAACGGTGACAGTTTCACTGGTAACCGAAAAACTGTAGTCTTGTGCGAAGACAGGGCTGACGATCAGCCCCAGAAAGAACAATACGATCAGCAAGCTGAAAATCTTTTTTCTCATCCGGCTCCCTCCCTCCAGGCTAGTATACCTTTTTTGGAATTTTAGCGGCTGATGCTTGGGTTTGGGGTCAAATTTTGACCCCTGGTCGTTCCGATTATTCGACAGAATCTTACCATTTCGGTTCTTCGGTGAGCTGGTAGGTGGTATGGCAGTATGGGCAGGTGACTACCGGCGCGCCGGCGACCATCTGGATATTTTCCGGCGCCAGGGTTCCCCCGCAGGACTGGCACTTTAGCGTATCCATTTTGACGTTGCCGGGCAGCTCGACGTTGAGAGTAACGTTTTGCCCGGAAGCCGGGGCTGCTTTACCGCTGCGCCTCGCAAAGAATATAATGACCAGGCCGATACCCACGCTGACCAGGCCGATGAGGATCCAACCCGGCGAGCCCTGCGGGCTGAAAGCGCCCCAAATAAACAGTACCCCAAAGAAAACCAGGATCGCCGCAACGATATAGGCAACAATTTTCATAGCTTCCTCCTTATTTTATTAGTGTAACATTATTTATACAGGGAAGCAATTATATTTTTGAGGGTTTTTTATTCATTGTCTTCAAGCTTGAATTTGATGTATGATTAACCCACCAAACACAAGTTGTCATGCTTCCCTTTTTGGGGTGAAAATTATGGACGATCAAACTCTTTTCCAGGAATTGGAACGGCTCCGCCGGGAAATTGATTTACATAATTATCGTTATAACGTTCTCGACTCGCCGGTCATCAGCGATTTAGAGTTCGACCACTTGATGGCACGCTTGAAAAATATCGAAGCTGATCACCCGGAATGGATCACATCCGGTTCGCCCACCCAGCGCGTGGGCGGGACGCCCTCCAGCAAATTCAGCAAAGTGCAGCATCCGGGGCCCATCCTCAGCCTGGCCAATGGTTTCGACCTGGAGGATGTGCAGGCCTGGTACGACAGGTTGGCCCGCCTGGACGAGCGCGTGTTGAAAGCCGATTTCGTCACCGAGCCGAAGATCGACGGGCTAACGGTCGTGCTGCACTACCGGGATGGTTTGTTCGTGCAGGGGGCGACCCGCGGCGACGGCGAAGTGGGCGAGGATATCACCCCTAACCTGCGCACTTTACGGGCTGTACCTTTGCACATTCCGCTGAATGTGGATGGGCCTCGGCCGCCGGCGTACATCGTCGTGCGCGGTGAGGCTTTCATGCTGATCAAAGACTTCGAAAAATTAAACCGTAAGCTGGAAGAAGAGGGCAAACCGGCTTACCAGAACCCGCGCAATACAGCAGCCGGCTCGCTGCGCCAGCTCGATCCCAGCCTGACTGCCAGCCGCCCGTTGACCCTGCTTACCTACGCCATCGTGGCCGCCGAAGGCAGCGTGCCGGCCCGGCAGTGGGACCTGCTGCAATACCTGTCCGACCTGGGCTTTCCGGTGACCACCCTGGCCGAATACTGCCCGGATTTCCAATCCGTGCTGCGCTCTTGCGCAGCCTGGATGAAGCGCCGCGACACCCTCTCCTTCGAGGCGGATGGGGTGGTGATTAAGCTGAACGACCTGCGCCTGGCGGCTGACCTGGGCGTGGTGGGCAAAGACCCGCGCGGCGCCCTGGCGCTCAAGTTCCCTGCCCGCGAAGTGACCACCCGGCTGCTGGATATTGGGGTTAACGTGGGCCGCACCGGACGCCTGGTGCCCACGGCTGCCCTCGAACCGGTCGAAGTCGGCGGGGTGATTGTTAAACAGGCTACCTTGCACAATTTCGACTATATCGCTGAAAAAGATATTCGCATAGGCGACAGGGTGCTGCTTAAACGCGCCGGCGACGTGATCCCCTACGTAATTGGCCCGGTGATAGAGGCGCGCGATGGCAGCGAAAGCGTATTCCAGCCTCCGCAGTTCTGCCCGGTGTGTAAACAGCCGGTCGAACATTTCCCTGGAGAAGTGGATTGGTACTGCGTCAACGCCGCCTGCCCGGCCCAATTGCTGCGCAACCTGGAGCATTTTGTCTCGCGCGGAGCGATGGAAATTGTCGGCCTGGGTGAAAAAATCGTCGAACAACTGGTGGAGGCCGGCCTGGTACAGGATGTGGCCGACCTGTACACGCTAAAGCGGGAGGATTTACTCAAGTTGGAAGGTTTTGCCGAGAAAAAAGCCGATAATTTGCTGGCGGCGATTGAGACTTCGCGCCAGCAGCCCCTGGCTCGCCTGATCAACGCCCTGGGAATGCGCGGTGTGGGCGAGGTAATGGCGGTCGACCTGTCCAAACACTATTCCAACCTGGACGAGTTGGGGCGGGCCACGGTAGATGAGCTGCGCACCATCGAAGGGGTCGGCCCCAACATTGCCCAGGCTATCGTCGACTGGTTTGCCCGGCCGGCCAACCAGCGTCTGCTGCGCAAGCTCAAAGCGGTAAATTTATGGCCGGACACAAAGGTCGAGGTGAAGACTCCCGGCGGCACTTTACTTGAAGGCCAGACCTTTGTCATAACCGGCGCCTTGCCATCTTTGTCCCGCGAAGAGGCGCGTTTGCTGGTCCAGAAGTTTGGCGGCAAGGTCACCGACAGCATCAGCAAGAAAACCAGCTACCTGGTGCTGGGCGAGAATCCCGGCTCCAAGCTGGATAAAGCCCGCCAATTAGGCGTGCCGGTGCTGGATGAGGCCGGCCTGCGCCGCCTGGTGGGGCAGTAAATCCGATGGCAGCCATCTGCCTGAAGAGCGGGCGCGATAAATCCGTGCGGCAGCGCCACCCGTGGATCTTTTCGGGCGCCATCCACCACCTGCAAGGCGATCCGCAGATGGGCGAGACGGTGGAAGTGCGCAGCGAGGCCGGCGAATGGCTGGCCTGGGCGGCTTACAGCCCCTTTTCGCAAATCCGCGGGCGCATCTGGTCGTGGGAGCAGGGAGAAAGCATCGACGCCGGTTTTATGCGGAGACGTCTGGAGCAGGCCGTGCGTATGCGCCAGGCCCTCATCCCTCCTGAGGAAACCAACGCCCTGCGCCTGGTATACGGGGAGTCAGACAGGCTGCCTGGAGTGGTGGTCGACCGCTATGCCGGCGTGTTGGCTGTGCAGATCCTTTCCGCCGGGGCGGAAGCCTGGCGGCAGGCGCTGGTGGATGGGTTGGTCGAGCTGACCGGCCTGCAGCAGGTCTACGAACGTTCGGACGTGGATGTGCGCAGCCTGGAGGGACTACCCGAGCGCACGGGTTCTTTGCATGGGTCACCCCCTCCCGGGCGGCTGGTTATCCGGGAAAGTGGGCTTGATTTTAATGTGGATGTATGCACCGGGCAGAAGACCGGTTTTTACATTGACCAGCGCCGCAACCGCCAACGCGTAGGGGAGCTGGTGGCGGGCCGGAAAGTGCTCAACTGTTTTTGCTACAGCGGGGCCTTCAGCCTTTATGCCCTGGCTGGCGGGGCGGCCCGGGTGCTCTCTATTGATTCTTCGGCGGATGCGCTGGCGCTGGCGGCAGAAAACGTGGCTCTGAATGGTTTCCCTGCCGAAAAAGCCGATTGGCTGGAAGGCGACGTTTTCCACGAGCTGCGTCGGCTGCGCGACCGGGCCGAATCGTTCGACGCCATCATCCTCGATCCGCCCAAGTTTGCCCCTACCGCCGCCCAGGCCGAACGGGCGGCGCGCGGCTACAAAGATATCAATCTGCTGGCCTTCAAGCTGCTGCGCCCGGGCGGGCTGCTGTTTACGTTTTCCTGCTCCGGGGGCATTTCAGCCGACTTGTTCCAGAAAATCGTTGCCGGGGCGGCTTTGGATGCAGGTGTGGATGCGCGCATCGTCGAACACTTGGCGCAAGGCCCTGACCATCCGGTGGCGCTCAATTTCCCGGAAGGGGCGTATTTGAAAGGGTTGGTGTGCCAGGTTTCGAAATAACAGCGGAAATTTGCCAGCTACTGGGAACCGCCGGCCGCCGGGATGAAACCGTACTTTGCCATGACCGCTTGCCCATCCGGAGACAATACCAGGGCGACAAAGGCTTTGGCCAGGTCAGGATTCTTGCTGTCGGAGATGGGGGCGATTGGATAAACCGCCACCGTATTTAAAGCATCCGGAATATCCAACTTGCCTATTATCGGGGCGACATCCGCCGTAAAATCTGTGACAAACACGATCCCGGCATCGGCTTCGCCCAGTGAAACTTTGGTGACTACCGCCTTTACGTTTTCTTCATAAGAAACTACGTTTTTCAGTACATTGTCTTTATATTGTGGATCGAATCCTGGATCTTTGACGGCCTTGTCCAGAAAATCTAAAGCGTATTGTCCAACTGGGACAGATTTGTCGGCCAGATCCAGCTTAAGACCGGGTTTAGCCAGGTCTTTCAGCGCTGTCAAACCGGCCGGATTATCCTTGGGGAAGATGACCACCAGGCGGTTCTTGACGAAGGTTTGCGCGTCAGCTAGATTGACCCGCTTGGACGCGACTGCGGCAGTCATGTATTTCGGGCTGGCGCTGGCAAACACGTCCGCGGCTGCGCCCTGATCCAGTTGTTGGGCTAACTGCTGCGAATTGGCAAAGTTGAAGGAAACCTTTACGCCTGGATGCTGGGTTTCAAACATTGTTCCCAGTTCGGTGAAAGATTCGGTCAAGGAGGCCGCCGCCAAAACCGTCAGGGTTTTAGCGCTCGCTGGGGCTTGGGAAGGCGCCTGGGTGGGGAGAACAGTGGGAGGGGACGGCGCTTGGGTGGCGGGCGCGGCCGCCGCGGCCGTCGGGACGGCGGGAGTTGCCTTGGGGGTACAGGCAGCACTGGCCAGCAGGACGATCAAGAGCAACAGCGATAGATATTTGGAACGCATAATATTTTTCACCTCTTTATGAAGCTGGATGGTGATAAACAATAATAGCGGTAACGCAAGCAGTTCCCAGGATTCCGAGAGCCTTTGGCCAAACCAATTTGAAAGAGAAGTTATCCCAATGTGGCTGAGATCATTGGTTAGGGGAATGGATAGGCTTGAGGTCTTT
>Ga0315282_10010825_pt1 | contig 14234 bp, 12 predicted proteins | sample YL17G07_20_MG_FD_203693 | JGI IMG/M metagenome (GOLD analysis project Ga0315282, IMG submission 203693) | Sediment microbial communities from Yellowstone Lake, YNP, Wyoming, USA - YL17G07_20 | ecosystem: Environmental > Aquatic > Freshwater > Lake > Sediment | place: USA: Wyoming | collected...
GTATGGGTATATCGGTTCGGTCCCTCCAAGCCGATGTAATTGTAATCGCCGACAATCCCTTGTCCTGCTGGGAGCAAACCTCTTCCTTTCGGGTTCCCGGTTCCATCTCCAAAGACGATACCGGATGTGGATGCACCGTGAGAAGCACTACCTACCGTCCCGTGTGGGATCAACGGACGGGATTGGAAATCAACGTGCTGAAGGTTGAACCCGGCGTCGAAGACCTCTCCTCGGACACCGCTCCCATTGTAACCTGCAACAGATTCGATGTAGTTTGCACCGCCGATTTCCCTTGCGATATCCATATCTCCCTCATAAGGGCTCCACTGGTCGACGAAGAGTACTTCATCCCAGCGAATGACCTCAAAGAGTTGTTCGGGCGTCAGCGTTGCTTCGACGAGAAGCTTCCCAGCGTCTGCGCTGTTCACCAGTCCACCAATAGCAGTAATCCGACTGGCCACCGTGCTCTTCTCGTCTACAGCAAGAACCTGAATGTTGTACCGCTTGAGGGGGTACACCTCCTTAGCATTCCCGAAATTATCTCGCATGAACTCTTCTAGGCGATACGCAGGATGGTACGGCCCAACCCAGCGCACATATGGCAATGATTCAACGCGTTCTCTTATTGCTTCATTCATTTCGACGAGATACGCGAATTGAGCGATATAGTGATGCACGATACCACCAAGGGCTGTAATCGCTTCTTTAAATTCTTCGAGAGGTTGTGTGACAAACTGAACGATATAGAGATGTGTATCAGTACTTGAGGTGAGTGTTGGATCGACGACCGGTTCCCCTTTCAGGGGGTCAAAATGGGCATATCGAAGTCCAAGTTCATAAGAGGGTTGTACGGTTCTAACAAAGGACTTCCCACCATCCAAGCTAATCGAATAATACGGTACAATCTCGCTGTTATACAGGCGTTCATCCCATAGCTTCAATAAGATTGTTGAATCAGGGACGACGATAAATCGTTCATGAATGATTTCACCCTTGATAGGGGAAGCCTTCACTTCAGTAGTAAAGGGGTTTCTATTTACGTTCATCGCTGTTGTAATACACAACACGCACAGAACTAAGCATATTCCCAATTTAATGATTTTTTTCATAATTTTTTTTGACCTCCTTTTAAAGATATATAGCGGCATTGAATATACATAATAACAGGGTAATTAAACCTTTCCATATAATTATATTTAAAAAAAAATTTAACGGAAGTTCTTTCTTGCATGTATACCGAAGTATACTAGGAACCTATGACGGCGATAAAAATTGATTCAGAGACGAAATCCCAAATTGATTATTTCTATACATATGAAAGAGAAAGCTATGACGAAGTGCTTCAAAAACTAATCTACATAGTGAAAAATGTCTCCCGTGATATTGGTGATATTTTACGAGCAACGGAATGTGAGAAGGAGGTTCCGTTTCCTCCTGGACCCCTTGTAGTATTGTTGTCATGACTAAAGGTATATAAAGTATGAGAGAAAGCAAATATTAATATATTATATTGCTTATGTATTTTCGCAAAAAAAAAAAGGAGGAAAGAAATGAATAAGAAAATTGTCGCGATAATATTTTCTACGCTGATGTTCGCAATGATACCGATAGCCGCAGGAATACAAACACAAACAACCACATCAGATGATAGTATAGGTGACACCGGCTTCTTTGGAAGAACGTATATCCGAGGAATCATTATTGGATATAAAGAGCAAGGGATAAAGAAAGAGTTTACTGCTATTTTCTGTCGATATACCATCATTAAACTGTTTCAGCCACCGTACTCTGGGTTCTTTGTGTTAAGACATCTGACATTCGTGAGACAATTCACTGGATGGCGTGGCCTCTTCTTTATCGACGGTATATTCCGTGGGACAACTTATACCTAAATGAGAAACAAATAAGAACTCAATAGAATTCCAATGATGTACCAAAATCATTGGTTTTCCTTTCTTTTTTGATTTTTATTGCGATTTTCTCTTGGAACCGATTTTACGTGCAGACAATTGATTTTAGGTGCAGAAATAGGACTTTAGATGCAAACTTGATTTTAGGTGCAAAGCCCCTAGAGCCGAAAAGTTTATAAAGAATAGTTAACAATTGTTAATATAGAGAGATGATATTGCTGATGAATCGTTTTTTTCCATCGTTTCATCCTTTCCTCCCAAACAAATCATCAGCAATTAAATCCCTCTATTTTTACGTACCGATGAATCAATGATGTCTAATCGTGGAATGCTATGTGATCGATGAGGAAGCACCACGACCTGGAACGGACTTGCAACAATCCCATACGTGCGTGCGGTGAGATACAGATAGAGATCATCGTTCCTGCCGGTAATCGTAACCTCGAGGATAAACAATCCCCGGGTGAATCTTCTGCCCGCGACGTCAAACTCCCAACTATGCCTGATTTCTTTTGTGATACTCCAATTACAGGGAGTCGCCTGATGCTGTTTCACCGTGTGAATAAACCCTTTTCTGAAAAGCTGTCTCATAGTGATCGACACCGTGACGTTTGCGGTATCCAATGAATCCTTGGTGTTTTCAACGCGGACAGAGAACTGCGCTGGCCTTGAGAGGCGAGTTCCTTTCATGGACACCTTGAGATCAGTATTCGCAAGTCTTGGGTCTAGCGATGCCATCGTGACAATGGTTCCAAGGGAAAGCTTACAGGCGTTGGCAAGGTACGAAAGGTTCATGTGATCAATGATATCCTCTGAGGTATGATAGTACGGATTCACGGCGTTTCGAACAAAATCAGTTCCGGGATATCCTTCTTTAACGAACGATTCATGGTCGCTTTGAGGGTCTGGGGGCAGGGATAGAACGGTAAGGTTAATCTCACTGGAAAAAAGAGACGCAATGTCCTGACTAACGGTCGTCATCCAGGCTGATGCAGGGTTCGCATGATGCTGAATCGTACGGCCCTCTTCTGCGGTCACCGCATACCCTATTTTATCAAGAGCAAGAACACCAAGGATTTCTTCATGGTTCCTCGACGCGTTTCGTGCGTAACTGCGACTACCAAGAAGCCCTTGTTCCTCCCCGGAGAATAAGATAAATTTCACGGTGGTATTAAAGGAATAGTGACGCATGATGTCTGCGATCGAAAGCACTGCCGCGACCCCGGAGCCGTCATCTTCCGCACCAGGCGAGATTGCGATGCTATCGTAGTGTGCGCACAAGATGACGCTCGTATTTGCCGCTATAGTTCCAGGTAAGGTCGCGATGATGTTTTTCCCGGAGGTGCGTTTCTCATGCCAGGGGTCATAGCGAACGGAGATATTCATGGATGCGAACGTGGTATACAAATAATCCCGGAGTGCATCGAGGGCAGGGGATTCCGTCGGGTGTGGACCGAACTCTTGAATGGTGTAAACGTATGACCGTAGTTGCGATTCATTCACCTGGATAAGCATTTCGGAAAGAAATAGATACACGCCCGAAACAGCGGTCCGTGGATAAGCCGTTGGAGAAGGGGTGAACAACCCAAGGACAGGGGGTGCGAATAAGAAAACGGAACAGAGGAGAACCAGGAAACTATTTGGTACGAACTGCTTCCCTCTCATAATAATCAACAAAAATTAATAATATATGATTTATTTAAATGTATGGAAACCTTGCTTTCCCACTGGGATCGTCGGACTCAGGGTCACCTCCGGCCATTAGGTGTTATGCTCGTTTCCATGCCTTTTCTACAAGAAGATAGATGTTGATAGAGAGGAGCGGGACGAAGATGAAAAACACGTATTCCTCTACAGGTAACCCGAGGAGGGAGCCAACGATCTCATCTTGTGAGAAGGACCATATTCCCATGCGGACTGAGACTTGATCCCAGATGACCGCAATGATGAATAAGATAAGGAGCGAAAGGAACAGGGTTTTCAGGTGTAGTTGTTTTCTGTTAAGATAAAAAAGGATGATGTTTGGTATGACAACAAAAACGGTGAGGAGCTCGATATAGAGGTACATAGCCTGACAAATAGAGCAATACTATTTACGTTTTTTCATGACGGCGTGCGATTCGGAGGAATAAAAAAAGAAATGAGGTTAGGTGAGGTCTCGCTGCCGTTGGATTTGATGTTCAATCGCAAGGAATGCGTTCCGCATTGCCTGGTGCGGACCGTAGCCTTCTTGGGTCGCGTAGAATATCCCTGGTTTTCCCGAAAGCTTCATTTCGCAGACGACACGATGGAGTCCTTGCTTGGTTTCTTTGTGTTGCTCGAGGGACACATGGAGATATCCCATAACCAGGTACTTTTCATAATTCTTCAGGAATTCTGACCGAAGGAATTGAACGGCCTGTTCTTTATCAAATCCCTCGACATTGATGTTGTTGTGGTGGAATTGAATCGCGATGGTCTCCTCCTTTTCGAACCCGGCATAAGGCGCGAGAAGTTCTTTATGCGTCACGATGCCATGGAGATGGCTTTCTTTTCCAATAAGAATCCCAGGTTGTTCTGATTTACGCATCGTGATATGGACCTCTCTGATCGTTTTTTCCGGCGAGATAATCAAGGGGTGTTCTTGCATGATAGTCTTTACAGGAAAGTCCAGTTTCTGCCGTTTTTCTGATTCAAAATCATCGCGTCCTTCAACCGTGCTGGTTCCATGAAGAACGTTTTGAACGATGATATCAATCGTCACCGCGCCGACAACGTTATTATGATCCACAACCGCAAGATATGTCAGATGCTCTTGCTGGAACAAGTGAAGGGCTTTTCCTATCGTATCGTATGGACTGACGGAGAGTGGCTGGGTGCACATGACGGTTTTAATGGGTTGATTTCCAATCTGCTGTTCCGTCAGTTTTTTCAGGACATCGTCTGCGCTGACGATACCAAGAAATGCATTATTGTGAAGGACCGGGAGATGGTACACGTTGTTTTCTACCATGACACGGGCGATTTCCTCTAATGGTTCGGTTGGGGAAATCTTCGGAGTATGCGTGATAGCGTTGTGTACTTTCGTCTGTAAGGTAATTTTTGGTTCAATGAGGCATCGCTTTAACAGCATTCCTTTATACTGCTTGTTTTCAGTGACGACGAGCGCCTCGGTATCTTTGAACAGGGAGATTACTTTATGAATTGGTTCGTTTGCATCTATTTGCGTTATCTCTTTGTCGAGAATGTCTTGTGCGGTAACCATACGCAATCACATCTTTGGGGGAAAAGGAAAGGAGTTTTATATGGTTTTTCAGGGGAGTTTTAAATAGGATAAAAAAAATCAAGGAGAGGGCGGTCTGAAAATTAGAACAATTCAGGACGATTGGTCTGATGTTAGAAACTCAAATCGTTTTATGAATAATCTTCTATCGTTGGTTTAAGTGTTAATGAAACGAGAAATGTCAAACTAGGACACCTAACTATCCTTTTCATATCGTAAATTCAGCTAGGAAACTATAAATATCGCCGTTTCCGTTGGCTGTGTTCCATATGGTGATGAGACGTGGGGTATAATGTGGTCTTTTCGCTTCTCAAACTTGCCCGGTTGCATGCCGTATTCGTCGGATTTTTCATGTTTCTCATCGGTGCTCTGCTCGCGTGCATCTCGGGAGCTTCTTTTACGTTTTCGCGTTTCGCTCTCGGGTACGCGATCTTGTTTGCAGCACAGCTCTCCATCTCCTATAGCAACGATTATTTTGATGTCATGACCGACCAGTATTCCGCGAAGAATTTTTTTTCTGGAGGAAGCAAGGTACTTGTCGAGCATCCGGAGTTGCGCAGATTTTCAAAATGGTTTGCGTTGGGGCTCGTGGTACTGTCCGTGGCGCTTGCAGGTGTGTTTGTGGCGGTGTTTTCCTTTTCTGTTTTCTTCCTTCTTTTTGTGATCGTAGGAAACCTCATAGGATGGTATTATACGGCTCCGCCTGTGCGACTGTCGTATCGCGGGCTTGGTGAGATCACGGCGATGCTCATGATAGGAGTCTTTATCCCGGAATTGGGATACTGGGTAGTGAACGGTGGTGTTGATGGGTTCTACCTGTTGTTTGCTGCGCCGTTCAGCCTGTACGGTCTTGCGTTGATCATTGACGTGGAGATCCCCGATAGGGAAGCGGACATGCGTGCGAACAAAAAAAACTTGATCGTTCGAAAAGGAAGACCAGTGGGTTTGCTTGTGAGTGCGTGTGCGATGCTGCTTGCGAGTCTTTACTTTGCCGCATGTTCGCTTATGATCGGGAGTTACCATGGCATTGATTTTCGTCTGGTGACTCTCGTGAGTGTCATTCCACTAGGTACAGGTGTTGAAGTCTTCTTACAGCGAAATGCGGAACCCGCTGTCCTTCGCAGATTCGTGTTCCTTAATATTGCCTCATTGTTTATGTTGGTTCTTCTTATGGATGCGTATCTTATTACTCTGGCTTTATCCTAAAAGGGGAGACAGCTTAGACCAGAACAACATCTCTTGGCTATTGTGAGAGGTTTTTTCAGACTTTCAGAAATTCATTTATTCATATTGGCAAAGATTTGATCGAAATTACCTCGTGACCCTTGTATCAGGTTTTGTGCCTTTCCTACTCCGATTTCGTACTGATCCTTTTCCATCCCGGCGAGTGCTGCAGTGGCGACCTCGGCAGGAGGAATCCCTCGATCTTTCTGTCCTCGCTCTCCCCGTGCTCCCTTATCGAGATTCGTGTCTACGGTCGGTGGTATTATTTCAAATACCTTAATGGAGGTGGCCCTGAGTTGATGCCGGAGTGACACACTGAAGGAATGAATCGCTGCTTTGGTCGCGGAATAGATCGGGACTATCGCCATTGGCACAAACCCAAGACCGGACGACACGTTGACAATCGCTGCCTCGTTCTTCTTTAAAAAATCTGGAATGAAATACGAAGCAAGGTACACGTATGCTTTGAAGTTAATAGTGATTTCATCCTCTCCGTCAATCAATCGATAGGTAAAAAGGTCCTGCGTTCCTTTTGTAAAATCGATCATCCGCTGAATACCTGCGTTGTTCACCAGGATATTGATATCGCTAAAGGTGCTGCTCACCCACTTATGCAATGACGCGATCTCTTTTTCTCTTGATAAATCGCATTGCTTTGTATGAAGCTTCGGCAGTGTGTTTTGTGCTTGCTTCAAGTTGTCTTTCATTCGAGCGCAGACGATAACTTCATTGTTCCTCGCGAGAAATGCCTCAGCCAAGGCAAACCCTATACCGGTTGCACCACCCGTTATCAATACGGTATTTCCACTCATCTTCATCTTCAGTCACCGCCTCTCACGTATCAGATGATACAGGATAATTAGTTTCCCTATTATTAATTATGTTTCATCTTTCACTAGCCATAATGAATATTTTTTATTCGGAATATCTCTTTATAGTAAGAGGAAATACTATGTTCTAAAAACGCTTAACCAGTGCATTTAGAGAAGGTCATTATATCTACTTGTAAAGAGGAGAGTGGATTGATTTTTTATATGGTAACTCTTGAAAGCGAAAGATATATATACCACTATTAACAATTGTTAATCATAGACGTAAAATGCTGAAAGGGATTACTTTTACCTCATTTTATTCCTCCCTACTTAAAAGGTCCCTTTTCTCATTTACGTCTTCTTTTCCTCTTCGTCATATCAAGGATTTCTACCGCTGGATGAATGTAGGACGCCCTTGGTCGCTGAATCCGTTCAACGGCTCATAGGGGTTGAACGCGGGATCGCCGTACAGCACTCGGACGTAAAAATTCGGTGGTACCGTATCCACTTGTTTTTCACCGCGCAGCGCCTCACCGATGCTCCAATTGTCGACAATGAGATGGTTTTCCAGCACGGTAAGCCCTGCTTCGGAACCGGTTTCCCGGGTCGCTCCGATGAACGCGTTACACCCTGCATGAAGCATGGCAAGCCCGATATTCATTTGCGGGGGGAGACCGTCGGTCCGCCCCATAAGGCACGCGGAGGTAAGAAAGATGCTTGGCTTTTCGTACACCCAGTTCTTCGCATGGGCGACATCAACTGCCTTGGAATAGAAGTCAAACCCATACAGCGACGCGGGGAACCAGTACCAATCTCCATGCCCGAGATACTCGATGTAGTTTGCCCCGGTGTACACATGCAGAAGGCTGGTGATCTGCCGACTGTCCCGAAGGTCACCATAGACGTTTGCGTCAAACCCATAGGTTCTGACTTTTTTTGCATAGGGGATCTGGTGAAAAATCCCTCCGGTCTCGCCATATCCTTGCCCGAAAACGAAGCTGAATCGATTATGCCAGACACTCTGATTATTTTGCGGTGCTCCGCAGAGAGGTTCATAAAAGAAAGTCCGTGCGATCAGCACAGACACATCCTGCGCATCCCAGCTGACTAGACGTCCCACGGAAAGACTTTCGTTGAGCGAATACAGGTTGTCTGACGGCAGTCCCCGGTCAGGGATATCCTCTTGTGAAGGTGCGTAGTAGTACATGGGGATCATGGTGGTATCCGCAAGAATCGCAAGCCATGCCGGCCCATGGAGATACGAGCTCAGAAGACCATGATTATCGAGAATCATAAGAGTTCTATTGAGTTGCTGTACGGTCGTATTAACTTTCTGGTTCGTGAACGGGTGCAGTGACTCATTGTACCAGGGGCCAGTCCCTGCTCCTTGGGCAAAAGATGTATAGGAAGTATCGGTCAGCTCCCAAGACGTGTTGGCGATGATAAGTCCTCCGTGGGCTGCGGTGAGGTACGGCGCGAGCATGGAAAGATGCGGAATCTGCGGGAGATGTGGTACTGCTAATTGTGAAATAGTCGCTGAGAGAACGACATCTGCATCGACCAGGGATATCCCTCGCTGGACAAAAAAGCCGCCTTTTATCCCAAAATATGCCTTTACCTCAAGAGTGTATGCTCCTGATGCGTTACAGGTGAGGGTTTCAAGGTACGTTTTTCCGAAGTCATAGCCCATGCTGTTCGCGTACGCGACAACATGTCCTTGTGCGTCATAAAGGGTAAGGAAAAGTAAGGGAACGATCGGTGAGAAACGTTCGAACAATGGTATCCTTCTTTGGAGGATCTCCCCAGAGATTTGCACGCGATCGATTCCGGGCGGGACAGTGAGGGAATACGTCCTCGTGTCATTGCCACTGATGTCGATTTCTTTACTGAGGATTATGATTTTTTTGTTGGTAATGTGGTCGGTGATTTTTAGTGTTGATGTATTGATGACTGCGGGTGGGACGACATCCGCGGGGTTCGTCATGGTCAGGTAGTTGATTACGCCAAACTGCTCGTTGATGCTCGTAAGAACTGCGTCAGTGATCGCTGTCTCATTTGCAAGTGGGACAAGTGTGACGTTCGTAAGGTTAAGCGTAAATCTCCCAATGAGGTACGCCTGGGCGGTATGCAATTGTGTGCACACTGCTTGCAGCTGTACCTCGTTATGGTCGTAGATAAGGACCGGGATGTTGAGGTAGCTTGCGAGCGGTGTGGCAAGGATGCTGAGTTGGTATGCATCCTCGGTGCCGTAAGGGAGGATGAGCACGGTTGATGCGGCCGTGAACAGTTGCGTCGCGAGTGTTAGAGCGACTGCTGGCGGCGGCCCTAAGAGTTCCCTTGTCGGGTACGTGGTGTTCAGGTGCTCGCCAAGGACAAGAATGGTGCGGTTGGTGGAATTGAAATACGCGCGGAGGAATCGGTGTTGTGCATCAGTAAGAGTACCGCTGTGTTCGATCAACAAGGGGAGAAGCCCGGAAGAATTCGCTCCTTTGTCATACCAGCAGGCAGTGCTGGTGCCAATGAGACTATAAAAGGGATTACTATCTGAGACGACCACTGCGTCAACGTCTGTGACGCGGAGTGAAACTTCTACCAGCGCCTGTGGGTGAGAGAGCATACCAATGTATGCGCTGCTTCCTAAAGGCATGAAAGGAGTAATGATGAATGTGATGAGGAGGAAAGTGGTGAGTGCTTTCATGATGTATATTTATAAACAAATGGATATTAATAACCTTTGCATCGAATTCGTTTCGATGTGAGAATATCCTGTGTTATTTTCTATTGCGTGTCCTTGAGCAATGATTGAACCCATTCGCGATTTTTCCAGAGCACACAACTGCCGCCGGTCTCAGGAAGGCGATCGTGTTTTTCACGAATTTTCCGCAAAAACTCAGACTGAAGTGCCTCTTTTAAAGAAACCTTATTGAGGTTCATATCAGAATACGGTGCGAACGGACAGGGCTCCACATCACCTTCAGCACTGACGTGGATGAATCCCCGTCCTGCCGAGAGACACCCGCCGATTGCTTCTTCGTCACCAGGGACGGAGATAAAAAGCGCTGGAAATTTCTGCCGGAACGACCGCATCAAGTCCATTATCCTGTCCCGTTGTTGTTGGGTGATCATCCAGTGTTCCGTTCCTGGTTTAATCGGGTTGTATTCCACAAATAAGAAGAATTTACATCCGAGTTGTATCAGGTTTTGAATGAATGTTTCATTGGTTATGGTCTCAAAATTCGTGTTCGTCAGGGTGAGTGATGTGCCAAAAAAGAGGCCATGTTTATGGAGCATTGTCATTGTTTTCTGCAATCGGTCATAGACTCCGTGTCCACGTCGATCATCGGTGTCTTCTTCGCAACCCTCCAGGCTGATGAGCGGTATTATGTTTTTTTGTGTTTTTATCGTCAGCAGCGTGTCTTTATTGATAAGTAGTCCGTTGGTGAATATGATGAAAATGATATCGGGAAAATCCTTTGTTATTTGAAAGAAATTCGTTCGAATAAACGGTTCTCCGCCTGCGACAACGATAAAAGAGATTCCGAGGTCATGGGCTTGGGTGATCACATCATCGAGTTGTTGATCCGTGAGTTCTTTTTTTATGGTAGGGCGGATCGCTTTCTCATAACAGCCTATACAGTTGAGGTTGCATTTATGGGTGATGCTAAAAATCATGATCGGCGGTACATGGATCGCTTGTTGTTCAAGTTTCTCCCTGATTTTGGACGCCTTGCGTTGCCAGCGCAGCGTACGTAAAAAGAAGAGTGCTTGCGACGGGTGTCGAATGCTGACCTTGACCGCATCTCTGAAGAATATCTTTAACGAATCATTGACGATGAAACGGAAATCGTTGTTTTCCTTAGTGGAATCTGCCATGGTTCAGCGCCTTGTCCAGATGACGACATTTCACATCCTGTCTTTAATGTTTCCATGGGGAATCGCTGCATGATAAGGCCTTTTAAATACAAATATTGTGCCTGCGAAATATATAAATATACTTTGTTTAATTGTTAGTACTGGATAATAAAGGAAAAAAGGAGAAAGGAATCCTATGAATAAGAAAATTCCCGTGGTAAGCTTTCTAAGCATAATGGTTGTGGTGCTTGCTGGTTTTACACCCGCTCTTGCCTCAAAGGCTATTACACCAACCACAGGCTCCCCTGCCGTTTCCATTGAGGTCACCCGATATGCAGGAAACAATCCGGTACGGGCCATGGCAAAGGTGTCGTCTGCGGACGCTTGGCAGATCAAACAATGTCTTATCGAGCTATATACTGCACAGGAGAGAGGCGATCAAAACACGATTACTCAATGCATAAGGGTTTTGAAGAGCAAAGGGATCGCACTTGACAGGTGGGACCAGAACCTGCTGTCGACGCGGCATGTCCTGCCGCAATTCGATACGACAACACTGCCGGGTTTTCTTCGTGGTACAGCCAAGGACAATATCTCGAACGCCGTCTGTTTTTTCAGTGCGATCGGTGAGGGGATGCTGTATGGCACGTTTGCAATAAAATTTATACAAGCGGTCGCCGCGGCGATCCGGAACCAGACGAGCTTTCTTGCTGCGCTCATTCTTCTCCTCGTCATGTTGCCGCTGGTCGTGACCGTTATCCTCATCAATGATCTGATTCCATTTCGAATCCTGATGCCAGAAGGGGTGCTTGTGCTCGCGAACGGAACGGTCTCCAGCATCGGTCTCTTAGGGGTGAAACGAATGGAAGTTGGTGCAGACCAAATCGGGGTGAATCTCAGCTGGTTCACGGGACTGTCCATCAATATCCCACCGTTACACAATGAGAGTAAGCCGTTTGTGTTTGTCTTCGGCTTTGCGATCAAAGCAGAGGGCACAATCATCACGTAATCTTCCTTTTCGGCGATGAAAGGAGCACGAGGTTCCACTCCAAACAGGCATAAAAAAATTTTTATATAGAAACGATGACATCGTCGAAAATACATCTCGTACTTGCGTTGCTGCTGTTGCTTCTAGTCATTATCCAAGTGCCCTATGCCTACTTCTTCTTGGAAGGATAAGGACGTGCTATCCCTGGAAACCTGAGAAGACACCGAGCGCTTTTTTTTGAACCTCTTATTTCATACCCACGACAAGGAACAGGATCATCCGGGCTGTCGCGTTCTTCTCCAAGGCTCCTGCGGTCACGGTAATCGTTGTTTTCCCAAGTCCAAAGACCATGAGTTTCTCTGTCACTTCTGCCCCAGAGTCCAACCGCATAATGGTACCGGATTTCCCATTTTTTCCAAGAATGATGAGACCGCCCTTGAGGGTGATACTCCACGGGATCAGGAACTGGTTTGCAACACCCGTGTTTTTAATCGTGAGGGAGACGCCAATGCCGCCCTTCACAGTCACTTCCCGTATCGCGTGATGAGAGATGACGAAGGTGCTGTTGCTCGGAATTTCGGTATTTCCTACATGGTCGACGGAATAGTAAGAGACAGTATGGGTCCCATTATCCGCGACGACAAACGGTGCTACATAGCGCGTCCATGCGCCGCCATCAAGTTTATACATGGTGTGGTTCACACCTGAACCAGAGTCGGTCGCGTTCAAGGTCACGGTCACGTTACTGATGTAGACAGGCCCGTCCATTTCTCCAGTTAAGATGCAAGTGGTCACCGGGGGTGTCGTGTCAATATATTTCCAGATGAACTCGCTGCCGGTTCCACTCATAATCTCGCATGCTTTTAGTTCATTCTGCCCGTCGGTGTCGAAGTCACAGATATTCATGCCCGCAAGCATCGACTGTGTGTCTGTGAGGGTCATTTCCTCGTAATAACCTGTCCCATTCCACCCGATGACATGAACTTGTTCTGTCCCAAAAACGAACTCATTATGGCCGTCGTTATCAGCATCCCCCAGTGCGACTGATTCGATGACCGGTTCACCGCCTGGGTGCTGTCCGTTCCAAACTTGTTGGTAGGCACTACCGTTCCATTCGAAGAGCCATCCCTGTGGTGTGCCTCCATAGCTCCCTATACCTATCTCCGGGATTTGGTCACCGTCGATATCTGCAACACCATCCCCGTATACCGTCGCCCCACCATAGTTTGTCCAGACCGGGACCGCATCCCAGCTTTGGGTACCAGCGTTCCAGTTCAGCGCCCAGGTCCCCGCTGTTGCGTAATCGCTGTTTGAGACATCAGCGATCACCTCGGTCTTCCCATCGTTGTCCACATCCCCGCTCCAGGCCATGGGGCATTCCATGGAACTTCCCCCTGGGCAGCTCCACGCTGTTTTCATGACAAAATGATTATTTTCCCATGCGAGACCGGTCACATGCTTATCGCCCGCTCCCATATTTGGCGCGTTGGTAATCAGAATCTCCAGATGTCCGTCATCGTTATAATCACAGGCGTAGCAATCGAATAGAAAATCAACCCCGGTCCCATGATACCAGTCAAGGGTCGTCAAGGTCGTCCCATCCCAAGTATACGCGTAGAGGCCGTCGGCGCCGGTATACCCCCAGGCGACGCATAACTCGAGATGCCCGTCCTCGTTCAAATCAAGGATGCACGCACCCGTGGGGATATGGTACGAGCCGCCTGGAACGTACCACGCGTACTCTTCCACGTAGGTCTGTTGCGTCGCATCATACGAGAGAATCCGGCACATCCCGGAATTTTCATAACCGCCAACAATCACCTCGTTTATCCCGTCTTCATCGATATCTCCCACCGGCTGCGCTAATTGAGAGTGCCCCATACCACCATAGGCGTGACTCCATTGCAGGACCCACCCCCATCCCGCGAGCCTGTTCCAAGGCCCCCCTGGTGAACCGAGGCATGCCTATCGACGTTTCCCATGACGCTGCCCGTTCCCGCAAGGGGTACAACCGCAGCGAATACCATCAATGTACAAATAAAGATACTTGCTTCTTTCCGCTTCATATTCTTACGCCCCCTGTATGTACAATACATCCTACGATAATATTTAATGCTTTTCAATGAATAAAATTCATTCTACCAGCGGAAGGTTGCTGAGCAGCACATTTAAAGAGAAACAAGTGG
>Ga0315282_10010826_pt1 | contig 14234 bp, 18 predicted proteins | sample YL17G07_20_MG_FD_203693 | JGI IMG/M metagenome (GOLD analysis project Ga0315282, IMG submission 203693) | Sediment microbial communities from Yellowstone Lake, YNP, Wyoming, USA - YL17G07_20 | ecosystem: Environmental > Aquatic > Freshwater > Lake > Sediment | place: USA: Wyoming | collected...
CGAAACACATCTCCGCTTCATGCCTGGTCCTTCCCCTTTCGACGCCCATCAGGGGTTTTCCACACTGCGCACATACTGCTGCATCATCAGGATTCTTTGCACCACACCTGACACAGTAGACCAAGCTGACACCACTATTCTTGTTATGAGCGATGTCTGCATGGAATATAACGTCTTCCTCCCTGTCTGAGAACATGTCTCGGTGTGTGCGGCCCAATCATACGACCTCCCGTCCTCAGGTAGGCAGACGTTAGTGAATAGTTCAAATGCCCGTGGCATACCACATTGATAGAGGGATACATGTTGGTGCGCTGCGATAAATGCGCAACCGATCTGCCCGCCGATGCTCAGTACTGTTTCAAGTGCGGATCGAGTGTCAAAGCCTACACGGAAGAGTTCTCTGTAAGTTCTGATGATCTAGTCAGGAAGGTCAAGGACATACTGCACCAAGGAAATGTGAACAGAATCACCGTAAGAGATCAACAGGGCAAGTTGCTGCTTGAGGTGCCGGCTGCCGCAGGTTTGATCGGTGCCATACTGGCACCATGGCTCGCCGCATTGGGTGCGATCGCTGCATTGGTGACCGAATGCAAGATATCGGTTGAAAGGAGAGAATAGAATGAGTTCTGAGACTCCAAACCGGCGGCCATGGGACGAGCATAGGCGAGATGACACCGGCTGGATCTCGTTTGGTGCGTTCCTGATAATCATTGCAGTAATCTATCTCAGAACACCCAACTTGGTGCACGAAGTCGAAACGTTTGTTCGTGACTTCCGACTGGTTCAGATCTTTCAGAACTTTTGGTGGTTTGTGCCTTCGACTAATCATCCCGTGCTATATGCCGCCGTGGAACAGTTTTGCTATGCCTTCGGGCTAGTGCACATCGTAATACTCGGCCTCAAGTTTGCTAGGGGATCGTCGACTCACGGAAAAGCGCAGACACTCTCAGACATTGTTTTCTGGTTGGGAGCAGGCTATATCCTTAGCGTCCTAGCTCAGGGCGGGCTTTCGTGGCTTTCCTTCATCGCCAGTTTGATCATTCTGATAGGGATCTCAATTATTGCCCGGGCGCTGGTCCTAGTATTCGCTCCTCGACATCCGCCGTGAAGATCTAGTCGGTGGTTCGATGCCTTTCTGTGCCAAATGCGGAGCGAAACTTGCGGAGGCTGCGAGCTTTTGCTCGAAGTGCGGAGCAGCGACACATGGCGCAGCCGATCTGGGCGGCGTCATTACGGACGCTTTGAGAACTGCTGGAACAGAGATCGAAGAAGCCTTGAAGATCGCCGGACAAGAGGTTGAAAAGGCCCTCAGGGATGTCAGGAGTGATCTCTCTGATCGGGGCGGTCCCTTTTGCCCAAAGTGTGGCAAGCGGAACCCGCTCGGTGCTAGTTTCTGTTTTTCTTGCGGTGGTAAGATCCCATCAGTAGCATGACCGCGGACCAAATCCGCGTGCTGATCTCTTTATTGCGGGGTTCGAAAGCTACTCTCATCATGGCCTCAGGTAGCTTCAATACCCACGGTCCATACGAGAGCCTTCTGAGAGTGAACTAAACGCCGCGCAGGTTCGGAAAAAGAGGCCGAAGCCAGGGCAGAACTGAGATGAAGGCTCTGGAATGTCCACGTTGTCATGCTCATGTGAGGTTAGACCAGTACCGAGACCACATCGCGAAGTGTGCCGGGCCAGAACCAGCCCCTGCCGAGGCGCCGCAGGCCACCACGACTGAAGGGCAACTGAGTGAATCTTCGCGGTCTCCCTGACTATTTCGATGTTCAAGGATCAATTCGGTTGATAGCTTGTTGCTGGAACATGCTTGCAGGCGCTCCGGAGACTGCTGCATCATTCACTGGGGGTCCTTTGAGGCCACCCACGAAGACATAATTCGTTGGAGAACCGAGAGACGAGAAGATATTCTCGCGTGTCTATCGATTGATTACAGCGACCCACGCAGTCTGCGTGGCTTCTTCACCACGAAGAGTTGCCCTTTCCTGAAGAAGGATAGACAGAGCGAACTCTATTCATGCGCTATTCACGACACCAAGCCTTTCTACTGTAGGCTCTACCCGGATGACGGCGTTTGCGAGCACGAAGAGACCGCCGATATCTAACGCGCTGAAACTGTTTGCCCGTGTACTTGTGGCCGCTCATAGATGTGCGCGGGTCAAGGTAGGCGAAAGGCTAGGCCTTAGGTAACCTTCCAGCGAATTCTTTCACCTGACTGTCATACTCCAAGCTGTCGAGGACCACTTCAGCAGGTTCTTCGTTCGACACCATTACGTCAACGTGACCGAGCGGGGCGTGAAAATGCAACCCAAAAGAGACCGGCTCAAAGCCGAACCTATCTCGGGCATTCTTCACGAGTTCGTCCAAGACGAACTTGGAGTCATATTCACGCTTGCCGACCAACTTCCCACCAGATACCCGTATCTCAGTGAATCCTCCTTTTCCATGAAGATGGGCATTTGTCTCAACAAGCGCAAGACCGTTCTCTTCAAAGTACTTGCTAGCCCGATCCAGTGCTTCCAATGCATCCAACTTCGTCCTGACAGATAGCTTCAACATGCTTCCTCAACGACGCCCAAGACTGAGTGAAGAATAAGAATAAGCCTTCGCCAAGACAAATTGCAGTCACTTGATGCTCTCTGCATCTGTTTGTGGTAACTGTACTGGGCCCGGATCTGCACAAAACGCGACTTTGCCCTGTTCACCTACAAGGACAGACCAAGGAAACGATTGAATGCGTGTTGGCAGCGCCCGAGTTTCTCTTCTCTACGGGTCTTCTCGGGAGCGGTTGACGATGGGCATTCGCCAGCCGATTCCGAATGCTTTTCGGCTGATCTTTATCGAGGGAGCCGCTTGCCGGCGCTTGTACTCAGCGGTTCTTATTCGATCGAGCATATTCTTCGCGAGCTTAGGATCGTGGCCTAGATCGACGAGCTCCTTTATGGACCGGTGGTTCTCGATTATCTCATCTACTAAGGGTGAAACGACCGAGTAATCGAATGGGTCGTACTGGTTCGGCTTCAGTTCTGCGGACGGTATCTTCGTGATGCTGCTCTTAGGGATCACGTCGAATCCCCGACGCCGGTTGTAGTACTCTGACAGAGCATAGACTTCGGACTTGCTGACGTCGCCTATGACGGCGAGTCCGCCGCTCATATCTCCATAGAGGGTGCAGTAGCCCAAGGCCAGCTCGGTTTTGTTCCCGGTCGTTAGGACGAGGTACCCGAACTTGTTGGAGAGCGCCATCAGAATGTTCCCTCGGATCCGTGCCTGAATATTCTCCTCGGTAACATCCGCGGGGCGTTTCTCGAAACGCGGTTCGAGTGTCCCCTCGTACGCTTTGAGGATCTCATCGATCGGGATAGTCATGTGAGTGATTCCGAGATTCTTTGAGAGTGATTCGGCGTCGCGTTTGCTGTGGTCGCTCGAGTATCGAGACGGCATAGAGACGCCTACCACGTCTTCTCGTCCGAGTGCCTCAACGGCTATCGTGGCTGTGAGTGCGGAGTCAATCCCTCCACTCAGCCCAATTACTGCTTTCTTGAACCCCGTCTTTCTGAAATAGTCGCGGACGCCCAGCACGAGAGCCCTGAATACGGACTCATCCTTGTTGTAGGCCGGCGACTTGACCGTTGGTGCCCTCCCTGACTCGATCTCGAGATCAGCGACAATCAAGTCTTCCTCGAACGGTTTGCCGATTCCGACGAGTTCTCCTCGGCTGTCAACAGCGAGGCTCTCACCGTCGAAGACCAGCTCATCTTGTCCGCCGACCATATTCACGTAGAAGAACGGCCGCTTCAGCGTCGTGGCCTTCGATTTGAGGAGCTTCTCTCTTACAAGTCGCTTGCCCACATAGAATGGCGATGCATTGATGTTAATGACGATCCCAGCGCCCTTTTGCACAAGGCCCCCGATCACGTGACGTTCATACCGGAGCTCCTCGTCCCAGAGATCTTCACAGATCGAAACTCCCAGTGTGAGATGCTTCCCGTCAACTACCATTGTGATGGGATCATTCTGAGCAGCCGGCTTGAAGTATCGCAGCTCATCGAAGACATCGTAGGTTGGCAGAAGCGTTTTGTGAACCACTTGGGCGACCTTCCCGTTATGGCAGACTGCGGCTGCGTTGTAGATGTTGGACTGATCATGATCGACGAAACCAAAAACAGAAATCAGCTCCGGCGATTGCTCGGCAAGTTGTTCTGTGAGCGATCTGTTCTTTGCTATGAACTCTAACGGTCCGCTGGGCAAGTCACCATTCTGGGTTCGGATCTCTCTCGGAGGAAGAAGGTCCAGTGGTGGGTAGCCGGTTATCACCATCTCAGGGAATGCGAGCAGGTCAACATTGAGCTCCACCGCTTTCTCCATGAACGATTTTACGAGTTCCGCATTGCCGTCCAAGTCGCCAACGGTGGGGTTCACTTGCGCCATTCCGACTCGAAGGCTCGTCATGACACCGAACCAGCGGTCAACAATCGTAATAGCGGAGTCTACTATATGAAACGCGACTCAACAGGACGGAATCATCGTACAAGGCGTGTACAATTCTCGAGGATCGTATCTGAAGCCGTTCTAGCGGCACGAAGAACGAAGATGCTGTTGATCCTAGCTGCCTTGCCGTATGTCGGCTCATATCTTGCGCTGAACACAGGGTGCAATACACCCAAGGTTTTTGCCAGATTCGCCTACGTTCGGTCGGATTCCAGCCCCGTAATAGCTTAAGTGGGCCTTTGCCTTCGTGTGAACCTTGGTGCTCAGTATTGTCTGCGGCTCTTCGACAGAAACTGATCGACCTCGGTACGTCAAACCCCCTGTTCACCATTCGTCCGGGCGACGACTGTGACCTCTATCTTGCACACACAATCGTTGACTCAAAGTACTATGGAGTAGCCTCGAAAGAGCAGGTCAAGAAGCAATACGCAGCTAAGATCTGGCTCGTTGAACCCGAACGCACCGTGAAGTACAGGGAGATCATCCAAGAACAGGATCAAAGCGTTGGGGTTCTGCCAGCTCCAAAACTCAGCTTCCAGAAGAGCTTCGTTAAGGGTAAGGTTCTCTTCCAGAAAGAGAAAGGCGTAGCCTTTGGCTTCAAGAAACCGGCCGATCCAGGTAGTTTCGGTAGAGTGTACGACTATGACTTTGACGTAATGAAGATCCGTGGCCCTGTGAAGGGGTTAGTTGAATCAAACGGCTGGAAGTTCGAGCAAATAATCCAAGACTACCAACCTGCTCGCGGACAAGACCAGCGTTTTTGCGGCAAGTGCGGCGCCGCATTGCCTTCAGGGGTAGCATTCTGTGCGAACTGTGGACAGAAGATCGCCTAAGAGAGACTCTTGGTCATCCATTAGGATGCTTGAGAAGCGCGTACGATTCTCACGACCGCGCAACAGTTTCTTAAACAAGCCTACGGACTTTACCGGTGAGGCCTGTGAGTTGCCCGGTGAGATCGGCGGAAGAGAATCAGGTTTTGCGTACTTCAAGGAAGGCGATGAGGTGAGGGTGAACGACGACGCTGTGCTCGCACCTGAAACTATTCGAGGTGAGGTCGGAACCGTAAAGAAAGTCAACCGTTTTCTAAGCGAGCCAGCACAGGTGTCTGAATCACTTATCGCGGTTGACCGTTACCAACAACTGGTCAAACAGCCTCGAGAGACTCAGATCCTCGGCTTAGCTCTTCAAGTCTATTTCCCAAAGATCGGCGACTCGATGCTCGTGGCCTCGAACGAAGTTACACTTCTAGCCAAGTTCAAAGAGAGGATCGTGAAGCTAGAAGAAACGCTCTTCTCCCGCCTTAGAGATCCGCAGCAATTCTGTGTACTCGGCGATGGTGGCTTGGATGTTCCGTTCGTCAACCAGAGCTTTGATGCACCATTTTTCGGTGATATCGTCAGGTATGTGCTGAGGCCGAAGCTCAGCAGAGACGCGACAAAAGTCATTTCGCCGGAAGCGTCAGGGCCACCTTTGGCAGCGGTCTACGCGAGCATGGCCGGTCTAAGCTTTGTCCGCGCCGTGAAGGTATATGACAAATCCCATTCGCAGGTGCCAGCAAGCTGGCGTGGAGCCGTCGTAGGAGATGAGAAGGTCCGATCAGCGACGAAGGGAACAGAGAATTACTTCGCTATCCCTCAAGGCGCAATAGGTCCCGACGATCGCGTGATCATATTCGATGATGTGGGTTTCACTGGAAAAACACGCAAGGCCATCGTCCAGCTAGTGGAGAAGTCGGGAGCGAAGGTCTCATCCATTGTGAATGTAATAGAGAAGTTCTACGGCGAATCCAGAGACACAGTCGCCAATGCCCGAGCGATCCTGGGAATAGGCGGATTTGAGCCCAAAGGCAAAAAGGATTGCCGTATCACGATTACTGAATTATTCATGGAACGGCTCGAATCACCCAGAACAGTTGATGGAGTCAGATACGAGCCTGGGAGATCTCTATCAAGTATCAGCGTACTGCAGTAGAAGCAACTGGCAGCGTAAGCAGCATCCGAAACGTGCGTAGGCGATCTGTATCGTTGACCACATCACCACCATTGACAGTAATTGAGTTAGCAAGAAGAAGGAGGACAACTCGAGCATTCTCCAAGACTCCCGTCAAGCTTGAGGACGTTCTCTACTGCATCGAAGCTGCCGCTCAAGCCCCTTCAGGAGCAAATAGACAGCCATGGAAATTCGTACTCGTCGACGATTCCAAAACGAAGGAAAGAATCCGTGCAGCATGTGAAGAGCAAGAGAAACGTCATCACGCAAGCGTCGAAGAGAACCTGAAGCAATGGTTCAGGTCGAAGAATATCACGTGGCAGAAACCGTTCCTAACGGAGGCCCCGATGCTCCTAGCGGTGTTCTCTAACCAAGCGATGCCGTACGCTACTGAGAGCACCTGGCTGGCAATAGGCTACGCAATACTCGCTCTGGAAGAGAGATCGACCTCCACGCTGACGTACACCCCGTCGTACCCGGAAAACGTGCGACCCTTATTCAATGCACCTGAGGAATACAAGCTCGAAACGATATTGCCGATAGGTTACTCCGCAGATACGAAACCCAAGGAGCCAAGGCGGCCGTTTCAATCGTCCCTTTACAGAAATCTCTGGAACGTGGAGGCCTGACTAATGGGCGATCCTCTCTTAGTTCGCTTTCTCAAGAGGACCTTTCCTAACAGGTTTCTGATCGCCAAACTAACTAAGACTCCAATCCTCGGAGGACTCATTGATCACATGGTCTTCGAAGGCGACGACATGATGTACCTGCCAAAGGACCAGGTGATCCAGATGAACAAACCCATCGAGAACCCGGGCGAAATGGTCGTGCCCTCACAAATCCTGGAGCATTTCATCGAGAAAGCGAATTATCATTGGATAATGGATTGGTGCATCTGCCGCTCCGCTACGAAGTGCAAGGACTATCCAATTGATCTAGGCTGCCTCTTCCTCGGAGAAGCGACGCTGAAGATCGATCCGAGGATCGGACATCGCGCGATAAAACAAGAGGCGCTCGAGCACGTACGAAAATGTCGCAAAGCAGGCTTGGTTCACCTGATCGGACGAAACAAGCTAGATGCAGTATGGCTTAGGGTCGAGCCAGGAAACAAACTCCTCACGATATGCAACTGCTGTCCTTGCTGTTGCCTTGGCGAGTGTTGCCGCATCTTGCCCCCGATATCAGTTCCAAGATCACGAGAATGCCTGGCGTAAAGGTGACAGTAACCGATCGGTGCGTGGGATGCGGAACATGTACCGATGGCATATGCTTCGTCGACGCTATCCGAATAATCAACAATCGTGCAGTCAAAAGTAACGAGTGCAGGGGTTGCGGTCGTTGTGTCGACGTCTGTCCTCAGAAGGCCATTGAGATCTCAATCGACAATAATCAATTCATGCAAGAGGCAATCGGCCGGATCTCATCGTCAGTAGATGTCTCGTAAGAGCATCGCGCGCGCCGACTGGAGCCTTCAGGAAACCGTGATGGCTCCTTGAGGGCATTCCTCGACACACTTCATGCAATGATTGCAAAGATCCAACCACACCGCAGTGACTCGCCATGTCTGCGGATCAATCGGATCCTGTGGAACACCTAGGGTTTCATGGCAGAGGAAGATCGCCGGTTCGCATGCTCGGAGACACTTGCTGCAGTCTCGCGGGTCGACTCCGACGCCGTCTCCACACTTCGAATAGTCGATTGTGATCTTGGTCTTACCCAAGCAGAACCACTCTCATCTAGTACTGACCTTTCAGTCCGGGGACTTCTTCTCTTGGGGCGAGCTGTAGAGCGTCGAAATTGCACGCGTGGCGGCAGAGGCCACATCCGAAGCACTTCGTGGGGTCCACGAGTACTCGCTTGAGTGACGGGCTGAACCTTAGTGCACCGAACTGGCACATGGGGACGCATAGCTTGCATCCTTGGCACCTGTCAGGATCCAAGCGGATTGCGTACTCCGCCTTGTAGACCGACTTCAGGCCGAAGTCATTTCGCAGTCTGAGACCGCCGCACTGTGGTGTCTCGCATGAGCATATTGCGTTCACGTAGGGCACGGGCTGGAACCAGACCGTCGCCACTTTCCCAGCTCGATTGTGTTGCTCGAGTCTGGCGATGGCTTCTTCGCGGTCGAGTCGAAGCTTCGTATTCTTCGGTATGAAGCGGGGGAGTTTCTCAATTACGCCGGATAAGACGCCGAAATTGAAGCAGCAGACTTCTTTGATCCCTCTTTGCATCGCGCGGCACATGCAGTAGTTCTCAATGATCGGTTCCTGGGCTAGCTCAGAAAAGACGAGCTTTGCGTCTTCAAGCGGGAGGACTTGACCGAAGTGACCATCTGCCCTGAAAGGGTTTCTGTTGCGGCTTTCGGAATGGATCATCTTCTCTGCGTTCCAACGAATCACCCTGCCGACAATAGGCATCTTCAGCTTGTATCCTAGACCGATTGAGGAGGTGCCCATGATCTTTCTGATGAAGACGGTTTCAAACATTCTCCACTGATCAGTCAGATATTGCTCTAGGTTCAGATCTTTCGCGACTTCGTTAGAGTAGTTCTTGGCGTTGAGGTACCATTTGCCTCCAGCTCCGTGCTTCATGCACCAATCGCACACTACTCAAGCACCGTCCGAGCATTCCGGCGGTCATCAAATAAAAGACATCGACATCAGGACTGATGATGAACCTTAGTGTTCCTTGCGTCCATACTTCTCATAGTGCACGATCTCATCCAAGGTTTTCCTGTATTTCGCCCCGGGCACTTGATCTGGGTAGCCTAGTGTCAGTAGAGACACGACTCTTAGATTCTTTGGCACACTAAGCAGCTCCTTCACTTTCTCTTCGTTGTAAGCACCGATCCAGCAGGAACCTATGTCGAAGTCCCAAGCGGTCAAGGCCATGTTATCAATGGCTATCGCCAAGTCCATCATGAATCCCTCAAAGGGACCGACACTCGCACTTTCTCTTGGGTTCGCTAGACAGACTATGACCGCGGCGGCCTCTCCGACAAAGCCTTGGTTGCCCGCTGCCTGAACCAACCTTCTCTTCATCGCTGGATCCGTTACCGCGATGAATTCCCAAGGCTGACGATTGTCGGCAGATTGGGCGAGCCTCGCAGCTTCCAGAATGCTCAGGAATGTCTGTTTGTGTATCGGCTTGTCCTTGTATCTTCTTATCGAACTTCTGGCTTTGATTACGTCTAAGACTGACAAGACGGACACCAAGATGCTATCGACAATCTTCGTGACTTAAAGATTGAGTGGGAGGACGCAATGAACGCACTCTTGCGGAAGTTGTCTGGTGGCGACCTGCGTTCTGATGGCAGAGCGAACGAGGTGGCAGAGGAAGTGATTCGGAACCCCGAACTGTTAGAGCAGTTGCTTGAAGGCCTGGATGAACCTGACGATCTAGTACGCGCCCGAACAGTCCATGTAATGGAGAGAATCTCTCGTACAAATCAGGGGGGGTATTCCGCGAAATCATGCCGCGACTCATCAGTCTATCCGCGAGCGACAGGATCCCGATGGTCAGATGGCACTTGGCCATGATATTCGGTAACACAGCATTCACAGTTGGAGACATCGAACCTATTGTCTCTGCTCTTCAACGACTGTTGAAGGATGAGAGTGTCTTCGTAAGAAGCTGGACAATTTCGAGCCTATGTCTCATAGGCAGAAGAGACAAGCGCAGGCGCAGAAAGATTATTCATGCAATAAAGGCGCTCCAACAGGACAAAAGCATAGCAATCAGAGTGAGCCGCCAAGGCACTGAGAGCGCTGCAGAACGAGAGTGAGGCTCTATCTGCAGGTTGGTCCAAAGCATGATCTCAAAGAGATTATTTGACGGAACCTGCCAAATTGCCTCTCCATTGAGGCATACTGTGCCTATAGGCGGCTGTCAAGTACTGATGGTTCGAGCCGCCTGCTGCCTACTTGGTTCGTGGTCAAGTTGAAGTCAAGACCGAAGAAAACGAAATCGACGCGAAAGCGAGCGGTCAGAATCGGCGAGATAGTCGGTATCTTGACATTGATTTTGGCTGTGGCGTTCGTGGTGTACATCATAATTCCACCGCAGGCTCCAAGTCCAGAGGGCCATCCACTGAAGGTGGTCATTGTAGATGAGCTCAGTGCGCAGTTCGCCAACCCGGAGTTCATCGAGACAGTTCAAAGCATAATGAGTGAGGAGGGTCTGGGCGTTGACGTCTATGGGGCCAAAAGCGTTACTGTGAATCTCTACGGCGTATTGCCGTCGTACGGCTATAGGTTGATACTGCTCAGAGTTCACGGTGGCGTTAACCAGCAGGCGGAAGGTCATCCAGTTGGATTGTACACCACAGAACCTTATAGTGAACTCAGCTACCCCCAAGAACAGCTGTCCGGATTAGTAGCCACGGGTCGTTCCTACAACCGTAGCGAGCAGGCCGTATTCGCAGTCACGCCCAAATTCATCTTGGAAAAATCCGCTGCCGACTATCACGGCGCTCTTATCGTCATTATGGGATGCTACGGACTCTTCAGCAAAGACCTGCCTCAAGCTTTCGTTGATCGAGGTGCGTCTGCCGTAATAGGATGGAACGGGCTCGTTGGGTCCGAGCACACCGACAGGGCCGCGCTGTCTCTATTGAGAGAATTGGTAACACAGAGACGCACCGTCAGCGAATCTGTCCGCGCCGCAATGAAGGCGGTCGGGCCTGACCCGGACCACAACAGCACCATGGGGTACTACCCGAAACAGGGAGGCGGCCTGACGTTTTCCGAAATTGTCAAGGGATCTCCTTCCGAGCTGGGAACTGCGATTCCACTGTCAGCTGTTCTGAGCAATGTGGCAGAAACAGAAGAAAGCCTCATAAGGATTGAACGCCTCATCACGCAAAGGGATGAGCTTTGAGACTCGGACGATCTAGGCCTAGCCAAGTTCAGGCTCTGACTCTGAAGCCTGGTCCAACCCAAAGCGGGGCTCTACCACCGCCCCCACACGCACCTGTCGGAGGGGAACTGCTTCCAGTCGACAAGCTTTCGGTCTTCCTGTCGAATTACTGGATTCTCGTTATCCTTGTACTGCTGCTTCCCTTTGTCTTGGTCTTCTACAAGAAACGGGAAATCGCCCTAAGGTTGCTCACGCCTCTCCTTTCACGCCTTTGAAATTAACCTAACCGCATTTCGGGTGAGGTCCGTAAGCGTCACCATTCGCCAGATAGGGATGAAGTCTACAGTAGAAGTCCCTGCATGCCATCAGCTTCTCGCAGTCTCCACATTTCTTCAGGTCGCTTGTCTTTACATCTCCTCTGAAGAATGACCATCTCTTGGAAAACCAGATTTCCGAGATCTTTTCGTTCCTTATGTTTCCCATGTTCCATTTGGGATCGGATATGACAAGGTTGCACGGGTAAATCGAACCGTTGCTGTCGATCGACAGCCTGCTGCTGCCTGCTTGACAGGAGACGTATCCCCTTCTTGCTTCTGACACAGATTCCCCAAGTGGTTGGCAGGTCAGAAAGGTATCCAATGCAATGTCTATCTTTCTCTTGTATCTGATTCTATCAAGCATCAGCTCAGGCAACACTTCTTGGTATTCGGTGTGGGATGGGCGCCACTCGGCATTCTTCTTCATTCTGGATGAAGGTTTCAGGTCAAGGAAGGTTATCCTACAAGCTCCATGTCTCATTGCGAGGTCTATGATCTTCCTGTGATTGCCTAGATTGCGTTTGTGGAGACAGCAGTTTATCCCGTATTGAACTCCATGTCTCTGGAGTAGCTTCAGAGCCTCCATGGCTCCCTGAAAAGATCCTTTGACTCCTCTGAAGAGATCGTGCCCCTCTGCGTGTGAATCGTCGACAGAGACCGTGGGCGTAACGCCCGATTCTTTGAGGAGACGCGCCTTCTCCTCATCCAGTTGGGTTCCATTCGTCAATATCACTTTGCGGAGTCTCCTGTGTTTGAGCGCCATTAGTATCTCATCTATCCGTGGGTGCAGTAGTGGTTCGCCTCCGTTGATTCTCAGTTCGAGAACTCCAAGCTTCTCGAGCTGACTCAGAACGGATTCCACTTCTTCAATCGATAACTCATGCACAGCCTTGCCTTCTGTGCTTGAGAAGCAGTGAACGCAGTTCAGATTGCATCGATTCGTTATGAACAAGTCAACTGAGGTAGGTGCTGAGAGAAAAGGCAGGATGAATCGTCTATAGAGTGCTGGATCAGCCCTTATCCGTTCAGGTGATCGGATCCCGAAGCTGTCAGCGTTGACCTGAACATATTCCAATCTTGACATGCGGTTGAGAAATCTCTCGCATCTCTCGTGCTTGATATCTGTTTCCTGAGAGATCTCATTCACATCAGAGGGCCTAGCATGGATGTGCTCTAGGATTCTGTGCTCTTCATCCGTGAGCAACTCGGTTCTGACCCTGCTGTAGTCGAATGCTGCATACGTGTTGTAGTACTGCGGTTCTGATCTGAGTATCACTTTGGGATTCAGCGAGTATCTCTTAGGCAATCTCCAGTTCTCCTACAACTGGCTGGGTGTCGCGCTGGGTATCTGTACGATTCACTACCATCTTCAAGAACATGGGTAAAAGGATTCCAAGCTTCCGCTTGGGACTACCATGTCTACTCAGCAGCAACGGTCGGGCGGAATGTGCGGATGGTGAGATTCGTGCACCCATTTTATGATATGATTTACCCCATTTTTGACTGTTATGGCAGATCTCGCGCCTTGCCTCGTCTGCTTCACAGAAGATGTATAGCTGCCCAACTACTTCTTCGAGCGCCTAGTTGAGGTCCCTGCCTCCTACTCTTCGGCGCGTGCTTCAATGAATTCTTTGACTTTCTCTTCGCTGTACTTCTTGGCTTCCTGCTGCTTCCGCAGTTGTTCCTTGATTTTCCGTAACAGGTCTTCCATAGTGTATGGTTTGACTATGTAGGCGTCAGCGCCCCGGTTTACGGCTTCTATGGCGTTCTCCAGTGACGGGTAGCCTGTTATAATGAAGATCATGGTAACGGGCCACCCGACTCTTCAGAACGCAGTCGCCTCCCTTAACTCGGGGGCGGATGCCTATGTTCCAAGCATCGCAAAGAATTTTCTGTTCAGCGGGTTTGCGGTGGCGATCTTTATCTTCCCATCTGACATGTCCAGCGGTAGGGCTAGATTCTCGACCAAGACTTTGTAAGGAAGCGCTGCCGCAAGCTCTGATTTGCTCTCAATCTTCTCGCCCCGGATGAATGGTAGCTTCAGTTCGTCGGCCAGTTCAGCAAAGAAGCGCTCATTCACATTGATCTTGCGTGCTTGCAGAGCGAATATTAGGTTCTCTTCGTTCACGTCGGGGCTTCCTAGTGACTGCAGGTCTTCTGTACAGTAGTCCCTCAGCTTTCCCAAGAGCCAATCCTTGCTCAATGTGGTTGTGGCTTGCAAATCCATTCCGCCTCCTATCGGGATGAGATCGATACCAGTGATTTTGTCTCGACGACACCGTCGATGCAGGACAACATCTCTAAGACGTGGTCGAGTTTGTCTTGCTCAACAATTAGTACGACATCAGCGTCACCGGTGACTCTGAAGTTCTCCATCGTGGGTAGCTGGTCGATCTTTTGAATCGCTTCGGATCGTTTCTGAGGCAAGATCTTGGCAGTCACAATGACGGGATCTCTTCGGTAACCGACCGCTCTCGAGCCTTCTTCGGTAACGTCTACGAAGCCTCGCCCAACTCGTACGAGGCCTGCCTCGCGGAGCTTCCTGAGATGAAGGCTAAGCCCCTGACGCGTGATCCCT
>Ga0315282_10010827_pt1 | contig 14233 bp, 10 predicted proteins | sample YL17G07_20_MG_FD_203693 | JGI IMG/M metagenome (GOLD analysis project Ga0315282, IMG submission 203693) | Sediment microbial communities from Yellowstone Lake, YNP, Wyoming, USA - YL17G07_20 | ecosystem: Environmental > Aquatic > Freshwater > Lake > Sediment | place: USA: Wyoming | collected...
GAGACGACACCGCACTACATCGAGTTTCGTAATGTATCGAAGGCCTTCAACAGCCACCAGGTGCTGGAGGACGTCACCTTCCAGGTGGATCCCGGCGAGACGGTGGTGATTCTGGGCCGCAGCGGCGTCGGCAAGTCCGTGACGCTCTCGCACATTATGGGCTTCCTGAAACCGGATGCCGGGCGGGTTTTCGTGGCCCATCGCGACGTCACTGAAGCCAGCGAGGAAGAACTGCTGGAAATCCGGAAGCGGGTGACGCTGGTGTTCCAGTCCGGAGCGCTGTTTGATTCCCTCACCGTGGGCGAAAACGTGGCGTTCCCGCTGCGCGAGCGTCCCGGTCTGACCGAGGACGACATCGAGAAGATCGTTGATGGGATGCTCGATCTGGTGAACATCCGCGACCTGCGGGACATGGCGCCGTCGGAGCTGAGCACGGGCATGAAGCGGGCGGTGGCCATTGCGCGGGCCCTGGCCGCCAAGCCCGAAGCCATCCTGTACGACGAGCCCACCACCATGGTGGACCCGCTGATGTCGGCGCACGTCGGCGACCTGATCCAGCGGCTGAAGCAGCAGATCCGGCTCACCTCGCTGGTGGTCACCCACGACACCGAACTGGCCCGGAAGCTGGCCGACCGCGTTGTCTTTTTGCACGAGGCCCGAGTGGCCTTCTTCGGTCCTATTGCCGACCTGGAACGAGTTGACGAGCCGTTCATCCGCGATTTCCTGGCCTTTGACCGGCGGACCCAAGCGGAAGAATAGGTCCAAGGGTCCAAAGGTCTAAAGGTCCAAGGTCGCAAACAACGTGCGGCCAGACCCTTGGACCCTTGGACCCTGGACCCTTGGACCTTAATAGTGGAAGCGAACCCTCCACAAACAGCGCCTGAACTGAGAAGGGCCATGGGCCTGTGGGACCTGGTGCTGTTCAACCTGACGGCGGTGGTCAGCATCCGCTGGTTCGCCACCGCGGGCCGCACCGGACCCAGTTCGCTGACTCTCTGGGTGCTGGCCGCCCTTCTGTTTTTCATTCCGCAGGGGATCGCGGTCTTCTATCTTTCGACTCTCTACCCGGAGGAGGGCGGCATCTACCGGTGGACGCGCCGCGCCTTCGGCGATTTCCACGGGTTCTTTTGCGGCTGGTGCTACTGGGTCAGCAACCTGGTTTTCTTCCCGGCGCTGCTCATGTTCGCCGCCGGCGCGGCCGCCTACATCGGCGGCCCGAGCTACGTCTGGCTGGGCGGGCGCGGCTGGTTCAGTTTCTCGGTCGCGCTGGTCCTGTTATGGGTGGCGATTACTGCCAACGTCCTGGGGTTGAATGTGGGCAAGTGGGTGCAGAACGTTGGCGGCCTGGCCACCTGGCTGCCGGCCATGCTGCTGGTCGCGTTTGGGGCGGTCAGTTACTGGAAATCAGGTAGCGCGAATGCGTTCAGTGCGCGGGCCATGACGCCTTCCTGGGATCTGGGCACGCTCAGCTTCTGGTCCACCATCGCCTTCGCGTTCGCCGGCCTGGAGCTGGGACCGATTATGAGCGGGGAGATCCGCGACCCCAGGCGCCACATTCCCCGGGCCCTGGTCATTTCCGGCGCGCTGATCGCCCTGGTGTACCTGGCCGGCACCTGGGCCGTGCTGGTGGTGCTGCCGGCCTCGAAGGTGGACGTGGTGACCGGCACCCTGCAAACCATCGATGCAGTGGCGCGCCGGGCCGGCTTCGGCTCGGTGGCGCAGTTGATGGGCGTGCTGTTGCCACTGAGCACGCTGGGGGGCACGGGCGCCTGGCTGGCCGGGTCGGCGCGCATTCCGTTTGTGGCCGGCATCGACCGCTTCCTGCCTCCGGCCTTTGCCCGCGTTCACCCCCGCTGGCGCACCCCGTACGTCGCCATCCTCACGCAAGGCGTCTTGGCCTCGCTGTTCCTGGTGCTGAGCTTTCCCGGCAGCACCGTAGCGGAAACGTATCTATTGCTCTGCGAGCTGTCGATCATCGTCTACTTCATTCCTTACCTGTACCTGTTCCTGTGCGCCATGCAGGTCAACCGCACGGTTGCTGAGGCGGTCGCCGTACCGGGCGGGCGGTTGAGTATCTGGCTCGGATCCATTGCCGGCTTTGCGGTCACGCTGCTGGCAATCGTCGTTTCGCTGATCCCTTCCTCAGCGGTAACGAATCCCTGGCTGTATGAAGCGAAGCTGGTGGGAGGCTCGGTGCTTTTTCTGGCCGTGGGCCTGTTTCTTTACTCCCGCCGGCGCGTGTGAGTTCACCACCAAGACACCGAGACACAAAGGCTTTGTGGCTTTGTGCCTTGGTGGTCAGAATCCGGTGGTGTAGACTCCGGGAATCGCTCCCAGGGAGGGCAGGATGATGCACAGAATCGCTGCGCTGCTCGTCGGCTTGCTGTTTTCATTGTCGGGCGCTGCGCAATCGCCCGCGCCGTATGACGTGCTGATCAAAAACGGCCGGGTGATCGACGGCGCTGGCAATCCCTGGCGCAAGGTTGCTGTTGGCATTCGCGGCGACACCATTGTGGCAATCGGATCGCTGGAAGGCGCGACCGCCGCCCGAGTTGTGGATGCCGGCGGGCAGGTGGTCGCTCCCGGCTTCATCGATATCCACACGCATGCCTCCCGCGGCATTCTCGAAGTGCCGACGGCCGAGAACTACGTGCGCCAGGGCGTGGTCACGCTCATGGAAGGTAACGACGGCTCCTCGCCCATCCCGCTGAAGCCTTTCCTGGACCAGGTGGCGGAGAAGCGCACCTCGGTCAACTTCGGCATGTTCGCCGGCCAGGGCTCGATCCGCAGCAAGGTGATCGGCCTGGCCAACCGGCGCGCCACCGCCGAGGAAATCGAGCAGATGAAGCAATTGCTCCGGCAGGCGATGGCCGACGGCGCCTTCGGCCTGTCCACCGGGCTGTTCTATATCCCGGGCAATTACACGCCGCTGGAGGAAGTCATCGAGTTGGGGAAAGTGGCGGGCGCCATGGGAGGCATGCACATCTCCCACATGCGCAACGAGGCCGACGGGGTGATCGACAGCGTCCGCGAAACGATCGCTATCGGCGAGAAAGGCGGGCTGCCGACGCAGGTCACCCATCACAAGGTCATCGGCCCCCCCAACTGGGGCCGGAGCGTGGACACGCTGAAACTGGTCAGCGATGCCCGCGCCCGTGGCGTGGACGTTACCCTCGACCAGTATCCTTATACGGCCTCCAGCACCGGCCTGACCGCCCTGGTTCCGCAATGGGCCCAAGAGGGCGGCCGCAGCGCCATGGTGAAGCGCTTCGAGGACCCGGCGGCGCGCGCCCGCATTAAAGCCGGCATCGTAGGCAACATCCAGGACAACCGCGGTGGCGGCGACCCCAAGAACATCGTGCTGGCCAACTGCGCGTTCGATCCGGCATTGAACGGAAAGAGCCTGGCGCAGTTGACCGAGCAGCAGGGCCGGCCGGCCACGGCGGAGAACGCCGCCGAAGCCGCCATCGGGCTGCTCACGCGCGGCACTTGCCAGACCGTTTACCATGCCATCGACGAAGCCGACGTGGTGCGCATCCTGACCTATCCCTGGACCATGATCGGTTCCGACGGCGAAGTGGCGATTTTCGGTCGCGGCGCCATCCACCCGCGCAGCTACGGCACCTTCGCCCGGGTGCTGGCGGTCTACGTGAGGGAAAAGAAGCTGCTGACGCTGGAGGACGCGGTGCGGAAGATGACCTCGCTGCCGGCACAGCGGCTGGGCTTGCTCGATCGCGGCCTGCTCCGGCCCGGCATGAAGGCCGACATCGTGGTGTTCGACCCGGCGGCCATCGCCGACCGCGCCACCTTCGTCAATCCCCACCAGTATGCCACCGGCGTCACCCACGTCCTGGCGAATGGAGAATTCGTGATCGACAACGGCCGGATCACGGACCGGCGCCCCGGACGCATCCTCTACGGCCCGGCTTACCGAGGTCGCAACTGAACCTGCACCACAGAGGCACGGAGAACGCAGAGTAGAATGGGACGCAGATAAACGCAGATAAACGAAGGCCGGGACGCCGGCGTGCCGCTCGAGGAAGTTCGACGCAAGCTCTCGGCGCGGTGACAGCCGGCGGTTGGCCTTGCCCGCGTTTTGTTGTAGATTGGGCTTCTCTCACAGCAAGGAGCGACTCCATGGCCATAAGCAAGGAACTGCTCGACATCCTGGTTTGCCCGCTGGACAAGGAACCGGTGAAGCTCACCGAGGACGGAAAAGGACTGAAGTGCACCAAGTGCAAGCGCGTCTACCCCATCAAGGACGACATTCCCGTCATGCTGGTGGACGAAGCGAAAATCGAAGAATAGCTCCTCCGATGGGAGACCGCGTTGCGTCATGCTTAAAGGCGTCACTGCGCATGCGCTGAGAACCGACCTGGGCAACATTCTTGGTCGGCTTGGGCACAACAACGAGCGTTTTGTCATCTTTCGCCGCAATTCGCCCGTGGGCATTCTTCTCAGCATCCAGGATTACGTCAAAGAGCATCCGGACGAGTATTATGATGTGCAGGACTTGGTGGACACGCTGATGGAACAAATGGATCCTGACTTCCAGGCCTCGTTGCGGCGCAGCGCCCGGGAGATCAGGCGGGGCCGCTACCTCACCCACGCTGAATTGAAACTCGCCCTGCGCAACGAGAAGTTCCGCTGACACCCCGGCCTTGTGTCTTGGCGCCTTGGTGGTTCACTCCAGGTTTACTTCAGCGCGGCTTCTGTGGCGCGCAATAACGGCTGCGCGGAAACCGGCCGGCCGGTGGCGTGCTCCATCCACAGGTCCGGCGCCACGCTGCCGTAGCTGGTCATCCGCTCAAACTCCTCGCCCAGGCTCTTCCCTTTCTTAATCTGCTCCTCGATCTGGAACGCGATCAGGTGTCCCAGCGGATAGTCGGGCAGGTACATCATCAGGTTGACCATGTGCGAGTAGACGCCGGGCAGCACCACGTCGCGCCGGCCGAGGACCGGGGCGTAGTAGCGGTTCCAGATGTCCTTGGAGATGGCCACGGTGGCCTCGCGCAACTGGGCCGCGGTGGCCTGCGGGTGGTCGTACATCCAGTGCCAGACGGCCATATCCACCAGCGCCGGGCCGCAGATTTCATACGTCATCCAGAAATCGTTGAGCACCCGCAGCCGCTCGCTTTCGGCATCCGGCTTGGCCAGGCCGAGCAGCTCCAGGTCGCGCGCCTGGAACACGAAGGCCAGCGCCTCGGTGAAGGCAGTGTTGGGGACGCCGGCCAGCAGCGTGTGGTCCACGTTATAGAGCGAGAACACCTGCTCGACGTTGTGGCCCATTTCGTGGATGGCGATGTTGTAGCCCTTGTAGTCCATGCCGCCCTTCTCGAAGCGGGTGCGCAGGTGCGGCTTGTCGCCGCGGCGCAGCGCGGGCATGGCGTGTCCGGCGCCGCGCGACGGATCGACCACGATCCTGGCGGCCAGGTACTTGGCCCGCTCGGGCGTGAAGCCCAGCCCGGTCAGCAAGCGCGGGATGTCGGCCTGGTAGGCGGCCACGTTCGGATACTTCTTGGCCACCATGGCGTCCAGTTCCGCTTCCTGGTAGCGTCCGCGCGGCTGGAAGCCGTTGTACCAGATGTCGAAGGGCTCGAGCCGCCGGCCCAGCCGCTGCTCAATGAGCGCCGCCACGCGGGCGGCCAGCGGGGAGCCGAGCACATCCTTGAAGAGCTGTTCGACGCGCGCCTCCGGGAGTTCCCGCCCTTCCTCGAATCGCCGGGCGATGTGCGTGGGCATGGAAGGCGAGAAGGGATCGGCCAAGCGGACGGCCTGGAAGGTGGCCAGCAGGTGGGCGTAGCGGGTGTCGGGCTCGGGCGCGGCCGTCGGTTGCCCGTCGCGCGCCGGCGGCGCGTTCGGCTCAATCGCATCCTTGGGCGCCGGCCGCACCGTGTTGGCGAACGGCTCCCAGTCCGCCCGCGGGTTGTCGATGACCGCCTTCGGTATGGTCTGCGTGACGATGCGCTCCATGACTTTGGCGATCATCTGCTGCTTGGCCAGGGCCTTGGGGTCGTTGTAATCGGCCTTCAGCTCGTCGCGCAGGTTCCAGTGGGAGATCAGCCGGAGACCGGAGGGGAACAACCGCTGCCCCTGGGAATCGACCAGGTGATGCATCCAGATGTTGTACTCGGCGATGTAGGACTCGCCCTCGGCCGACGCCGTCGAAATCTTCTGGTTCACCTCCGGCGGGACGCGCTTGGAGAACTGCTGGGCCAGCCGCGCTTCGGCCCACTGGCGCCGCGACCATTTCCCTCCTTCTTTCAGGCGCTCTTCCAGCGTGGTCACCGGGAAGTTCAACAGCACGATGAATCCAGCCTTGTTGGAGAACAAATCCTCGATCAGGTGCGCGCCGGGATCATAGGCCGCGAAGATTCGGTCGATAGGCAGCAGCGGCCCCACGTCCAGGTCCATCCAGTGGCGCAGCTCCCGGCCCATCTCGTTGAGGTAGCCGCCGAGCTGCTCGAAGGCGTACTGGAAGTGCTGGAAGTTCTCGTTGAGCGCGGCCGGGTCGGCGATGAAGTTGTCGCGCGCGAAGGCGGCGAAGGCTTCGGGCAATCCGTCGTCGGCCCGCCACAGCCCGGCTGCCTGCTCGATGCCGCGCTCGATGCGGGCGCGCTGCGCTTCGCCGTACTTGGCGGCCAGCTCGTGCTTCAGGCGCTCTTTCAGATCGGCCGGAATCGCGCTTCGTGCACTCTGCGGCGGCGCTGTCATTTCGTTCGACACGTTTGTCTCTCCGCCGGCCAGCAGGCCGGCCATCAAAAGCAACGCAGGGAGGAAAACTATCAATAGCCTCATCTAGAAAAGTCTAACATCAAGATTGAAGCAGAGTGAGAATGCAGATTCGTATAACTACAAAGCAGGTTCAACGCAGAGACGCAAAGAACGCGGAGGAAACGCCGAGAATTTCTCTGTGTCTCTGGGCGTCCTCAGCGCCTCTGCGTTGAGATTCGCTCTGATTGACGCCGGCGTGGAAATCCTGAACCCGGTGCAGACCAGCGCCCGGTATATGGAGCCGGGGCGGCTGAAGCGGGAATTCGGCCGGGACGTTACGTTCTGGGGCGGCGGCTGCGACACGCAGATGGTGCTGCCCGGCGCCACGCCCGAGCAGGTGCGTGAGCACGTCCGCCGCCGTCTGGAAATCCTGATGCCCGGCGGCGGATTCGTCTTCAGCCAGGTGCACAACGTGATGGCCGACGTGCCTCCGGAGAACGTTGTGGCCATGCTCGACGCCGCCTTCGAATTCGGCCGCTACTGAAAAGGCCGCCGTCATCGCCGGGCCAAGTCGCCGGCCGCCGCCTGGTCAGGCGAGAGACGCTTATCCGACGATGCGCAGGGCGACATACGGGACCAGGTTGAACAGCAGGATGCCCACCTTGTAAAGCGCCATCGCGGCGAAGTTGATGGTGTCAAACTGCTCGGCTGTCAGAGGAACCCACCTGCCCCACAGCCGATGCAGCCACTCGCGCGCCAGCACGTACAGCCAGAACCAGACCACGACCAACCCGTAGTTGAGGACCGCACACCAGAGGAGCGCGTTACGCGCCATCTCCATGCTCATCGGCCACCTCCCAGAAATCCTCACCCCGACGACAGGGCCGGTTCGAATTACACCACAGCCCAACCTCCGTGGCAAGGACACGGAAGCCCGCTGTGTAATCTGCGGCTAAAAACCGGGCTTTGCGCTATCATGCGCGGCATGCGCATCGCGACTCTCTGCCTGATTTTCGTTCTGTCGATTCCGGTGTTTGGCCAGCCGGCGAAGCTCGCGGCCAAGGCGGACGGATTTGTTCTGCTGCCCGGCGGAACGTTCGGCAGCGGCGATGTGGTCACCCGCAAGGGAAGCCAATCGAAACTGCGTGTGGACGCTTTCGAAATCCTGGATCATCCGGTCAGCAACCAGGAGTACAAGGCGTTCATCGACGCCGCCGGCTACGCGGCGCCCCCGCACTGGACGGGCGGCAAGATTCCGGCCGGCATGGAACGCTATCCGGTCACCTTCGTCAACCGCTATGACGTGGATGCCTACCTGAAGTGGCGCGGCCGCACCGACAAGCGCGTGTACCGGCTGCCGACCGACGCCGAATTCGAATACGCGGCGCGCGGCGGCCTGGAAGGCAAGAAGTATCCCTGGGGCGACGACGACCCGCCCGGCCGCGCCAACTTCGACGCCGACGCAGCGCGCACGCCCGCCGATTGGCGCCGCTTCCTGAAGCCGGTGAAGAGCTATGCGCCCAATGGCTACGGGCTGTATGACATGGCCGGCAACGTCTGGCAGATGGTGCTGACCTTCCCCGACCCCTCGCGCCAGAGCTACAAGTACCGCATTGAGGATCCGCTGGACCTGGACACCCGCGTGGTTGGCGGCTCCTGGACGCGCGGGCCCAATTATTTGCGCTGCGGGTATGGAGGCGGGCTGGGGGCCGGCATGCGCCTGGCCGACCTCGGCTTCCGGATGGTGCGGGAAGCGCCCGAATCCGCCTCGGTTTTCCCCGCGCCGCGCCGCCTGGTGGCGCTCGCGCGGGGAGAAGGGCGCGTCTTCTTGAGCTGGCAACTGCTGGCCTCCGACCCGGCCGATGTCGCCTTCCACGTGTACGTTTCGCGCCGGCGCGACGCGCCGGGCGAGCGCGTCACGCGTGAGCCGCTGGCGCAGGCCACAAACTTCGTGGACCAGCCGCGCGGCTCGCTGGTCTATTACCGCGTGCGGCCGGTGGTCAACGGCCGCGAAGGAACGCCCTCGGAATGGGCCGGGGTGGAACCGGGCGCCGAGCCGTCACGGGCGGTGATAGTCATTAAGCCCACCGTGCAGCAGGGCGGCATGGTCCCCGTTTTTGGCGATCTGGACGGCGACGGCAAGCCCGATGTGGCGGTGCGGCTCGACAACGGCATCCGGGAGATGTCGCGCGACCCGGGCCTGCCGGTGGAGCTTGAGGCCTTCAGCAACTACGGCCGCTCCCTGTGGCGCCGCCCGCTGGTCTGGCACGACCACTGCTTCGGCAACGCCAACAACGTTCCGGTGGTGGTCTACGACCTGGACGGCGACGGGCGCGCCGAGATCGCCGCCAGGCTCCAGGAAGGCGACGCCGTCTACCTGGCCGTGCTCGAGGGCAAGACCGGGCGCGTGCGGCGCAAGGTGCCGTGGCCGAAGATGGCCAGCGATTTCTCCAAGTCCTCCACCCGCATTCACATGTCGGTGGCCTACCTGGACGGCAAGCACCCGGCGCTGATCACCCAGACCGGCTTGTACGAGAACGAAATCATCTCGGCCTGGGACCCCAACCCGGCCGGGCTGCTCGTTCACACCCTGAAGAAACTGTGGGAATTCCGCAGCAGCATGGAGACCAGCGGCAGCGGCTCGCACCACATCGACATCGCCGACGTGGACGGCGACGGCCGCGACGAAGTCTTCGACGGCACCACCTGCCTGAACCCGGACGGCACGGTTCGCTGGTCCATCTATCGCCAGCACCCCGACATCGTGGCCATCAAGCACATCCTGCCGGAGCGGCCGGGCCGCCAGGTCTACTACGCCGTGGAAAGCTCGGTGCACGCCGGCGCCTACCTGCTCGACGCCAAGACCGGCAAGATCATCTGGAAGCTGAACCGCGAAGACGATCCGCGCTGGGTGCATGCCCACATCGGCTGGGCTTCGGACATCTGGGAAGGCTCGCCCGGCATGGAGATGCTCACCAACCGCGACGGCCACGAGGCCAAGGACACGGTGCTGTTCTCGGCCGACGGCAAAATCATTGCCAACCCCTTTCCGCAGGGCTGGCGGCCGGTCAACTGGGAGGGCAACAACACCCGCGAGCTGATGTCGAACGATGGCAGGCGGCTGGGCAAATTCAACGGGAAGGAAGTGGTTCCGATCGCCGGCCTGTCGCCCAACGACGGCAAGGGCTCGTGCAACATGGTGGCCGATTTGGTGGGGGATTATCGCGACGAAGTGGTGTGCCTGGGGCCGGCCCCGGACGGCGGCACCGCCATCTTTGTTTACACCAACGCCGCGCCGCTGGATCGCCGCGCCGTCACCCGCACCGCCGATCGCGAATACCGGCTGTGGCTGGCCCGTAACATGGGCGGCGGCTACGCCTCCTACTTCGAGCCGGAGTAGGGCACCGCTGTGCCGCGCTTTTTCATGGTTTCCGGGTCGTCGCCGCAGCGATTCGCGGCCGGCGGCGCCAGATCACAGCACTGAGCGCGATCATCAGCAGGGCGATGAACTGCGAGGTGGAGAGCAGGCCGCCGAACAGGAACCCCCGATCCGGATCATCGCGCACGAATTCGATCAGGAACCGCGCCGTACCGTACAGCGCCAGGTAGAACGCCACGATCTGGCCGTCGAACGCCCTCTTCTTCCACCGCAACATCAGGAAAGTGAAGATCAGCGCCTCGGCGGCCGCTTCATAGAGTTGGGTGGGATGCAGCGGGATGCCCAGCGGCACGCCGAACATTTCGTTGGCATAGGGGTCGGTGAAGGTCACTCCCCAGGGAAGCGCGGTCGGCTTGCCCCAGCAGCAGCCCGACGAGAAGCAGCCCAGCCGTCCGATGGCGTGGCCCAGGGCCACCGCCGGGGCGAAAGCATCGGCCGTCTTCAAATACGGCATCCGATGCCGCCGCGTGTACCACACCGCAAACAACAGCGCGGCCAGAAAACCGCCGTAGAACACGCCGCCGGCTTTTAGCGAGTAAAGGGAAAAGATCTCGCCCGGATGTCGCGAGTAATACCCCCAGTCGGTGACCATCAGCAAAAGCTTGGCGCCGAGGAATGCGGCCAGCGCCACGTAGACACCCAGATTAAAGGCGTGGTCGGGGTCGAGGCCCTGGCGCCTGGCCAGGCGAACGGCTACCAGCAGCCCAAGAAGAAACGCCGTGGCCACCAGAACGCCGTAGGTGTGCTGGACGAAACCGCCGATCTGGAAAAGCTTCGGATGCATGAGACTAGGTTGCAGGTCGCAGGGTGCAGGTTGTAGGCCAACCTGCCACCTGCAACCTACAACCTGCCACCTGTCTGCTTCGGGCTGCGGGTCAGGAGCATGTCCAACACCAGCAGGCCCGCCCCGATGACGATGGCGCTGTCGGCCACGTTAAACGCGGGCCAGTGGAAGCCGCGCAGGTAGAATTCCAGGAAATCCACCACGCTGCCGCGCGCCAGGCGGTCGAACAGGTTGCCGATGGCGCCGCCGAGGATCAGGGCCAGCCCCAACCCGGTCCGCCGGGCCCCCGGTTGCTGCTGCCAGAGCAACAGCAAAACTACGACCAGCGCCACCACCGATAGCAGGATGAGGACCTCGATTTTCATGGGCGCCGTGGAGTCGGCGAAAATGCCGAACGCCGCCCCGCGGTTCTTGACATGCGTCAGGCGGAAGAAGCCGGGGATCACCGGCCAGGAATCGTGCAAGGGGATGGCCGACCCAATGAGCCACTTGGTCAATTGGTCGGCGGCAAACACCGCCAGCGCGATAAGAAGGTGCAGCCTGCGCATTCTAATTGCGGATTTCGAACCCCATCCGCTCTCAGCAGTTCGCAATCGACATTTCCGCCAGGGCGGCCGAGCAGCGTTCGCAAACCGTCGGGTATTCCTTATTCTCGCCTACCCGCGTGGAGTAATTCCAGCAGCGCTCGCACTTGGTTCCCGCGGCGCGCTCGACGGCGATGCGCACCCCCGGCAGGTCGAAGGAAACCATGCCGGGCCGCGCTTCCCCCGCCAGCTCCACCTGGGAGACGATGAACAGCGTGGGAAGCTCGGCGGCGCGCTGGTGAAGCAGCGGGGACCATTCCTTATCAGCGGACAGGACCACCTTGGCTGCCAGCCCCGAGCCGATCAACTTGCTGTTGCGCGCCGCCTCCAGCGCCTTCAGCACTTCGGAGCGCACCTCGATCAGCCGGTCCCAGTCCTTGAGGCGCTCCTGGTGCTCGGCGGTGATGCCGGCCGTCAATTGCGCGCCCCGCGGCAGGTCGGCCAGGTGAACGCTTTCCAGCGCACCGGCCCGGGCGGGAAGCTGCCGCCAAGCCTCGTCGCAGGTGAAAGCCATGATGGGGGCCAGCAGCCGCAGCAGCGCCTCGGTGATCAGGTAGAAGGCGGTTTGCGCCGCGCGGCGCCGCTGGGACGCGGGCGGCGAAGTGTACAGCCGGTCCTTCAGCACGTCGAAGTAGAAGGAGCTGAGCTGGACGGTGCAGAAGTCGTAGGCGCTGTGGTAGACCTTGTGGAACATCTGCTCGTCGTACCAGGCGCGGCAGCGGTCGATCAACTTGGCGGTGCGCGCCAGCGCCCAACGGTCGATGTCCGGCAGGCCCTCGGCCGCCACCATGTCGCGCTCCGGCGAAAAGTCGTAAAGGTTGCTGAGGGCGAAGCGGAAGGTGTTGCGAATCTTGCGGTAGGCGTCGGCCAGCCGCGTCATGGTCAGGTCCGAGTACCACATGTCCTCGCGGAAATCCACCGAGGCGATCCACAGGCGCAGGATTTCGGCGCCGTATTTCTTCCAGATTTCCTGCGGGGCGACCACGTTGCCGAGCGACTTGGACATGGCCCGGCCCTCGGCGTCGAGCACCCAGCCGGCGGTGGCCACCTGCCGGTAGGGCACCCCGTTCCGAATGCCCACGCCCACCAGCAGCGAGCTGTGGAACCAGCCGCGATACTGGTCGCCGGCTTCCATATATTGGTCGGCGGGCCAGGGTAGCTCCTCGCTGTGCCCCAGCACCGCCAGGTGGCTGGAGCCGGAGTCGAACCACACGTCGAGGATGTCGGACTCCTTGCGGAAAGCGGCGCCACCGCAGCGCGCGCAGTGCGTGCCGGCGGGCAGCAGCTCGCCGGCCGGCCGCAGGTACCAGGCGTCGGCCGTTTCCCGGCCAAAGATCTCCACCGTGTGGCGGAGCGCGGCGACGTCGGCCAGCCGCTCGCCGCACTGCTCGCAATAAAAAGCGATGATGGGCACGCCCCAGAGGCGCTGCCGCGAGATGCACCAGTCCGGGCGCATGGCGATCATGTTGAAGATGCGGCTCTCGCCCCAGGCCGGCGACCACTTCACCTTGGCTATTTCCTCCAGGGCGCGGCGCCGCAGGTTGTTGCGCTCCATGCCGATGAACCACTGCTCGGTGGCCCGGAAGATGGTCGGGTGGTGGCAACGCCAGCAGTGCGGATAGGAATGTTCCAGCGTCTCGGAGCGCAGCAGGCGGCCGTGCCGGAGCAGGATCTCGACGATGGCGGCGTTGGCCTCGAACACCTGCTGCCCGGCTAACCCGGCGCCGGCCTCGGCGGTGAAGCAGCCGGTCTCGTCCACGGGACAGAAGATGGGCAAGCCGTACTGCTGGCCGACCATGTAGTCCTCTTGGCCGTGTCCCGGCGCCGTGTGCACGATGCCGCTGCCCTGTTCCAGCGTCACGTGCGGGCCCAGGATCACCGGAATGTCGCGGTCCAGAAAGGGGTGGCGGAAGCGCAGCCCCTGCAGTTCCCTGCCCTTCGCTTCGGCGCGCACCGCGCCCCACTTCAATCCCGTTTTCTCAGCCGTCAGGCCGGTCAGCTCGGCGGCCAACAGGTAGGCGTTGCCGTCCTGGGCCTCGCGGACCACGTAGTCAAAGTCGGGGTGCACGGTCAGCGCCATGCTGGCCGGCAGCGTCCACGGCGTGGTGGTCCAGATGATGGCCAGCAGGTTCGGCCCGAAGCGTTTCGGATCGTCCTCGGCTTGCGCGTAGGGCACCCAGATCGAGGGGCTGCTGTGGTTCTCGTACTCGACCTCGGCTTCGGCCAGCGCCGTCTGGTGCGTGATGCACCAGTGCACCGGCTTCATGCCCTTGTACACATATCCTTTTTCCAGAAAGGTGACGAAAGCGCCGGCGATGGTGGCCTGGTATTCGGCGCTCATGGTCAGGTAGGGCTGGTCCCACTGGCCGAAGACCCCCAGGCGCTTGAAGTCGTCGCGCTGGACTCCAACGTACTTCTCGGCAAAACGCCGGCAGGCCTGGCGGAATTCGTACGCCGACATCTTCGCCTTCCGCGGACCCAGTTGCTGGTCCACGCGGTTTTCGATGGGCAGGCCGTGGCAATCCCAGCCGGGCACATAGGGCGCGTCATAGCCGGCCATGTTCCGCGATTTGACGATGAAGTCCTTGACGATCTTGTTCTGGGCCGTGCCCAGGTGGATGGGGCCGTTGGCGTACGGCGGCCCGTCGTGCAGGATGAAGCGCGGGGCGCCGCGCCGGCGCTCGCGAATCCGCTGGTAGAGCTGCTCCCGCT
>Ga0315282_10010828_pt1 | contig 14231 bp, 14 predicted proteins | sample YL17G07_20_MG_FD_203693 | JGI IMG/M metagenome (GOLD analysis project Ga0315282, IMG submission 203693) | Sediment microbial communities from Yellowstone Lake, YNP, Wyoming, USA - YL17G07_20 | ecosystem: Environmental > Aquatic > Freshwater > Lake > Sediment | place: USA: Wyoming | collected...
TGAGCGTTAGGCAAAGAGAATCTTTTTCCTTTGGTGCCTGCGGCTAATAAAACCGCAGCTCCGGAAGCAGCCGAACCAATACAAACTGTCGAAATAGGGCATTTTGTATATTGGATAGTATCGTAAATAGCCAAAGCAGAAGTCAGAACTCCGCCAGGCGAATTAATATAGAGTTGAATTTCTTTTTTAGGGTCTTGGGAAGCTAAAAAAAGCATCTGGGCAATAATAGAATTGGCTACCGGATCAATAATTGGCCCACCTAAGAAAATAATTCTCTCTTTTAATAACCGAGAATAAATATCATATGCCCTTTCTCCATATTGTGTTTTCTCTATTACAGTTGGAATAAGATTCATATAATTACTATACCAAAAGGTTAACAATTAGTAAAACCACAATGAGGGACAGGAGAGGGACTGTCCCTTGTTATACTAAAAAACCAACGATTAATAAAGCAACAATATTTAGAACCTTAATCATTGGGTTAATTGCTGGACCAGCAGTGTCCTTCAGAGGATCCCCCACGGTATCACCGGTAACTGCTGCCTGATGGGCAAAGCTTCCTTTTCCTCCCAGATTTCCTTCTTCAATCCATTTTTTAGCATTATCCCAGGCAGCTCCACCTGAAGTCATTTGGATAGCTAAAAATATACCGACAATAATTGAGCCAATTAATAACCCTCCCAGGGCTTCCGGTCCTAAAATAAAACCGACTAAAATCGGAGAAAAGACTGGCAAAAAAGCAGGGAGGATCATTTCTTTTAAAGCGGCCTTGGTGACAATATCAACGCATTTTGAATATTCAGGCTTGGCTTCCCCTTCCATTAATCCCTTAATTTCCCTGAATTGCCTCCTCACCTCTTCAACAATTTTCGAGGCGGTTTTCCCAACAGCCGAAAGAGCTAAAGCGGAAAAATAATAAGAAATTATTCCGCCAATAAATAAACCAACTAAAACCTTGGGATCCTCTAAGAGAAATTGAATTCTGGTTCCCAGGTTAGATAACTCTTGAGTATAGACGGAAAATAAAACCAAGGCAGCTAAACCAGCTGAAGCAATGGCATAGCCTTTGGTTACCGCTTTGGTGGTATTGCCAACCGCATCCAAGGCATCGGTAATTTTCCGATTTTCTTCAGAAAATCCAGCCATTTCACAAATTCCAGAAGCATTATCAGTAATTGGGCCATAAGAATCTAAGGCAATGATTAAACCGGTCAGGGAAAGCATTGAGACAACAGAAATTGCCAAGCCATAAAGGCCTTCCAGCCAGAAACTAATTAAAATTCCAACCGAAATGAGAATTACCGGCAAAATGGTTGATTTCATTCCAACCGCTAAACCAGCAATGATATTTGGAGCATGGCCTGACTGAGAAGCGAGAGCAATAGATTTTACAGAAAAATATTTTTTTGAGGTGAAGAAATCGGTAATCAAAAAGATACCAGCAACAATTAAAAGGCCAATTACAGCTGGTAGATAAAGCGAGATTGAAGAAAGATTTAAAGAAAGAGCGGTTTGAGAAATTATTGAATAAAAACCAGCCGCCGATAAAATTCCAGCAATAATTACTCCTCGAAAAAGGATAGAAATGAGGGATTGATTTTTTCCCAATTTAACAAAAAAAGTAGCAATAATTGAAGCCAAAATGGCTAAAGAAGCCAAAATCAAAGGTAAGAAAACAGCTGCTGGCAGATTGGGAAACAATAATCCTCCCAAAACCATGGCCGCTACAATTGTTACCACATAGGTCTCAAAAAGGTCAGCTGCCATACCAGCGCAATCTCCAACGTTATCTCCAACCTGATCAGCAATAACGGCCGGATTTCTTGGATCATCTTCGGGAATTCCCTTTTCAATCTTTCCAACTAAATCAGCTCCGACATCAGCCGCCTTAGTGTAAATTCCTCCACCTAACCTGGCAAAAACCGAGATCAGAGAACCCCCAAAACCAAGGGCAATTAAAGCTTTTAAATCTTGTGCGATGAAATAAAAGCCCGATACAGATAGTAATCCCAGTCCGACAACTAAAAATCCAGTAACCGAGCCGCCTTTAAAAGATAAATTAAGAGCCTCTTTCAACCCCAATTTAGATGCCTCAGCTACCTTCAAATTGGCCTGGGTAGAAACCATCATTCCAATAAATCCAGCCAGAGCAGAAAAGGAAGCCCCAATTAAAAAACCGAGGCCGGACATACCCCCTAAAGTTATCCAAATAATAAAAAATAAAAGAAGAGCGACCAGGCCTGCCGTTTTATATTGCCTTTTCAAAAAGGCAATCGCTCCTTCCCGAATGGCTAAAGAAATTTCAATCTGCTTCCCTGAACCTGAAGGAGCCTTTCTAACTTCGCGGATTAGAAAGTAGGCGAAAACCAAAGAGAAGATTGAAACAATAATTGGGAGATACAACATATTGAAATTCAAATATTTAAATTCAAAACGGTTTTGAATTTTGAATTTAGGATTTTGGTATTGTTTTGGATTTTATGTTTTGGATTTTGGATTTTTCTACTTCTTCTTTCTCTCCCTCGGTTTTTTCCGGACTTCTGACATCAATCTTCCATCCCGTCAATTTTGCTGCTAATCTGACATTTTGACCATCTTTACCGATGGCCAAAGACAATTGGTCTTCGGGGGTAATGGCCAGGGCTTTGTTTTTTGGCAGACGCTTCACTTCTAAAACTTTGGCTGGCGATAAAGAATTAGCAATGTATTTTTCCGGGTCTTCGGAGTACTCAATGATATCAATTTTTTCTCCTCCCAACTCATTAATTACTGCCTGAACCCTAGTCCCTCGTTGACCGACACAAGCGCCAATCGGATCAATTCCTTCTTCTTTTGAAACAACGGAAATCTTTGTCCGGGAACCAGCTTCTCTGGCAATTGATTTTATTTCAACCTGGCCAGAAGAAATTTCCGGAACCTCCAATTCAAAAAGTTTTGAAATCAATTTTGGATAAGCTCGGGATAAAAAAATTACTGGCCCTTTTGGGGTTTCCTCAACTTTTAAAACAAAAATTTTTAATCTCTGACCCGGTCGATAGAATTCTCCTGGGACCTGTTCTTCTTTAGGCAATATTCCTAAGGTTTTGCCAATGTCAAAAAAAACATTCCTGCTTTCAATTCTTTGAACAATCCCAGAAATAATTTGGCCCTCTTTTGATTTATATTCTGAAAGAATACTCTCTCTTTCAGCCTCTCTGATTTTTTGCAAAATGACTTGTTTAGCTGTCTGGGCAGCAATTCGGCCATAATCTTCTCGAGCTTCTAGTCCAATTTCCAATTCCTCACCAGCTTTTATCTTTGGCTTTATTTTTTTCGCCTCTTCTATCATTATATGTTTTTCTGGATTAAAGTGTATTTTTTCCTTGCCCTCTAATTCTTTCCGCCCAGAAGTTTCTGGGCGAGGCTCGCCCTCTTTGAGGGCGGCCAATTCTTCCTCAGAATAAATCATTGATTTCGCAACCACCGATTTTACTTGCCAAAAGCGAAGTTCGCCTGATTGAGGATCAAGTTTAGCTTTAATAATTTGTCCCTTTTTTCCATAATCTTTTTTATAGGCAGCAGCTATTGCCATCTCAATAGTTTCCCAAACTTTTTCTGGAGAAATTCCCTTCTCTTCGGCAATTTGGGCAATCGCTGATGCAAAACTTTTTATTTCCATTTTAATAAAAGTGTCCGTTTTGACGGACTATCTATACTTTATCAGAGTTTTGAATTTTCGTCAATCGTTTGATTATTCTCTTTATTCTTAAATCAAAGCGGGGAATGTCATCGTCAAAAATTAGACGATTTCTAATGAGCTCTTTTTTCTCTAAAGAAAGTTCCTTAATTGGACTCAATCTTTTAATAAAAATTGGTAAAAGTGAGATTAAGGGTAAAAGTCCGACGGTTTCTAATTGACCAAAATTGGCTGCCAGGACGATGGCAGTAATCAAAAAGAAAATGGTGCCAATGGAAGCGTTCCAAATGAGGGCTAATAAAATCAGAGGGGTTATGGAATACCCTAAAATTCCAGGAGACAAAGCCAAAAGGGCGCCGATTAAAGTTCCAATCCCTCTCCCCCCAGCAAACTTTAAAAAGCAGCTATAATTATGGCCGGTGACTGCTGCTACTCCACAAAGAGCTTGAACCTGGATTGTTTGACCCAAACTTTGAACCAAAAAAACTGCCAAGGCACCTTTACCAACATCTAAAATTCCAGTAACTAATCCCTGCCATTTGCCAACACTTTTAAAAACATTTGAGCCCGAGGTTTTTCTCCAACCAATTTCTAAAATATTTTTGCCAGTCGAAAAATGAGTAATTAGATAACCGAAAGGAATAGAGCCCAAAAGATAACCCAAAATTATATAAAAAATAGAATAGAGCATATGTTCAAAATATGTTTAAGGTTGAACCTTAAACAGAAAGACAACCGGCAAGTAAAGTTCCCGGCCCTGAATTTGCTCCAATAATCGGAGGAGCTAAAGAAGTAAAAAGAACTTCTGCCCCTAGTTCTTTTTCTACTTTTTCTTTTAATTTGTAGGCCAAATCAATATTATCTGTATAATTTATTCCTACTTCCATTTTTTTCCCAGCACCAGAGCAGAGCTCGGTGCTGGACCAGTCCCGCACCGAAACGAAGTTTCTGGTGCGGGGCATTTTTTTCGCCTGATACTTTAGCTGGTGGAAAAGAGCTTCAAAAATATCTTTGGTCCAGAAATTGAAGCCGGTTAAACTCACTTTTCCCTTTTTAATCCCGAGCATTGGCTGAACCCCTAATCCCTTTAAAATTTTAAAAGCCTTCCCTTGCCAGTGGCTCATTCGACCAATTTTTTCTACCCAATAGGTTGTTTCCAGAAAGCCAAAAAGTTTAGCTTTTTCTCTAAGATTTCCGAGGGTTTTGACAATTTCCTCTAAGTTTTTCCCTTCTCGAATTAGTTTGCCAGCTCTTATTGCCAGAAGTCCTTCCGGAGCCGAAGCCAGTAAGGAATCAAAAATTTCAATTTTTGAGGGCTCTGGCATCAGTTCTTTTGCCTGTCGGGCTGAACTATAAGTAGCCGATAATTTAGAACTTAAAGTAACAACTAACACTTTTTCAAAATTCTCAAGAAGTTTTTTATAAGCTTTTAAATAATCGCCGGGTGAAGGAGCTGAAGTTTTTGGATGAGCCTTGGTTTCCCGCATGAATTGGTAAAGATTTTTTTCCGGGAATTTCTCCCATTCGGGAAAATATAGCTTCATTTTAACGACTTCGATTTGAAATTCCGCCAATATCTTCTCAGGCAAGGAGCAAATATCATCAACAACTAAACCAATTTTTTGTTTATTATTTTCCATTTTGAATTTTGAATTTACAATGGTATATTTCCGTGCTTTCTGGCAACTTTGCCTTCTCTTTTATTCGAAAGCGACTCCAAACATTTAATTAAAATACTTCTGGTATCTTTTGGATGAATTACCATATCAATCTGTCCTAATTTTGCTGCCTGCCAGGGATTAAGAAAAATTTCTCTTAATTGGGAAATTTTTTCTTTTTCCAGTCTTTTTGGATCTTTGCTTTCGGTAATTTCTTTTTTATAAATAATTTTTACCGCTTGTTCTGGACCCATAACCGCAATTTGTGCCGAAGGCCAGGCAATAACTTTGTCGTAACCTAACTGGCGGGAAGCAAGAGCAATGTAAGCTCCTCCAAAAGCCTTTCTTAGAATTAAACTAATTTTTGGAACAGTAGCTTCGGCAAAGGCATATAAAACTTTTGCTCCGTGACGAATAATTCCCCGATGTTCCTGGTCACTTCCGGGCAAATATCCCGGGGTATCAACCAGATTTATTAAAGGAATATTAAAGCAATCACAAAATCTAACAAATCGGCTGACCTTATCTGAGGAATCAATATCTAAGGTGCCAGCCATCAATTTTGTTTGATTAGCTACAATTCCAACTACCTGACCAGAGAGCCGAGCTAATCCAATAATAACATTGGTAGCAAAACCAGCCTGGATTTCAAAAAAAGAATTTTTATCAAAAATCTCCTCAATCACTTCTCGCATCTCATAACCCTTTTCTTCCTCCTCTGGAATGATTTCCAGAAGTTTTAAATTTTCTTCCCTTTCAAAAAATTCGGCGAAAATGCCTGATTTCTTTGGCGGATCTTCAAGATTATTTTGGGGTAAATAAGAAAGGAGTTTTTTCACTCCCGAAAAACAATCTTCTTCTGATTCAAAAACAAAATGGGCACAACCTGATTTTAGACTATGGATGGCTGCACCGCCCAATTCATCAAAAGAAACCTTTTCTCCAGTGACAGCCTGAATTACTTCCGGTCCGGTAATATACATCTGGGAGATTCCTTCAACCATAAAAATAAAATCGGAAAGGCCGGGAGCATAAGAGGCGCCACCAGCTGATGGCCCTACCAAAACTGAAATTTGAGGAATTACTCCCGAGGCTTTAACTATTTCTCGAAAGATGGCGGCGTAACCATCTAAAGAAGAAATCCCTTCCTGGATTCTGGCTCCTCCTGAATCAATTATTCCAATAGATGGACAACCAGTTTTTTGGGAGAGCTCAATAACCTTAACAATTTTTTGACCGTGAAGCTCTCCTAAGGACCCTCCGATTTTTGAAAAGTCCTGAGAAAAAAGATAAACCTGGCGACCATTTATTTTTCCAAAACCAGTGACAACGGCATCTCCGGGAAATTTCTTTTTGCCCAAATTCAAAATGTCAAAACGGCTCTCAACAAAAGGATCTAACTCAACAAAACTTCCCGGATCCAAAAGCAAATTAATCCTTTCTCTGGCAGTTAATTTTCCCTTTTGATGCTGCTTTTCAACAAATTCTGGCTTTTCCAATTCCTGCCACTTTTGTTTTAATTTTTCAATTTCTTTTTCAAAAGCCATATTTTTACCTCAAAGGCTGGCGGGTGGGATATATTTAATATATCATTTTTTTCCTTTTCTATGGATAGATGTATTGTATTATTACCCACTCGCGGGATGCCTAACCGTCGGCATCGTATTAGTTAAAGTTTCAGCAACTCATTTTAGATTTCTTTTATGTGAGAATAATCATTGATTTTTATTGGTTTAATCTTTTCATTCTGAAAATCAAAAATTGATACAGAAGTATTTTTAAAATAAATCGATTCAACTTTTTTTATACTAAATCCCAAATATTTAATTAGAAAAACTTTTATAGGGGTAGCATGGGTGACGATCAAAACATTCCTTAATTGTGATCTCTTTGATTCTTTTTTTAAATCCCTTAAAAACGACTCTAATCTTATAGCCACATCTTTATAGTTTTCCCCTTTCGGCATAGAAAAACTCCATTTATTTCTCTCTCTCACTTTAAAAATTTTGGGGTATTTTTTCTCAGCTTCTTCCAAAGATAGGCCGCTAAAAATACCGAATTTACATTCGTTTAAGCGCTTATCTTTTTTAATAGAGGTATCTTTTTTAAGCCTAATTAACGGTAAAATAGTTTCGTAGGTTCTTTTAGCTTCACTAATAAAAATTTTATCAATTTCAATTTTACTTAACCTTTCCGCTAATTTTTTTGCTTGTTTTTTACCTCTCCTTGTCAGGCCCTCTTTTTGCCGATTATCGTAAGCTAAACATTTTAAGTTTGATTCTATTTCAGCGTGTCTTATAATATAAATTTTTATCTTATCACTTTTAAACATTCTACAAATCGGTTAGGTTGATGAATTTATTCACGAAATATTTTTTCATTTTTTTCTTCCATTCGTCTTCGCTACGAAGTTTTATATTTTCATTTTTTAGTTTTTTATAGAGCTTGATATTTTTTGTATATTCTCTAATTTTTTTTCTTTTATATTCTTTTGAAAAGTTTTCCTCCACTAAATGATAAACTGTGGCATGCAAATTAGGGATCAAGTATAAACCTCTCGCAATTAACTTTGCTCCTAAGTGCGTATCTTCTAAATTCCAACCTTTAAATCTCATATCAAATCCACCCACTTCCAACACGTATTTTCTCGGAACGCTAGCATTACAAGTTAAAAACATATATGGCAAATCCCATATCCCTATAATTTTACCTTTGCCGAAATTTTTAAAACAATCGCTTTCCCTTAGGAGATAATATGTTTTATTGAAACTTTCAAAAGGCACATCTTTGTGACTCACCCTCCATTCTTCTGGGACAAATCTTTTATATCTAAAATCTTTTCTATAGTTTGGTCTTCGTAAAATTTTTTGTTCCAGAGCATCTAATTGTGAATTAATCTTTTTCAGATTAATGTTTTGGCGAAATCCGACAATAATGCATTTATCAAGAAATTCGTGTCGTAATAAATGACTACTTACAAAATCCTTAGGAGTAACAATATCTTCATCTAAAAAGATAACTATGTCGTTTTGGGCATAAAGCAGACCTAAATTTCTGGCCGTTGCCCTACCGTAATTCTTTTTTAATTTTAGATAAGTTACAGGATAAAATCTTTGGATTGGCTTAATTAGATTTTTTAAACTAATCGATGAACCACCATCAACAATGATAATTTCTACTTTATTCCTCTTAAAATCGGGGGGCAAGTCTTGATATGTAAGTGAGGTTAAATTCCTTTTCAGAAATGAATAATCTCTGTAAAAGGGAATTATTATACTACAACTTTTTTTAAAGGAAATTTTCTTATTATATCCGTCCTTTACAATATATAATCCTGCCTTTCTCTTAAATAGTTTGGCAAGTTTAGTATAATTATTATCTTTAATTGTTAACAGTTTTTTTATTGGAGGCATATTTATCTTTTAATAGGCAGAATGAAAAATTAATTAGAGCCAGACTCTTTAAAAGAAAATGAATTTGAAGAAAACAAAATAATTTAAATAGTGATAACTGATAATCTTTCTTATACTCTTCTTCCTTGGTACTTAAAATTGATTCTAATCTTTTTTTCGTTTTAATTAATTGAATAATAAGCATTAAAATAACCGCCGACAATAAGATAAAAAGAACTAACAAGGCAGGCATACCTGATAAAAAAGCAGTTAATAGAAATAAAATGACAAAGAGCAGGACTATAAAAAAATTTTTAATATTAAGGATATGCCCTCTTTCCGCGAAATATCTCCAATTTACAAAGCCATCTGAGTGTTTACTCAAAAGATAGACAGCTTCGCTTCTTGGAAGCATTTTTCTAAACACTTCTGTCAAAGAAAGCGGATGGACATGGACAACCTTGCTTTTTGGGCAAAATAAAATATTATAGCCACCCTTTATAATTTCTACTTCCATCATTATATCTTCTCCGGCTGGACGTCTAAAAACCTTTTTCATGCCTCCTAATTTTTTCCACAGCGCTTTTTTTATTGCAAAATTATTTCCAGACAATGGTACAAACGGTACCCCCTTCCTAAGGTTCTTTTCGTTAATTAATAATTGTTCTGAAATTGTAAATTTATTAGAATATAAAATAAAATCGTATCTTCTAATAAAAGTTCCTAAACCATAACCAACATCCGGTTCTCGGTTTCCTATAACACAATCAATTTGCGGATCTCTAAAAGAAGCAGTCATATCTTTTACCCAACTTGAAGGAAAAATACAATCACTGTCACTGAAAATTAAAATATCTCCCATTGAATTCTGAACTCCTATATTTCGAGCCATTGCGGGGCTAAAGGGAGGAAGATGCTGAGGTTTTATAACTACTTTTATTTTATCTTTATATTTGTTTAAAATTTCAATTGAGTTGTCTGTTGAACCGCTATCAACAATTATAATCTCTAAATCGATAAGATTAGGATTATACTTTTGGTTAATTAAACTATTTAAACATTGCTCAAGATTATGTGAATTATTATAAGAGGTGATAATTACAGAAGCTTTTATCATAAAACTATTTCTTTAAAATCCTCTCTATCCACCTTTTCGTTTTTAATAATCCCTCCTCTAGGTCTATTCTTGGGTTATATCCTAAAATTTTCTTAGCCTTACTTATATCAAAACACTCTCTTTGCCCTTTTTCACCGGGGCGATAATCAGTGTAGATGATTTTTCCTGGAATAATTTTGGTACAAAGCTTAGCTATATCTTTAACTTTGTATTCTTTACCTTTAGAAATCTGAAATATTTCTCCAGTTATTTTGGTTTTTGGTGCCTCAATTGCAAGAACCCAAGCATCAATTGTGTCTGTTACGTAACAAGGATCTCTTGTTTGATCTCCACCTTCCACAATAATCGGTTTACCCTGAAGAAGATTTTTTAACCATATATAAATAAAGATGTTCCGTCGCATATTTTCTCCATAAACAATTCCGTTCCGAAAAATTGTAATAGGTATTCCATAAGAACGATAATAGGCCCAAGCTATCGCCTCTTGGGAAATTTTTGAAGCCGAGTAAATATTGTGGGGTACAGGAAAGCAGGTCTCATCGATAGGAATCTTCGGTGGTCTACCAAAAACATTACCTGAACTCGGTAAAAAAAATTTTTTACACCCGGTTTTCCTAACTGCTTCTAATAAATATATAAGACCAACGGTATTTTGGTAAAAAGTGTAAGCTGGGGAGGTAAATCCTAAAGGAACATCTGCTTGGGCATTAAATGCGCAAATTATTTCATAACCATCGATGTCTTCTGGTTGAATATCAAAAGTGGCTTTCCAGATATATCTAAAATTAGGGTGATCTATTACACCACTTAAACTTTCAGCATGATTTGGTGCCACCAAATCTAAAACTGCTACTCGATGCCCCCTTTTTAATAATTCTTTTGTTAAGCCGCTCCCACCAAAACCGGCTCCACCTGCAATTAAAATTTTCATATTTTAAAATTTAAAGAATTCTTTTTAACTTTTGAGATTTTTTCCAATTAAATATTTTATCAACAAATTCTTTATTTTTAATAATATTTCTTGAAAGAATGTCGTTTTTTGTAAGCCAGAGGATTTTTAGTTTCTCTGGAGAAGAAAATTTTGGTTTTCTAACTAATTGTTGGATAAAATTAATCATAACGCTATGACGTAATCGGTTCTTAGAAATATAGTTCCAGACATCTAACAATTCTGGTTCATTTTTCAATGAATAATTCAATTCTTCTTTTAACTCTCTATTTAATGCACCGAGAATTGATTCCCCCCATTTCATTCTTCCTCCAGGGAAACTAAATACACCATTTTTATGTCCCAAAAGCAGTATTTCATTCTTATATCGAAATATAACTTTTACGGTAACGTTTGGATATTTTTTCATTTTTTTATTTTTTTTAATGCCATAATACAAACATCTTCTTCTGGTCTATTGTGCGTAAAGGGAAAACTAGCCAGAGAGTTTTTAAAATCTATTTTTCTAATTTTATGAAAAAGTCCGGAAAGTTTTAGTAAATACGCTAATCCCTCATAATCATAACACCATTTATGAGCCGTAATTGGCAAGCTATAAGCAAAAACTGAGAAATAAAAACTGTCTGGTGCGTTGGGAGGAATTCTTTTCATAGCCCAACACTTAGTCCACCACTTGTAGGTTTTCCACTTTTTATATTTCTTATTTACATATTTATTCACATGGACTCTTAGGTCAGGGACGGTGGCGATAAAAACTCCTTCATTTCTTAAAAGTTTTGCTAAGTTTCTAAGAACAATTAGCCCTTCTTCGTATGGAAAATGTTCCAACACGTGTTGCATTCTTACAAGGTCAAATTTTCCAAGAGATTTTAATTCTTTGTTGGAAGCTTTAAGTATATCTATTTTAAAATATCTTTTTCTATATTCTAAAGGAATATTTTTTACTGGCCATGTATCCAAATAATAAAATCCTTCCTCAAAGTTTTTATTGCATCCCACATCTAACCATCTATTTTTATTTTCTTTTATCAATTTTTCCCGAAGCGTCATAATTTAATTCTTATTAAAAATATATTGTGAGTAAAAGAGCCTCGCATATAAATCTACGAGGCTCACTGAAGTCCGTTCATAACCGAGCCAAACCGCTGAATAAGTCTGCGAAGCTGCTTTTGTCTCCCACTATAATTAATTTTGTGCTCTCGATAGAAATCAATTAACCCTATTAATCCTATTACCTCATAGAGAACGTATTTTGGTGAAGAAACATCTAATCCGCATCCCGATACAAGACTCTCCCAAAGGGCACCATGACCATATCTCATTCCGAAGATTGCGAGGTCGTATAAAGAATCACCAAGTATTGTATTCTCCCAATCGACAATCCACACTTTTCCACTATCATCCTTAATGATATTAGAAGGTTTGATGTCGCGATTAACAAGACATGGTTCTGAGACATTTAAGTCAATACTGTCAATCGCGCTATACACCTTTTGCAAATGAACTTCTTCTAGGATGTTCTCTTCAATAAATTGTCTGTGATAAGTTCGAACATAAAGTAGAAGAAACGATTGCCAATGTTCACTAATTCCAGTCATTGAAGCCGGATCAATCCAACCCCAACCGCAATCAAGTGGAGCTTTACTCAATAGAGCTATTTGGATCCCCACCTTAAATATATGTTCAGTGTTTTCTTGAGAGATGCGTCGTAAAAGGTGCTCACCGTGTATTCTCTCAAGCACCAATACTTCTCGTCTATTTTGGTCTCGATAATAATCGATAAGGCGAGGGACACTGACTCCTCGTAATCTAGCCTGAGAAAGTGCCCAAGCTTCAACTTTAAGGCGATGTGATCGAACCTCTTCTTGAACTACTCCGATCTTCCGAACAGTCTCTTCATTAACAAATTCTATTGTGTTTAGTCGTCCTTTTCTTATCTTCATTTTTCTTTCCTCCAGTTCTGGATTTCCTATCCCAATTAAAGTTTTAAGGTACAATTAATTGCCTCCCGTAACTAGATTTACTTTAAAAGATTTTCTTTAAAATGTCAAATCGACTACGCAAAAGGACCCAGTTCAACAAAACTATCTGGATCTAATAATAAATTAATCCTTTCCTTAGCTGTTAGCTTCCCTTTTGATGCTGCTTCTCAATCAATTCCGGGCTCTCCAATTCTTTCAATTTTTTATTTAATTTTTCGATTTCCTCTTTGTAACCCATATTACTCACTAATTGTGGTTAATTGTTCTTTTAACCCCTTAACAATTTGCTCTAAAATCTTTTTATTGTCAACCTCTCTGCCTAATTCTATTTTAAGTGATGTCGCGCTATTTTCCAAATCCTTTGGGAATTTCTCGATGTTGGTATTCAAGCCGATGCCTATCACTGATGATTTTACATCTTTGCCAATAATATTTTCGGTTAAGATGCCACAAATCTTCTTTTGATTCAATAAAACATCGTTCGGTAACTTAATTAAAGGTTCTAAATTAAAATTATCTTTAATTACTTTTGCAGAAATCCAGGCGGCTAAAATAGTTAAGGTTTGCAAATCTTCAATCTTGCTTTTTGGTAAAATAATCGAAAAATAAAGACCACCTTGAGGAGAAAACCAGGGAACTTTTTCTTTGCCGTAGCCAGCAGTTTGTTTTTCAGCGACCACAACCAGCCAGGGCTTAGCTTCTTTACTTGATAATTCCTTAGCTTTTTGATTTGTAGATTTGAGCTGAGAAAAATATTTAATTTCCATATAGTTATTTTAATACTATTAAAACATCACCAATATTTACCGATTGGTTTTCTTTAACCCTAATCTCCTTGACCAGGCCATTGCTTTCTGAAATTATTTCATTTTCCATTTTCATTGCCGATAAAATCAGAACTTTTTGATCACTTTTGACAAATTCTCCTTCTTTAACAAAAATTTTTGAAACGACACCGGTAACTGGAGCCTTAATTTCTTTTTTAGAAAAATTTCTTTTCGGGAGGGAAGTTTTAGCAATTGAAGTTTTTTCTTCCTCCTCTCTTCCAAAGGAGAATTCTTTTCCCCCAACTTTGATTTTAATTTTTCCCTCCTCCTCAGAAATTTCAATCTCATATTCTTTTCCTTTAATATTTAAATGTAGCCTCATTATATTATTTATTTAGAGAAGAAAATGCCACATCGGAAGGGGGTCGGGGAAACCTTTCGGTTTCCCCGTCTAGGAAAACAGGGAGCGAAGCGACCGTTAGAAACCGAGGGTTTCTAAAGAGCGAGCCCGAAGCGAGGCAAAGCCGAGCGCCCCGCCCTCTATGCATAAGGAATAATTCATTCAGCTTAGAGGGCGGGGAGAGGGCGAGCGACTAACTTGGTAATACCACTATGTTATTCAAGCATTTTTAACCTTTCGGACATTACCCAATTGGAAGGGGTTTCCCCCCCACCAGAACTGGTGGG
>Ga0315282_10010829_pt1 | contig 14231 bp, 10 predicted proteins | sample YL17G07_20_MG_FD_203693 | JGI IMG/M metagenome (GOLD analysis project Ga0315282, IMG submission 203693) | Sediment microbial communities from Yellowstone Lake, YNP, Wyoming, USA - YL17G07_20 | ecosystem: Environmental > Aquatic > Freshwater > Lake > Sediment | place: USA: Wyoming | collected...
AATTGCGGATTGGGGATTGGGGATTGTGGATTTCTCAATTGCGGATTGGGGATTGGGGATTGCGGATTGAAGAAGCGGAAGACTGACGTCAGTCCGATCCGTCCGATCCGTCCGATCCGTCCGATCTGTCCGATCCGTCCGATCCGTCCGATTCGTCCAACTGGCGAACTGGCCAACTGGCGAACCGGCCAACTGGCCCATCTCCAACGCTTTCCGCCGGACCGTCATCACCGACGTGTTGAAAGGATAGCGCCGCAGAACCGATTTCCGGAACTCATCATCGAAAAGATAGTCCCCGCCGCCCAAGTCCCGGGCCGGAATCCTCTCGCCGAATGCCTCGAAGATCCCCCAGGAGTCTTCCGCGCCGTCCAGATCGCGCCGGGTGATGTCGCCTCCCGTCAGTCCCGCTTCGGGACATCGCTCCAAGAGAGCGATCTGTCGTTCCAGCCGTCCCGGCAGCATGCAGTCGTCGCAATCGAGGAACGCGACGTAATCCCCCCGGGCGTGGGCGATGCCGGTGTTTCGCGCCGCCGCCGGTCCGCGCGCCTCCTCGCGCAAAAATCGGACGCGCGAGTCCGGCGGGGAACAGGATTCCTCGGCGGGTGGGTTCGAGCCATCGTCCACGATCAGGACTTCGAGATCGCCGGGATAGCGCTGTTCCAGGATGCTGGGAATACTCTCCGCGAGGTATTCCGCGTCATTGTGGCAAGGGACTATGACCGAAACGGAAGGGTACATACCGTTAATGATGAATGCAGAATGATGAATGATGAATGAAAAATGTTGAAAACAGGCAATTCCTATCCCTTGTTCGGTCGCTTATTGCCTATTCTTCATCGCCTTGGTTTATCATCAGTTATCGTTTTGTGTTCGTCATTCATCATTCATCATTCTGCATTCATCTTTCCTCCTTCGCACCTTGCGCCCTTCCACCTCCAGCAGGCCCCGGGTGAGAAGGTCCACGGCCTCGGGATAGGCTTGGTGTTCCTGGATCAGGATTCGCGCCGCCAGTGTCTCCTCGGTGTCGTCATCGAGCACCTCGACGGACCGCTGGACGATGATCGGGCCGGTGTCCACGCCCTCATCCACGAAATGCACGGTGCAGCCCGATACCTTCACGCCATACGCGAGGGCGTCGCGGTGGCCGTGGGTGCCGGGGAAAGAGGGCAGGAGCGCGGGGTGGATATTCAGGATGCGGCTCGGGAACGCCCGCAGGATGGTTTTCCCGACCAGGCGCATGTATCCGGCCAGGCAGATTCCCTCGACCTTGAGTTCGCGCAGACACCGCAGGATTTCCTGCTCGTAGGCGTCGCGGCTCTCGAAGTTCTTCGGCGAAACATGAAGCGCCTTCACGCCATGCTCCCGGGCGATATCGAGCGCCTTGGCGTCCGGTTTGTCTGAAACCAGCACGACGAATTCCGCCTGGGGCAGGCGCCTCGCCCTGGAGGCCTCCAGCAAGGCCCTGAAATTGCTCCCGCGCCCCGACGCAAAGACCGCTAGTTTCATGACTCACTCTCCCTCCCGGATTTCCACTTCTCGACCGCAGTTTTCTGTTTACACTTCCACCCGGCAAGTTTACGCTAAATGGGATGTGTGTGGCAAGGAAACAGTGAACGGCAGGCTGGAGACTGTAGGCTGTAGGCTTTAGACTGTAGGCTGGAGGCTGGAGACTGTAGGCTGGAGGCTGGAGACTGTAGGCTGGAGGCTGGAGACTGGAGGCTGGAGGCTGGAGACTGTAGGCTATGGACTGTGAACCACAAACTGAAAACTGAAAACTGTAAACTGAAAACTGAAAACTGTAAACTGTAAACTGTAAACTGCAAACTCTTCCCATGCGTCTTCTTTTCCTCAATCATAACCTCCGCGACCACGGCACGTGGTTTCGCGCCTTTCACCTGGCCCGCGAATTGGTCCGCAACGGGCACGAGGTCACTCTCCTCACCGCCTCGCCACATCATTGGTATCGCGTGGCCGAGGAGGAAGTGGATGGGGTGTGCGTGGTCGAAACGCCGTCGTGGAACCCGGTGATTGGGCGGGACGACGGGTGGGGGCCGCTGGATATCGCCTACCGCCTTGGCCGGGTGCTTTTGCAGCCCTTTGATCTCGTATATGCCTTCGCCCACCCACCGACGGTTTACGCCCCGGCGTGGCTCGCCCGGACCCTGCGGCGAAAACCGGTGCTGGTGGATTGGTGCGACACGTACCGCGATGGGATTTTCCCGCAACGGGAGTTCATCCGGGCCTACGCGGGGGCGCGGGGCTGGCGCCTCGGCGCGCAACGCCGGGCCGAGCGGGTGGAATGCCGCCTCGAACGATCCATCCTGCGGATGGCGGACGGAGCGACGGTGATCTCGAGGGAACTGGAAGAAGCCGCGCTGAATGAGGGGATTTCACCGAAACGACTGCTTCGCTATCCCTGCGGGGCCAATATTGACGCCATCTCCCCTCTGGACAAGAAGGTCTGCCGGAGGCAGCTGGGTATCCCGGACGAGGGGCCTTTCCTCGGCTACGTGGCCAACTACAATCCGGACGAGAAGTTCTTCCTGAAGGCGGTGGGGCAGGCGTTCCGGGACTATCCCTCCGCCCGCCTGATCGCGCGCTGCCCGCCTTTCACCCGTTTCCTGGTGGAGGAGAACGGTCTGGCGGGCCGGATCATCGAGTTGGGACGCCAGCCTTTCGAGCGGATGGCGGCGGTTCTGGGGGCGGCGGACGTGCTTGCCCTGCCGCTCGAAGACAACGGCTCTAACCGGGGGCGGTGGCCCAACAAGTTCGGGGACTACCTGGCGGCGGGAAGGCCCATCGCCACGAATTTCATCGGGGACATCGCCGAGTACTTCCCTCCGCCCGACTCGGCCCGAGCCATTGGCATCGCCGCGCCCTGCCGTGCCGAATTGTACGCGGAGGCGATCTCGGACCTGCTGGCGCATCCCGAACGGTGGGGTCCGATGGGGGCCGCCGGCTACCGTCTAGCGGAAACGCGCCTCAATTGGCGGCGGCTGGCGGCGATCGTCGAGGAGTTTCTCACGGGTTTCCTTTGAGGCGTGGTTGTCGAAGACGATGGAGAGCCTTGTGAGTGGTCCGCAGGGCGGAGTTGCGCAGCCGGGCCGACACCCGTTCCATGAATGGCGCCGCGCGGTCCATCCGGTCTCCCAGCTTCTGGTAGAACTCCTCCGAGCAGAGGTGATAGGCAAAATAGCAGCTGTAGCGGTGGATACAGAGGGGTTCAAGGCAGCTGTGCAGCTTCCGGCTATACTCCATGTCTCCTCCGAGAAGCATGAGTTGGCGCAGCAGGCTCCGCATCCTTTGATACTGCTTGCCGCGCCAGATATCAGTCAGGGACTCCTTGTGGATGTTACCGACGGTTTTCGCACTCTCCTCCACGAAGACACAGCAAGGATAGACCGCGCCGGTTGCCCCGATGGTGGCGCTGTACCACGGCATGAGACAGAATTCCCGCCGCGGGTTTCGCCCGTCGAACCGCGGTCCGACACTCACCCCTTCCGGCAGGCGCCTGCGCTGCTCCTGGAGCGCGAAAGAGTTCAGTTCCCCGCCTTCCCGGCTCAAGTCAAACCGGAGTTTGAAATCGCCGCGGCGGGTGTCTTCCTCGATTATCCCAAGGATTGTTTCGCGTGCCGCTTGATGTTCCTCCGGAGGGATTCTCTGTTCCGGTTTCAGAAACAGCAGGGTCTTGATAATGATCTGGTCCACTCCCAATCGGCGGGCGAAACGGTACATTTCGGGAAGCAGGCGGTAATTGTCTTTCCAGACGAAGAACTGCAGCGCGACCGTTGGGCGCTGATCCGGAGGCGCGGCATCCCGCGCGGCGCAGACCGCCTCCACCCCGCGGATTGCCTTATGGAAGACCGCCTCGGGCACTCGCATGGTCTGGGAGTACCTTTTGGCCGACGGCTCATTGAGGCTGATGTAAATGAGATCCGCCCCAATGTCCACAATCCGTTGGGCAAACCGGTCCAATACGGTTCCATTCGTGGTGAGATCAACAATCCGAAGGCTGTTGCGCGCGCAGAAATCCAAAAGAGGATTGATGGAGGAATAGACCAGGCTTTCGCCGCCGCCGGAAAGCCTCAGAAAGCGCAAGCCTCCGCGGACACCTTCCTCCAGGGTGGCCTTCAGGATATCCCACGGAATCGAGTCGCCATGCCGGAACCAGTCTGTGCAGCAAAAGAAGCAGTTCAGATTACACGCGTCGGTCGGCTCGATTTCGAGGTGTAAAGGACCGCCATAGACCGTGTTTTCCACAATCCCGTTTTCAATGCGGTCCAATTCCTCTTGCGTGAGTCTTTCCCATCCAAAAAGCATCTTGTCCGTGTGCCCCTCTTCCGCGTTTTCCCAGGCTGTGCGCAGACAAGGCAACGCGGGTTTGATTGTAGGGTTGCGGCGATTGGAAGTCAATATCAAGGAGGCCCCGTCAAAATGCCGGCGCAGGGGGGGTGCCCCCCCACACGATTTTCGTCTGTTTTTTCTTGAGTTGGGGCGGGAAATGTGCGATAAGTTGAATTGGTGTGAGATCGGGGTGCTCTTTTTTCGGCAATAAAACGGTGGTCCTTCGCGCAGAGTTTCCTCTTTCTAAAGGAGGAAAAGGCTTGTTCTACAGGGCTAATGCGATCAAGGACGGGTAGTCGCGTGGGGTATTCGGGGAAGCGGCCGAGATGTTTTTTGCTGTTTTGAGGGAACATTTCCGCGGCGGAAACTAAAAGCCCAGCCGGGAAGAGGAGAGGGTCATGGCATTCCTTTCACGCCAGACAATCGGGTTGGACATCGGGACCCGCATGGTCAAGGCTGTCCAACTCAAGAAGAAGGGCAAAAAGAACATTGAGCTCGAGAAATGCGGGGTCGCCGAGATTTACCCTTCGGGCGAGAAACCTCCGCAGACCGAGCAGCAGCGCTCCGCCATTGCCGCCGCCATCCGCAACGCTCTCTCCCAGGCGAAAATCACGGCCACCAACGCCGTGACCGCCGTCGCGGGGGAGTCCATCATCGTCCGCTACATCCAGCTACCCGAGATGCCCGAAGCCGAGTTGAAGAACGCCCTGCGCTGGGAGGCCGAAGAATACATCCCCTTCCGGGTGGAAGACGTGAACATTGACTCCGCGGTGATCGGACACTCCGGCGAAGGGGAAATGCGGCGGATGGACGTGCTGCTCGTGTGCGCCCGCAAGGAGCTCATCAACGACCACGTGTCCCTGGTCCGCGAAGCGGGCCTGACGCCGGAGGTGGTGGACGTGGACTCGTTCGCCTTTCTGAACTGCTACGAATTGAACTACGACACCGGTCCCAAGGAGGTGGTGGGCCTGGTGAACATCGGGGGAGACATAACCAGCATCTCCGTTTACTCAGGCGGGACTCCGAAGTTCTCCCGCGACATTTCCATCGGGGGCAACACCGTCACCTCCTCCCTCCAGCAGCGGCTTGAGATCGCGTTCGCCGAGGCGGAGGCGCTCAAGATCGAGCGAGGCGCGCCCAAGGCCAAGAAAGGCGGGGATGACACGGCGGCGGGCGGAGAGCCCGACGCCTCCAGCATCATGGACACCATCCGGTCTACGGTCGAGGCGATGACTGGAGGGGAGCAGGGGGGGATTTCCAAGACCGCGCAGGCCGACCGGGCCATCCAGAATTCTCTCAACAGTTTGATCGGGGAGATCCGGCGTTCGATCCAGTTCTTCGAGAATCAGTCCCGCGGCCTGAAGGTCAGCCGCCTGGTTCTGGGCGGCGGTTCGGCCGTTCTGCGCGGGCTCGACGCTTACGTCCAGCGGGAGTTGAACCTGCCGGTTGAGATCATTGACCCCTTGCAGCGCATTCCGGTCACCGGTTCGGATATAGACGCCGGCTTCATACGCGATAACAAACACATGCTCAGCGTCGCTATCGGTCTGGCTTTGAGAAAGGTGGTGGACTGAACGCTATGATCAAGATCAACCTGCTTCCACCCGAACTCCAGGGCAAGAAGGGGCGCGCCAAGGTGCGGACGGCCGCGTTCGGCGGGGTTTCTCCGGCTGTCGGCACGGCGTTGATGGCGGGGGTCCTCGTCGTGTTTCTTGCCGCATGGATTATCGTTGGCTACGGCCTGATCTGGTCGCCTATTTCCAAGGCGGAAGCCAAGGAAAGCAAGATGAAAGCCGAATGCGACAACCAGAAGAAAGACCTGGACAAGAAGAAAGCGGATCACGAAGAGCGTTTCGCGAAATGGAAGCGCATGCAGGACCAGAAGGAAATCCTTCAGGAACTCAAGCCCGCCAACCGGCTTTTGTGGTCCGAGAAGCTGAACATGCTCGTGAACCTGGTGCCCCAGGACGTTTACATCACGGGGGTGGAGGTGACCGAGAAGGTGGACTTGGTTGAGACGGCGAATTCCAAGGAGGCGAGAGCCGCCTACACCAAGAAAAAGAAGGAATCTGAAACCGCCGTTCTGGACGAGAAACAGAAGGCGGCCAAGGTCAGAGAACTGGGGGCGGAACCCAAGATCATTCAGAAACCCGTGATAAGCCAGACCCTCATCATCAAGGCGGCCACGTTGATCCGGGAGGACGGGTCGGACCGCATCGCCAAGGTCAGCGAATTCGAGAAGAACATGCAGCAGTACGAGATGAAAAACGCGAAGGGCGAGGTCCGGCGGTTCAAAGACTTCTTCGAAAAGACCCAGGATGATGAGCAGAAACTGGCGGTCAACATGGGTTTGATGGAGCAGAAACTTCTGGACGGCGTTTTCGTGTGGGCGTTCGAGTTTACCTTGAACACGGAGAAGCCGAAACCCCCCGTGACGGAAACCAAGACCGAGGAGAAGCCGGCGGCGCCTGGACGCGCCAGACCGGCCCCGCGCCCCGCGAGGTGAGGTCCGTAGTGCGGTCTTTAGACCGTGACAACACGTCCAAGCAGGGAGAAAGAACAGGCTGAAGCCTGCACTACATCCAGAGGGACTACGAACATGGCTCTGAACCAGCAACAGCAGAAAAAGATGGTGACCTTTGTCGTGATCGGGGCCTTGGGGCTCGGTCTGATGGCGTGGTACTGGTGGATGTTTGGCGCGGACCGCCTCAGAGCCGCCGAGGCACGGTACACGGAAACCGAAAAGAAACTCAAGGATGTCAAGAGCGAGCTCAAGACCATCGCGGAATTCGAGAAAGCCACCAAAGGGCTGTTCGAGGAATTGGATAAGCAGATCAAGGAAGTCTCCAGCATGCTTCCCCGGACTCTCAAGCCGGAGGGTTTCCTGGACGCGCTGGTCAATATCCTGCGCACGACGGGGGTTCTGACGACGAAGGTGGGCCCAGATAAAGTACAGGAGTATGAGCGTCACGCTGAGATTCCATATACCATTGACGCCACGGGCCTTTTTGACCAGATCGGCCGGTTTCTCAGCTTTGTGGAGCAGAACCCGAAGCGCTTCATGCGGGTGAAGACGCTGAAGATCAACAACGACCTCGAACATCCCCTGCAGCATCCCGTCGAGGTCCACGTGGCGACTTTCATGTTGAAGGAATAGGGGATCCGTTTGCTTTCGCCATGAAGCATGAGTCCCTGAACAACCCCGGCGCTTTTTAAGGAGCGTTTTCCATGACCATAACCTCTCTCCGTTTTCCCAAAGGCGGCGCCGCCCTCATCTCCCTCTTGGCGGTAACGTCTCTCCTTGCCTTCCTATGCGCGCCCGCTCTGGGGGAGATAAGCATCGAGAGGGCCGCCGGAAAACTGGCCCCCAACAGCCTCTCCGAACAAGGCGTTGGGGACAAGGAATCGGCCGCCACGCCGGCGCCCACGGAAGCAGGCCCTGCGCCGGGCGAGGGGACAACCAGTTCGACCGAGGTATCCGCACCCAGGATCGTCAGCATCGAAGAGGAGATCAAACCCAAACCGTTGCTGCTGAGCAAGGCGGAAATGGACACCTTGCTGGGGTCGGATCCCTCCTTTATCTACGATTCGGGAGACAAGGCCGATCCGATGCTGGTTCCCTGGACGCACGTCCGCGTGCGTTCAGAGGAGTTCCGGCGGGTGGCGGAGGCAGCCATCAAGGCCAAGGACTGGCGTAAGGCGTACGACAACTACGCGAACGCGGTTCGCATGCTGGACACTCTTCCGCCGTCGTGGATCCAGATGAAGTCGCTGGTGGAACTCCGCCAGAAGAGCGCGCTGGATCTCGAGAACCTCAAGAGGATGATTCCGCCGGGGATGGTGATGGCTATTGCCTCCCAGGAGGGCGAGGCGCGCCTGCCCGAATGGGTGAAGGGCAACACCACCGGTCTTATCCTGAGCCCGAGGGACCCGGTATGTCTGGTGGGTCCGTACACATTGCGGGTGGGGGACATGATTCCGGGCCAGGATATGCCCGTGGTGGTATATAAGATCGAAAGAGACACCGTAACTTACAAGGTGAAGGACAAACTTTTCCCTGTCAAACTTCGGGAAGGAGAGTGACTGTTCCCATGAAACGAGCACTGTTAACCACTGTCTGCGCCCTCTGGCTGCTGGCCAGTCTCCTGATCCCCTCCGCGCTCGTTGCCCAGGCGGCTGTTCCTCCGGGGCCGCAGAAAACCGGGTCGGGGGCCGGCACCATGATGGTACGAGCCCCAAAGGGGTGGGAGCAGCGGTCGGGCGCACTGACCGCCAACCAGATTCTTAAAAGCAAGATGGAGGTTCTGGATTTCCGGGACGCCGAATTGCAGGACGTGGTTCGCCTGATCGCGGCAAAGTCCGGACTCAATATCCTGATGAACCCGGCGATAGTGCAGGGAAAAGTCACTATCCACCTGGAGAACGTCCAGTTGGGCGTCGCTCTTGACAACATCCTGAGGATCCAGAAGCTGGGGTTTGTCGTGACGGAAGAGGAGAACATCGTACGCATCGTGCAGGAGAGCTATCTCGGCCGCACCGGGATTGAGACCCTGACCGAGGTGATCCCCCTGCGGTATCTGGACGCGGAACGCTTCGCCAAAGACCTTCAGATTCTTTTCGTCCAAGCCAGGGCCCAAAGCTCAAAAGGCGGCGGCGGGGGCGAAGCCGGCGGCGAACAGGGTCTGCAAAACGTTCAGGAACAGGCCGTCGGGATCTCCTACCACAGGGAATCCAACGCCCTGTTGATCACCGCACCCCCACCGATCATGGCTGATATCAAGGCCGTTATCGCCGCCCTGGACAAGCCCGAGAACAAGGTCGGCCAGGTCAAGACCAGTACGGTGCACGTGAACTGGCTGGACGCGGTGGAGCTGACGGATGACCTCAAGAAGCTCTACAAGGATCAAGATACGAAGGACGAGAAGGCGGGGGAGAAATTCCAGGACGTGAAAATCCGCCTGAAGGGCATCGAAGAGGCGATGGTCCGCATAGTGGCTCAGAAGGCCTCCAACAGCATCATTGTCACGGCGCCTTCGCCCCAATACGACGATATTCTCAGGCTTATCAAGGAACTCGATGTTCCCCAGCAGCAGGTGCAGATCCAGGCGCGGTTGGTGGACATGACCCAGACGGCCGCGCGGGACCTGGGCTCGCAGTTCAGCATCTGGCGCCGGGACCGGACGGGTGTCAACCCCATTCTGGTTGACCCGACGGGCAGCGGACTTCCCGCCGACACGATCGGGACGGTGAACCCGCTGCCGGGACTTGCGGCAGGCGCGTCGGCTTTCAACGCGGGTTATGGCGACGTAGTTCAGATCTTCAACCAGAATTTCGACGTGGCCGCCTACATCCAGGCACTCGAGACGCGGCAAATGGTGGAGGTCCTGGCGAATCCGCGAGTGGTCACGATGAACAAGATGAAGGCCGAGATGAACATCGAGACGGAGATTCCCTACGTGACCGTGGTCCCCATCGGCGGCGGGAATCAGCAGGCGCCGCAGGTCAACTTCAAGAACGCGGGCATCGTGATCACCGTCACCCCGACCATTACGTCCAACGGCTACGTCCGCATGGCCATCGAGACGAAGCAGTCCATTCAGACGGGCGTATCGCAGGGCGTTCCGGTGATAGACGTCCGGAAGACCAAAGCCGACGTGATTGTGTCCAACAAGGACACCATCCTGACGGGCGGCCTGCGGCAGTTCCGCACCCAGGACAGCACATCCGGGACGCCGTGGTTCCAGCAGATTCCCGTGCTGGGATGGCTGTTTAAGAGCAAGGGCAACAGTCTGGCCAAGAACGAGCTCTTCCTCTTTGTGACGCCGGCCATTCTCGAGAGCACGCTGCCAAGCCCGCGGGAACAGGGGATGTACGACCGCATTGACGACAAGTGGCCCCTTCCCGACTACTTCTTCGATGACGTGAAGACCCTCAAGGACATGGACTGACGCTGCCGCCGGCGCCGCGGACGCGCGGCCCGGCCCGTGCGCTGGTTTTCCCTCCGCCCCCTGTCGCGCCGCATGGCCGCAGGGGGCGGTTCTTTGCCTGGCGCCCTCATGTTTTTCCTACGAATCTTTTACACAAGGTTGACCCTCTCACCCCCGAGGGGGTCTACCATGAAAGATGTGGGGTGGGGCCTGCCTCACTGACTCAGGACTGATACCAATATGCATTCAAAGTGACATAATATGGAAGAACTCAGCACAGAGCCGCAGAGGCACAGAGAAACAGCCACAAAAACCACGAAGGCGCAAAGATCCGGGGAACAAGAGCGTTTCTTTCCACCTTTCCATTTGATGCTTTCCTCCGTGCCTCTGCGTCTCTGTGGTAAGTTGTTTTGGGGGTTTTCTTTGTGTCCTTCATAGATTGCTTCCCGCAATGTTCATGCATTTATAGCAATCTGAAAGGAGCCGCCTGAAGACGGCTGTGCTCAAGTCTTGCATATTATTCATATTCCAGTGGTTAGAGTGTGCAAACCCTTAAACGGTAGTGGCACGCGACGCTATCACTCATCGGACGCGGAAGGCACGCGACGCTATCACTCATCGGACGCGGAAGGCCTGAGGCGGCGGTACTCATCGGACGCGGAAGGCCTGAGGCGGCGGTACTCATCGGATGCGGAAGGCACGCGACGCTATCACTCATCGGATGCGGAAGGCACGCGACGCTATCACTCATCGGACGCGGAAGGCACGCGACGCTATCACTCATCGGACGCGGAAGGCCTGAGGCGGCGCTGTCAGTCGGACGCGGAGGGCCTGAGGTTCTTGACGGTCTCGCGCAGGGCCTTGCCCGGCTTGAATGTGGCCACGCGCTTGCGGGGGATGGAAATGCTGTCCCCGGTGCGGGGGTTGCGTCCGTTGCGGGCATCGCGCTCCTTGACATAGAAGGTGCCGAATCCGACGAGCGAGACCCGGTCTCCTTCCTTCAGGGCGTTCTTGACACACTCCAGGAAAACCTCGACGGCTTCGACGCTCTGCCGGTTCGAGATTCCTATCTTGCTGGCAAGTTTGGCGGCGACTTCGGCTTTGGTCATGGAAATCTCTCCTGGCAAAAAGAATGCGGCGCACAGAAAACACTCAAACCACTGATTTTGTATACCCAAAGCCGGGGGGAGTGTCAAGGCGAAACTGAGAATCCGCAAAAAGAGGGGCGCATTTTGATGAAGCTACGCAGGCAAAGCAAAGCGGCGCGGTAAAGTAGGGCGGGCGTCTCGCCTGCCATGTTTTCAGACCTGGCTCGCGGCGGCGATTCGCGACGGCGGGATGCTCGCCTCGCAAGAGAAGCTAAAGCCCGCACTACGAGCTTTGACGGGCTAGAGCCCGCACTACGAACTTTGACGGGCTAAAGCCCGCACTACGAACTTTGACGGGCTAAAGCCCGCACTACGAGCTTTGACGGGCTAGAGCCCGCACTACGAACAGGTCCGCAGGCGAGACGCCCGCGCTACTTTATCCAGCGCTTGGATTTGGTAGCTTCATCAAGATGCACCCCATTTACGCTTTTTTGGAAAAAAGTGCTTGCAAATAGGGGGCGAAAGACGTAGAATTGCTATCTGTGAATTGCGTAACAGCAAGTGCGCTTGCCGAGGTTCTTTTCACAACGCAGACTCGAAACAGAGAGACATATCGCTCTAAACTACTGACAAAAAAAGACTTAACCCGCTGAAGCATGAATGTCTGAGGCGCGGAAACATACCGACCCAGAGAAAAAGAGGTACACTTAGCGATGAGCAAGAACCTTCAATTGGCTATCCAGCAGATCTGCGACAAGCATGGCAAGGACCGGACCCGCATGATGGACATCGTCCGGGACGTCCAGGGGGAGTTCGGGTGCGTTTCGAGCGAAGCCATCGTCCTGATCGCAAAGGAAGTATCGGTCCACCGCGTGGAGGTGGAGAGCGTGGTGACGTTTTACGCCTTCCTGTCGGAGAAACCCAAGGGGAAGGTGGTGATCCGGCTGTGCGACGACATCATTGACCGGATGCAGGGGTACGAACGGGTGGCGCGCGCGTTCTGCGAGGCGCTGGGGGTGGAGGTGGGAGAGACGACTCCCGACGGCAAGATCACGCTGGAGCGGACGGCGTGCATCGGGATGTGCGACCAGGCGCCGGCGGCCCTGGTAAACGATGAGGTTTTCACGAACCTGACGCGGGACGCGGCTTACGAGATCGTGGAGAAGCTCCAACACGGAATCCCGCCAGAGAAGATCGCGCGGCGGCTCGGAGATGGGAACAACGCGGACCCGCTGGTGAACTCGATGGTGAACAACAATATCCGCAAGCGCGGCCCGGTGGTGCTGCACTGGGATCTTGCTCCGGGCGACGCGATGAAGAAGGCGTTGGCGATGAGTCCGATGGAGGTGATCCGGGACGTGAAGACGGCGCGTTTGCGGGGTCGGGGCGGGGCGGGTTTCCCCGCGGGGATGAAGTGGGAATTTACCCGCGGGGCCGGGGGCGAGAAGCGGTATGTGATCTGCAACGCGGACGAGGGCGAGCCGGGCACGTTCAAGGATCGGGTGATCCTGACGGAGCTTCCCGACTTGCTGTTCGAGGGGATGGCCATCGCGGGCTACGCCATCGGCAGCGACACGGGGATTTTGTACCTGCGGGGAGAATATGCCTACCTGCGGGCCTACCTGGAGTCGAAGCTGGCTCAGCGGCGGAAACAGGGTTTGTTGGGCAAGGCCGTGTGCGGCAAGGAGGATTTCGATTTCGACATTCGCATCCAAATGGGCGCGGGCGCCTATATCTGCGGGGAGGAGACGTCGCTGATCAGTTCATGCGAGGGTTTGCGCGGGGACCCGAAGAATCGTCCGCCCTTCCCGGCGCAGAAGGGCTATATGGGGTGTCCGAGCATCGTGAACAATGTGGAGACGTTCTGCTGCGCGGCGCGGATACTGGACAAGGGTCCGGGGTGGTTCGCTCAGATGGGCTCGACGGGCAGCGCGGGGACGAAGCTGCTGAGCATTTCGGGGGACTGCAACTTGCCGGGTGTGTATGAAGTGGAGTTCGGCACGACTCTGAAGGAAGTGCTCGAAATGGCCGGGGCCAGCAATACCGTGGCGGTGCAGGTGGGCGGGCCGAGCGGGCAGATGGTGGGTCCGGCGGACTATGGGCGGAAGATCTGCTATGACGACCTTGCCACGGGCGGCTCGATGATGGTGTTCGGGCCGGACCGCAACATTCTCGAGGTGGCGGACAAGTTCATGGAGTTCTTTATCGAGGAAGGCTGCGGGTATTGCACGCCTTGTCGCGTAGGCAACGTTCTGCTGAAGGAGCGGCTTGAGAAGATCATGGCCGGCCAGGGCGAGCTGGGGGACCTGGAGTATCTGCGGGAGTTGGGGGAGACGGTGAAGCAGGCGAGCCGTTGCGGGATGGGCCAGACCTCGGCGAATCCGATCCTGAGCACGCTGAAGAATTTCCGCCCGGTTTACACGGCATTGGTGAAGGAAGAGAAGAGCGGGTTCAACCCCCGGTTTGACTTGGAAGAGGCGATGTCCGACGCTTCGGCGATCGCGGGGCGCAAGTCGGCCCATGCGTGAGGCCCGAAGAGATTGCGGATTTGGGATTGCCGATTGCGGATTGGGGATTGATGAGGATTGGGGATTGCGGATTTGGGATTGCGGATTGCGGATTTGGGATTGCGGATTGGGGATTGATGAGGATTGGGGATTGCGGATTGGGGATTGGGGATTGGACAGATCGGACGGATCGGACGGATCGGTCGGATCGGACAGATAAGACAAAGGAAACCCGGTGGACGGGGAACTGAAAGCCTAAAACCTACAGCCTACAGCCTAAAGCCTAAAGCCTAAAGCCTACAGCCTAAAGCCTAAAGCCTAAAGCCTACAGCCTAAAGCCTAAAGCCTACAGCCTAAAGCCTAAA
>Ga0315282_10010830_pt1 | contig 14231 bp, 16 predicted proteins | sample YL17G07_20_MG_FD_203693 | JGI IMG/M metagenome (GOLD analysis project Ga0315282, IMG submission 203693) | Sediment microbial communities from Yellowstone Lake, YNP, Wyoming, USA - YL17G07_20 | ecosystem: Environmental > Aquatic > Freshwater > Lake > Sediment | place: USA: Wyoming | collected...
ACCGTGCTGGTCCTTAATTTCTTCAAGCTGACGGGTTATGAATTGCAGAGCCTCATCCCACGAGGCCTCTTTGAATGCCCCGTTGACTCTTAGAAGAGGGGTCTTGATCCTTTCAGGATGATCGATGAAGTCCCAACCAAACCTTCCCTTGACGCAGAGGTTTCCGTCGTTTGGACCCCTGTCAGGATAGGAGAAGACCCTTTTCACTTCTCCATCCTTCGAGCCCATGGTGAGAAGGCATCCGCATCCGCAGTAAGGGCAGGGGGTTGTCGTCTCCTTCAACTCCCACGATTTGGCCGCATAGTCGAAACGGTCGCTGGTAATGGCCCCCACCGGGCAGGTATCCATGCACTGGCCGCAAAATTCACACTGGATCGGGCGATGAAAATCCGTATCGATGGCTGTCTTGATTCCTCTTCGGGTAAAGGAGAGTTCTCCCATTCCTTGCACTTCATCACAGATGCGAGCGCACCGGCCGCAGAGGATACATTTATTCGAGTCTCTCTGGAGGAGGAGAGATCGATCGTCCGCAGCAGATATCATCGGCTCCCATGGATAGCGTGTCTCTTCCACCCCGTATTCATAGATCAAATTCTGGAGGTCACATTCGCCTTCTTTTTCACAACGGGGACAGATCATCGGATGGTTGAGCAGAATGAGCTGGAGCTGCACCCGTCTCGATTCAGAAATCTTTGGAGAGTGAGTCGCGATCTCCATCCCGTTTCTCGCAGGGGTGAAGCAGGACGGCAAAAGCTCAGACTTTCCTTTCTGCTGAACGACGCAGAGACGGCAGGCGCCGAAGGGGATGAGCCTTCGGTCGTGGCAGAGAGAGGGAATTCGAACACCCGCAGATTGAGCCGCCTCGAGGATTGTCTTCCCTTTCTCAACCTCAATCTCGATTTCATCAATCTTCAGTTTGATCATTTGAGTTCCCATCTCGCACTTCACTCTCTCTCATGAAGTATTTTTCTCATTCGATGGCCTGAAACTTACACGCCTGGATACAGGACCGGCAACGAATGCACTTCTCCACATTGATGACGGCGGGTGTCTTTTTCTCCCACGTGACTGCCTCCATCGGGCACGCCTTCTTGCAGAGTCCGCACATCTTGCACTTTTCGGGATCGACCCGAAATTTTATGAGACTCGTGCAGACCAGGGCAGGGCATCTCTTCTCCTGGATATGGGCCTCATATTCATTTCGAAAATAGCGGATCGTGGAAAGCACGGGATTCGGGGCTGTTTTTCCCAAACCACAGTGAGAAGTATCTTTGATGTGTTGGCCCAATCGTTCCAGAAGTTCGATGTCCTCCATCGTCCCTTGCCCCACCGTGATGCGATTCAGGATGTTGAGCATCACTTTCATCCCCACCCGGCAGGGAACACACTTGCCACAGGATTCATCGACGGAAAAGTCAGTGAAGAATCGAGCGGTATCGACCATGCAGGTCGAATCGTTCATGGCGACAAGACCACCGGAGCCCATCATGGCCCCGGCATCATCGAGGGAGTCAAAATCGACCTCCAGATCCAGTAGGGAATTTGGAAGACAGGCCCCGGAGGGTCCTCCGATTTGAATGGCCTTGAACTCTCTCTTATCGGTGATTCCTCCCCCGATATCGAAGACGATCTTGCGAAGCGTGGTTCCCATAGGGACCTCGATCAGCCCCACATTCTGAACGGTGCCGGTGAGGGCAAAGACCTTCGTCCCTTTCGATCCCTCCGTTCCCAGAGAGGCAAACCACTGCCCTCCCTTTAAGAGGATGGGAGGAACATTGGCCAAAGTCTCTACGTTGTTGAGAACCGTGGGCTGACCCCACAGACCGGCCTCTGTGGACCTTGGGGGTTTGATTCGAGGCATTCCGCGCTTCCCTTCGAGCGAATACATCAGCGCGGTCGATTCTCCACAGACAAAGGCCCCTGCACCCGGGTAGATCCCGATATCAAAATCGAAACCGGAGCCCAAAATATCCTTTCCCAGCAATCCATAGTTTCTCGCTTGCTCAATGGCAATATTGAGCCGATGGATCGCCAAGGGATACTCCGCTCTCACATAGACGTAGCCCTGGTGGGCGTCAATGGCATAACCGCAGATAGCCATTCCTTCCAAAACCGAGTGGGGATCCGCCTCCAGAACGGAGCGATCCATAAACGCACCCGGATCTCCCTCGTCCCCATTACAGATGACGTATTTGGGGAAGGAATTATATCGCCGGCCTTCTTCCCATTTTTGACCGGTTGGAAATCCAGCTCCTCCCCGGCCTCTCAAGCCGGAGATTTTTACTTCTTGAATCACCTCTTCGGGCTTCATGAAAGAGAGAACTTTAGAGAGAGCGGCATATCCGTCTCTGGCGATATATTCGTTGATATTCTCCGCATCGATCAAGCCTCGATTCCTGAGGGCCCTCAGGACCTGATGCTCGAAGAAGGGGATGTCCTTTAACAGAGGGACCTTCTCTTTGACCATGGGTCCGGTATACAAAAACTTCTGCACCGGGCGTCCTTTGAGGAAATGCTCCTCCACGAGGAAAGGGATATCTTCCTGGGTCAATTTTTTATAGAAGATGCCTTCGGGATAAACGACCATGATCGGGCCTTCTGCGCAAAAGCCGTTGCAGCCTGTGATGACCACCTTCACTTCGTCCGAAAGGCCCCGTTCTTTCAATTCTGTTTCCAGGCGTTCTCTCAACTGCAAGGAACCGCAAGAAACACAGCCTGTTCCGGCACATACCATGAGATGGGTTCGATACGCTTTCATCCTTTTACCTTATTTTGCAGGTGGAAAGCGGAAGGTGGAATGTGGTTTTTACCACTTTCTACTCTCTACTTTCCGCCCCCGATTTAATAAGTGGTCTCACTTCCTCTTGCCAGGGCGTAGGCTTCAACAATTTCTCCGTTCAAGACATGATGAACGAATATCTCCTTCATCCTCTCTTCATTGAGGTCGCAATATTTTACGGGGGGTTTTCCGAGAATCTCCACCGTGGCCATCGGTTCCCGGCTACAGAGCCCTGCACATCCGGAGGTCGTCACCATGACATCCTTAATCTTTCTCTCCTCAATCTCCCCTAAGACAGCAGACATCAATTTTCTGGCCCCGGCAGCAATCCCGCAGGTTCCCATGTGGATGTTGACCTTCGCTCGGAAGCCTCCCTCCCTCAGAACCGTGGTGGAGCGAACTTCCTCTTTGATCCGTTTCAAGTCATCAACGGTTAGCTTAGCCATCGCCATCCATCTCCTATCGATAAGAACTCACAATTTCAATCGCTTTACCCGGGGTGATCATGCCGTAGGTGTCACTCCCCACGACCATGACCGGGGCTAAACCGCAAGCCCCGAGGCATCGCACCGCTTCCAAAGAAAATTTCCGATCTTGTGTAATCCCTCCGACTTCAACATGGAGCTCCCTTTGGAGATTGTCCAAGATCTGTTTGGAGCCTCTCACATAACAGGCTGTCCCAAGGCACACCCGGATGACATGCTTTCCCCTTGGAATCGTCGTAAAAAATGCGTAGAATGAGACGACTCCGTAGACCTGGGACGCGGGAAGTTGAAGCCCCTGCGCAATTCGATGCTGGACCTTTTTGGGCAGGTATCCACAGATATCCTGGACCTCCTTCAACACCGGGATAAGGACCCCTTGCCTATTTTTAAACTTATCGATCACCTGGTCGATCTTTTCCCAATCTGCTCGGGAAATCTCTTCTACCAACCTCATCCCTGAACTCCAATCTGTTTCAGCCCCTCTCTGAGATGCCTTTCCACCCATTGGATCACTTCCGGATCGATGAGGGGCCGATCTTTAAAATGATTTTTCACGCATGAACTGCTGAGAGCGAATGACTTTTCCTCCTTCCCATGAAAGTAGGAAATTTCCAGCTCAGGATTTCCGAAAAGGAGTGTCATCACCGTTTCAACCATGCTTCCCAAGGGTTTTCTATCGATATGATGGTACTGGAAACTGGCCGTCACTTTGGTGCCCTTTCCCAATTCCGACTCGATTCGAAGCGAGCCTCCGGCTTCTTGAGCGGCCTGCGCCATAAAAGAGAGACCTAACCCAACTCTCCTTGAAGAGCGGGTTGTAAAGAAAGGGTCAACCGCCTTTTGACTGACCTCTTCGTCCATCCCGATTCCATCATCCCGGATTTCGATCGTCAACCGGTCCTCCCTGGGTTCTTCAACCACCGAGATCTCGATTCTTTTTGCCCTTGCCGCAATGGCATTCTCAGCAATATCCAGTATGTGGAGAGAGAGATCTTCCAAACCTGCCTCTCACTGGCGTCTCATGCCTCCACGATCCTGCGTCCTTCTTCGCGATGCAGGGCCATTTTAACCTCCCTTGATGTGGTCTCTCTTAGGAGAAAGGGGGTCATGCTCTTACCGATATCCTCAAGACAATGAGCGTCGGAAAACCAGACAAACGAGTAGTGTTGATAGGAGCGGAATCGATCCTTAGCCTCTTCCTTGGAGGTACGGGAGGAGATCTCCAATCCATCCAGCGGTATCCCCTCCGGGATGAATCCCAATTGTCCGAGGAGACTAAACGCCTGGCGATCGATATGAGAGGCGATGGCCACTCCCCCGAGCGAATGAATTACGGAGACGATCTGCTCGAGGGGAAGGAGGGTTGCTCCGAGCAACATTCTCCGATTGATGCCGACCGCTTCATCCCTTTCGTTGACGACTGTCTGAGGACCAAACACCTCTTCCACATTTTCCCCCGTGAGATTTTGATAAATCAGATTTTGGAGGGCTGTACAGCTCTCCTGGATATCGAAGAGGGCAATGAGATGGATTTCTTCCTTTGAAGTGACTTCAATCCCGGGGAGCACTTTAAGGCCCCTTTCATCTCCGGCACGGATGAAAGCCGCTGTATTTTCCGCTGAATTATGGTCACAAATGGCGATCATATCTAAGCCCTTGGCCTTCGCCCGGTTGACAAGGGCACGAGGTCTCATCTCTTCCTCTCCACAAGGCGAAAGACATGAATGAATGTGGAGGTCCGCCCGAAACGTTTTCAGCATTAACCCATTCCCGAGATCCCCATTTGGTAGAGTTTGCCCACCAATTCAAAGGTAAAGAGCGGAGAGACCAAGATAGGAATCTCTTCCTCTTCAGCCTTCTTAAGGGTATCGGAGTCAGGCTCTCTGCCTCCCGCCAAGATAATCCCTGCCAGCTCTTTCATGGCAGCCACGGCAACTATATTGGGATGGGTTTGGATGGTTACCCAGATGCTTCCCTTGCGGCTGTGGGCAATCACATCGCTGAGAAGATCGCCGGCATACCCCCCCGCGACCTCTTCATCGAGCCGATTCTTCCCCGTCCTAATCGTTAACCCAAAGGAATTGACGATATCGAAGACCGTCATGAAAGGAATTCCTTCCTTCTCATCATCCCCTGGCAGCGAACAGGGGAGCCACCTTTTCCTTATCCTTTCCTTCCAAACTAATGACAAACTCAAGATGAGTCCCTTGCCCGATCTTGGAGGTAAGGATCATCCCGTCCGTATGGTTTTTTATATTAGAAAGGCCCATTCCAGCCCCGAACCCCAATTCATGAATCTTTTCGCTCGCGGTCGAGTAGCCCTCCTTCATCGCCAGATTGACATCAGGAATACCGACCCCTTCGTCTTCGACTACGATCTTCAAAGAGTCGGACGTAATAAAGAGCGAAATATTTCCCCGGTTGGCATAGCAGATCACGTTCATCTCGGCCTCAAAGGTCGCAATGGATGTCCTACGAATGACGCCATGAGAAAATCCAGCCCTCATTAGAATCTTCTTGACCTGACTTGAAATGGACCCGGCATTCGTAAAATTGCCCCCGTCAATATGAAACATCTCATAAAATGGTATGTTATTTCCCGCCCCGGTCATTTTTCACTTTTTCGATACACGCCCTCATACCAAGTTGATATAAGCGACCGCATGTTTCAAACATGATATAACGGGTAGTCAAGAGGGGGATATGATTCTCGACCGCCAATTGCAGGGTCGCCTCGTTGGGCCGTTTTCCTCTGACAAAAAGGATGGCCCCCAATTCGATTGTATTCGCTGCATAAATCACCTGGGAATGGACAATCCCCGTAATGAGCAGGGCCCCCGGTCCTGTGCTGTAAGCGAGGACATCGCTGATAAGGTCAGCCGCATTAACGTACTTTATCTCCTTATCGAGATTCGCGTCTCCCGTAATCAGTTCTGCATCCAAAATGTCTCGAATCTCTCTCAGTTTCATCTCATTCCATGGCCTCTGCCAATAATTCCGTCACATCCATCACCTTGAGTTTTTCTTCAAAGCCAGAGGTCTTCGCAGCGTCCTCCAATGTCAACACGCAGAGGGGGCACGCCGTTACCAAGATCTCTGCTCCCAATTCCACGGCGTCTCTGACTCGGATCTCGGCAAGACGCTGGCCCGTATCGGTCGAAGACTCTACCCACATCCTTCCTCCTCCTCCTTCGCAGCAGAGACTTCTCTCTCTCGAACGGTCCAGTTCTTTGAAAGTAAGGCCCGGAATGGCATTGAGAAGGATTCGGGGTTCATCGAAGACGTCATTCTGTTTGCCCAAAAAGCAAGGGTCATGATAGGTGACTACCTTTTTAATCTCCTGCGTGAGAGAGAGTTTCCCTTCTTCTAATCGCTTAGCCAGAACCTGGGTCGCATGGAGAACATTGAATTTTCCCTGAGGATACTCATTCTTGAGGGCATTGAAGCCATGAGGACACGTGGTGACGATATTTTCAATCTGATAGGTCTCGAACTGTTTCATGTTTCCTTCGACGAGCTCCTCAAAGAGACCTAACTCCCCCATTCTTCGGATTTCGTTGCCGCAGCATTGTTCCCCGTTTCCGAGAATCCCGAAATCGACTTCGGCTTGTTGAAGTTCGAGAGCGAAGGATTTTGCTATTTCCTGGGTTCGGGGATCGGAAGAAGCCGTGCATCCGACGAAATAAAGAAATTCAGCACGGTCCCCTTGGGAGAAGTCTTTGATCTTGAAATCTTCAGGCAGCCCCTTGGTCCACTCCGTCCTTTTGTTCTTCGGTGTTCCCCAGGGGTTCCCGTGCTTGTAAGCGCTTTCCATAGCTTCGATAAGTGTTTTAGGGATGTGCCCTTCTTCAATCAAGGTCCCCCTCATTCCGATGACAAGATCCATGGGCTTCAAACCACGAGGGCATCGCAGGGTACAGGTTTTACATGTGGTACAATCCCAGAGCTCCTCCATCTCACTGACCCGATCGAGATTTTTTCCCAAAATGCCCTCGATCATCAGCCTCCGGATATTCAGCTTCGATTTGAGGGAAACAGGACATCCTCCTGTGCACTTACCGCATTGAAAACATCCGTAGAGGTCATATTTTTGGGCAAAGGTCTGTTCTGATAATTCCATTTCTTAAGTCCTCCCCATGTCGAAACTCACAGCGTATCGGTATACCTAAGTATCAAATACTAAAGCGAAAATGTCAAACCAAAATCTAAGATGTCACCCTGTGAATAATTTCATTTGCAACGTGAAAAAATTATTTACGCTTCAATATTTCTCTCGAAATCACAATTCGCTGTACCTCTGAAGTCCCCTCGTAAAGGGTTGTCCCGATAACATCTCGAAGGTAACGTTCGATCGGATAGTCTTTCATGTAGCCATACCCCCCCAGCATCTGAAGAGCGCGAATGGCGACGTTTCTAGCCGTCTCGGTGGCAAAGAGCTTCGCCATGGAAGCTTCTTTCGTGAAGGGCTGACGACCTTCTTTGAGAAGAGCCGCACGCAAGACAAGAAGTTGAGCGGCTTCCAACTCTGTATACGAGTCTGCGATCATCCATTGAATCGCCTCAAAGCTGGAAAGGGGTTTGCCAAAAACTTCCCTTTCTATAACATATGCCCTTGCGAAGTCAATGGCGGCGAATCCCACCCCTACCGCTAAAGATCCAATTCCGATTCTTCCCCCATTGAGTTCGATCATCGCCATCTTAAACCCTTCGCCCTCCTTGCCCAAAAGGCAATTACCGGGAATAACGCAATGGTCAAAGATCAATTCGTTGTTCTGGGATGCCCGGTGGCCCATCTTCTCCTCTGCCTTTCCCACAATGAATCCGGGTGTTCCTCTTTCAATGACAAACGCGCTGATTCCTTTTCCCTTCTTCGCATTCCGATCCGTGATAGCCCAGGCAATAGTCACGCCTGAGGCTTCCCCACTGGTGATCATGGTTTTGGTTCCGTTCAGAGTATAGGTGTTATCTTGACGAAGGGCCGTCATACGAATGTTGGCCGCATCGGATCCGGTGTGGGGTTCGGTAAGAGCAAAGGCTCCGGCAGGATATTCGCCACTACAGATCTTAGGGAGATGTTTTCTTTTTATTTCCTCCTGTCCGAACTCACAGATCAACTCTGCCACCATATTGGTCACGGAGGTCGTCACCGCATGGGAGGCACAGCCCTTAGCGATTTCCGTGATGGCAAGACTGCAGGCTACCGGCCCAGCTTCCGACCCGCCGTATTCCGCCGGAACATTCATTCCCATCAGGCCCTTCTCTGCCATCTTCTTAAGGTTTTGATAGGGAAACTGTTTCTCCTCGTCATATTGAGCGGCCACGGGCTTGATGTTCTTCTCCGTAAAATCTCTCGCCATATTTCTGATCATCTCTTGTTCCTGAGTAAGTTTGAAGTCCATGGCTTTTGATTGTGGATTTCGGATTGCGGATTTCGGAATTTTTATTCCCCATTCCGCAATTCGCATTCCGAATTAGTATGTATAGAACCCTCTTCCCGTTTTCCTGCCCAGGTAACCCGCCTCGACATACTTTTTGAGGAGAGGGCAGGGACGATACTTGGAATCCCCGAGCCCCTTATAGAGGACCTCCATAATCGCCAGACACGTGTCCAAGCCGATCAGGTCGGCCAATGTCAAGGGACCCATCGGATGATTCATTCCCAATCTCATGACCGCGTCGATGGCCTCGGGCGTTCCCACCCCTTCAAAGAGGGTATAGATCGCCTCGTTGATCATGGGCATTAAAATCCGATTGGCGAGGAATCCCGGGAAGTCGTTTGCCTCAACCGGGGTCTTCCCCATCCGCTCGGCGAGAGATTTTACTAAATGAAAAGTTTCCTGGGAAGTTTGAAGACCCCGGATGATCTCCACCAACTGCATCACGGGGACAGGGTTCATGAAGTGCATTCCAATAACTTGTGGGGGTCTTTGGGTTCTTGAGGCAATTTTCGTGATAGAGATGGATGAGGTATTGCTCGAGAGGACGACCTCTTTCCGGCAAATCTGATCCAGTCCTTTGAAGATGTCTAATTTGAGCGATTCGTTCTCTGTGGCGGCCTCGACAACAAAATCGACCTCCGCCAGATCTTGAACCTGGGTGGTTCCCTTGACCCTTCCCATGACCTCGTCTTTCTTCTGAAAAGGGATCTTTCCCTTTTCTACCATTCGGTCCAAATTCTTAGAAATGGTGCCAAGCCCTTTTTGAACGAAAGAATCTGCAATATCACTCATCACCACCCGAAGCCCAGAATAGGCGGCTACCTGAGCGATTCCGTTTCCCATCTGCCCCGCCCCCACGACACCGATGGTTTTGATGTCCATAAGGCCTCCTCTTAAAAGCTCATTGCAAAATTAACATTGAAAAATTAGCCATTAGCAGTGGAAAGAAGAAATCTTTTATGGTTAACTTTGCGATGTTAACATTGCATCTTGCAATGTATTTTTATCCTATTCTTTCGACGATTAAACTGACGGCCTCTGCACCGCCTAAACAGAGAGAGGCCATGCCTCGCCTGACCCCCCTGTCTTTCATGGCGTAAAGTAATGTGGTTAAGACTCTTGCACCACTGGCTCCAATGGGATGGCCCAAGGCCACAGCTCCGCCATGCACATTGACCCTATCTTTGTCGATTCCGAGGGTCTTGAAGATGGCTACCGTGGTTGCGGAGAAGGCCTCATTGATTTCAAAAAGGTCAATATCTTTAAGAGAAAGACCTGCCTTTTTCAAAACTTTTGGAATGGACTGAAGCGGAGCGACCAATACATCTTCCAGCTCCACACCCGCCGCTGCTTGGGCTCCGACCTTAGCCATGGGCTCTGCCCCTAAGGCTTGGGCCTTTTCTTCGGACATCAGGACAAGGGCACTTGCTCCATCACTGACCTTGGAAGAATTTGCCGCCGTGACGACTCCACCCTCCTTAAAGACAGATTTCAATTTGGTCATAGACTTAAGATCTGTGTCACGGGGTCCCTCATCGGTGTCGAAAACAACGGGCTCCCCTTTCCTTGAAGGGATCGGAATAGGCAATATTTCCTCTTTGAATTTTCCCTCTCGTATTGCCTTCATCGCCCTGAGGTTTGATTCGTAGCCAAAGTGATCCTGCTCTTCACGGCTGATGTTGAACTTCTTCGACTGGATCTCGGCGGTATAACCCATATGGTAATCGTTCACGACGTCCCAGAGGCCGTCATGGACCATTCCGTCCACTAATTTTCCATCCCAAAGCCGGTAGCCCGTCCTTGCATTTTCCAAATAGTAGGGAGTTCGGCTCATGCTCTCCATGCCGCCTGCGACGATCACCTCTGCATCTCCGGCCACGATAGCCTGTGCGGCAAGCATCACGGCCTTCAACCCGGAACCGCAGACCTTGTTCACCGTGATCGCCCCTCCGGACATTGGAAGTCCGGCCTTGATCATTGCCTGACGCGCCGGGTTCTGTCCCAGTCCGCACGGGAGAACATTCCCCATGATCACTTCATCAACATCCTGCTTTCGAATCTTTGATCGCTTCACGGCCTCTTCGATTACTTTCCCCCCCAATTCCGTAGCACCGAGAGAGCTTAATCCCCCGAGGAAATTACCGATGGCTGTTCGGACGGCACTGGTAATCACCACTTCTCTGGTCAATATCTTCTCCTTTCCGAAGACTATCTCTAACGTCCAATTTCTGACGTATTTTTTCCTGATAATTCAAAATATCTTTCTTTAACTTGATCAGGCTACTGATCCGTTCGTCAATTTTAGCTGCATGATTATCCAATAATTCCAAAAGCCGGGGTAATACCTTTCTATTCGTCCGATGAATTTGATAAATATCCTCCAGTTCGAGCATCTCCGAGAGGGTGAGTCCCAGGTCTTTAAGCCTTTTAACAAATTTTAAACGCTGAAGATCTTTATCCGTATAAACCCTTCTTGTGCCTTCGATTCTCTTGACGGAATCGAGAAGGCCAATTTCCTCGTAGTATCGAATCGTTCGAGGACTCAACTCCAGTGAATTGGCCAACTCGCCGATTTGATAATACTTTGCTGCATTGCTTTCCATAGAACAACCCTGATGACGCCACTTAACGTAAACTGTCAAGGTTCATCGAAAAAAATTTAGGCTAAACAGAAGGCCACTTGCCTATGGATAAAACATCATAGCCTGCTTTCTCCAAATCTTTAACAATATCTTTGTACTCTTCTGTTTTAATCCGGATAGCGGCGATCCTTTTCCCTTCCACCATAAAAGAGGGAGTGACAATGCTGATCACATTCACATTATGTTTCTTGAAGACCTGAAGGATTTCGAGGAGCGTGCCGGGTTTATCTTCAAGGGCGAGGGTCAGGCGAGTTCCTTTCTGCTTGAAACCAAAGATGTCCACAAAGTGGTCTAACACATCCGTTTCGGTGAAGATTCCGTATAGTTTCGACCCCTCCACAACAGGAAGAGACCCGATCTTATGATCGTGCATCAATTGGACCGCTTCTTCGATCAATGAGTCAGGAGTAATGGTGATCAACTTATCCTTCGGCGTCATAAAGGCCGAAACTTTCAGCTTTCCCAGAAGGTAGTTGAGCTCTTGGACACTGAGCAGGGTTGCATCGGAGGGTGCGGCTTGCCGGATATCGCGGTCCGTAACGATTCCCACCAGTTTATTGTTCTTGTCGACAACCGGGAGATGTCGGATTCCTTTCTCGTGGATCAGATTCCGAGCTTCAAAAAAGGACGCATCAGGACTAATGGTGATCGGCTTTCTTTGTATCCTTTCTCTCAAAAACCCTTTGTATTCAATTTTCATAAATTTTCCCTCCTTTCCTTACCAATTTCATCTTAGCACATTTCGCGAAAAGTCGTCAAAAGTTTCTTGCGATCCTCTTGAGAGATCGCATAGGGAGGGCTTCCCTTCCGGGACGGGATTCAACTGCTAAATTCCCCATAACGAAAACGCTTCGTCGGCGGCGAACAATAAAAATCGTTTTTGGGCTTTCAAGATTTATTCCCAACTGCGTTGGTCTTCAATTTTCTTGGCCTTGTCTGGAATCGTTCCTTTCGACACAAACTGGACTTCGCCCCTCACTTTCATTACATCCCGAATAGATCTTTCGATCTCTCCCCTTAGCTTGTCCGACGGACCCTCTTCTCCCCTCAGTTCGATCACGAAGGTCATTTCGTCCTTGTGCTCCCTTCTGGTAATCTGAACCTGATACTTTGCGATCTGTGGAAACCTGGCAGCCACGTCATCGACTTGGCCTGGATGGACGAAGAGCCCCCTGACCTTGGCCGCCTGATCCGCCCTCCCCAGAATCTTTACTAATCTCGGAGAGGTTCTGCCGCAAGGGCAGGGGGCCTCACTGATGACGGAGAGGTCTCCTGTTCCAAATCGAATGAGAGGATAGGCCCTGTTGAAAGTGGTAGCGACAATTTCTCCCGCTTTTCCGGGCCCCACCTGTTTTCCGGTGTTTGGATCTACAATCTCGACAATCTTATCGTCGGGGACATGCATCCCATTCTTCTTCAGGCATTCATACCCAAGGCAGCCAATATCAGCGGTTCCATAACCCTGTCGGATAATCATTTCAAATTTTTGTTCCAATTTGGAGCGGAGGGATTCCGGAAGCATCTCCGTGGCGACAAAGCCGACTTTAAGGTTTATATCCTTTTTTAAATCCAATCCCATCTCTTCTGCCTTTTCGGCGATGTTGAGAAGAAAACTCGCCGTACCGCAATAGACGTTTGCTTTCAGATTCTTCAAGATATTGACCTGTTGTTCGGTATTTCCGATCCCTGCGGGGATCGTGATGCATCCGATCCTGAAGAGAGAGTTATCCAACATCTGCATCGCAAAAGGGACCATATGGTAACTGAATGTATTGATGGCAATGTCTCCGGGCCCAAAGCCCGCAGCATACATTCCCTGTGCCCATCCGAGCTCGTCATACTCAATTTCGCCAGGTTCATAGAGGGGTCCTGGCGAGACATAGATCCTTCTCAACTTGCGAAGCGGAGCCCCTTCAAATCCGCCAAAAGGAGGATTCTTCTTCTGAAGTTCCATCAGGTCGGCCTTTTTGGTAATGGGAACCTTCCCCAAATCTTTAATGGTCTGGATGTCCTTGGGTTTCAATCCAACGGAATCCATTTTTTTCCTAAAAGCGACGGAATTCTTATAAGCATACTGTATAATTCCTCTCAGTCTTTGATTAAGATATTCGAGACGCTTCTTATAGGGCATGGTCTCAAGCTTCTTCTCAAAAAAAGGTGTCGCCCTGTCCGGTCCCTCTTGTTTAGACATGTGTAATCTCCTGGAGGGTAATCCCCCCTTACCCCCCTTTCGTAAAGGGGGCAGGGGGAATATTTTCAGTAAGGAATTAATTGGGTCTCATTACTTCTTTGGAAATTTCCCTTCGAAAGGAACGAAAACATCCCCTTTCTCAGTGTTGAAGACTGCCATTCCTTCTGACACCTTGAGACCAAACCCAAAATCTCCGATTTTTTCGTACCAGTTTTTGATGACATCATTAGGGTTAAGGTTCAAAGCCTGAATCTTTGGCGCCTGAGCGACCAGGAGGGTCAATCGCATCGTAACCGAATCCATGACACTTACAATTCGATATTGGCTCGTCGTGTTGGGTGGGAAATAGACCCGGTCGTAATAGGTGGGGGTGGCAATTTCAATATAATTATTTGGAGCAGCTTCAAAGGAGACTGTAAATTTAATATTATCCAGCATGACATTGTATCCGCTGGGATTATTGATATTAAATACAAAGCCAAGGGCCATGGGAGTCCGGGCAGGAAGATCTGCCCAGGGGAAGTAGCTCATCACTTCAACTCGATCCAATGTGATTTTCGGTTTTCCTGTATCATCGGTTGGGAGAAGACCTGGTTTGCACCCCATCACTCCCCAAACAGCAAAAGCAATAAGTGAAAGGATTAGTAATAATCTTCGCATGAGGAACCTCCTTTTCATAAATAGAAAGTAACGTGA
>Ga0315282_10010832_pt1 | contig 14227 bp, 17 predicted proteins | sample YL17G07_20_MG_FD_203693 | JGI IMG/M metagenome (GOLD analysis project Ga0315282, IMG submission 203693) | Sediment microbial communities from Yellowstone Lake, YNP, Wyoming, USA - YL17G07_20 | ecosystem: Environmental > Aquatic > Freshwater > Lake > Sediment | place: USA: Wyoming | collected...
ATCCAAGGAGGCGGTTTATTACATCGTGGGAAGCCTCTTCGCACTAAATCCTGTACCGGGTGGTACCAGCAACATGGGCGACGTGTTCAAGAAGCTCAAGTCGCTCACCAACAGCGAGAGTATGGAGCACCGGTTCGCAGCACTCCTCAAGTGCCATAGGGAGGAACTCCCTGATCATCTGAGGCATGCCGTTTCGCTCGCCGCATCAAAGAACATATCCATCGACTGGCACAGGCTGTTCATCGATATCCAGCGGTGGTCCTGGGAATCCAGACGTGTCCAGAAGGATTGGGCCCAGTCCTTCTGGGGTGTTGAGCCGGAAAAAGAGAATGAGCCATTATAGGAAGGAAAAACGGAGTGTGGAACATGTTCGTCGAACTACACATGATACAGAACTTTGCCCCCTCGTGCTTGAACAGGGACGATACAAACGCCCCGAAGGACTGCGAATTCGGTGGCTACCGCCGGGCGCGCATATCGAGCCAGTGCCTCAAGCGCTCCATGCGCAAGCAGTTCGAGGCCGACGGTTCCATCGATCAGAAGAACCTCGGCATCAGGACGAAGCACGTCATAGAAGAGATTGTTCGCCTTCTCAAGGCGAAAGGAAAAGATGAGACGCAGGCGGAAAAGGTTGCGCGCGCTGTTCTCTCCTCGATGAAAATCGCCGCAGACGATGCCGGGAAGACTCAGTACCTTCTCTTCCTCGGTCGCGAGGATATGGGACGGCTCGCAGACCTCTGCATCAAGCACTGGGATGCGCTTGTCAAGGCTGGCGAGGCACCCGCGGCTGCAGGAGAAGAGAAAAGCGGTAAAGATAAGAAAAAGGCCGCGAAAGCTGCAATACCTGCCGAGGTTGCAAACGAAGCCACAAAGGTCCTGACATCCAGCACCGCTGTCGATGTAGCCCTCTTCGGGAGGATGCTCGCCGATTCCCCCGATTTCAACATTGACGCCGCTTGCCAGGTCGCCCATGCCATGTCAACCCACAAGGTCAACATGGAAATGGACTTCTTCACCGCCGTAGACGATATTCAGGTGAAGGAGGAGTCGGGTGCGGGTATGATGGGCACGGTGGAATTCAACAGCGCATGTTTCTACCGCTATTCCGTCATCAGCTTAAAACAGCTCTTGGATAACCTCGGAGGGAACAAGAAACTCGCCCAGGATGCCATTGCCGCGTTCATCAAGGCGGCCGTCGCGGCCATTCCCACCGGGAAGCAAAATTCCATGGCTGCGCACAATCCCCCGAGCTTCGTGATGGTGGTCGTTCGAAAATCGGGTCAACCAGTATCTCTCGCGAACGCGTTCGCGCAGCCCGTGAGCATTTTTTCCGCAAAGGACACTAGCATTATCGGCGAATCGGTCTCGCAGCTCATCACCTATCATACGAATATCAATGCCATGTACGGAAAGGATGGAATCGTCCTCACTGCAGCGTGTCAGATTGACGGGAAAAAACTTCCCGATGACGTGAAGGTGTGCAAGAACATCGATGAACTGGTCGGGGCCGTGGTAGGGAAGCTGGTCTGATGCCCATTCTCCTCATGCGCCTCGAAGGCCCTATGCAATCATGGGGAACCTACAGCCGGTTCACCGAGCGGGACACTGGCCGTGAACCGTCCAAGAGCGGCGTCATCGGCGTCATCTGCGCCGCGATGGGCAGGCCGAGGGACGCACCCGTAGACGACCTCGCACACCTGAGAATGGCCGTGCGGGTGGACCGGGAAGGTACTTTCTCACGGGACTTCCACACGACCATCGGGGTTCTACGGGCGAGCACGGGAAAACCGATAGACGATGCCGTGATATCGAACCGTTACTACCTCGCCGATGCGTGCTTCCTAGTGCTTCTCGAAGGCGAGCGTTCCAAGCTTGAGGAAATACGCGACGCGCTCGCGAACCCGAAGTGGGCCATCTACCTGGGAAGGAAATCATTCGTACCGGGGGAATCGATACTTCTCAAGGATCCAATCCGGGAAGGGACCATCGAGGATGTTATCGGCCAGGTCGAATATCTGGGCCGCGAAGGAGCCGCGCCGGAAAACCTACGCATCGTGCGCGAATGCGCCCCCGGTGAGGGGGAACCGCGGATGGATGTGCCCGTTTCCTTCGCAGACCGCACATTCGCCCAGCGCTATGTCGTGAACGGCCACGTTGCCCTCACGAAGAATACGGGGGGATGATGTATGATATACCTCTCGAAAGTCGTCCTCAATCTCAGGAACCGCAGGGTTCAGAAGGAGCTGGTGAACATCTATGAGCTTCACCGGACGCTCCTGTCGGCCTTCCCTGACCGCATCGCTGGCGGTCTCGGACGAGTCCTCTTCCGTGTCGAACGATTCGATGGAGATACCGTCGATGTCCTCGTCCAATCCGAATCACGTCCCGATTGGCAGAAATTCAATGATGACCCTTCGTATCTTGTCGGGCTTCCCGCGACGAAGGAACTTGAACCGTCCTTCCGAGAAGGCCAGCGTCTTCTTTTCCGTCTCCGAGCAAACCCGACAGTGAAGCGTGAGGGAAAACGGCTCGGCCATTACCGGATGGAGGACCAGATTGCGTGGTTCAATCGCAAGGCCGGATCTCACGGATTCACGGTAGAACATGTTCTGGTTGCCCCCGAGCGGGCCATCGAGGGCAAGAAGGGCCCGGCGGCGATGAAGTTTTCCTCGGCCCTATTCGAGGGTGTCATCCGAGTGACTGACCCAGTCAAGTTCCGCGAGGCCATCGAGACCGGCATCGGAAGCGCCAAGGGGTTCGGCTTCGGGCTCTTGTCGGTCGCGCCCGCAAAGGTCTAACATGCCCATCGATTACCACATCCTACCGAAATTCCGTGACGGCCTGAGCTACGTCTACATTGAACATTGCAAGATAGATCAGGATGGTAAATCAATATCCTGTCAAGACATGGATGGGGAAATCAGCATTCCATGCGCAACGCTTGCGTTGCTACTTCTGGGACCCGGAACCTCCATCACCCATGCGGCGATGAAGACCATCGCTGAGAATGGATGCACCGTTCTCTGGGTTGGTGAAGAGGCCGTGAGGTTCTACGCATCCGGTTTTGGCGAGACACGGCACGCATGGCGCCTTTTGAGACAGGCAGATCTGTCGTGCAACCCGGAGAAGCGCATTCTCGTGGTGCGAAAGATGTATCAGAAGCGCTTCGGTGACGAGTTGAACATGAAGGACATGGACATTCAGGAACTCAGAGGACTTGAGGGTGTTCGTGTTCGGTCCGCGTATGCCAATGCGAGCAAGCAGTACGGTGTGCCCTGGGATGGAAGAATCTACAAGCGTGACGACTGGCGGGATGCAGATCCGGTGAACCGTGCATTATCCTGCGCAAACGCGTGCCTTTATGGAGTGTGCCATGCGGCCATCCTCTCGGCCGGGCTCAGCCCTGCCCTGGGATTCATCCACACGGGAAAACAACTTTCCTTCGTTTACGATATTGCGGACTTATACAAGCTGGATGTGAGCGTTCCCGTGGCGTTTTCCTCAGTCGCCCAAGACAGCACGAACCTTGAGCGAAGAGTGAGGGTTCAATTGCGGGAAATCTTCCGTGAGACCAAGCTCCTACCGCGAATCGTATCAGACATGTTCGACATCCTTGATATCAAGGATGAATTGAACCCGGATGATCTCGATTACGATTCAGATGCTGCACTCCCCGCACCGCTATGGGATGGGGATGATGCTGAATGATTGTCCTCATCCTAGAACGCGTTCCGCCATCACTCCGCGGTGAGCTCTCCCGATGGCTCATCGAGCCCAAGACGGGAGTCTTCATCGGCAAACTATCTGCGATGGTCCGGGACAAGCTCTGGGAAAAATGCATCAATTCTGCCAAGGCCGGAAGCGTTGTCATGGTATGGAACTACAACAACGAGCAAGGATTTCAGATAAAGAGCCACGGGATCAACGCAAGAAGCATCGTTGATTTGGATGGTCTTATACTTATCAAAAAGCTTAAATAGAAACCCAAGGCCCTTTATAAATGTGAATTCCCCACGCATGTGGGGGTGAACCGTTATGTCTATTTACGAGGCGCAACGGCCACTTGAATTCCCCACGCATGTGGGGGTGAACCGATATCGCACCCCTTCCCGAACTCCCCTATGGAGAATTCCCCACGCATGTGGGGGTGAACCGACCTATCACAAGAAGGCCCAAGAGGACCAGATGAATTCCCCACGCATGTGGGGGTGAACCGACCATTCCTTCGGGGGGCATTGCTGATGCCGGAGAATTCCCCACGCATGTGGGGGTGAACCGCCCTCGTGGTCATGGCCGGGACCAGCGTAGTAGAATTCCCCACGCATGTGGGGGTGAACCGCGGACCGAGGAGGAGCAGCAGGTCAAGCCCTTGAATTCCCCACGCATGTGGGGGTGAACCGAAGTGGACCTCCGCCGAGGCGGGGGATGTCCTGAATTCCCCACGCATGTGGGGGTGAACCGATCAGAGAGACATGGCCCGAGGAGTGGACCAAGAATTCCCCACGCATGTGGGGGTGAACCGAACACGCTCATCGAGCTCGTGTCTTCGGACGGCGAATTCCCCACGCATGTGGGGGTGAACCGTATCAGATGATTTAATCGAAGCATGGAGTTTAGAATTCCCCACGCATGTGGGGGTGAACCGTTCCCATGTCCTCGAAAGGATACAATTACATCGAATTCCCCACGCATGTGGGGGTGAACCGGTAATTTACAATAAATCGTCGTTCATTCTCGGGAATTCCCCACGCATGTGGGGGTGAACCGAGGGACATCCACATCCAAGACCTTTGGAGGAACGAATTCCCCACGCATGTGGGGGTGAACCGGTCAGGCCCGCCGCGCCAGGTGCGACACCGGCGAATTCCCCACGCATGTGGGGGTGAACCGCCAGGGTCCGCCGGCCAGAGGACACTCCCAACGAATTCCCCACGCATGTGGGGGTGAACCGGCTGTTCCTTCCGCATTCCTTAGACCAGCAACGAATTCCCCACGCATGTGGGGGTGAACCGTAATTGAGCTTTGCGACCATGTACCTCGGGAACGAATTCCCCACGCATGTGGGGGTGAACCGGACATGAAGGCGGTCATAATGGCCATCCTCATGAATTCCCCACGCATGTGGGGGTGAACCGGCCGGTAGACTTTGCCTTTCGGACCTGCTGGCGAATTCCCCACGCATGTGGGGGTGAACCGGGCCCCGGTATCGAGATGACGAACGGCAACATGAATTCCCCACGCATGTGGGGGTGAACCGGATGCCGGGGTGCTCATTAATAGCCTGACCACGAATTCCCCACGCATGTGGGGGTGAACCGAAAAGAGACACTGGTACCGGACGATGGGTGATGAATTCCCCACGCATGTGGGGGTGAACCGATAACCCGTCCCTGCAGATAGGGGTTGACGGCGAATTCCCCACGCATGTGGGGGTGAACCGAACCCAGAATGGAAATGGTCAGAAGGATCGCCGAATTCCCCACGCATGTGGGGGTGAACCGTACGCAGAGAGATATTGTAACGCCCAACAGACGAATTCCCCACGCATGTGGGGGTGAACCGGGCCATCGGGTACACGATGGGCGGGCCAGGATGAATTCCCCACGCATGTGGGGGTGAACCGGCTTTAGAAAAGGATTTCCAAGGTTTCCCCTTTCCATCATCACCCTTTGATTTATTCTGGCCGTTTCCTAAGACCTCTTTCGGGACGTCATCAGGAAGAGTGATTTTCCCCTTGCGGACTTTGGATAGTGTTTTGGAAACAGTAGATGGGACAATCCCGAGTTCTCTGGCAATGGCTCGTAACCCTTGTCTTGCAGTTCCTCTCTCAGGGTGCAAGGGATGGCGAGTAGGGCCTCTTTCCTCTTTTTTTAATACTTCCTGAAAGGCCCTACAAGGCCATTTTCAGGCGTTCTGAGAGGGACTTGGTCAGAAGAGGAGGGGGAGGAAAAGGCCGTTCCTCGTTAGGCCCACCAGGTCAAGTAGAAGGCCATGTCCAGCCTTCCTTGAGGCCTTCGGACCTGAAGAATGGAGGGCAGGCCGACCCTTCGCCGATTGCCTCTGGTATAGCCTTACGAAGTGAGGCGTTGGTCATGTAGAGGCTAGACGGGCAGGTGTCCTTTGGACACCTCCATAGAGAAGGGATTGACTTGGTGTCATCAGCACCAAGGCTATGACCGTCACCCCGGGGCCATGGGAACCACGTCCTTCGACGAAGCGATTGGCTTTCATAGCCCCCGGATGGTGATGTACATCCTTATCCATAGACCAATCAGAGATGGTACCGTTACATGCCCCAGAAGACTTGTATAGATTGCTCAATTGAAGATGTATGTCTATCAAGGCAAGGATGTCACCTCCGTGTTTCTACTCGATCCCGGAGATGTCATCCCCTTTAAGGATGATATTATTTTAGCCAATCATTGCACACGACCCAATTTTCCCGCTCATTTCTTCAATCGGTCGGGACTTTTATGACGTCCCCGCAGACACTACACCGGAAAACCCGATATAGCGACCGCCCCATGATGTATGACCTGTCGAGGGTCCACTCCGTCTGCCTGCTACACTTGGGACACCGCATCACCCGAAGCAGGCCCTTCTTCACGGGCACGTCCCTTCTCTTCACACCTTCTTTTTCCAAGAGCATTCCTCATCATCGGTTGACCATTCATAGTGACGGCAGAAGGCATAAAGCTTCTCTTTATTGACTTCAATCGATTGGGACGTCTTCATCATGGAGTTCCGAATCTTTTTTGCCATGTGTTCCCGAAGAGCGTCGGCATAAACACCCATTCTCGGACTCGTGTCCTGCAAGGCCCGCAACAACACATCAAGTAATTCCTTCATTTTTGTTCTATTCCCTCCATTGATTCATTGATAACTACCTCGGAAATATTCCATACTTCCGTCTACAATAAGCGATATAAGATGCGGCGGACATGCCAAGCCGTTCCATTTCTTCGTTATGTTCGCTAGCATGATCCACCATAAAAGTCCCGTCGTCGCGCACTTCCTTGCCACAGAGCCCACACCTGGTCATCTTACTTTCCTCTTCTTTATCAACATAGTCATCGAACGGGCCAATATTTCCAAAGCACAACCCGCGACGCCTATCTTATCATCATTGACCCACCACGAAAATGAGGTGGGCTCGTCGCAATATTTACAGGTCATCTGGTCCCTCCATTGATCCATCGCCCACCCGTCCCGGTCCCAGCCTCACCTAAATCTTCAATCTTATTCCGCACTTCGAGCATACGGCCACGACGACCCCGTCTATGGCCGTGCCCTCCATCTTGCCCCCGCACTCAGGACACGGGGACAGGTCGGCCTTCTCGACCTTCAGGGGCTTAGCGGGCAGCATCGAGCCCCGATTCCCGCCTTGGCCCTGGTCCTTAGGACCTTCGGGGGCCTTGGTATCGGCAACCTTAGGGGCCTCGGGGGGCTTCTCTGGGGCCTTGGGGTCGGGCTTGAAGACCCCCTTTAGAAATTTGGTCCTCTTGGTGGGGGCCAAGGCCTTCGCCATCCTAATGATTAGGCAATCGAGGCAAATATTGCCCCTCCGAGCGCCGAACACGACGTACTGTCCACAATCCACACATGGCTTATTCGGTGGCCTTTGGTCTTTGTGTTTCATCCTCATCCCTCCTTATCCTGGCTTCGATTCTCCTGTCTTTTCGATGGGCTTTGATTCTATGACCTTCAGCCTCACGACTTCAACAAGCTCCGTTTCCGGCCTGCCGGAGAGGATGCATCTGGAGCATCTGTGACCGTGCACACTTACGAATGGAAAGGCGCCACAACCTTGGCATTTACTCCAGTACTGCACGGCATCCTCTGGTATATTGGTGCCTTCCTCCCAATTTATCAGTTCGTCGGTCATGGTTGCTTCCTCGGTCCGATTTTCATGATTGCCCTCGATGTGTGCTTCCCGAGCAGTATGAAATGAAAAAAGTTGTGGTATTTATCACGAATGTTGACGAGATGGCTATAACACTCCGGCCCGCTTACGAGAATAAAGACCGAGTCTTGGTCCTCACGAGAAATCCTCTTTACCAATTGGACGGACAAGCCGATTCCCTCGAACTTCTTTTTAATAGCCTCGGCCAGGATGGTTGCCGTGGGGGTCTTAAAGTCTCTCATTCATTTATCCTTCTTGAAGAAGACGACGCCACATTCGGGGCACTTCTCGGCGTCCTCGTCGACATTGGCATCGCAAATCGGGCACGGAAAGGTTTTGACCGTTCCGAGGACCGACATCTTCTTCACCCTGCCCAGGGCCTTCAATTCCTTGTCCGAAATCTTCGCTGTCTTTTTCTTTGCTCCCATGATTGTCACCTTATCTGAACATCGGGTCGGAATCGGTTTTTCCGGGAATTATACGGGTAACATACTACTCTAACTTTGGTCACCATGATAGTATCGAAGTGAAGGCCGTTACAAATGAGTAATTCTTATCTCACTACCCACAGGAGCCTCGGAAGGGCCATATCAAAACTATAGAGGGGAAGTCCCTGACGGGTTGTCTCACTCCTTCCTTTTCATGGTCTTGTTCGCATTCTCCTCGAACCACTTCATGTTCATGTTCCACATAGACCTCAAGAACTCCGCCGTGATATTGGACATGGAATGGGTCCACACGGTCTGCAGTTTCGTCAGGTCCTCGGTGGTCGAGTCAAGCTGGTCCATGATGTGCTTGTTCAGGTCCTTGGAGCCATTGGTCCAGCCCCTGAACTTCTCCTGGAGGCCGGGCTCTCTCTCGACGAGGTCGCGGGCGTGGCTATCCATTTTCTCGACCATCGTAATCCAGGTGTCCCGGAGGGCCTTGAACTCCCCGTTGCCCATCTCGATGCTGCGGGCCATCTGCCGGGTCATCTCGCGGGATATCTCGGTCCATGTCATCAGGAGACGCTCCTGAGCCTTGCGCATGTCCGTTACATTCCCTAGGGACATGACGGTCTTGCCCATGTCGTCGGACAGGGCCTTCCACATCTCATTGAGTGGCTCGAAGGCCTCATTCTCGGTCCTCATGAATTCCTCCAAGCGGGAGTTCATCCTCTGAGCGTACTTGTCCCACGTCTGCTTGATGTCGTCAAGCTGAGCGCTCTCCATGGTGGCCTCGCCAAGGGTCTCGCTCATGTCCGAGGAGACCTTGGTCCATCGGTCGTTAAAGTCCTGATAGAACCTGTGCTGCTTTTCCATGATGGATGTAATCTGCTCGCCAAGGTCCTGCTGCATGTCCCTCCAGAACCCGATGAGGTCCGAACCTGCACCGGTATCTGTGACCTTCGCTGACTGGACCTTTGGCGGCTCGTTCGCGTTCTCTATCGTCCTGGCGGGCCTTGCGCCCATCGTTTCCTTTTCCTTTCTCTTCTTCCTTGCCATTTCCTATTCCCCCCTTTTCCGTCAATAACGGGATTGTTATTCGATATTTATCAGGAATCTTCTGAATGTTTCTTTATATATATCAATGTTTTTAGAATGATAATAATGATGAGAATAATTCAAAATACAGGGCCTATTATCATGGATGGACACGATGAAATATTATTTCTCCCCTGCGATAGTGGTTTCCGTCGACATTTCACCACTCGGGGGTCATTCCTCCTCGAACCCAGAGAGTAGTGGTCTTAACCGACGACGCATGCTTGACCCAGTATTCGCCGGGTCGTTCCTTCGCGTAAAATCGACCCACAAGGGACGCTTTCCTTCAACGATACAGCCATCGAGGGTCATCTGTGCCATAAGACTCAAGCCCAGACCTTTTTTCAAAGGTTTTTGACCCTATCGGCTACGAACTCCTTGATCTCGGGTATGTCGGGGATGGTCAGGGACTTCGTGAACCTCTCGGAGCCGTCTGGAAGGTAGTACCCGCGGCTGATGGAGATAAACTCGTTCTCCCCATCGCTGGTCTTGACCTTCTTCCTGGCGACCTCAATGAAGTTGTTCCTTCCGAAGTTCTTCTTCTCCGCTTTCAGGGTCTCGAATTCTACCTCGGGCATTTTATTAACCCCCTCTTTTAAGGCATCCCAGTCTATATACCACTCGCAATAAAAAGTTATTCACCCCCCGCCTGATGTTCCCTTTCCTTATCTCCCCGCCCCGCCTACGGGGGCACCAAAGGTTAATTAGACCGGCCCTACATAATACGATAACTATGACTTCGAAGCTGTGGTTCCACTGCTCCTATTGTATACGGCCCCAGCAGAAGGACTGCGATAACTGCCGGTTCTATATAGGTCCCGTGACCGTGAGAAACGAGGAACTGGTCATCTGCTCGTTAAACCTGTGCCCCTGCATGCAAAAGCATTGACCTAAGGAATGAGATGGACGAGTTCGAGCGCTCCTGGCAAAGGGACTGCGGGCGCCTCCTGGTCCACAGGGCCCATCTAGTGCCGTATCCAAAAAGGTCGTCTGAACTTTCATCGCTCGTCCATGCCCCTTGGACCCCACCGAGAATACCGGACTACCTGGCTAGATTCGGCACTAGCGAAGAAATAGTTAAATTTAAAGTGTGGATGTCAATTATATGTCCAATAAGATTCAAATGTTGAACGTGTTGAAAATTATCGCGTTTTTCTAGCCTCCCTTTTTTGAACACCCTTAGGTGGAGGTTTTTCGTACCAGGAGGCATTTTAGAGCCCCGCTTTAGCCTTAAAATCAGGTTCACGGTTCCTAAAGACACTTTCAATCCCTTGCGATGCCTCTTTGGGACCTCATTGGATTTGCCCCCGCGTAGTCTAGTATCTTCTGGTCATCAATTTTTTTCGATAGACGCCCGGACGAGCCTAAACGAACCGCTTACCCTCGCCTGTCCAGTTCGTGGCCTCGGGCGACCGGGACCCCCTCTTTATCTTTTTCCAATGGCAATCACCTCATCTTACCACCATTGACTTACTATCCATTCACAGTGTCCACTTTACAGGGGTGCAGTCTACACCCACGGATCTATGTCATCCCTTAATGATCCCCCCACGATACTTTTTTAGGGGAGTGACACGTCTCTATGAAATTTACAAGAAACTAATTCACTCGAAAACTTCAATACAAGTGACCTATTTATGGACTCTAGGTGATTAAGATGGCAATCGGCTTCGTCCTGATTAGCGTCAAACCAGGCAAGGAACACGACGTCTTCAATGAGCTTCTGAAGGTCAAGCAGATTATAGAGCTCCACCCTCTATTCGGTGAGTATGACCTCATCGCAAAGGTGGAGGCCGAGGATTTCGACAAGCTGGGGCAGATCATCATAGACAAAATACGGACCGTCAACGGTGTCGTGGACACCAAGACCTTGACCGGGACACAGATGATGACGGCATCATGGATGGATTGGACCCGGACCCGAGGAATCCGGACACGGATAAGGACGGCGTCCCTGACGGGTTGGAGCTGGGCATCCAGAACCCGATACCTTCCTGCTATGTCGGGGCCACTTTCGTGGGCGGCACAAATGTGAATGTGGAGTTCAACTGGACCTTCATTGCCGGCAAGACCGTCCGAGTGCACAATTATACCAAAGATACCGACCCGACCACCAAGACGGACCCCAAGAGGGCCGACAGCGACGGGGACGGCCTGAAGGACGGCATCGAGGAGGCGGATATATCCCGGCTGAATTTCACGGGGACGCCCGCCTTGTCGAGCACCGACCTCAACGGCAAGCTCGATGGGCCCAACGAGACCAACCCATTGGACATGGATACCGATAATGATGGGCTTGTCGATGGCATTCGAAATGGCAAAGGCGAGGACCTCAATTTGAACGGCCTCAGGGACTCCTCCGAGACCAATCCCTGCAAGTTCGACACGGATGGGGACGGCCTCGGCGACGGGCTGGAACTGGGATTGACCCTCGCGGACATCACGAAGGACACAAACACGGACATCTTCAGGCCGGATGCGGACCCCAACCCGGCAACGAACACGGACCCGACCAAGGCCGACAGCGATGGTGATGGCGTTCCGGACGGATGGGTGGATGGCTGGATTTGCGACCCGAGTAAGAACCCAATCTATGGAAAGTACGGTGTACCGGATGGCCAATTCCAATTCGGGGAGGGTGAGGACAAGAACCTGAATGGAAAGGTAGACCCGACAGAAACGAATCCGAATATGAAAGATAGTGATGGAGACGAATTGCTGGATGGATGGGACTTGATAGGAAATCAGGGCCAATATTCAGGGATATTCTCGACCCAGATAGGGGCAACGAGTAAATATCGGTTCTGGGGCGAACTGAACTATACGACGCATAATCTTGCTGTGAGCGGCCCGGCAAAGTACCAATCGGCACCGACGGACCCCACGAGCACCGACAGCGACGGCGATGGCTTGGTGGATGGTATCATTCAAAACAAGCCATCCGAGCTTGTCACTAGCCACAATGGAAAGAGCCAGACGATGTATACTGACCCATCCCTCATGGATACTGATAATGACGGCCTCAGCGACGGCCTTGAAGTGTCCGGATGGGAGGTCCATATAATACTGGAGAAGACCAAGAAGGAGGTCTCGAACAGGACCGTGTATTCGAACCCGACGGTCCAAGATGGGGATCATGACGGTATCAACGATTATAATGAATTTCTGAATAGTTCGGATCCGTGGAACAATGATACGGATGGGGACCATATACTGGACGGTAATGAATCCGTCGGGGAACTGACACAGATAGACGGCAAGGATCCCGAGATACTGAAATTCAGCGATGGCAGCCAGGTCCATCTGAATGTGAAATTCGTCTATGATTCTGTGACTGGTATAATACCAGTAGGTCTCCAGCTCGTGGCCTCGGTTAAGGTCGGGGACAATGCGGGTATCGATTATGTCAAGATAAAGATCTCTGGGCAGAAGGCCAAGACATCGTATCTGATGAATTCACCGAGAACAGCGACAGTTGATATTAGTTTCAGCTTTGACTGGATGAGATCGTTGACGAACGGCTACGATGTCAACATCACGGTCGCGGATGTTAACGGGAACGGAAATTGTACTACGACGCATGTGGATGGGTTGGCGGAAGGGTTAGTAAAGGCGCTGATCAAGGGATGGAATTCATTCGTGGAGAATGTAAAGAAATTAGCGAGTGCTGCAATCGAATGGATTTGGAATGCAATTAATTCACTATTCAATAATATTATTAAACCAATAGTTGATGCATTCAATAATTGGATTGAAAAATTATACGAATTATGGAAGCAAGTTGTTATTGAAACAGTTTTAAACATTATTAATGGAGGACCCGGATTAACTTCCACTCCGGCATGGAAGACCTTTAAAGATTTTCTTATCGATCAAAAAATTGTCATCATTTTAATGATTGTTTTTATTATTGTCGATGTGATTTTTAATTTAGCTTCCCCATTTTTATTAATCGTCCAAATGTTATTTTCATTATTATTGGATTATATTGGACCGATAATCGTTAGTTTCTTTAGTCCAGAAAATAAGAAAAATAATGCTAAAATAGATACTGCATCAGCATTTTTAACAATATTACCTTTAAGTACAATTTCAAAATTTTTACCATGTATTATCAAACCAGATACTGATCCATATAAAAAGAATGAGCAAGGGCAAAACGAACCAACACCGGAACCAGATTTTACAGTTTCACCCGGCAGTACCGTTGCCATATTTATAGCGTTGGCATCGGCCTTTTTTGAATTATATATGATTTTTAAGGGTTGGTCAAATGTATATGTTTCATTGGTTATGTTTCTCTTGTCAATTGCTCTTTTAGGATATTCATTGCTAGCTACAAACCAAGCTGTCGATGTTTTATGGTTTGTTGCAATATTAGGAGGATTACAAACTTTTCTTTCAACAATTCTTTTCATTGATGGCGCTAAAAAAATTTCATCAAAAGGCGCTTTAGCGGTTGGTGTTTTATTAAATGCATTATGTATTGGATTATCTTTTTATGCAATAGGTATCACCACTCAAAATTTATATAATGCCGTTAATTCACCTTCCACAGGAGGTGGATAATTCCTTTGCCTCATCAAGAAATAGATAATATATCAAAAACTCTAGGAGAAGAAATAAAAATACCTTCAATCTTTCATTCCGAGAGAAATATCTGGGCAAGTATAGGAATGATATCTTTATTACTTTTTTTTGAATTTTTTTTTATATTTCATAATGGATCCCGAAACAAAATAATTCTAGATATTATACAATATACTTTTTTATTTACCGCTGGATTTTCCTTAATTAGTTC
>Ga0315282_10010833_pt1 | contig 14226 bp, 10 predicted proteins | sample YL17G07_20_MG_FD_203693 | JGI IMG/M metagenome (GOLD analysis project Ga0315282, IMG submission 203693) | Sediment microbial communities from Yellowstone Lake, YNP, Wyoming, USA - YL17G07_20 | ecosystem: Environmental > Aquatic > Freshwater > Lake > Sediment | place: USA: Wyoming | collected...
TCTCTCTAAAAAAGGGAAAGGAAAGGATTGACTTGGAAGTTTCTGCTGTTGTGGTTGCTGCTGGAATTAATCCCTTCGATGCTTCTCAAAAAGTGGAATATGGATACGGCCGCTACAAAAATGTGATCACAGCCAAAGATCTCGACGAAATGCTTCGATTTCAAGGAGCCCTCTCCCGTCCCTCTGACGGAAAACTCCCAAAAACCGTTGCTTTTTTCCAATGCGTGGGAAGCCGTGATGAATCTATCGGAAACCTTTACTGCTCTCAGGTCTGTTGTGCCTATGCGCTCCGCCTGATCAAAGCGATTCGTTTCCAGTATCCTGAGGTGACGGCCACCTTTCTCTATATGGATATTCAGCCTGCCGGGGCGTCCTTTCAGCAGTTCCTCGATTCATGCCGGGCGGATAAAGGGATCCGCCTCATTCGAAGCCTGCCCTCCAAGGTTTATCACTCCCCTCGCTCTGACACGCTGAGGGTCAGGTTCACGGACCCTGAGAAGGGAGAGGTTGTAGAGGACACTTTCGACCTCATTGTCCTCTCCGTCGGGATGGTGTTGAACAAGGAGGCCAGGCACCTCACGGAGCTTTTCGGGTTGAATTTGACAGAGGATGGCTTTATCGCCTCCCCCCCATCTCAAACGGGCCTTTTCGTCACGGGCGCCTGCAGTGGGCCGAAGGATATCGACCGTTCAATTCTTCATGCAAAATCTGCTGCCTTTCTCGTCCAGCAACATCTAAGAGGGAGATCTTAAATGCCTCGAATCGGGATTTTCATCGACACCTTGCAGGGATCGATCCCTGCCCCTTTCCAAAAGAAGATATCTGACTATGTGAAGAAACTTCCAGAGACTGCCTTTTGCCTCGAAGAGGAAAACCTCGCTTCATCCGACGCATTGAATCGAATGGGCAAGGCCCTCGAAGCCGGAGGATTAGATGGAGTGGTCATTATCGGTGGAAGTCCGAAGCGTTACGAGACTTCATTCCAGAAGTTAAGGCATTCCCTCCCCGTCAATCCTTACCTTTTTGCTGTGGCCAATATCCGTGAGCAGGCCCTCTGGGTCATGGCAGATGAAGAGACCGCTTTTGAAAAAGCAAAAGCCATTATTTCCAAAACCATAAATACCATCTCGAATTCCAAACCGATCGAAACTCAATCCCTTCCGTTGAAACCCGAGGTCATGATTCTCGGAGGAGGCATTGCTGGAATCTCTATCGCCCAGGAATTGGCCAGCTCTGGAATTCATGTCTTTCTTGTGGAAAAGGAACCCGATCTAGGGGGAAAGGCTTTAGAACTATACAGGTTTTATAATCGTCCCTTAGAAGTTCAGAAATGGATGGACGAAAAGATTTCTGACGTGAAGAAGAATACGCAAATCACGCTTTTTACCCGAACAGAGTTAAAAAGCGTGGAAGGACATCTGGGTAGATTCCAGGCTAAAATTCAAGGATCTTATGAAACGGAAACGATACTCCCTGTTTCAGCCATTGTCGTGGCCACGGGATATATGACCCGGCATGAAACACAGGGTATTTATGGCCACAAAAGAGTTGCCGTTCTTCCGGAGATGGAAAAACTCCTTGCCGAGGCAACGGGCCCCTCGCTTGATTGGGAGGGAAAGAAACTTGAGATGGTGACCTACCTTCTCGACGGCGTCAACGAAGATATCAAAGTCGATTCCATCAATGCAGTGAAACAGGCCCTTCTCCTTCAAGAGGCTTTTGAGTGCCAGGTCGCTATCCTCTGCAAAGACGTGAAGGTTGCCGCGGATGGGATGGAGCGCCTTTATCGAAAAGCGAGAGAAAAGGGTGTGCTCTTCTTCAAGTATGAAGAAGCTCCTAAGCTTTCCATTGTTAACGGGCAGATTCGGGTGGATGTGAAAGACACTGCGGCCATCCAAAAAATGGACCAGTGGCCGGTCTCCATCCTCTCTGATCTTGTCGTCACCAGTGAAGCCTTCGTCCCCACACCTGAGACGGAGCGTCTCTCAGGGGTTCTTAAGATCCATCTTGGAAGCCGGGGCTTTCTCATGGAGGATAACCCCCAACTTCTTCGTGTTCGATCAAATCGTAGGGGGATTTTTGTGGCGGGAGGGTGTCGATTCCCTCAGGAAGTTTCGGAATCGTTGATTGAGGCCAGGGCAGCAGCCGAAGAAGTGATGGCCCTTCTCTCCAAAGGCGCCTACAGTTATGATCTTGCCGTGGCAGAGGTAGACCCCAAGAAATGTGCGGTCTGTTATACCTGCCCGAGACTCTGCCCCCACTCGGCCATCACCGTGGAAAGATACGGGGAGAAAAACGTCTACATCACCTCTGGAACAGGCCAGGACAAATGGGGGGCGGCCAAGGTCGATCCTGCCTCTTGCTACGGATGCGGAATTTGCGTTGCCGAATGCCCGGCAAAGGCCATCACCCTCCGGCATTTGACCGATGCACAGATCTATGCACAGATGGGACTGATGGAATAATGGAATATTGGAATGATGGAATGACGATGAAATCCTGTAGCTCAAGGCTTCAGCCTTGAAAACGACGGAGTAGGTAGATGTCAACGTTCGATCCTAAAATCATTGCTTTTTGTTGCGATCAATCTGGATATCCTGCTGCAGACATGGCGGGAACTTTGAAGCAGAAACTTCCAAAAAATGTGGAGATCGTTCGCGTTCCTTGCGCAGGTCGCATCGAGACGATTTATCTGCTAAAAGCGTTAGAAAAAGGTGCGGATGGTGTGCTCGTCTTTGCCTGCTTTGAAGAAAACTGTCAGTTCCTCAGGGGGAACCTCCGTGCGAAGGGCCGCCTGTCCTATGCTCACCGGATGTTAGAAAAAATCGGCTTGGAAAAAGAAAGAATTGAAATCTGCCACCTCGCCACGAACAGCGGTGCAAAACTGGCGGAGACGCTTCGTCGGAAATCGGAGCAGTTGAAAAAAATGGGGCCAAACCCCGGCAAGATATAATTGGCAGAGAGCAGAGTGCATAGAGCATAGCGTTAAAACTCTTTGCCCTTTGCCCTTTGCCCTATGCGCTATGCGTGCTTAATAACAGGAGGAATAGATGATTAAGGCTGAACAAAAACCAATCGACGAAATCCTCAAGTATCTCGACCCCTACAATAAGATTTTACTCTCGGGCTGCGGGGCCTGCGTCACTGTCTGTCAAGCTGGAGGTGAGAAAGAAGTAGGGCTGCTCGCTTCCGGTCTCAGAATGGCAAGACAGAAGATCGGGAAAAAGCTGGAGGTTCTCGAGGCAACGCCCGCCCGGCAGTGTGAACCCGAGTTTGCTTTAGAAATGTCCGAAACGATCGAGAAGGTGGAGGCAGTGCTCTCCGTCGCCTGCGGAGTGGGTGTTCAGACTTTAGTTCGCCATTTTCCGAAGATGCCCATCTTTCCAGGCGTCAATACCACTTTCTTAGGCGAAACCATCACACACGGGGTTTGGGAGGAACGGTGTCAGGCTTGTGGAAATTGCGTCCTCGAAAAGACAGGGGGCATCTGCCCGATTTCGCGTTGCGCCAAGCAGTTGTTAAACGGCCCTTGCGGGGGCTCCTCTAAGGGTAAATGCGAAATCAAGAAAGAGGCCGATTGCGCCTGGCAGCTCATCTACGATCGGCTGAAGGCGCTCAACCAGCTTTACAAGATGGAAGAAGTCATCCCAGCGAAGCGATGGGGAGTGGAATCAAGGGATAGCGGACTGAGAAGGATTGTGAGGGAGGATCTCAAGGTATGAAAGCAGGGAGCAATCTTGAAAAAGTATTCGAGAAAAAATTATTTGCGGTCACCGGTGAATTAGGTCCTCCAAAGGGCAATGATGTCAGTGTGGTCAAGCGGAAGGCCGAACTCTTGAAAGGATATGTCGATGCGGTCAATGTCACGGACAACCAAACGGCTATCGTCCGGATGTCGAGCATCGCCACTTCAAGTCTCCTCATTCAGATGGGGCTGGAGCCAGTGATGCAGATGACCACACGGGACCGGAACCGCATCGCCATCCAAAGTGACGTCTTCGGGGCCACGGCGCTGGGTATTAAGAACATGCTCTGCCTGACCGGAGACCACCACACCTTTGGAAACCAGGTGGATGCCAAGAACGTCCACGATCTGGATTCCATCCAACTGATCGATTGCGTCCGGACGATGCGCGACCAGGGAAAGCTCCTGGGTGGAGAGGAGAAAATCGAGGGAGAGGTCAAGCTTTTCATCGGTGCTGCGGAGAACCCCTTTGCCGACCCATTCGAGTTCCGTGCCGTCCGATTGGGGAAAAAAGTGGCCGCAGGGGTGAACTTCATCCAGACTCAGTGCATCTACGATATGAATCGTTTCAAAGAGTGGATGAAGATGGTCCGCGACCGGGGGCTCCATGAAAAGTGCCATATCCTGGCGGGGGTCACCCCTCTTAAATCAGGCGGTATGGCTCGATACATGGCGAAGAACGTCTCCGGCATCATCATCCCGGATGAGATCATCGATCGGGTCGTCAAATCCAAGAAACCGGCTGAAGAAGGGATCAAGATCTGTGTCGAGCAGATTCAAGAACTGCGGGAAGTCGAAGGAGTTCATGGGGTTCATATCATGGCCATCGAATGGGAGCAGATGACCAGCAAGATCACCGAGATGGCCGGATTGTTACCCCGTCCTAAAGTGGAATAGCGCAAAGAAGAGGAGAAAACCCATGTCATTCAAGGAGCAGTTGGAATCAGGGAAGTTCGTTGTGGTCGCTGAACTCCAGCCCCCGAAGGGAAACGATCTCGCTGAGCTTTACGAACATGCGGAACTGCTCAAGGGGCGCGTGCATGCGATCAATGTGCCAAACCTTCAGAATGCGATTATGCGCCTGGGATCCCTTTCGGTATGCGCCCTCCTGAAGGCAAGGGGAATGGAAGCGATCTACAATCTGTCCTGCAGCAACCGAAACCGGTTGGCGCTTCAATCCGAACTCTTAGACGCTTCAGCTTTGGGCTTGACAAATGTCTTGGTCCTCCAGGGCGATCATCCTTCCATCGGTGATCACTTCGAGGCCCAGGCGGTCTTTGATCTCGACGTGATGGGGTTGCTGGGTGCAGCCAAGCGACTCCAGGAAGGATACGACCTGATGGGAAATGACCTGCAGGGGAAACCCCAGTTTTATCTGGGCGCACAGGTCAACGCTGCCGCCAAGGGACATGTCCTCGATTTGGAGGTCATGGACATGGAAAAGAAAATCCGTCTGGGGGTCGATTTCTTCCTCACCAACTCGATCTATGACGTGGGTCTTTTTGAACCCTTCGTCAAAAAAATCGCTCACTTCAAGGTTCCCATCATCGCCGGCATCACCTTGCTCAAATCGGTGGGTATGGCCCGATATGTGAACAAGCATGTGGAAGGGGTATCCATTCCAGATTCGATCATCGATCAATTGATGAACGCTTCAGATAAGCAGAAGGCAAGCATTGAGATTGCAGGGGGTCTGATCAAGGCGTTAAAATCACTCTGCCAAGGAGTCCAGATCATTCCCATCGGATGGGAAAAACAGATCCCCGCTGTTCTGGAGTTTGCAGGATTGTGACCTGCCTCCCGCTAACCCTGCCTGAAATGGTGGGAAGCATGGGCGAGCAAATTGGGTGGGTTCGAACGAAATCATCATCCTTAGCGTGGATGCCAAAGAGCATGAAGCCATCAGGTTTCCTTGTCAACCCCGGGGGGGTATGGTACCTTGGGAAGGGTATGTCCGCCAGAAAAATAACTCCACCGACGAAGAGAAAAAAATCGGCTGAGCCACTCACCCTTGTCAAAAAGAAGGGGATGGGGTCAGAGATGTTTCAGTCGATTGCCGAATTGGGAAACGATGGAATCTTAGTATTCGATGAACACCATCAGATCGAATTCGCCAATCGCATGGCCTCCGACATCACCGGATATTCGGAAAAAGAGTTGTTGAAAACGTCAGTCCTCTCCCTCTTAGACAAACCCCATCAATCCTTTATCGAGGATCTCTTCATTCATCCCGAGCGTTATGGCGAAAAAACTTGTTCAGAGGCTCGACTGCTCACTTCCACAGGCGAGGTGAAGGAGGCTGAAATCTGCATCGCCTTAGCGAAAACACCTCTGGGGGTCCGGAAAGGTTATGCCTATCTCCGGGATATTACGGAATCGAAGAGAATGGAAAGGAGGATCCGGGAGGTCACCCAACAGTTTGAGAAGATTGCGGAGATGGGCGACGACGGGATCATGGTCTTCGATCAGGCCTTTAGGATTATCTTTGCCAACCAGATGGCCTCTGAAATGACCGGGATTTCCAAGGAAGATTTGATCGGAAGAAATTTCTTCTCCGTGATCGGTAAAGAAGACAAAGAATTTCTTGAGGGGACGGTCACCCGCGGCGTGGGCATTGGAGAGAAGCTCTGCACGGAAATGAATATTCTGACTTCTCAGGGCCAGGTCAAGGATGCAGAGGTCTGCATCGCCTTGGCCAAGTCGGATACCGGAGAGGTCAAAACCTATGCCTACATCCGGGACATCACAGACCGGAAGAAGTTTGAAAAGGATCTCAAGGACTCGGAGGAAAAGCTCAGAAACCTTTTCGAAAGAGTCAGACATGGCCTCTTCATCAGCTCGAAGGAAGGCAAGTTTTTAGACTGCAACCAGGCTCTTCTCGACATGCTGGAGTACCCGACCAAGGATGAATTTCTTAAAATTGATATCGCCCAGGACATCTACGTGAACCCTGAAGACCGGAACACCCTCCAGGAGAGGATCAGGAAAGATGGCTATGTCAAAGACATGGAAGTAGAATTCAAGAAAAAGAATGGGGAAAAGATCACGGTCTTGCTGACCGCCTATCCCATCAAGAATGAGAAGGGAAAGGTCGTTGGCTATCAGGGCATTAATCTGGATATCTCTGAAAGGAAACGAATCGAAAACGAACTCCGCGAAGCCAACGAATTCTTCATGAACCTGATCGAAAGCTCCGTGGACGGGATTATTGCGGCGGACATGAAGGGCGATATCTTCATCTTTAACAAAGGGGCGGAAGCGCTGACCGGGTATAACGCCGAAGAGGTGATCGGCAAACTCCATATCACCAAGATCTATCCAGAGGGCGTGGCCAAGGAGATCATGAAGAAACTCCGGAGCCCTGAATATGGTGGCCTGGGGAAGTTTATCCCTACCCAGTTGAAGGTTCTTAATAAGTTCGGAGAAGAGATTCACGTCCAGCTTTCCGCCGCCCTCATTTATGATGGAAAAGGTCAGGAGATTGCCAGTGTCGGTATCTTCACGGATTTGAGGCCCCGTCTCATGATGGAGAAGAGACTTCAGGAGACTCATCTCCAATTGGTCAGTTCCGAGAAGATGGCTTCTCTTGGAAAACTGGCTGCCGGCATCGCCCATGAGATCAACAATCCTTTAGGAGGAATTCTCATTTACTCCAGCCTGATGATGGAAGACCTTCCTGAGGAAGACCAAAAACGTGGGGATTTGGCCCGAATCGTCCAGGAGGCGGGCCGTTGCAAAGAGATCGTGAAGAGCCTCCTCGAATTCGCCCGTCAGACAGAGCCAAAGATGGAGCCTACGGATATCAACCGTGCCATTAATGACGGCCTTTTCTTCTTAGTCAATCAGGCATTGTTCCACAACATCCAGATCGTTAAGAAACTTGATTCCTTTCTCCCCTTCGTCCGGGGAAATGCCAGCCAGCTGAAACAGGTCTTCATGAACATCATCGTGAATGCCGCGGAGGCGATGCACGGGAGTGGGACGCTTACCATTACCACTTCCCCTGCCCCGGATCGAAAAACGGTCCTTGTGGAATTCACGGACACAGGTGAGGGAATCCCTGAAGAAAATGTCACCCGGATCTTCGATCCTTTCTTCACTACGAAAGAAGTGGGAAAGGGGACCGGGCTGGGTCTTGCCACTTCTTACGGCATCGTCGAGGATCACGGGGGTAAGATCGGTGTGAGGAGTAAAGTGGGTGAAGGGACGACCTTTACGATCGAACTTCCCGTTCACCAGGGAACTCAGGCAATCCTGGAAAGTCCTCCCATCCAGGGTCAAGGGGTAGATGATGGATCCAAACGTACAGGTAAACCAGAAGGAGAATCCCTTCCTGTCTGAAGTCGTTCAGGCCAGCGGGGAAAAGATTCAGGCCTGTTTTCAATGCCAGAAATGTTCGGCAGGATGTCCCATCGCTTATGCGATGGATATCCTCCCCAACCAGATGCTCCGCCATATCCAGTACGGCCATAGAGAAAAGGTTCTCACTTCAAAAACGATCTGGATCTGCGCCTCCTGCTATACGTGCAGTGTTCGATGTCCAAACAATATCGATATCGCTAAGATCATGGATGCCCTGCGGAGCCTGGCGATTCGTTCCGGCGCCGTGCCGGGGGAAAAGGACATTCCCCTCTTCCATTCCGTCTTCTTAGAGTCGATTAAATCGAAAGGCCGGATCCACGAGCTGAGCCTCATCATCCAATTAAAATCGAAAACCAAAGATTTTTTCAAGGATGCCGGATTGGGGTTGAAGATGTTTCGCAAAGGAAAAATCAAACTCCTCCCTTCGAGGTTTGGAGGGGGAAAAGAGATTCAGGAGCTCTTCAACAAGTTTGAGAAAGGGGCGAGAAAGTGAAAGAGATTTCCTACTACCCTGGATGCTCCCTTCATGGAACAGCCAGAGAGTATGATGATTCGATTCGAGGCGTATCGAAGCTTCTCGATGTCCAGCTCCATGAGTTAGACGATTGGACCTGCTGCGGTGCGAGTTCGGCACACTGCACGGATGAAGAGCTGGCCATCGGACTGGCTGCCCGAAATCTCGCCATCGCTGAAAAGAGCGATCGCGAGCTGCTGGTTCCTTGCGTTGCATGCTACAGCCGATTCAAGGCAGCAGAAAAAGAGGTCAAGGACAACGCTCAAAAGGTCGACTTCCCTTATCAAGGAAACGTCCCCATCCGGTATGCTCTTGACTTCTTCTGCAACGAAGAAATCTTGGAAGAGGTGAAGAAAAAGCGTGTCAAGCCTCTCTCAGGACTTAAGGTGGCTTGCTACTACGGGTGCCTTACCGTCCGACCCCCAAAGGTAACGGGAATACGGGAATACGAAAACCCCCAACACATGGACCGGCTGATGAAATTACTGGGAGCGGATCCCGTTCCCTGGTCCTATAAGACCGACTGCTGTGGAGCCAGCCTCGTGATGACGCGAACAGACATCGTCAGGAAACTGAACGATCGACTTCTCTCGATGGCGATGGAAGCAGAGGCAGACTGTCTGGTGACGGGTTGCCCGATGTGTCAGGCCAATCTGGACACCCGCCAGGAGGAGCTGGAGAAGGAGACAGGGAAGAAATACAATCTCCCCGTCCTTTACTTTACAGAATTGATGGGATTAGCCCTGGGGCATCGGGATGCCAAGAAATGGTTTGCCCGGCACATCACCGATCCCATCAGGGTGTTGAGCAGCAGAGGATTGATGTAAGAAGGATTTACGATTGTTGATTGTTGATTGTCGATTTCAGATGTTCAATGTTAAATCGCAAATCAAAAATCTGAAATCAAAAAATTTAGTGATTGATCGAGAGGAATGCAATGGCTGACAAAGTTGGCGCCGTAATGGTGGTAGGAGGTGGCATCGCCGGCATCCAGGCGTCCCTTGACCTGGCCGAATCCGGCTACTACGTCTACCTCGTCGAGTCATCACCTGCGATTGGCGGGGTCATGGCCCAGTTGGATAAGACCTTCCCCACCAACGATTGCTCGATGTGCATCATCTCTCCCAAGCTGGTGGAGGCAGGCCGTCATCTCAATATTGGCATCCTGACCGCCACCGATGTCGAGGGCATCGCAGGGGAACCCGGAAATTTTACTGTTCATCTCCGTAGGCATGCCCGCTTTGTGGACACGGCCAAGTGTACGGGGTGCGGTGATTGTGCGGCAGCCTGCCCCATCGTCCGCCCGGATGAGTTCAATGCCCTGCTCTCCACGCGCAAGGCGATCTACAAAAGATATCCACAGGCCATCCCGAATGCCTTCGCCATCGAAAAACGTGGTGAAGCCCCCTGCCGCAACGCCTGTCCGATTGAACAGCGGGCCATGGGCTACGTCGCACTGATTCGTGAGAAACGCTTTGCCGAGGCTTACCGCACCATCAAAGAAGACAACCCCTTCCCTTCCGCATGCGGCCGCGTATGCAACCACCGATGTGAGGAGTCCTGTACGCGAAACGATGTTGGGAGTGAACCGGTCAATATCATGCATTTCAAACGCTTTGTGAGCGACTGGGGATTTTCACATCCCGAAGAGATTCAAAAGGTGTATGCGTCAGGTGTCCAAAAGGCGCCGGATACGAGTGGCACGGGAAAAAAGGTTGCTATTGTCGGTGCCGGCCCAGCGGGGTTGACTGCGGCCAATGACCTGATTCGCAAAAGTTACTCTGTGACCGTCCTCGAGGCGCTTCCTGCGCCCGGCGGAATGATGCGAGTGGGCATTCCGGAGTATCGCTTGCCCTACGACTTGCTCCAGCGGGAGATCGATGAAATTACCTCGCGGGGAGTAGATCTGAAGTTGAACCATCGAGTGGAAGATGTAACCGGGTTGCTCAAGGATTACGATGCCGTCTTCGTCGCATCGGGCGCTCATATCGGCATCAAGCTACCCATTCCCGGAAATGACCTGCCGGAGGTTCATATCACAACGGAGTTCCTCCGCGAAGTCAGCCTGACCGGGACGTCCAACATCAAAGAGAAAATTGCAAACAGACGGATTCTGGTCCTCGGAGGTGGAAATGTAGCCATCGATGCTGCCATGTCGTCGGTTCGTCTGGGTGCGAGCTGGGTGGGCATGTCTTGTTTAGAGAGTCGAGAGAAAATGCCTGCCCATGATTGGGAAGTTCGGGACGCTCAGGAAGAAGGCATTGATGTCTATCCCGGCCGAACCTTCAAGGAAGTGACGAATAAAGATGGGCATATCACAGGCGTGCGCACGGTGGACGTAAACTTTCGAGGCTTTATCGAGGGACGTCCTGACTTCGATGAGATCCCAGGCACAGAGACTGTGATTCCGTGCGACGTGGTCGTTTTTGCCATCGGCCAGAAGCCCGACCTTGGGTTGTTAAACAGCAAGGTGGAAACCGTGCGTGGCCGGACAGTAGCCGTTGACAAAGACACGCTGGCCACCAGCGTACCCGGGATTTTCGCCGGCGGAGATGTGGTCACTGGCACCACTTTCGTCGTGGATGCCATCTCCGCGGGACATAAGGCGGCGCGCTCGATCGAAGCCTATTTAAAAGAGGGAGATAAAGAAAAGCGCGCATGGCCTCCGGTATTGGAGGTTGTCGAAAGGCTGCCGGAAGCCAAACTCGACAAAGCCCAGGCAAAGGAGTTGATGGAGGTCAGGTCACAGGCTCCACGACCCGTGCCCACAAAGCGTGCAGCGGCCGAGCGAAAAGGCGACTTTTCGGAAGTGGAATCAACGCTTACTGAGGAGGAAGTGATCGAGGCAGCCAGACGGTGCCTGGAGTGCGGCATCTGCTCCGAGTGCCTGCAGTGCGTCTACGCCTGCCGCGCGGGAGCCATCAATCACGATGATCGCGAGAAGATGGTTGACGTCAAGGTCGGGGCGGTCATCCTTACCCCGGGCTTCAAAACCGTAGACGGAAATATCCGGCCCGAATTCGGTTACGGGGTCTACCCGAATGTCGTCACGAGCATCGAATTTGAGCGAATGCTCAGCGCCAGCGGACCTTACGCGGGTGTGGTCCAGCGTCCTTCCGATGCAGGGCATCCCAAGAAGATTGCCTTCATCCAATGTGTCGGGAGTCGTGATATCTCCTGTGGACAGGACTACTGCTCATCCGTGTGCTGCATGTACGCGACCAAAGAAGCCATCATTGCCAAAGAGCATGCGAACTTTGTCGAGCCCACCATCTTTTATATGGATATCCGGGCTTATGGCAAAGGGTTCGATGCCTATTATGAGAGGGCCAAATCCGAATACGGTGTCCGGTTTATCAAGTGCATGGTCTCCAGAATAAAGGAGCATTTTAAAACAAAGAACCTCCTGGTGACTTACCTGGACGAAGAAGGAAAAATTGTAGAAGAGGAATTCGATTTGGTCGTTCTTTCTGTAGGCATGGTCCCATCGAAACAAAGCGTTGAGATGGCAAAACGGATGGGCGTTGAAGTGGATGGTCATGGATTTTGCAAGACGAAACCTTTTGAACCCACTTCGACTTCCAAGCACGGCGTCTATGTCTGCGGTGTATTTCAAGGGCCGAAAGACATTCCGGAAACGGTCTCTCAGGCAAGCGGTGCCGTGGCCGATGCAACAAACCTGATCGCTTCAGCACGGGGGACCATGGTCACCAAGAAGGAATATCCTCCCGAGGCGGATGTGACGGCGGAAGAACCTCGAATCGGGGTTTTCGTCTGTAACTGCGGCATCAACATCGGAGGTGTGGTCAATGTCCCGGAAGTGAGGGAGTACGCCAGGACGCTGAAAAATGTCGTCCATGTTGAAGATAACCTATACACCTGCTCCCAGGACACCCAGGAGAAGATCAAGGATGCGATCAAAGAGCACAAATTGAATCGTGTAATTGTAGCCTCCTGCTCTCCCAGAACCCATGAGCCGATGTTTAGAGAAACCTGTCGCGAGGCGGGAATCAATAAATACCTCTTCGAGATGGCCAATATTCGTGACCAATGTTCCTGGGTCCACATGCGCCAGAAGGAAGAAGCAACCCATAAGGCCAAGGACCTTGTCCGGATGGCTGTGGCCAATGCCCGATTGATCCGGCCTCTCAGCGAAGTCGGATTGCCGGTAACCCACAAAGGATTGGTCATCGGAGGAGGCGTGGCCGGGATGACCGCTGCTCTGAAGCTGGCAGAGCAGGGATATGAAATCTTTCTCCTCGAGAAAGAGGCACAGTTAGGGGGGAATCTCAACAACCTTTACTATACTCTGGAAGGCCAGGATGTCCAGGCCTTTTTAAAGGATTTGATCAGTCGTGTGACGAGCCATCCTTCCATTCATGTCATCACGAATGCCCTGGTGGTTGATTTCAGCGGCTCCAAAGGAAACTTCTCTACGGGGGTGATGGTCGCACCCACCATGTATTACCGGAAGATCGAACACGGCATAATGATCCTGGCCACTGGCGCTCAGGAATGGAAACCAAACGAATATCTCTATGGTCAGGATCCTCGGATTGTCACACAGCTTGAATTAGAAAGTCGGATTGTCAATCAACCTCAGGATGTGGCACGGGCAAATCACATTGTGATGATTCAATGTGTGGGATCGAGGAATAAGGATCGGCCCAACTGCAGCCGGACGTGCTGCGCCACAGCTGTTAAGAACGCTCTTAAGATCAAAGAACTTAATCCCAATGCCAATATCTCTATCCTCTATCGGGATATGCGGACTTATGGCCTTGCAGAATCCTACTACGCCAAAGCACGAGACCAAGGGATTATGTTCGTGCGATACGAGCCGGAAGAAAAACCCGAAGTCAGAAAGGATGGGCAAGATTTGACAGTGTCTTTTCTGGATCGAATCCTGAAAGAAAGAATGGAGAGTAAACCGGATCTGCTCGTTCTATCTGCAGCTACCGTTGCAAGGGAGAACGAGGAATTGGCGACGATGCTCAAGGTTCCTCGAACGATGGAAGGCTTTTTCCTGGAAGCCCATATGAAGTTGAGACCTGTGGATTTTGCAACCGACGGCATGTATCTCGCCGGGGGCGCCCATGGACCGAAATTAATCAGCGAAACGATCACTCAGGCAAGCGCAGCAGCCTCTCGAGCCTGCACCATCTTGTCCAAAGAGAAGATGTTGGTAGGCGGCGTTGTGGCCATGGTGGAGGGAGAGCGGTGTGCGGCGTGTTTGACCTGCGTGAGGGTCTGTCCCTATGAGGTGCCCGTGATCAATGTGAAGGGCGAGGCAGAGATTGATTTGGCCAAGTGTAAGGGCTGCGGCAGTTGCGCGGCTGAGTGCCCTGCCAGAGCCATTGAGCTGATGCACTTCAGGGATCCCCAGCTGTGGGCGAAGGTCCAGGCCTTGGTAATGAACGTAGCAGCATAAAAAAATAGATGAGGAGATAGGGTGATAGGGAGATTGGGAGAATGACAGAATTAGCAGAGCAGAAAATCGAGACGAGTCCCGAGTTACGTGCCACGGCCTTTGAGCCCGAGGTATTGGCCTTTTGTTGCGAGCATTGAGCCTACAGTGCGGCGGACCTGGCAGGTTCGATGAGGC